>Ga0193752_1000044_pt1 | contig 196608 bp, 172 predicted proteins | sample H1c1metaG_FD_144924 | JGI IMG/M metagenome (GOLD analysis project Ga0193752, IMG submission 144924) | Soil microbial communities from a riparian zone of the East river system, Colorado, United States - H1c1 | ecosystem: Environmental > Terrestrial > Soil > Riparian zone | place: USA: East...
AGTTACTGAAGCCGATCAGGGCGATACTGCAACCAGCACTTGAAGAAACCCTAACAAAGCTGATCAGGGCAAAAAAGCCGATCGGAGACAAGAACCACTCCCAGCATGAGCAAAGGTATTAACCACGGGACACAGCCGCAAAAAGGCACAATCCCGCTCCCAACGGTGCGAAGAAGCGACCAAAAACTCTTGCATAATAATGCTAATACCAATACAGGAGTTACCGAAGCCGAACAGGGCTAGACAAGCGACTAATAAGAAAGCCTAAACTGTATAAAGCAAAAAAAAGAGACTGATCATTCCAATGAACAATCAACCTCTTAAAAACATTCCCATTAAACGGGAGCTAAGTATAGATCTATGCTATAGACTAAATTTAATTAAACAATTTTTATCCAAGATAACCTTTCAACTCAACCGTTCGCGAGTTTGTACGCAGTTTTGTGATCGCCTTATCCTTGATCTGCCTTACCCTTTCGCGGGTCAGGTTAAATTTATCACCGATATCTTCAAGACTCATTGGATGATCAACACCAAGACCAAAGAAATAACATATCACTTCCTTCTGGCGCTCAGTCAGCACCTTCATGGTTCTTTCAATCTCTTGTTTCAGAGATTCGTTGTGTTCCATATTTGTTTCTGCACGGTCAGCATTTTTGTTTTCCATCACATCAACAAGGGTACTGTCTTCCCCTTCTGATAATGGAGTATCCATACTGATATGCCTTGCACCAATACCCAGTGTTGCTGACACTTCGTCTGTTTCCAGGCCAAGCAATTCTGCAAGTTCTTCGGGTGATGGTTCACGTTCGAACTCCTGTTCAAGCTGTGAGAATGCTTTTTGAATCTTATTTGTAAGTCCAACTTTATTCAACGGAAGCCTGACGATTCTTGATTGTTCAGCAAGTGCCTGTAAGATGCTTTGGCGGATCCACCAAACTGCATATGAGATAAATTTGAAACCCCTTGTTTCATCAAAACGTTGAGCAGCTTTGATAAGACCGAGATTTCCCTCATTGATGAGGTCCGGTAGTGATAATCCTTGATTCTGGTACTGCTTGGCTACGGAAACAACGAATCTTAAGTTCGCTTTTGTAAGTTTATCCAGGGCGGATTGATCACCTTGTTTGATTTTCGCTGCTAAACGAACTTCTTCTTCCGGGGTGATCAGTTCAACTTTTCCGATTTCCTGCAGGTACTTTTCAAGGCTCTGAGATTCACGATTCGTGATGGACTTCGTGATCTTGAGTTGACGCATACTCATGGGGCAGGGTAGTTTAAAAGGTTTAAGGACTGGGTTTTGTACAGATTGTTATAAAAACGTGAGAACGGTAATTTTCTTATCTGGAGGCAGGATTTATCTTTTTCCCCTTATTCTACTAATATTCCCCTTCTTCTACTAATATTTACCTGTTTTTTAAGGCTTATTCAAAGAATCAATACATAATTAGGTGATACACAGTCACTAATATTAATATATGTGAGTGAAAACCTGTAGATCCCCAAAACAAAAAAATTTTGATCGTTGGATTATTTCTCTATTATTGCATGGTAGGAACAAAATAAAAGATCAATACGGATTAGATGAGCAAAAAACAATTATTTACACTGGAGTTCCCCGTCAGATGTTCTCCTTCTATATTATATGAATTCCTGAGTACTCCCGCAGGCATGCAGGAGTGGTTTGCAGATAAGGTTGATGAACGCGATAACATTTTTAGTTTTTCATGGAACGGAACTGTTGACAAGGCTGAACAGACAGACAGAGAGCTTGACAAATTTGTCAGATATCACTGGAGTCATGCTCCAAAAGAAGAATACTTCGAATTCCGGATAGAAAAATCAGAAGTTACCAATCTTACTATTCTTATCATCAAGGATTTTGCAGAGAAAGCAGAAATCAAAGACCAAACTCAGCTTTGGGATTACCAGGTAAAGGATCTTTTTCATCGCCTTGGGAACTGATTTTAACCAACTCCAGGATTAAAAGATAGTTATTCATAAGTTCGTCATTGGCATTGTTCCAGTGATCCAGTGGAATTTTCACTGCGAGCTTTGTGAATGCTTTGTTATCCAGCAACATTGCCAGCGCTTCTGTTGAAAGATCGCGGGTGGGAAAATAATTGCCGGTTTCAAAATCATGTTGCCATTCATCTTCGCTTACACATATGTGAAAGCCTGCATTGGCCAACTGTTTATGATGGCTGATGATCACCTGCCTGTAAGCCAGGGCATAACTACCTTTCAGGTGCCAGGTAAAACTCAGGAAATTACCCCACCAGAACATTGTCCGGAAAGCAAATATCTCTCCCTTACTAAAATGCCTTGGATAATCGAGCATTACATATGGTAAGCCTTTATAATTTTCTCCACGCGAAATCTTCGGTGAAAGTACAAGCAGGTCTTGTTGCAAACCATTGCCGGAGCCCAGGATCGATTGTAAGCTTGCTGCGGCTTCACCGAACAGCAGGTAAGCCTTTTGCATGATGATATTCTTTGTTAAAAGCCAATGACTGTTTTGGACCATTGCCGATTCCTCTGCTGAAAGCTGTAATTTTGATAAATTCATCATTGATATAAAGTTACTGTATCCGGAAAACGGTCGGGCTTGTAAAAAGACTTATAAATTTTCATTTTGATTAAAAAACTCGATATACTGGTAGTAAGATCTTTTATCGGGCCATTTATTGCTACCTTTTTTATCACACTATTTGTACTGATACTTCAGTTCTTCTGGTTATGGATCGATGATTTTGTTGGTAAAGATATCAGCGGGTTCATGATTCTCAGGCTTATCCTTTACCTAAGCGCCACGCTGGTACCACTGGCTCTTCCCCTGGCAGTTTTACTTTCTTCGATCATGACTTTTGGTAACCTCGGTGAAACATTTGAGCTTGTTGCCATTAAATCTGCCGGCATTGGGCTGGTGCGGTTCATGAGACCGCTGCTGGTGGTAGCGATTTTGCTTTCCGGGTTATCGTTCCTGTTCAACAACTATGTAATGCCTGTCGCAAATCTAAAGATGCGGACCTTACATACTGACCTCGTAAATTCCAAACCGGCCTTCGATCTTAAAGAAGGGGTCTTTTATAAAACCATACCACAATATGCCATTAAGGTAGGTAAAAAAGAAAAAGATGATTCTACCTTAAGGAATGTAATCATTTATGAGAATATTGGTGGTATGCAGGACAATTTCATTATAGCCGAAAAAGGCATAATGAAAATTTCCGATAACAAGCAGTTTCTTGAGTTTACCTTGAAAGACGGTTGGTGGTACCAGGAAGATGGCCAGCGGGCAGATACTACCAGCAAGTACATTCGCCTGGGTTTTAAGGAATACAAAAAGGTGCTGGACATGAGTTCGTTTACTATGAATCTCACCCCGGATAGTACTTACAAAGGCAGGTATGAGATGCTTAGTGTAAAGCAGTTGAATACTTTTATAGATTCGCTCGAAAAGGTTACCAAAGTTGGTTACGACTATACAAAGAGGACCGACCTTGCAGCCTATATGAATTTTATGAAGTACCTGGATACAGGTTGGAAAGACGTAAAGGTTCCCCCGGTAAAGGCTAAATCATTTTACGATATTTTGCCTGATTCTGCAAAACGGGACGTGCTGGAAAGCAGTGCCGGACAGGCAAATCTCATCAAGAGCAATCTTGATCTTTCTGCTGCTGAATACGAGAGCCGTCGAACAGAACTACGATTATATTTGATTGAATGGCACTCCAAATTTTCAATGGCTGCCGCTGTGCTGGTACTCTTTTTGATTGGAGCACCGTTAGGCTCAATAGTACGGAAAGGCGGTATTGGAACCCCGGTAGTGTTCGCGGTGATATTTTTTGTGATATTTTTCCTGCTCAATAATTTCGGAAGAAAATTTGTAAAACAGGATGTGTTGCAACCTATAGTCGGTATATGGATGGCGGCTGCAGTTTTATTACCAGTTGGTCTTTTCCTTATTTATAAAGCAAGGAACGATTCGCAACTTTTAAACAAGGAGTTTTATTACAGGGTGTTCAAAAAAATACTTCCTGCTATAAAAAAACTCACGGGGAAAAAAGAAGATAAAAAAGAATTGGCGCAAACAAGTATTCAAAATTAAACCAACTTATATGTCAGTAAACAATGATAACTCGCGCAGGAAATTTATCCGTAATTCCGCTCTTGCGATAGGGTCAGCAGCAATAATGCCTGATGCCCTTTTTGCCGGGAGTAAAAACGTTGATGCCCGCGTGTTGCATTCCTGGGATGCTTTGAAGACAGGCTTTGATCAGACTCCGCTCGCGTACGCATACAATGCCCTTGAACCTGCTATTGATGCAATGACAATGGAGATCCATTACTCAAAACATGCCGCCACTTATTCCAAGACTTTGAAAGAAGCGGCACAGGCTGAAAAGATTGATACCGCGAAACCTTTGGAAGATGTACTGAAGAACATTTCAAAATATTCAGTGAAGGTCAGAAATAATGGTGGAGGTCATTATAATCATGAAATGTTCTGGAAATCACTTTCAGCTAAAGGAGAAGGCAAACCATCCGGGAAACTTCTTACTGCTATCGAAAAAGATTTTAGTTCTTTTGATGCTTTCAAAACACAATTTGGCGATGCTGGAAAAAACAGGTTCGGAAGCGGTTGGGCATGGCTGGTAGTTGGTGCTGGCAATAAGTTGGTGATAGGTTCAACTGCTAACCAGGATAATCCCCTTATGGATGTTTCAGAATTAAAGGGAAAGCCTTTGCTCGGACTTGATGTTTGGGAGCATGCTTATTATCTTAAATATCAGAACAGGAGACCCGAGTATATTGAAAATTGGTGGAAGGTAGTTAATTGGTCTGCTGTGCAAAAAAGATTTGAAGAAGCATAAGTTTTATCAATTATAATTTATAACGGTGAATCGCTTCTGTGATTCACCGTTTTTGTTATAGGTTTATATTTTATTGGAAATGGCTGGACCACAATCAGAAAATCTTCGAATCCAAAAATGGGTGTTTGCTATCGCCGTGATCCTGTTTGCAATCAAACTCTACGCATATTTTATTACCCGTTCGGTAGCGGTGCTTACTGACGCGCTGGAAAGTATCGTTAACGTTATTGCCGGTGCGATCGGTTTATATAGTTTGTTCCTGGCTGCTAAACCCAGGGATGCCAATCATCCTTATGGACATGGTAAGGCAGAGTTTTTATCTGCTGCCATCGAAGGAACACTCATCATAATTGCAGGAGGTATCATCATTTACGAATCAGCAATGCACCTCCTCAGGCCGAAACTGATTACCTCGCTCGATAAAGGCATCGGTCTTGTGGCAATTACTGCCATAATCAATTACATCGTGGGATTAATCAGTGTCCGTAATGGCAGGAAAAATAACTCGCTTGCCCTGATGGCCAGCGGCCAACATCTGAAAACGGACGCTTATTCAACCCTGGCAGTAATTGTCGGCCTTCTACTTATCTTATTAACCGGTTATGTTTGGCTTGATGGAATTGTGGCCATTTTGTTTGCGTTTTTTATTATTTATACCGGTTATAAGATTATGCGATCATCTATTGCTGGTATCATGGATGAAGCCGATAAAGAGCTTCTTTCAAAAATGGTACGGATATTGAATAGTAACCGTAGACACAACTGGATCGATCTTCATAATCTGAGGGTAATTAAATACGGAGGTCAACTTCATGTAGATTGCCACCTCACAGTTCCCTGGTACCTAAACGTATTAGAAGCTCATAATGAAGTAGATATACTGCGTGAGCTGATTAGAAAGGAATTTGGAGACACACTGGAACTGTTCGTCCATACGGACCCCTGCCTTGATTTTTCCTGTAGCATTTGCACAAAAGCCGAGTGCCCGGTAAGGCAAAGGCCATTCGAGGAAAAGTTTGCCTGGACCCTGGAGAACATGATTTCCGATAAAAAACATCAACTTTCGGAAATTACCCGGATCAATTCTCAGCAAAAGAATTAGAATAAGTCCGGAATAATTCCCAGGAAAACATATAAATAAATCCGGATCTAAATCTGATTAAGCGCGTAACAACAAAATAAAATAACCCTAATAAATATAAATTAACTCTAATAAATAACTCTAATAAATATAAATTAACTCTAATAAATAACTCTAATAAATAAAAACTAAATAACTCTAATAAATAAAAACCCTTAACAATAGAAAAACCATAACCGTTAACTGCGATTCGCCTGGTTCCGTTTTAATGTTCGAAACCATTTCATGGTCATAATCAAATCAGTTAATCTGTCCCTTGCATTCCGGATAAGAAAAACCGCTGGATACTCAATAAAATGTCCTCTAAATCATTCTCATACCTGGAACCTGCATTATGGCTTTACATTTGAAACATTCAGTTATGAAAAATTCAAGCTATAGGCTCCTTAACATGGAAAGAACAATCGTTTTGATCATTCTCCTGATAATTGCCATCATGAGCGGACTCTCATTCGCATTTTCATCCTGACTTTCATCCAGATTGCTCTTCTTACCACATTTACAAATTACCTGGTCACTATATGAAGCGTAATCTCATGCTGTTACAATTCTGTTTCTGTATTTTTGCAGCTATAGTTTGCCACGACCGGCATCTCATCTTAAAAGGTAAAAATGCAAGATTGGAAAGAATACCAGGAAAAAAATAAAGAGCGTTTTCTGCAGGAATTATTGGATTTACTCAGAATCCCCAGTATCAGCGCCAGGAGTGAAAACAAACCTGACATGATCAAATGTGCCGAAGCTGTAAAAAAACAGCTGCTGGCCGCGGGAGCGGATAAGGTGGATATATATGAAACTGCCGGACATCCGCTGGTTTACGGCGAAAAAATAACTGATCCGTCTAAACCAACCGTTCTGGTTTATGGCCATTACGATGTGCAACCAGCAGATCCGTTAGAACTCTGGCATAGCGGACCTTTTGAGCCGGTTATTAAGGATGGGAAGATTTATGCACGTGGTGCCTGCGATGATAAGGGCCAGTTTTACATGCATGTCAAGGCATTGGAAACAATGGTTCAGACAAACTCGCTTTCTACGAATATTAAATTTCTCATCGAAGGTGAAGAAGAAGTCGGTTCACCTAACCTGGCAAAATTTGTTTCTGCGAATAAAGAATTGCTGAAGGCAGATGTTGTATTGATCAGCGATACTGCAATGATTTCACTTGACACACCTTCCATCGATATTGGTGTACGTGGTCTCAGTTATATTGAAGTGGAAGTTACCGGTCCGAACCGTGATTTACACAGCGGAGTTTATGGCGGTGCTGTAGCCAACCCGGTAACTATGCTTGCGAAGATGATTGCTTCCTGTCATGATGAAAACAACCATATCACCATTCCAGGTTTTTATGATGATGTTGTTTTATCCGGAGAAGCAGAACGTAAGCTGATGGCCCAGGCACCCTTCAACGAAGACGAATACAAGTCTGACCTCGGCGTTACCAACCTTTGGGGCGAAAAAGATTTTACCACCAATGAAAGGACCGGTATCAGGCCAACGCTTGAAGTAAACGGCATCTGGGGTGGATATACAGGCGAGGGAGCTAAAACTGTATTGCCTTCCAAAGCTTATGCAAAGATCTCTGCAAGGCTTGTACCCCATCAATCGTCAAAAGTTATTACCGAAAAATTAATCAGGTACTTTACTGAAAATGCTCCAGAGGGCGTTAAGGTAAAAGCAGAGGAGCATCATGGAGGCGAACCTTATATGACACCGGTTGATTCAAAGGCTTACCAGGCTGCGGCCAAAGCTATTGAAGCCACCTTCAAGAAAAAACCTATACCGGTTCGTGGCGGTGGCAGCATTCCTATCTGTTCATTATTTGAAAAAGAACTTGGCCTTAAAATAGTATTTATGGGCTTTGGCCTGGATAGCGATAACCTTCATTCACCCAATGAAAAGTTCAATCTCGAAAACTATTATAAAGGCATTGAAACCATACCGTACTTTCATAAGTACTTTTCAGAGTTATGAGTGATGAGTGATGAGTGATGAGTGAGTTATGAGTGATAGAATTATGAGATAAATTACGTCATTTCACTCATCACTAACTCTTCACATATTTCATAACTCATAACTCATAACTCATAATTCTCTTAAAGTGGCTACTCCCGATAAATTAAGAATTGACAAGTATTTGTGGGCTATCCGCCTTTTCAAAACGCGTTCACTGGCTTCGGAAGCTGCTGACCAGGGTAAGGTGAAACTGAATGGTACTTCTGTTAAGCCTTCTAAGACAGTCAATGTGGGGGATGAATATGAAGTTAAAACAGAAGCCAAAAAGTGGAAGATAAAAGTAACAGAGCTGCTGCACAACCGTGTACAGTATACCGAATCACTCAAATATTATCTCGATATTACCCCTGAAGAGGAGATTAAGCGGGTGCAATATCTTGCTTCGAGTTTCCATACCGGTAAGCGACAAAGTAAAGTTGGCCGGCCGACAAAAAAAGAAAGACGCGAGCTTGATGGATTTATGGATGAAGATTGATGATAAGATCACTACTCTTTTTTATCTCCCCTTTACTTAACTCCCTTTTTGCATAATCATCAAGACCTTAAGTATTCCCGAACAAAAGTTGAGCGTTGATAATGGTTTAAAATCCTGACAGAAATCATAATTCTGATAAAAGTCTGATCTCAACGCAATTCATTGATAGAGGTAATTAGCTTTTGATACAATGATGGATCATCAGGTGAAATAACGATTGCAACATTAGCCTTTGTTACTATCATGATACGATTTCTCCGCTGAGTGGTGTAAAGATTTATGGGACCCAGTTTAGAGCTATAGTATTTTCCATAGTAGCCAAACATTCCACCTACACCAAATGTCCTGATCAGGCCAGAAAGCTGTTCGGGAGAAAGCAATTCCACCTTTATTATATCCGCAAGTTTAATTGAAAAACTACGTAGAGGCCTGGTGATAGTAATCTGGTCCGCAGTTAATTTATAAGACTTTGTAGAGAGCAAGTAGCAAATCAAAATGAAAGTAACAAGTAACATTATAACTCCAATACGGACCAGGTAGATATTTATACCTGTTGAAGAAGTTGAGGCTGAAGTGAATGTTTTATACCCAACATATATAAACACAATAAAGCAAAGAAATGTAATAACTTTTGATGCGATATCAAGAGATGCTTTGTATATCATAACCTAATTTACAACATTTGTCTTCAAGGATTTGTATTATAGTTATGATTAGAAATCGCCAGAAGAGTTGCTCAATCAATACCAGCTATTCTTCTTTTTGTTAAAATGTTCGATCGCAATCTTAATCTGTATTGGGTTTTTAAACTGGTTTGCAAGAGAACCAACTACGTAAATACCAAGCTTGTATTTTTCTGTCCACATTCGCAGTACTTTTTCGAGTCCAACAAAACCTTCTACGTATTGAAGATTTCTTTCGGGCAGATAAAGGATCCCGCCACCTGCTACTTCCATCAGGTTGAGTTTTTTCAGCAGTGGAATTTTATTAATGATTGCACCATTAAAATGATGAAGATAGTGACCCTCATAGAATCGTTTAAAAGCCGGGAAAGTTGAATCAAGCGCCTGGAAACTCGCCGTAGGATTTGAGAATAGTATCGGATCACCCCGGCGCATGTACTTATAATCTACTTCCCGCAGATCTTTCATGGTATAAAAGGAACCTGTAAAAAAAGTATAATCCGAAATACCGGCCAATCCGAGTTTCAGTTGTTGCCTGATGCCAAACTCGGTATAATCAAAATCATTCACACTTCCCATTATCCCCGGAATTCCTTTACGCCAGGTAAGATAAATCGTTGGCCATTTCGAACCCAGGATCACCTTTTCTTTGGGCTCACGGATATATCGTTGAGCCGGTGTATATTCCAGGATAACATTGTTGAAGAATGAGTTGTATGGTTCAAAAGCAGATGCCTGGTTATCAGGCAGTACATCACTTGTTAAGGAATCCCATTTACTATTCGTTTTGTAACCCGCTACAGACCTGCGCATCGCGAACTCTAACTCATTATGAAGAAATAAACCATTAACCAGCTCAAGACCGTGCCTTACACTAAATTGATCATGCTCAAAAACATTGCTTCTTTTTATCTGGTTGATCCAGGCGTCGCCTGCGAAGACTGATCCAAACTCGCGTCCAACGCTTAACCGGTAATAGCCCCGGTTAAAAGGGTTGTACATACGGGTAAGCGAAACGTTTCCTTTTATATCATGGTTCCTGAATCCATAACTCATATCAGCCCAGACAGAAATATTCTTTCTCGACTTATATGTCTTTATATAATTACCGTTGACCCCAACGCGATGGCCACCATATCCAATTGGTTCATACATCGAACTCACAGGTCCTATGTAAATGGTCCGTTCTTTTTCCCGACTATGTATGCCCTGTCCGAAAATAAGAATCTTTTTCCAGGTAACTTTATTAAAGACAGCATCAATAGAATCGAGATATGATTTTGTATGTTGGGCATTATAGACGCTGTCTTTGTATCTTACAAATCGTATTTCCTTTTCCGTTAGTGGTTCTGTTCTTACCTGTGTCCAGAAGCTGCTGTCTCTTTCATAAGCCTGTTGGGAAGTAGCACTCAATTCATTTCCAAAATGCTTTGGGGGAAACCCCGGGTTCATCCGGAGATTTTGAAATTGGGCAACGGTTCTGCCGTTCATTCTTTTTTTACCGGCCTTTGCGGCATACGCAAACTCCTGTCTGGTTACCATCCAACTTTTGCCATCAATCAATTCGTAACGCTGGTCAACCGAGAAATAATCATACTCGGGCATATGGAATTTGGGAAACTCAAAATGTGTTTTCAATAATACCCATGAACTGTCAAGCACTTCCACCTCACCCTCGACCAGCGCATTACCCAGTTTGATGGGAGTAATCCTTATAGTATAAATTTTGTTGTTGTTTTCTTTACGGATAGATATCGTTTTGAACCGGTAACCTATCAGTCCGCTATAGCTTATCGGTGATAAAAATGGCATTACCGAAAGGGCAGGAATTTTCACCAGGTTCCTGTAAAAATTAAAATCGCCATCCGTAGCAGTCAGGTAAAACAAACTTTCCGAATTACCACGGACCTTGATACCTGTCCTGATTTCTTTGATCCTGTTCGGGTATTCATAGTCAAGCTTCAAGGTTACTTCAGCCATACTCATACGCTGGAGCTCCAGGGTTGAGGTATCTACCGGGACCTTCTTTTTCTTCTTACTAATCACATCGTTCTCCTGGGTGGCACGGATATACAAATCTGTAGAAAACGAATTGGAAGCGGCCAATACCTTCTCTTTATTCCTGATTACATTCCTTATTATTTCTTCTGCCCTATCGCGTTTTACTGCCTTTACTTCGACCTCAGATAGTTCATTGCCGGATGTTTCAAGTATCACGTTTTGTTTGACGTCGTTGTTTCTTACCACCAGTTCAATCACACGCTGCTTGTAACCAATCATTGTAAAAACCAGTTCATATCGGTCTTCTGTTAATTGCAGCTCATAAGATCCATCCAACTTTGTAGTAGTTCCGACCTTCAAACCTTTTATAGCAATACTTACATAACCGAGCGGCTCCAGGGAAGCGTTAGTAACCTTACCCGACACCTTAAATGTCTGGCCCAGGTTTGATTGAGAAACAGAAAACAGGATGAAAAAGAGGAGTAAAGGTTTAATCAAGTCAGCCGGTTTGAACTAAAAATGAGAATAATTAAGCTACGACAACCACTGTAGTTTCAGTATTAGATTAGATTTAACAACAAAACATAAACCTCCAATTGAAACTGCAAACTTTCTGGATTCAAAAAGCCCATTTAAAAAAACTTATTCAAAAACCTCCTGGCAGCTCAAACTGATATACGCTGGCAACAGCGACACCGTTGGGAGAAAATCCGTGCCTGTAGAGCCCGGGTGATCATCTTTCAGCAACTTTCGAATGGACGCACCATAATGTTATCTTCGCAAAAGAAAAGTTCAAAGAGCCAGTTCAAAGACCGTTATTATGAGAGTTGACATTATCACCGTATTGCCTGAATTGCTTGAAAGCCCTTTCGCTCATTCCATAATGAGCCGGGCCCGGGAAAAAGGGCTGCTCGAGGTGAATCTTCATCCATTAAGAAAATGGGCCGTAAACAAATATGGACAGGTAGATGATTACCAGTTTGGTGGTGGTGCAGGAATGGTTATGATGCCCGAACCCCTCGCTAACGCCATTGAAAGCTTATCAAAAGATACAGATTATGATGAGATCATTTATATGACACCAGACGGCGAAAGGTTTAACCAGGGCATCGCAAACCAGTTGTCTATGAAAAAAAATCTTCTAATCATATGTGGTCACTATAAAGGTATTGATGACCGGATCCGGCAACATTTTGTGACCAAAGAAATTTCAATCGGGGATTATGTATTGAGTGGCGGAGAACTTGCCGCGGCCGTGGTGGTAGATGCCGTAGGAAGATTATTACCAGGAGTATTAAATGACGAAACCTCTGCCCTGCTCGATTCATTCCAGGACAATTTACTGGCCCCACCGGTTTATACAAGGCCTGCGGTATTCCGCGATTGGAAGGTGCCCGATATTTTATTAAGCGGTGACCCAAAAAAGATCGACGAATGGCGGAATGAACAGTCGATTTTACGCACCAACGAAAGAAGACCCGACCTGAATGATGACTAGTAGGAAATGAGCGCTACTAAAATAATCAGCAGACAGCATGCGAAAATCAACAACAGGTTCAACGCGATTGTTTTTTTCATAAGGTTGGTTTTACCTTTATATGCATGAGGCGTGCCAAACATTATTTATCGTTATAGGATATATACGAATGACAGGCTGAAAATTCCCGCGTAAAAATTTAAAACCTTAAACTTTATCATACAGAAATGAAAAATGTAATTTTCCTTGTAGTCGTATCTTCCTTTGTATCATTCTCTTGTCGCAATAAAACAAATGTTGCGGCAGTTGAACAACGTGATACTACCATTACAGCAGCTAATGCTTACAATGAACTGTTTCTTGATAGCACAAAACTTGAAGCATTCATCGCTACAAATAAATATGATGATTCTCTGGCAAACCAGTTCCGGAGTTTTTACAACTCAAGAAACTATCAATACGCCTGGTTCTCCGGTGATGGTGCCTCTGAACAGGCAAACAATTTTCTAAATCTCCAAAATGACTATATCGGTTACAGTCGTGACAGCAGTCTTTATAATGCCCATCTCCAGCATATAATAGATACGCTTAACAGCCATGACAGCAGCTATCGGCTTACTGCTGCAGAGAGACTTAATACTGAACTATCATTAACTTCGCAATTTTTCAACTATGCGCAGAAAGCATACCTCGGTGATAACAAACTAAATACTACCGATCTCAAATGGTTCATTCCGCGTAAAAAAATCGATATGGTAAGTTTGCTGGATTCGGTACTGAAGCCACCTTCTGCCGGTTCAGACGTATATGAACCCGTAAACCGCCAATTCAAGATGCTGAAAAAAGAACTGATCAGGTATTCAGCTATCCAAAATGAAGGTGGATGGGAGCCTGTTTCCACATCGCAGAAAAAATTTGTGAAAGGCGATACTGCTTTAGCGATCAGCCTTATAAAAAAGCGCCTATACAAGACCGGGGATTTCCCTTCAACCGATACTTCCAACCTATTTACTGATTCACTCGAGGCGGCCGTTAAGCAGATGCAGAAAAGATATGGTATGAAGGAAGACGGAGTTGTTGGTGGTGCAACACTTCGTGAAATGAATCAATCCATTCATTATAGAATACGCCAGATACTGATAAACCTGGAGCGTTTGCGCTGGGTACCGGCAGAAGTTACCACTGATTACCTGTTAGTGAATATCCCACAATTTAAACTTCATGTTTATGAAAAAGGGAAGTTGGCTTTTTCAATGAATGTAGTCGTAGGATCATTGCAACACAATACGGTGATTTTTAACGGCGACCTGAAATATGTAGTATTCAGTCCTTATTGGAATGTTCCTTCAAGTATTGTAAAAAACGAGATCATGCCGGGCATCCAAAAAAATAAAAATTATATCGCCGGGCATAACATGGAAATCACCGGTTATTCAGGGAAGATACCAAACGTGCGTCAAAAACCCGGACCAAATAATTCTCTTGGCAAAGTAAAATTCCTGTTCCCGAACAGCTATAATATTTATCTGCACGATACACCTGCCAAGAGCTTATTCGGAGAAACCAGCCGTGCTTTCAGTCATGGATGCATAAGACTTGGTGAACCAGGTAAACTCGCCGACTTTCTTTTGAGAAACGATAGCACCTGGACAGATGCTAAAATCCGCCAGGCTATGGATGCCGGTAAAGAAAAATATGTAACCCTCTCGAAACCCATCCCGGTGTTTATCGGCTATTTCACTGCCTGGGTCGACAGCGAAGGTTTACTCAACTTCCGCGATGATGTGTACGGACACGATGCAAAACTCGCGGAGAAAATGTTTTTAGACGTAAACTCTCTATCGTTAGTAAGACGATGAGCAAGAGAGATATGAATTATGAGTTATGAGTGGAGTGTTAGAGGGAATGAATGATGAGAGAGTTCTTAGTAAACTATAGGGCTTGAACAATTCATAACTAGCCCACTCATAACTCACTCATCACTCTAACTCATAACTCTCTTCACGGCATTCTTCTGATCGAAACGTATTCCGCAAAACCAAGCAGGTCCCAAAAAACGTTGCCCGTAACCGCTTTCCCTCTCGCCCATCTTAGCGGTATTCGTAGCGGAGTAACTGCTGCATAGAACCAGCTGCGCCTTGTTCCTGCGGAAATGATGGTACAATTGTTTTTTTCAAATAAACCTTTCAACTCTGCCACTGAATATAAGCGTACATGAGAAGCATCGTCATGAAAGTTCAGTGTGCCTTTCATTGATGGCAGTTTCTTGCTTTTTATGCCAGGGTACTCCACATACATCGAACCACCCGGTTTGAGCTTTTTTATAAGTCCTCTCAACACCTCATCACCATTGTGCAGGTGCTCTATAACATGAACAATAAGGATGGCATCAAAGAAATTATCAGGTAGCACAGAAAAATCAAGTTTTGTGAGATCCATCTCATAAAAATCTTTCATGTTCGCAAAATCAGCAGGATCGTTATTGTAATCACGGCTGATATCTAAACCATAGTATTCACAAGCCGGGAATAGCGTGATGGTTTTGGTAGCAGAATGATTGCCGGTACCAATATCGAGCAGGCGGAATTTTTTATTTCCAAATGAACGGTATAAAAAATTAAACTTAGGGTTCTGCCTGCGCAACCATCTTTTTACTGCTTCAATCATCGGTAAATTTTAAAATCCCAATATTAGTGGTTAAATAGTTAATGGTTGCATATAAAATCTTCAATCTTAAATCCCGGGTCTCAAATCTTAAATATCTTTACCCGTATGCAAAACGAACTAAGCTTAACAGGTAAGATGGTAGACATTTTAAACCGGTCGATCAATCCTTCAACCATAGTGATCAAAAATGGAAGAATAGCCACAGTTGAAGCATTCGAAGGAAACAATGACAACCTGCCATTTATTCTGCCTGGCTTCGTGGATAGCCATGTGCATATAGAAAGTTCCATGCTGATTCCATCAGAATTTGCCAGGTTGGCAGTTGTACATGGAACAGTGGCCACAGTAAGTGATCCACATGAAATTGCGAACGTTTGTGGTATTGAAGGAGTTGAATACATGATCAGTAATGGCAATACGGTTCCTTTTAAATTTAATTTCGGAGCACCCAGTTGCGTGCCTGCCACAAAATTTGAAACAGCGGGTGCTGAACTTGATGCGGAAGCAGTAAAGAGACTGTTGTCAAGAAAGGAAATAAAGTATCTCAGCGAAATGATGAATTTCCCCGGTGTGTTGTTTAATGATCCGGAGGTCATGCAAAAAATAGGGGCCGCACATGCAGCTGGCAAACCGGTAGATGGCCATGCCCCGGGCTTAACCGGGGAAAGGGCAAAAAAATATATTGAAGCGGGTATTTCAACAGACCATGAATGTTTCACTGCTGAAGAAGCGCTCGACAAGCTATCAAACGGAATGAAGATCCTGATTCGTGAGGGCAGCGCTGCAAAAAACTTTGAAGCACTTGCAGGACTGCTTGAAGATCATGCCGGCCTGATGATGTTTTGTAGTGATGATAAACATCCTGACAGCCTGGTTGATGGTCATATCAATAGCTTGTGCGCCCGCGCTATCGCAAAAGGAATCGATGTATTCAATGTGTTACAGGCAGCTTGCATCAACCCCGTAATACACTATAAACTGGATGTAGGATTACTTGCCCTTAATGACCCGGCTGATTTTATCGTCGTAAATGATCTCGTCAACTTTCGGGTAATACAGACATATATTGATGGTGAGCTTGTTGCCGACCAGGGAATATCACTTATTTCAAGAGATGATGCAAATATTTCAGCAAGGGTTAATAACTTTTCCTGCAAACCGAAGTTGCCTGCAGATTTTGCAATTATTGATAATGATGAAAACTATCGATTATACTCCCAAAATATCATAGAAGCACTCGATGGTCAGTTAATCACCAATAGTATAACGGGTAAGCTTCCACGAAAGCACGGGCTAATCAGTGCCAGTGCCGGTGATGACATCCTGAAAATCGTGGTTGTTAATCGTTACAACCCGGCTCCGGTTTCCAAAGGTTTTGTAAAAAACTTTGGACTAATGAAAGGTGCATTGGCTTCATCAGTTGCACATGATTCGCACAATATAGTAGCAGTGGGAACAGATGATAATACCATAGCAAAAGCAGTAAATCTCATCATTGAAAAACAGGGTGGGATCAGTTGTGTTGATGAAGAAAACGAAATGACGATTGGTTTGCCCGTAGCAGGTTTAATGACAGATGAGGACGGTTATGATGTCGCCCGTGCCTATACCGAAATCGATCAGATGGCAAAGTCTCTTGGTTCAAAACTTTCTTCTCCATTTATGACCTTGTCATTCATGGCGTTACTGGTAATTCCTGAACTAAAACTCAGTGACCTTGGATTATTCAATGGCCAGGAATTCAGGCTAATATAACTATCTGATTTTTTGAATCAACCTGCAGCTGCTTTATCCCTGCATCTCCCATAGGTTTCACCGGAAATAAAAAGGATTTCGCCGGTAATATCCAGCGGATAACCTATAAGCTCTTTTCAGAGGGGTAAACCGCTATTACATTTGTTGAAATTAAAGTCATGAACAACTCAGAAAATAAACCAGCGGTCACCGGCAGACGTAAAACACCGGGTAATCTTATCCTTGGAATTGCATTACTTGTGGTTGGCTCTTTGCTTTTTGCCCGGGAGTTCGGCGCTGATTTACCAAACTGGTTTTTCAGATGGGAGCTGATCCTTGTTGTAGTCGGAATAAGTATCGGTTTAAAAAGTGGATTTCGTGATTTCGGTTGGATTGCGGTTACTGGCCTAGGTTTGTTTTTTCTTAGTGACGATATTTTCCCTGGCTGGAATGCTACCCGATTTTTAGTTCCTGCTGGTCTTCTTGCCCTCGGTGCTTTCATAATTCTTAACCGTATGTCAGCTTCGGCTCATCGTACCAATTTTTCACGGTTCAGCAATCCAAATATTCCTGGGACGGAAAATACCAATCCGGAATACGTTGATCAATCCATTCCGCCGCAGGGTACAACCCCATCTGAACAGTTTAACAACAAGTCGGAGCAGTTTAATAACAAGGCTGAACAGTTCGGTAACAAGGGCGAACAGTTTAGCAATAAGGGCGAACAATTCAGTAACAAGGGCGAGCAATTCAGCAATAGCAGCGAACAGTTCAGTAACAGGGGTGAACAATTCAGCAACAGGGGTGAACAGTTTGGCAACAGATCAGAGCAGTATTCAAACCGGGCTCAAATGGAAGAAGAACAGCTGGATATCGTTTCCGTTTTCAGTGCGGTGAACAGGAAGGTATTCAGTAAAAATTTCATTGGAGGTGAAATCGTATGTGTATTTGGTGGCTCGGAAGTGAATATGATGAATGCTGATATCTCTGCGGGTACTGTTGAACTTGAAGTAGTCTGTATATTCGGAGGGGCCACATTGTTTATACCTCCCAACTGGAATGTAAGATCAGAGATGGGCTCTGTATTTGGCGGAGTTGATGACAAACGCAGAAATTCAATCCCGGATCCAGGCAAAACGCTTATCATTAAAGGAGTTTGCATATTTGGAGGACTTGAAGTAAAAACAAAGTATCAATAATAAAAGTATCAATAAAATAATCCTTATTACTTAAACCTTTTTATATGAACTGGTATTTGTCCAAAATCGTTTACCGGATCGTTTGCGGAGATGGATCACACAAACCGCAGTTTGATGAACAACTCAGATTAATTGAAGCTGAAGATGAAGCCCTGGCTTTTGCAAAAGCAAGATCTTTTGGATACAGGGAAGAGGAAATATTTTTAAATGAAAAACAACACCTGGTAAGATGGGAGTTTATTAATGTGTCTGAATTATATAAACTCACTGCACTTATTGATGGCGCGGAATTATATTCAAAGATCCATGAATCTGAAAACCCTGATCTTTATATTACAACCGTTCACAAAAAAGCGACAGATATTCAATCAGGATCAACCCATAAATATTTGCAACTTTTATAATCGCCAACTGTGTCAAGATCTTTGCTTTCTTCTTCCCGTAATAAATGGATCTTCCTTATCTGCTGGGTGGTATGGGCCTTAGCTCATTTTGGTATACTTTACGGATGGGAAATGAACTGGCAAACCTCGGCAACAGATGCTATGCTCTCAAATTTTCTCCTGGCAGGAGCATGTTTACTCATCTTCAATAACCTGAGGTTTTACAGGCCAAAACGGTATGCGCCTTTGTTCTTACTGGCTTTATGCCTCGCAGTCACAGCATTTTGGTTATTCCTTACTGATCTTGCCCTGAAATTCCTTCTTCCAACCCAGGATAGTTTTATCTCGGCCTCGAGACCGGTAAGATTTAACATTGGTTTTCTGTTGACTGGCTGCAGTGCGATGATTAGCCTGCTTTGGTATCACTCAGAAGAACAACATGACAATATGCAGTTGAAATTGGAAACAGAATCTATCGCCAAAGATGCTGAGCTTTATTCGCTGCGCCAGCAATTACAGCCGCATTTTCTTTTCAACAGCCTGAATTCCATCAGCGCCCTGGTGGGATCGGATCCGGAGTTATCAAGAAAAATGATACAGCAACTTTCAGCTTTTTTACGCGGCACATTGAACAAAGACGATAAAGGGAATATCAGACTGAGTGAAGAACTTGAACATCTCGAATTATATCTCGAAATCGAAAAGGTGAGGTTCGGTCACAGGCTACAAACATTGATTGATGTGCAGGACCAGGATCTGCTTATTCCGCCGATGGTACTTCAACCGATTGTTGAAAATGCAATAAAATTCGGCTTATACGATACTATAGGAGTGGTTTCTATTGAAATCAGTTCAAGACGTGAAGGCAATGACCTTGTGATCACCGTGCAAAATCCGTACGATCCTGAAACTGCTGATCCAAGGAAAGGAACAGGCTTCGGGCTGAACTCGATACGCAGGAGACTATTTTTACTTTTTTCGAGAAACGACCTGGTGACTACATCTTATGACCAGTCAACTTTTAAAACCATTGTTAAAATACCGCAATATGATCAAGGCAATAATAATTGATGATGAACCCCTGGCCCGGCTGCTGGTCAAGGAATATCTTGCTTCTTATCCGGATATCCGTGTTGTACAGGAATGTAATGATGGTTTTGAAGGTGTTAAGGCAATCATGCAGGAACAACCGGACCTGTTGTTTCTTGATATACAAATGCCGAAGATCAATGGTTTTGAGATGCTTGAACTGATCGAGAACCGGCCACACGTAATTTTCACAACGGCATTTGATGAACATGCCATCCGTGCATTTGATAATCATGCCGTTGATTACTTATTGAAGCCTTTCAGCAAATCAAGATTTGACAAAGCAATACAACAGTTTAATAATCTTCACAAGCAAAACAGGATTATGCCAACAACTGAATTGCTTGAAACTGCCGCAGCCTTGCCCCAGCAAAAGGCCCGTGTTGTTGTTAAAACCGGGGGGAAGATCAAGATCATCCCCACAAGTGCAATACATTATCTTGAAGCGGCAGATGATTATGTGAAGATCATCACCAATGAAGGAAGTTTTTTAAAAAACAATACGATGGCGCATTTCGAGAAAGTATTCAGCGAAAGCGAATTTGTCCGTGTACATCGGTCTTACATGGTTGCTATCGAACAGATAACCAGGCTTGAACTCTATGAAAAAGAAGGCTACCTCGCGATGTTGCGCAGCGGTGCCAGGGTACCTGTGAGTAAAGCCGGTTATACCAAACTCAAAAAGATACTAGCACTGTAAAGAGAGTTATGAATTATGAATTATGAGTTATGAAAGAGTGATGAGTTGATAGTTATGAATGGGTCAATTTGTCTTTCACTCATAACTCATTCATAACTCTTTCATAACTCATAATTCATAATTCATAATTCTCTTCATCAGTGTCTTCCGCAGCTGCAGCCTTCAGTTTCGGTTTCATCGTGCCAGTCGAAAGCATTTGGATTCCTGTTCAGTTCCCAAAAGAATTTTTCTCTCAACTTTTTTGAATGGCCCACCTGGTTCATTGTCTCTGTATCATACAGGCGACCATTGACCATTACATATTGAATGCTTTCGGTATTCCTGATATTTTCCAACGGATTTTTCTCCATCACGATCAGATCAGCCAGTTTACCCGGTTCCAGTGATCCAATAAGGCTGTCAAGACCAAGGCTCCAGGCGCTGTTATAAGTTGCAGCCCTTAGTGCCTCATGATTACTCATGCCACCCTGCTGAAGCATCCAGGTTTCCCAATGTGCTCCAATGCCCTGTATTTGTCCATGTGCACCCATATTAATAATGACACCTGCATCCTGCAGTTTTTTAAGCGATTTGGAAACGAGGATATATCCGTTTTGATATTCTTCTTCAGGAACCATCGTGCGCTGGCGACTACGGGCATCTATTACCTCACGGGGAAAAAAGTTCAGCAATTTTTTATTTTCCCAAACATTGGTATGCTGGTACCAGTAGTATTCGCCACTCACAGCGCCAAAACAAACAATCAGCGTTGGTGTATATGTTGTTTTCGAATTTTTCCAAAGCTGGATTACATCATCGTGAAGAACAGCGACCGGGATATTGTGTTCAATGGTTGTATGTCCGTCCAGTATCATTCCCAGGTTATGAAAATAAAATGATCCGCCTTCAGGAACCACTTCCATCCCCAGCTCGCGTGCTGCCTGTAATATCATCTGGTTCTGCTCACGTCTCGGCTGGTTATAACTTTTAACAGAGAAAGCCCCGTATGCCTTGCTACGTCGCAAAGCACTTCTTGCATCATCGATCGAATTGATTACGGCTTTTGTAGAACCATCGGCCCCATATAATACTGTGCCTGTCGAAAACACACGCGGACCAACCATATGACCCGCCCTGATCATTTCGCTTTGAGTAAACACCATCTCCGAATTCGCTGATGGATCATGCATCGTTGTTACCCCATAAGCAAGATTGGCAAAATAAGGCCAGTGTTTCTGAGGAGTGAGACCATCCCTGAAATGACTGCCATGGGCATGACCATCTACAAGACCGGGCATAATCGTTTTTCCTTTGCAATCGATAGCCAGTGCTCCTGCAGGAACCTTTAAATCTGCGGATGAACCGATGGCTTTTATGATGTTGTTTTCGATGATTACCGTTCCGTTTTCGATTACTTCATTGCCCTTCATAGTAATGATACGGGCATTGAGGAATGCAGTAACACCAGTAGGTTTATCGCTTTTCACTTCAAGACCGACGCTAAGTCCATTTTCAGGTATTTTGAATGTTGAATCGGCTTTACCAGCCACAAATTCAAAACGGTCCTCAACATTGATGGTATAATACTGATCGCCGAGTGTATAATGAAGTTGTTTGCCATCGCCGCTCCAGTGAAGATTTATTCCTGCGTCACGGGCGACCTGTTTCACCGGAAAATCGGTGGTAGTTGCACCCAGGTCTACAGTCTTACCTGCATGTACAAACGAAGCTATATATACTTTATGAAGGTCCACAAATGCGACCCATTTCTGATCAGGCGATGGTATGAACTGAGAACCATATGTACTTCTGAATATCGTGCGGTCATCAGAACCGTCTGTTTTATATGAACCATAACTGCGTACTGATTCGTAGGCTATGCGTTTATCATTATCAACAAAAACCGGATTTCGTCCTTTTGCATTGATAAATTCAGGAACTCCTCCTTGTGCCGGCATGATATAAACACCAGGTTGTACCGAAAACCCGTTACCAAGCGCATTGTTGCCACCTTCTTTTACAAAAACAATACGTTTGTCGTCGGATGAAAATGATGGGTTTCGATAAATTCCTTTTTCAGGTGTAAGCTTTACAGGTTTGGATTTAGCAGGGAAAGTCACTTTCAATATTGCCCCTGTTGCCGTATCATTCCAGGTAGTATAGATGATCGACTTCCCATCTTTCGAAAATGCAGGTTCAAATTCGAAATCAGTGCCGCTTGTTATTCTTTCAGGTTTACCATTGGGCAAAGCTTTTTTCCAAAGGTAGCCAACTGCATTAAACACCAGCCAATTTCCATCAGGAGAAGTCTTTGCATGACGAATTACATTCACGTTAAAATTATCCTGGTTGAAGTTTTGCTTGTATCTAACGGCATCGGTTACCCGCTGTTTGACGTTACAGGTGAAGGGTATTTCGGTAGAAGTGTTTGACCCATCTGCATTTATCTTATTTATTTTGCCATTTGCCCATACAACCAGTTGTTTGTTGCCGGGGAGCCATGCATAGCCGGTGTAAACACCAAAGATTGACCATGCTTCTTCCTGGTCCTTTGATAATTTATCATAAACCGGTCTTTCTTCTCCGGTTACCAGGTCGCGCAGGTAAAGCACCGTTTTTACCCGCACACGTTTTATAAAAGCCAGTGTTTTACCATCAGGCGAAACCTGTGGTCTGAAGGCACCGCCGGGACCACCTGTAATATTTTCAATGATGCCTTTTTCCCGGTCAAATCTCCGTATCACAAAAATCTCATTGTTGGGATCCTTGTTATATTGAAACATGCCACCAGGATACATGTCTTCGCTGAAATAAACATAACGACCATCGGGCGAAACGGCAGGTTCATTCACATCCTGCTGATCATTTTTGCGGGCTGTCAACTGGATACCATTCCCACCGGTGATATGATACATCCAGATTTCACCTGCTCCCAAAGAACGGGTTGCCGTAAAATGTTTGCGTGCAATTATATATTGACCATCAGGCGACCAGACTGCATTATTCAACAGGCGGAACGTTTCTTTGGTTACCTGCCTGGCTTTGGAACCATCTTTTTCCATGATCCAGATATTATCCCCACCACCTGCATCGGAAGTGAACAGGATTTGTTTGCCATCGGGACTGAACCTCGGCTGCACTTCCATGGCAAGCCCTTGTCTCAATACTTTTGCTTCCCCACCTGCAATTGGTAAAATATAAATATCACCCAGCAGGTCAAAAACAATTTCTTTTCCATCCGGCGAAACGTCAAGATTCATCCATGTCCCCTCATTCACTGTAAATGAAACCTCCTTATAAGGTGCAGCGGTATTATTTACATCCCACTTCTTATTTCCCTGCGAATAACAGGTATATGTAACCGAAATAAAAATCGCAAAAAAAAGCAGAACTTCTTTCATCATGTCAGTAAATAATTATTTTATTGAAATTGTTTATTTATCTTTTAGTGGTGAGTGGTAAGTGGTAAGTGGTAAGTGGTAAGTTAGTGATGAGTGTGTGAGTGGTAAGTTAGTGATGAGTGTGTGAGTTATGAGTTATAGGTGTTAAGTAAGTTATGAAATTATCAAATAAAGGCACTCATAACTCATTCACTCCTTTCATAATTCATAACTCATAATTCATAATTCTCTTCAGGCCTCCTGACCAATCCATACGTTTCCGCCTATACTATCGCGTTTTGCCCCGGTAATATATTTAAAGACGTTATTTTCTTCGCGCCAGCGCAATACACCAATTAAGGCCATGGCAAGTGGTTCCTTAAAATCTACCACCAGTTTATCCGGAACAATCAAACTGATTCCTGACTCGCCCACCAGTGTGCGAATTCTTTCAACAAGAAAGTTATTATTTGCACCTCCGCCTGTCATAAATAATTCGTTTTTAGCGGCCGGCTCATCAGACATGAAAAGTTTTACTCCGTTTGTAACCTGGATGGCGATATGTTCAACAGCAGTGCGCAGTGCATCCTTAACATTCAGCCGGAGCTCGTCGAAAAGCGGGTAAACCACGTCTGTGGCAAAATCAATAGAAAGAGATTTCGGAAGCGGCAACTCGTAATATTCCAGCTCATTCAGGATGTCAAGCAGCTTTTCATCCACCTTGCCTTCGGCTGCCATCATTCCACCTGGATCTAAATCCAGGTTGTCCCGGGCCGCCAGCTTATCAAGCAACCTGTTTGCGGGGCAAACATCGAAATTTTTGTATTGACCCGGTAAATGCCGGGAAAGATTAGCATTGGATCCGAGGTGTAAGAACAGTTGTTGCGCGGAAAACAACAGTTTTTCTGCGATAGGGTAAACCGGGGCGCCCTTACCATCCAAACCGAGATCCATGTTTCGCACATTTCCAACAACATTAATTCCGGTAATCGCAGCAACCTGGGAAAGATCACCTAATTGGGAGCAAATTTTAAGTTCCGGTTTGTAGAAGATTGTGTGCCCGTCGCAGGCTATAAGCTGAACCTTATAGTGGAGTTCGTTGCGATCAATGAAATCACGGATTAATTCAGCCAGGTATTGACCAAAGGTCACATGAAGTTCGTGGTACTCGGACAAGCCAAGTGAATCCAGGTTTTCCAGCTTTCTCCTGATTTCCGGTTCGTAAGGAATTCGTTCGCCCGCAAGGATCTGAGCCGTCCATTTACCGGTGGTTTCATGAAGCTCCGCAAACATAATATCAAGGCCATTTAAAGATTCACCGCTTACAACTCCGATAGCCCTGTATACCATTAAACAAATTTTAGATTGTAGATTGTAGAAATTAGATTTGCTCGTCAAAGGTGAAGATTCGCGTTTCAAAATCCAAAACTGTATTCTATGGTTATTAATCTGAGTGATCAATATTCCCTCCTGAGCAATTGGGTAAGTGAACTGAGAAGCGTTCAGGTTCAAACGGATCGCATGCGATTTCGCCGTAACCTGGAACGGATCGGAGAAGTTGCAGCCTTTGAAATCAGTAAGGTTTTGGAATTTGAAGAAAAGGAGATTCAGACTCCTCTTGGCATTTCAGTCTGTAAATTATTGAAGGAACAGCCTGTCCTGGCGACGATTTTGAGAGCAGGACTCCCCCTCCACCAGGGTCTCCTCAATTATTATGACCGGGCAGACAACGCTTTCATTTCCGCTTATCGAAAACATAACCGCGACGGGACCTTTGAAATCAGCCTTGATTATGTATCCTGCCCCGAACTTGAAAACCGGGTGGTTATCATTGCAGACCCGATGCTTGCGACCGGGTCATCCATGGTAAAAACCATCCAGTTTCTTCGTGAAGAGGGGCATCCCAGGGAAATTCATATTGTAGTAGCAATTGCCTGCACAGTCGGGATTGAATTTGTTCAGCGAACCGAGCCAAATGTAAAAATCTGGTGTGGCGCCATCGATGAAGAGCTTACCGCCAAAGGCTTTATTGTCCCGGGACTTGGGGATGCGGGGGATCTGGCTTACGGGACAAAGGTCCAGTTTTAAACGGGGTTCCGGGAACCTGTAATTCCTGTTACCAATCCTAAAATAATCACAAAAAATTTCAACGTTTTTTGTACTTTGGTTGTCAATACGGCGTTAATGTCTCCAATGAGGAAATATGTCCTGGTAATTTTTGTGCTGATGCAGGCTGGAATGGCTCTTGCGCAGGATCCGAACTTCTCACAGTTCTTCGTATCGCCGCTTACTTTGAACCCTGCATTGACGGGGAAATTTAATGGTGATTTCAGGGCCGCGGGAAACTACCGGGATCAGTGGCCTGCAATCAGCAAGGCTTTTATCACCTCTACCTTATCGTTGGATATGCCTATAATGCGTGGAAGGTTATCTGAACTTGATACCTGGGGTGTAGGTCTGCTCGCAATGACCGATAAAACGGCAAATGGAATTCTTTCTACAAATATGATCTCATTGTCTACTGCCTACCATAAAGGCATAGACGAAGACGGTCTTAATACTATCGGATTAGGTTTCCAGGGAACTTACAATACCAAAAGACTTGATGGCACTAAACTGAATTTCGAAGATGAACTTGATCAGTTCGGTGGCTGGAGTATTCCGAGTGGTGAGACTATTGACAACCAGCAGGTGAACCTGAGCTATTTTGATGTTAGCGTCGGAGCACTTTTCAATGGTTCAACCGATGGTTATAATAATTATTATGTCGGCGCTTCAGTTTACCATATCAACAAACCAAAGGAGTCATTCACAGGGGATATCTTTTACACGTTGAATCCGCGGATGACTCTGAATGCAGGCGGTGCAATACCAATTGGAGATCGCACACGTACTGTTTATCTTAGCTCCATTTATAGTCGCCAGGCAGGTGCAACGAATATTGTTGCTGGTGGTGCCGTCGGTTTTCTATTAAACGGAGATGAAGAAAAACCAAATAGCTTCTACGCAGGTCTCTGGACCAGGTTCAATAATGTTAATGATGCGTTGATACCTTATATAGGCCTTGAATTTGGTGATTTCCGTTTAGGTGCATCATACGATGTAAATATCTCCAGTCTTAAAACCGCCTCACAAAGCCGCGGCGGTCTTGAAATTTCCCTGATTTATATTAAGCGTCCGCCAGGCAGCAGGGGAGTTCCTTGTCCGAGGTTCTAAACCTTTTTGGATTTTGTAACGTAGGGATTGCCTTTGACGTGAAAGCGGTAAAGCAACAATGCATCTTCAGCTGCATAATCGACCCCGATCCTTGTTGAGCTTACGATGTCATTTGCCGATAGTTGATAACCATCTTCTACAACATAAATTTCATCACTTAAAAGATCGGCACCGGTATGATGACGATAAAGTCCGAGTGCTTTGGAAACATTACCGGGGCCTCGGGTCAGTGTATGATCGGCTTTGTATTTTTTTGTACGAATAAGCATTTGATCAATTCCATCTATCGGTTCGAGTGCCCGGATCAACACTGCGTGCGGAACATCTTTAGCATTGGTCACAATATTAAACAGGTGATGAATGCCATAGCATAAATATACATAAGCTTTACCGGCATCACCGAACATGATCTCGGTACGATTAGTTCTTCTGCCATTATATGCATGTGAAGCCTTGTCGGTAACTCCTGCATAAGCTTCCGTTTCAACGATCCTGCCGCTGGTTTTAACTCCATCGATAACAGATACCAGTATTTTGCCTAACAATTCTTTTGCGATCTTTACTACATCATGCCTGTTGTAAAAATCATATTCAAGCCTTTTCATCAATAAAATCGTTAAGTTTGAATGAGCCAAATATAGATAACATTGTTCAAGGAAATCATCATCGCGCTTCAGTCTTATTCGAAAGCACATGCATTTATCAAGTCGAATAATCTATGGCGCTGGATCATTATTCCCGGCACTATTTATTCCATACTTTTCCTGGTCGGCATGTATTTTTTCTGGACATCTACTGATGATGCTGTTTCTTTTCTTACAAAAAAGATAGGTCTCGACCAATGGCTCAGTGCTCAAAAAAGCGGATTGCTCAACTTTCTTTTCCTGATGGGTGGAATCATGCTTAAACTGATTCTTGGTTTCTTCTATTTTTCCCTGTTTAAATATATTTTCCTCATCCTGGGCTCACCTGTGTTCGCTTATCTCAGTGAAAAAACGGAGGCAATCATGGAAGGAAAAGACTTTCCGTTCAGTTTTTCACAACTGTTAAAAGACATCTTACGTGGTGTGAAACTTGCCATTAGAAATTCGCTTTGGCAAACCGTATATGCTGTCTCTTTATTGATTTTGTCTTTTTTCCCGGTTATCGGATGGATTACACCGGTAATTGCATTATCCATTGAATGTTATTATTATGGCTTTTCGATGCTTGACTACAGCTGTGAACGCAACAAACTGTCACCTTCAGAAAGTATTGCTTTTATAGGCCGTCATAAAGGACTTGCTGTTGGCAACGGGATGGTATTTTATCTTATGCATTTCGTACCCTTCATTGGTTGGGTTCTTGCCCCGGCCTATGCTGTAATCGCTGCAACGATCAGTATTTATCATCAAAAGGAGAATTTTCAGACCTTACAGGTCACGGATTAGCCAGCTTCCTGGTTTTGGTTGATCCCCTTCATCTAATTACACTAAATTTCACCTATGTCAGATCAGAGTACCGTTTATCTAATTCCCTGTTTTCTTGATGAAAATGCAATCCAGACAATACCTTCTTATGTTAAGGAAGCAGTTATGCAATGCCAGGTATTTTTTGTCGAGAATGAAAGAAGTGCCCGCCGATACCTCAAAATGTTATGGAAAGAAATAGTGATCGATGACTACGAATGGATAGTTATTCATAAGGCTGAAAAAGATGTAAGGGTTCGTTTGATGGTTGCAATGAAAGAAGGAAAGAATATTGGGATAATCTCTGAAGCAGGTTGTCCGGGTATTGCGGATCCCGGGCAATTACTTGTTGAAACTGCCCATAAGGGTGGCGCAGTTGTTAAACCATTGGTAGGACCCAGTTCGATACTCCTGGCATTGATGGCCAGCGGTATGAATGGTCAACAGTTTCGTTTTGCAGGTTATATCCCGATAGATTCCGGAGAAAGAGCAAAATTCGTTCGCGAACTGGAGAGTGAGTCGGTCAGAAGAAATTCCACGCAGGTTTTTATCGAGACGCCTTACCGGAATAACCATGTAACAGAAATGTTGATCAAAACCTGCAGGCCGGACACACGTCTATGTATAGCCGCAGACCTTACCGGTCCCGGCGAATTTATCAAAACGCTTAGTATTGCAGAATGGAAAACGCAGGTTCCTGACTTACACAAGAGACCCGTTATCTATTGCCTGATGGCTGCTGAATCTATTGCCTGATGGCTTCGGAAGGTTAACGCCTGATCTCCCGCATAGAAAGTATACTGTCTACCACATACACCGTGTTGCCACGCCACCAGATTTTACCGAGGTACTCTTTATAATGCAGGTCTACTTCTTTTCCGGAATTTTTCATCAGTTCCTCGGCGATCCGCTTGTTTTGCACCGAGAACTCAAATTCATATGACTGAATGGAACCCGGAGTCCGGGATCGTATGCCTGATTGGATCAGTTTCCCCTCATAGGTTTTGAATATATATCCTTTTTTTACGAGGTAGTTCAATTCGCCGGATTTCACCCCTTCACCAAAAACCCAAAAATATCTGATCGCGATAATCACGGCAAATACAACTATAACGATCCCAACTGCTATCAATAAAATTCTTTTCATGAAAATCTTTTTAAGACTTGCTCATAACTTGGATTCAGTAAGCCCGGGAATATTTTGAATGCATTCAACAATCCGGGAAGCTAAATGTTAATTCTTTCTAAAGTTAGGCCAAAGGCGGTTAGCTTAAGCACACGGTCTGTTGTATCACCAAAAAACATTTACCTTCGGGCGGTTTAATTATAAAGTTTATGAGGATTGGAATTGTTTGTTATCCTACTTTCGGAGGGAGCGGAGTACTTGCAACGGAATTAGGAAAAGCCCTGGCAAATAAAGGACATCAGGTTCATTTCATTACATATCAGCAGCCGGTCCGGCTAAGCGAATTCAACGCGAACATCTTTTACCATGAAGTTCGGGTTCCTACTTATCCATTGTTTGATTATCCTCCTTATGAAACGGCTCTTTCAAGTACGATGGTGGATGTGATCGTGAACAACCAGATTGACCTGCTTCATGTGCACTATGCAATCCCGCATGCTTCCGCCGCTTATATGGCAAAAAAGATACTTGAAAAACAAGGACTAAACATTCCCGTCATAACCACCTTGCACGGTACGGACATAACACTTGTCGGACGTGATAAAACATTTGCCCCGGTAGTTACATTTTCAATAAATGAGAGTGATGCAATCACAGCAGTTTCTCAGAATCTTCGTGATGAAACTTATAAGCACTTCAAAATAGAAAAAGATATCGAGGTCATATATAATTTTGTTGACTGCGAAAGGTTTGCAAAAAAGCCAATTGATGCTTTCCGTCGTGTGATTGCCCCACATGGCGAAAAAATATTGCTTCATGCTTCCAATTTCCGGAAACTGAAACGCGTAGGTGATGTGGTACAAATTTTTGCCGAGGTTATTAAAAAGGTTCCGGCAAAATTATTGTTCGTAGGTGATGGTCCGGAAAGACCCGCGGCAGAAAGGTTGAGCCGGGAACTTGGTATATTTGATGAGATCAGGTTTGTTGGAAAACAGGAACAGATTGAAGAGATACTTGCCATTTCAGATGCTTTCCTGCTGACTTCAGATTATGAAAGCTTTGGCCTTGCTGCTCTTGAAGCTATGGCAGCCGGTGTACCGGTAATCTCAACAAATGCAGGAGGATTACCGGAAATCAATATTCATGGTGTTACAGGTTTCATGAGTGAAGTTGGTGATGTAGCTGATATGAGCCGGAATACAATGTTGTTATTAACTGACGAAACCAAACTAAAACAGTTCCGCGAAAATGCGACTGCCCAGGCAAAGAAGTTTGATATCCATAATATCATTCCGCAATACGAAGATCTCTACAACAGGTTTCTTAATAATAAACATATTTAATCGTTACCAAACACGCCGAATTGTTATTAACGACGCTGAATCCAGGCTTCGGGATTGATGTTGTCTCTTTCAAGCATCAGCAAAAATTCAATCTCTCCAACTCCCTCATCGTTGACATTTGCTTTACCAAGTGCCTGTGAACGTTTGATCTGCTCACCTTTGCTGACACTCACAGAAGACAGGTTATAATAAGCAGTGAAATATTTACCATGGCTAACTACCACACCGGACATGCCTTCAATATTAAAAACTGAAACCACTTCACCATCAAACACTGCTTTAACCGTTGCTCCAACTTCTGTTTCAATAGTCAATCCTGGATTGTTACCATTGATCTTTGAGCCTGGCACCTGGAAAATTCCAAAATGAAGCTTGATAGATCCACGGTCAACAGGCCATGGCAATTTGCCTTTATTTCCCTCGAACTTATCTGAGATAATTTTGCCTTCAGGTGTAGATTCCAAAACACTTCTGGGTCTTTCAGCAGCTTTCTTAACAGGCTCTTTTGCTATTGTTGCAGCGTTACCTGATGGAGCATTATTCTTGGCTACATCATTTTTTGGAGCAGAAGCCGCGGCAGCTTTTATTCTTTTTTCTTCTTCAAGAGCTTTTTGCTGGGCCAAACGGATCTCACGGTTAATAGCAGCCTTTACAGCAGACCTGATCTTCGCATCAGCTTTCTTTTTGGTCGACAGTTCCTTATTCAACTCGTTTTCCCTGGCTTTTAATTTGGAAACAATCTCATCTTTTTCCTTCTTCTCAGATACAAGAACTAGTTTTTCCTTTTCCTGTTTCTGTAAGACCTCATCTTTTTGTTTACGGGTCATTTCCAGCCCGTTTATTTTTTGCAACAAAACTTTCTGTGTATTCAGAATATTCTCTGCCTGTTCTTCACGATAAGTACGGTATGATTTAAGGTATTGAACCCTTTTTAAAGCATCATTGAAATTGCTTGCAGAAAATATAAAATTGAGGAAGTCATAGTTGCTGCGGTTTTTATAAGCATAAACAACGCTTTTTTCATACTGGATCTTCAAGGTGTCCAGTTCCGCTTTCAACCGGGTGATCTCATTACGAGATTTACTGATATTTCCCTGGATCATATCTATCTGCTCACTGATATTACCAATCGCCTGTTCACGCAACCTGATCTTTTTCTGGATCATGGACAGTTGTCCAAGTCCGGCCTTTTTATTCTTTTTGGTCGCATCCAATGTTCGTCTGAGATCATCAATTTCTCTTTGTATCTCAGCCTGCTTTTTCTTTAGTTCATCACTACCCTGCCCCAGCAAGGTGCCTGTAAGAAGGATTGCAACAAAAAAAACAAAAAAGGATCTTAGCATGATGTACAGGTTTTATTAATAACAGGAAAACTTCAGGATGGTTCTGATGATGATCTGTAAATTCATTAGCCGATCAAAACCAGGTATTGATAACGCCTATTCCTTCTTATAATTTTTCGGGATCGAAAAAGGAATATTTAAATCTACGTTAAAATCGATTTGCTTGAACTGGAGTTCGATGTCGAGCTTAGAAGATTCAACTACGGTTATCTTCCTGAACGCAGAAAAATGCTTATTATTTTTCATCTGGTAATCTCCGTAACCAATATAACAGGTCCGGGTCCTGGTGGGGTTTATATCATCCAGTTTAGATTGGCTGGGCAGGTAACCATTCGTGCTAACCATTAAAAAATGTTTGAATACTTCACCAACACTTACCAGCGTAATGCCATTGGGATCACGGCGGTAAGAAACAATATTGCTATCGAGATAAATAGGATTGCCTATCAGGAGTTCCTGCAGGTCATGAAAAGTAAAAGGAATTTTGGCTACTTCTTTCAGGTAACTTACAGATCGCAACTGCACAACTTTATCCACCTTGTTCATCACTTTAACGCTGTCCGGTGTAATCAAAACCCGGAAGGCTTCTATACCGAGCAGGGCATTTATAGAGATCCACATCACGCTGTCTTTATAGAGCCTGATGTTTGCGTTAAAATCACTTTTCTTGCCATCCTTTCCTTCGAAATCAACTTTCACTTTAGCTGAAAATGTTTTGAAATCAATCCGGTTAGATTCAACTGTCCTGTAAATTTCCCTGATAAAACGAATGGAATCTGCTTTCCTGTCAACCGAAGCTTCAACTACCGGAACCTGCAGTGAGTCTCGCTTACTGATTGCAGTCTGTAATTTTTTCGTGGAACGGCAGCTGCTGAAAGCAACAATCAATAAGAAACTGCCAAGAATGCAAAAAAGATTTCTCATCCGTTCATTTTTATTTTCCCGTATGACCAAAGCCACCTTCGTTTCGTTTAGTAGATTCTATCTCCGCCACCAGTTTTAATTTGACTCTTTCAACTGAATTCACCACCATTTGTGCTATCCTGTCGCCGGAATGTATGACCTGGTCTTCCTGTGAAAGATTAATCAATATAACTTTTAATTCACCACGATAGTCAGCATCTACCGTTCCTGGTGAATTTAGACAGGTAAGCCCTTGTTTGATTGCAAGACCTGATCTTGGCCTGATCTGCGCTTCATGTCCTTCAGGCAACTGAATAAATAAACCTGTTGGTACTAAAAATCTTTCAAGAGGTTTCAGGGTAATTGGCGTTTCAAGATGTGCCCGGATATCCATCCCTGCTGAGCCCGCAGTAGCATATTCCGGGAGGGGATTGGGGGAACGGTTTATGATTTTTACTTTGACTTTCGACATGCGTCAAAGGTAGGCGGTAGCATTTTATTTATCAAATGCTTTCAAGCAGTACGGTTGCATATGCAACAAGTCCTTCTTCACGTCCGGCAAAGCCCATCTCTTCGGTTGTTGTTGCTTTAATCGAGATGTTGTCAATATCAGTTTTTAATATTCCCGCAATTAAAACCCGCATCTCGTTGCTGTGTTTTTTTATCTTGGGATTTTCGAGGCAAACCGTTGTATCAAGATTTACCAGGCGATAGTTTTTTTGTTTGATAAGATCATAGGTATGTGCCAGCAGTATCTTACTATCTATGTCTTTATAAGCCGGATCGTTGTTGGGGAAATGCATACCAATATCTCCAAGGGAAAGAGCTCCGAGTAAGGCATCACAGATTGCATGCAGCAAAACATCTGCATCACTATGACCAGTAGCACCTTTATAATGCGGAATTTTAACACCGCCTATCCATAGATCGCGGCCCTCTGCCAGCTGATGAAAGTCAATTCCTGATCCAATCCTGAAGCCCATCGCTTATGTATTAAATAAAAAATTCATCCCGTAAGTACGGGATGAATTTTTGCAATGAAGAAAATATTATTCCTGTCCGGCTCCTCCGGCAATATCCAGGATAAGTCCGAAACGTAATGTATTTGATAATGGGTTACGGTTAACACCTTGTCCTGAAGGAACCAGGTAAGAGAAGTTTAATCCGAACACATTGTATTTAAGACCAAGGCCTGCTGTCACATATTTGCGCGCTCCCTTGGTTTTATCTTCATAAAAATATCCAAGACGAACAAAAAACTGGTCGTTGTAAGAATATTCGGTTCCTATTGAAAACTGAAACTCCTTTAACTCCTCTGAAAAACCACCTGGCGCATCACTGAAAGAACTGAACCAGCTGTTCACAACAGTTTTGTTACGATACTCAGCAACATTTACGGAATCAATATCAGGGTTATCATTGGGGTCATTATTAAAACTCGGAGGTGTTGGAACAAGCAACTTGGAAATCTCAAGACCGAAACTCATTTTGTTGGCTTCATCAAACACTTTTGTATAATTTGTACCGAAAGCAAGGTTTGCAGGAATATAATCCTTTTGCGTTGCATCATTGGTATAACCTATTTTGGTACCGAGGTTAGTAACAGCAACACCAAAGTTCCAACCCTGGCCTGCTTCATCAGCGCCGGTATAAAAGAACGACACATCACCAGCTACTGCAGATCCGGGTTTGTAAGTAGTTAACCCGTTTGAGTAACCACCACCTGTAAGATTTGAACTGATATAACGGAGAGCAATACCCAGACTCATCTTATCAGATAACTTCCTTGAGTAACCGAGATCCACTCCAAATTCGCGGGGACGGAAAGTACCATTGTCGATCGCATTGTAATCTGTAAAAGTGATATTTCCAAGACTGAAATAACGTATTGAAGCCGAAAGTGCAGACAGATCATCCAGTTTATAATAACCAGCCAGCGCCATCAGGTATACGTCGTTAAGACCGAGATCTTTCAACCAGGGCGTGTAAGTAAGTCCCAACCCGTATGGACTTTTCGCAAAAGGTGTTTTCGCCAGGTTATAAAAAGAGGAATTTGCGTCTGCGGAAGTTGCCACACCAAGATCTCCCATACCACCCGCTCTCGCGTCAGGTGAAATTCTTAAAAAAGGCACCGCAGTGGTTACTACGTTTATCGGGTCAGTGTCCTGAGCCTGAAGGGTATTCAACCCTGTAAGTAACATTAATAAGCCAGCTAATTTGAAGGTCTTTCTTTGCATCCATTTAGATTTTTGAACAGTCGGATTTTATTTGACTATTTTTCAGTTGATTATGACAACCCGGAACAAACGTTTAATTGAACAAGAAAGTATACAGAATATTAAAACATCATCTACTTCCTGTGCCAGGCGCCAATAAAAAAATTGAGTAAAAATCTATTCGATAGAAGATAAGCTGATTAGCTGGTTAAAAATGGTGGGCGAAAATAAGCTATTTTAGTATTTATTTTGTTTGTAATTATGTTGAACCGGACAATCATCAGTTGGTGAACTTATAACAAATAAAGCTTTTCCATCTTATGAACCTGCTGACCGTCGCTGGTCCGCACGCTTAGCCTGTAAATATAGACGCCTCTCCCGATTTTGCTGCCATATTCATCCCGGCCGTTCCATTCAACTTCATTCGAACGGGTTCCTGAAGATATTATTGTATTTCTTAGCGTTTTTACAAGCTTTCCTGTTACGGTATAAATGCTAATATTTACCTGCAACTCCTCTCCCGGTCGGTTATGATCAAACCAGAAAGTGGTCCGGGTTGTGAATGGATTTGGATAATTAAGTACATGTTCCAGCACCAGGCTCTCCTGTTTCTGCACCCTGAACGCTAAAGTAGCTTCGTTACTATTATTAACTACATCCCAGGCTTTTACGGAAAGGGTATGGGGTCCATTTTCCAGTTTAGGGAGCTTGAACCTCACTTCCCCACGGCGATAGTTGTCTTTATCGCTGGTATAAAACTCATTAAGTATATGTTTTTTCTGTTGATCATTGTCAATAACAACAACCAAATCGTGACCCGTGCCAGTGCCCATCACATTTATGCCGGAAGAATCGGCAAGTTTTAGCAGAAGTACTGGTTCGGTGTTGGTAATACCTCCATCTATAAATTTTTCATCATTCAGATAAGGACTGATACCCGGCCCCTCTTTGTCATCTGAGCCCGATCCGGTGCCACCCACAATGATGTTTTCCAGGACACCGCTCCCATCGTTGTTCCCATTTTCAGTATAATAGCTAATCCGTCCATTTCCGAACTGGTAATTTATGTCCTTAGGCACTACGAAATTGAATGAAAATTTACCGGCGTCTACAGTAGCTTTTCCTTTAAAAATGATGTTTTTTTGTTGAGTAAATGTGGCTTTTATACTGCCGGCATCATTCGCAAGAGTCGACAAACTCTGGGCTTTATCAAAGATTATGGGGTAAACCGTTCCGTTGTAATCAGCCAACAAATTACCCTGTAGATTTCTTACTTCCCCGGTAATATTATATTGTGACAAGGCACGCAAAGTATCTGGAATGGTTCCGATCCCGATCCCGTTAATGGCAGTAGTTGTTACCCTTTGTACCGGGTACCCGATAGTAAGTGCGGGATCACCAATCAATGTAAACTTGCGATTATTGATTACATCTGTAAAAAAGGAATAGGTGTTGTTTTTTGCTGTTTTTACAGCTTCACCCAGGCTTGGGTACCGGCCATCCGGCCTACGCTGCAGGGCAGCCCGCAGGTAGTTTTCGTTCATAATTCTGTTGCTAAACGCAAAAACCAGCCTGGTAGTAGTCATCAGGGCTATTGCACCGGTTTTATCCCTCAACAGCAGGTCTTCCCCGATTGAGGCAACAAGGGGATTATCATGGGGGGCAAAATCACAGGTAGCAGTAATGAACAAGGGTAGTTTTTCGGGATTATTAAAGGAATTGATGATGTCCTGGTCCAGTATCACTTCATCGGCAAGTCGCCGCGAACCGCCATGGCCCGTATAATTCCAGACGAGGTTACCGCTATAAGTCTTATTTACGATTGCAAGGTTCACCTGCGGATACCTGCTGCCTCCGGATCCGCTTTCCTGGGGGAAAGCATCGAGATAAATTTTGTCGACATTGAAGTCTTGAGTTACACTGTTTACCGCCCCCGATATAGTCTCTGCATCCTCCAGGTGCAGATTGTTGTCTTCATCGTCGGCAATAAAACTAAGATCGTTGCGCCAAGGTCCATACGATTTCGGGCTGGTATATGCGAGAATCTTATCAACGATTGCCCTGGCCTGTGCTTCTGTTGAAGCAGGGATCCGCCCAATTCCAATGTCGAGCAGGTAAGTACCCGGGTTGATGAGATTATCACCGTCATCAAGAAATCCGAAAAAATCGTCTGAAGTGTAAGTTTCGAGCGGGGCAAGCGATTCTTCTGATTCAAATACCGGGACCAGGTTCGTATTGCCATTGATCCGCTTTTTATAATCAAATGAACCGTCACCGAAGAGTAACAAATATCTTGGCATTTTTGTAGAATCACCACCTGCGCGGTCATAAAACATCTTTACAAAATCGCGTAAGGCCACCGGATCGGGAATGCCTGAAGAAAATTCATTAAAGACCTGGCCGCTCGTGACTACTATATTCCTGAGCTGGTCGCGCTGTTGGTGGTACAAAGCAAGCCGGTTTGCCTGGGCAACTAAGGCTGGGCTGGTGATAATAATATAATCCGTCAGCTGACTTCCATGCAGATTCTGGTTTTCGACCCTGCTGGCCGTTTGCGGAACCAGGAAGACTGCATTGTTGAATGCGATATATTCCCTTAGAGTCGAGCAATCCCCTGTAAACTGCAATCCATCCGCTGTAGTGGCTGTTTGCACTGCAACCGGGTTAAGGGGATTTGATACGTCCCAAACCTTAGTTTGAGCGTTGCCATTTTTGAGCCTGAACCGGCCAGTATTCCCTGGCTGAACCGAACTCCAGTCACGGAATGAGAGTTGGTTTACTCCATTCATAGAAAGTTCACGGCGAACAAACAGCTCGAACCAGTCCAGCCATCCCTGCGAATTGACACTACCCGGAGCATAATCAAAACTGAGATTGATTACAGGGGTGGTGCCAGCCACCACAAAATCGAGATTGGTCTTCTGAAGCCTGGCAAATGCGTCATAAATACCGTTGCCCACAGCCGGGAGATCCACCTGGCGGAGACCCTGGTTATTAAGCCTTATGGAAAAACGGCTACCTGTATTGAATGACCGTGCAAGCAGGTTCGTAGACATCGATCCGGGGCCAGGTAAAATGTTTGGGAAATTAATGTTAAAAGTCTGGCTTAATGATTTGCCGGGTGTGCTCGAAAATTCTTCACCAAACCATTGTTTACCACTGCTGAGAAAGTTAACCGTATCAAGTTCGTGGAAATAGCGGTCATCAAAACCGGAAATTTCCACATTGGGATTAGCGGTATTATTCAATGTAGGGACTCGCTTGCCTGTGCCTCCGAAAGAAAAATAATAGTAAGATTCTTCACTGTAAAGGTTCTTGACATGAGAAAACCGCTTCGTTGCAGGATCGCCGATCCATTTATGAGGTCCGCTGGCATAAAAAAGGATGTAATCATTGCCGTTGATCGTTCCGTCTCCACCATCCTCAATAAAAACAGCGTTTTCAACCAGGTCGTCGGCCGGCAAACTGCCTGGAACTTCGGAAAGCATTCCGCCGCCATTACCAAATAACCGGAATGAAGCGGAGGAAAGGTTCACCGTATTTACGCCTGATTTATTAAGGAAAGGGAGGTCGATCCGATAAATGCCCGTTTCAGCGACGGCAATGCGAAACCAGTTACCGGAGGCGAGTACAGAAGAGTTTGAGTATGAGCGCTGGGAAAAAGAAGACAGGCTGGAAAAAACCAGTAAGCAGGTAATCAGCCATTGGATTCTCTTAAGCAGGGTCATTGCAGCCAAAAATAGTTCATTTTTAACGTTGGAAGCCCAACTCCTTAATCCCTAATTTACGTATTGTTACTATATTCGCGTAACCTTAACTCTATCTAAAAACTGCCGGGAATCTCTACAATATTTCTTTTACAAAGGCGTTTAACAACATTGAACCAAAGGCAAAAAAGTTATCAAATGAACCTGAAAAACCTATTTATTCTCCTGTCCTGCACCGCTGTTGCCACTTCTTCCTGTAAGAACGGCAAGCTGTTCGGAAAGAAAAAGGAGTCCTCCGACGTTACCGGTTGGAATTACAACGACAAAAATATGGGTGGCTACCAGGTTTCCCGCGAAAAAGAGCAAAGAACCGGGCCCGGCCTTGTGTTTGTTCAGGGTGGTACCTTCCAGATGGGTGCAACCGAAGAAGACGTAATGTCTGACTGGAATAATATTCCTACCCGTAAGACTGTAAACTCTTTCTATATAGATCGTTCTGAAGTTGCAAATATTCATTATCGTGAGTATCTGTACTGGATTAACAATGTATTTGAAGGAGATGAGTTCAGGGCTGTTCGCGAGGGCGCCTTACCAGATACCCTGGTTTGGAGAAGCGAACTTGCTTACAACGAGCCAATGGTAGAGTACTATTTCCGTCACCCATCTTACAATTACTACCCTGTAGTAGGTGTAACCTGGAGACAAGCCTCTGATTTCTGTCTTTGGAGAACTGATCGCGTGAACGAAAAAGCGCTGATCGACAAACAATTCATCAACAAAAACACACTTAAGAATATTCAGGGTCAGGGTGGAGAAAGCTTCAACACGAAATCTTACCTGTTGGGTTTAACTACTCCAACACCAGGACCTGGCGTTCGTTCTAAAAAGAATCCTTTAAAGAATCCAAACGGTACTCCACGTGCCCAGGTTACTTTCGAAGATGGTATCCTTTTACCAGGTTATCGCCTTCCAACCGAGGCTGAGTGGGAATATGCTGCATGGGCTCTTGTAGGGCAAAACCCTTCACCAAGCCGCAAAGAAGGCAAAAGAGGTGAAGAGTTGATCACCAACAAACAGGTTTACTCATGGAGCCAGAATGTAAATGGTTTACGTGATAGCCGCCGTGGCAGCTGGCAGGGTACTTTTCTCGCCAACTTTAAAAGAGGTAACGGTGATAACATGGGTGTTGCAGGTGGTCTGAATGACCGTGCTGTTTACACTGCACCAGTTGATGCTTTCTTCCCCAATGCATTTGGTTTATATAACATGTCTGGTAACGTGAATGAGTGGGTTGGTGACGTTTATCGTCCGCTTTCTCCGGTCGATCAGGATGATGTTTCTCCTTTCCGTGGTAACAAATTCGAGAAAGACCAGAAGAATGCTGATGGCGAGTTCGAAAAAGACAGCCTTGGCCGTGTAAAAAGAGAATTTGTTACTGACGAAGAAAGTAAGAATCGTCGTAACTATCAGAAAGGTAATGTTATCAACTACCTCGATGGTGATTCATTATTAGTCGGTGTTAGTTATGATTCAACTGCAGGTCGCGGTTATGGTCTGACTACTTTGATCAGCGATAAATCAAGGGTCATCAAAGGTGGTAGCTGGAACGATCGTCCTTATTACCTCTCTCCAGGTACCCGCCGCTTCCTTGAAGAAGATCAGGCTAGCAGCACCGTAGGATTCCGTTGCGCGATGGACCGCCTGGGTAGCCCTGAAGGTAATGGTCGCAAAACTGGTATCAACTACAAGGTTCGACGCCAGAACAATCGAAAAAAGTAACTCTTAATAATTTTTCAGAAAGCCATCCCGCACGTGCGGGATGGCTTTTTTTTTGAAAAAACCGAAAATGCTTTATTCAGACGCCGTTTAATTTAGCCAGGATAGCTTTAGTTTAGTCAGATTAGATTTAGCCAGTATAGAAACGTTGTTAAATTTATCAGCATTAACTTTGATTCTTATACACTTAGAAACTTATGAGTATAGCAGAATTATATGAGATCTATCTGAAATATCCATCGCCGCAGACCGATACCCGCAGCTTAAAAGAAGGTGACTTGTTTTTTGCCCTTAAAGGGCCCAATTTCAACGGTAACAAATTTGCCGAACAGGCACTGGCACTCGGAGCTGCTTATGTAGTGGCAGATGAACAATTGTTTGCAGACAATGACCGCATATTAATAGTTGATAATGTGCTTCTCACCCTTCAGGACCTGGCTAAACATCACCGGCAGCACTTCAATATACCTTTTATTGCTATAACCGGCAGTAATGGAAAAACAACTACCAAGGAACTTGTTCATGCCGTTTTATCTACCCGATTTCAATGTTATACAACCAAAGGAAATCTGAATAATCATATCGGCATTCCTCTTACAATCCTTGCTGTCAGGAATGATGCGGAAATAGCCGTAATAGAAATGGGAGCAAATCACTTGCTTGAAATAGCGGGCTATTGTCAGTATACCATGCCCACACATGGAATAATTACAAATTGCGGTAAAGCTCACCTTGAAGGCTTCGGTGGTATCGAAGGTGTCCGCAAAGGCAAGGGCGAATTGTACGATTTCCTGAGGGCCAATGAGGGTTCGGCATTCGTAATGTGGGATTATGATTATCTGCGCGAGATGAGCAAGGGCATTCATGAAGTTGTTACTTATGGCACCCACGATGCTTCTGTTACCGGCCATGCAGATACAAATCAAACCTTTCTTTCAGTAGCTTTCGATTCCGGGTTTGAAGCTAAACGCATCGATACCCAACTGGTCGGAGATTATAATCTTCCAAATGTGTTGGTAGCTGTTACTGTTGGTAAACATTTTGACGTGCCGGATCCTGAGATCCGCAAGGCTATAGAAAATTATACCCCGTCGAACAGCCGCTCCCAGCTGATTGAAAAAAACGGCGCCAGGATCGTATTAGACGCGTATAATGCAAATCCTTCCAGTATGAAGGTAGCCATTGAAAATTTTGCAGGTATGCCGGGAAATAACAAAGTGCTTATCCTCGGTGCCATGGCCGAGTTAGGTCCGGAAAGTATTGCTGAACATCAGGGTATAGTTGAACTGATAGGAAAATATGATTGGACAAATGTGGTCCTGGTAGGTGGTGACTTTACAAAGATAAAAACTCCTTATATGACTTATACATCTGCTGCCGAAGCAGGTGAATGGCTGAAAAGCCAGGAAACGCGGGGGATGTCGATGCTGGTGAAAGGCTCCAGGAGCATGAAGATGGAAGATGTTATAAAATAAACGCTATATCTGCAGCTGCGGCCCGGAAATTGCAATTAAAAAGCGCCTGCCTGTTATTCCCATATATTATATTAATCTTTCCTTAAGAAGAATTTTCTTTCCATAAGAAGGTTTAATTTCGCGGCCGGCAGTTTTTAAGCATAAACCGAACTATATATCGTTTAGGTTGTAATTACATAGGCAATTAGTTCCAATTAATATCATCAATGACAATTCTGATTTTTTTTATCGTTCTCTGGTATCTCTCTCTTTTCTCTCAAACCTTTTTCCTGCATCGTTACGCGGCTCACGGTTCCTTCAAGATGAATAAGTTCTGGGAGAAGTTTTTTTATGTGTTTACATGGATTACACAGGGTTCATCATATCTGAGCCCAAGAGCTTATGGTATCATGCACCGTATGCACCATGCGTTTACTGACACGGAAAAGGATCCTCATTCACCGATATATTCAAAGCATGTCGTTGATATGATGCTTAAAACCCACCGGGTTTATAGTGACATTTTCACAGGTAAAACGGTTATTGAAGACCGGTTTACAAAAAATGTCCCTACCTGGAGATGGTTTGACAAAATTGCCCATTCAAGCTTTTCAAGACTTATCTGGATTGCAGCCTATGTTGCTTTCTTTTATTTCTTTGCTACATCATGGTGGTGGTATCTTTTATTGCCGATCGTGTTTTCAATGGGTGTTGTTCATGGAGCTATTATCAACTGGTATGCTCATAAATTCGGTTATATCAATTATAAGGTGAAAAACACTTCCATGAATCTGCTTTCAGTTGATATACTGATGATGGGAGAATCATATCATAATAACCACCATAAATTTCCCGGTTCAGTGAATTTCGGAAAACGCTGGCATGAAGTAGATCCCACCTACCCTGTCATCTTAATGCTGAAATGGATTGGTGTCATAAAGTTCGCAAAACCAGCCCTTGTGAATGCAAGTGGTGGTCACGACCATGATCCGGATTTTTAATTCCAGTCTTTTATTTTTTATTTGATCGCATAGCCTTAATTTGATTAAGGCTTTTGTCGTTTAAAAATTTTTTATATTCTTTCGAATCAACGGCAAAGATTGCAACCTTGCCTTCTTCATTGCTATGTACACCCCAGCCATAACGTTTGGTAAGTGGCGATGCACGCAAACAGGGTTGGCCTTTCGAAAAGAACTTTTCTCTCTCATCTTTCAATTCTGATTTTGTCAAGTCATTTTTTGAAGCATAGACATGAAAAATTACAGAATCAGAATCGTACCTGTATGGATTTTTCTTAATCATTTCGAATTGCAAAGTCGCAGCGGTTGGCTTATCAACTTTCATGACAGGTATTTCGGCTGAGCTAACCGGGCAATCATCGGCAACAGCTATAAAAGTATTAGTATAATTGGTGGTGTGCATCAGGTAAATCTTTTCTGCTTCAAAATTACATTTCTTTGGTTCTTGATATATTTACACCATGCTAAAATTTAGGCCTTCCACTATTTTCTTCATGACAACAGGCAAAAGTGTAATGCCGATCTGCAGTAAACAGATTTTGGGATTGCTGGCCTGCATGTTTTGCGTCTTGCCAGTATCTTCACAAACAAAAAAAACAGCAAGGGAGCAGGGAATAACAATCGGTGTAATGAAACCAGGAAAATGGAATGCGATCACGGATGTTCCTGGTGTGCTTGTCGGGCATACCACAATCGTAAGAGGAGATTCGATAAGAACCGGTGCTACTGCAATCATTCCCTATGCCGGAAATATTTTTCAGCAAAAAGTACCTGCAGCCATTTATGTCGGAAATGGTTTTGGAAAACTAACCGGTATTAGCCAGGTGGCTGAATTGGGAACCCTGGAAGTACCGGTGGTGCTAACCAATACGCTTGGCGTGGCGGCAGCAATGGAAGCTGTTGTGGATCATACAATCAGGCAGGCGGGTAACAGCAATGTGCAGTCGGTAAATGCTGTTATCGGAGAAACGAATGACAGTTGGCTCAACGATATCAGGGGCAGACATGTGACGAAAGAAGATGTGCTCCGGGCAATATCAGGTGCTAAAACCGGTCCCGTGAACCAGGGTAATATTGGTGCAGGTACCGGTACTGTGTGTTTTGGTTTTAAAGGTGGCATCGGTACATCTTCAAGAAAGCTTCCTGCGAATCTTGGAGGATATACCATTGGTGTAATCGTACAAACAAACTTCGGTGGTGTGTTGGAAATTGCAGGTGTGCCTGTAGGTAAAGATCTTGGGAAGTTTAGTTTTAGTGACCAGTTGTTGAATAATGTCGACGGATCCTGCATGATAGTTGTGGCTACTGATGCGCCTATCACCGCGCGGAATTTGCAAAGGCTGGCAAAAAGGGCATTTATGGGGCTTGCAAAAACAGGTGGGATCGCTTCAAACGGAAGTGGGGATTATGTGATTGCTTTTTCAACCAATGACTCCCTGCGAATACCTCATAGCACCAATAACCCATTGCTCATACAACCTGAACTTCACAACGAATTCATTACGCCACTATTTATGGCCACTATAGAAGCAACAGAAGAAGCCATCATCAACTCATTATTCAGTGCTGAAAGAATGAAAGGCTTTAAGGGACACGAAGTAGAACCTTTACCTTTGGATCTTGTATTACCGATCATGAAAAAATACAACAGGATAAAAAATTAATATGACATACTGTACAGTCAACGGGAATCTGTTTGATGCAACTAAAGCTACCATCGGCATCTCTGACCTTGCACTTCAACGTGGCTACGGGATCTTCGACTATTTCAAGATCCTGAATGGCCGGCCGATATTTCTTGAAGAGCATCTCGACAGGTTTTACCGTTCAGCTGCGAACATGCGCTTAGCCGTTGGCTATTCGAAGGAAGCAGTCAGAGGTATGATTCAAGAATTGCTTGAAATTAATGATCTGCCTGACTCTGGTATAAAAATTCTGCTAACCGGCGGTTACTCAGCTGATGGTTTTAAAATGGGTAAATCAAACCTGATTATTACCCACGCACCGCTACCAACATATGGTGTATTTCAATCCAGCGGCATTAAGGTTATAACGCATAGGCATCAACGCCAGATGCCTGATATAAAAACAATTGACTATCTGATAGCAGTTTGGTTACAGCCTTTGATCGACGAAAGAAGGGTTCAGGACGTGGTTTATCACGACGGTCACCTGGTTACAGAATGTCCGCGTTCTAATATTTTTATAGTTACAAAAGATGAAAGAATTCTTACACCTGCAAAAAATGTGTTGAAAGGAATTATACGCTCACAACTTTTAAAACTGACCGACAATTTTCTTGTTGCCGAAGCTGATATTGCCCTCCCGGATATATTTGCAGCAAAGGAAATTTTCATTACAAGCACCACAAAAAATATTCTTCCGGTTATCCAGATCGATGATAAACTGATTAATAATGGCGACCCCGGACCCGTTACTATGCGGCTGTCAGCAAAGCTGGCTACAATAATTGATGAAATCCAACATGCAGTTCACTAAGTATTCCAACCTTTGGCCGCACTCTAACGACCAGTCTTCATTATCAGTAACAGGTTTTTCAAGATAACACCTATTTTAGAGCAACAATCAACAACTATGAACCCTTTTGCTTCCCGTAGAAAACAAGTGATTGCCCTGCTTATTATTATTATAGCCGGACTCTCAGGGAAACTCGTTGCCCAGGTGAACTATTCCACTGAAGTACTGGAGCGAATTACAAAGGTTGAAAATAATCTGGGCAGCTGGTACCGGATCGAGGGAGAAAAACCTTTCAACATACTGGAAAGGTTGAAATTTCACAACATACCCGCTGTGAGTATAGCAGTTGTCAATAACTATAAAATCGATTGGGTTAAAGCTTATGGAATAGCCGATGTCGCTTCGAAAACTCCTGCAAACATCCAAACACTTTTCCAGGCAGCATCTATCAGCAAATCATTAAATGGTGTTGGTGCTATGAAACTGGTCCAGGCAAAAAAAGTAGATCTCAATACAGACATCAACATTTATCTCAACAGCTGGAAATTCCCATACGACTCAGCTTCAGGGAATAAAAAAATAACGCTTGTCAATCTGCTTAGTCATTCTGCCGGCCTAACGGTACATGGATTCCCGGGTTATGAAGTGACTGATACAATACCTACTGTTTACCAGGTTCTTGACGGAAAATCACCGGCTAATACCAAACCAGTGCGATCCCAGTTTGCTCCCGCCACCCGCGTGCAGTACTCCGGCGGGGGAACCACCATTTCACAGGTTCTGATATCAGATGTCAGCAAGAAACCTTATCAGCAGTATATGTATGAAGAAGTGTTGGCTCCATTAGGTATGACTTCCAGTTTCTATGATCAACCTGCACCTGCGGGCAAAAGAGCAATGCTCGCTACCGGTTACAAGTTTAATGGAAGTGAAATAAAAGGCAAATACCATATCTATCCTGAACAGGCTGCGGCGGGGCTTTGGACAAACCCCACTGATCTGGCAAAATATATAATCGAAACTCAGTTGTCTTACCTAGGTAAATCATCCAAAGTGTTATCACCTGAAACAACAAGACTCAGACTTACCCCTGTGGTTAATAAAGAAGCCGCATTGGGTGCATTCATTATGACTAAAGGTAATGCCACTTATTTTCAGCATGGTGGTGCAAATGAAGGGTTTCGCTGCCAGTATTTTGGAGATATTGAAAATGGGAATGGTGTGGTTGTGATGGTCAACTCGGACAATGGTGCGATTTTAAATGAGATCATTAACAGTGTTGCTACGGTATATGGCTGGAAAGATTTCTACAATCCTGTGTTAAAAAAACTGACATCAGTAGGCAATGATGCACTTAAAACTTATATCGGCAAATATGAGATGAACCCCGGGTTCAATATTACTATAAGCCTTGAAAGCAATCAATTAAAGGCCGGTGCCACCAATCAGCCAACTTTCGATATATATCCGGAAGCAGAGAATACATTTTTCGTAAAACTATTTGATGCCAAACTTGAATTTTTAAAAACCGGCGACAAAGTCGACCGATTAGTTCTTCATCAAAATGGAACGCAATCAACTGCAAAAAGAATCGAATAGCACAAAGGACAGACCACAAAATATTGCATGAATCGTGTGTTAGAAACGGTTTGTTGTATGCGAAATCTTACCCTGATTTTACGCTCCTATTAACAATTAAAATCTTAACTTCGGTCGTATACTTAATCATCAGGTTCAGATTTTAATTCCTCCTGCTATTTCCTTCTGCACGATCTTGATAGCTTTTTCAATTATCATTTCCACTCTGATTCAATCGTTTAATTCAATATGCCTATCATTATTATTTTTATTGCCATTTGGTACTTATCGTTGTTTTCCCAAACTTTTTTTCATCACCGTTATGCTTCCCACGGAGCCTTTAAGATGAGCCGTTTTTGGGAGAAATTCTTCTTTATTTTTTCTTACATAACGCAGGGATCAAGTTATATGAGTCCAAGGGCTTATGCGATCATGCATCGAATGCATCATGCGTATACAGATACACCCAGGGATCCCCATTCACCCAACTATTCCTCGAATTTATTTTCGATGATGATGAGAACGAGAAATTTTTATCGTGACGTCTACAAGGGCAGGTTAACCGTTGAGGAAAGATTTACAAAAAATCTACCTGATTGGCCCGCATTTGAACGGATTGCAAATAGTACCGTATCAAGAATTATTTGGGTAGTTATTTATACAACCATTTTCATCCTGTTTGCTAATTCACTATTCCTCTACCTTTTATTACCAGTTGTAATTGCTATGGGTGCTTTCCATGGCGCAATTATTAATTGGTTTGCACATAAATTCGGTTATAAAAATTTCAAGCTTCATAATACTTCCGAAAATCTTTTCAGGGTAGACATATTTATGCTTGGAGAGTCATACCACAACAATCATCATAAAAGGCCGTCTTCAATAAACTTCGGTGTAAAATGGCACGAACTGGATCCGGTTTACCCTGTTATATTATTTCTTAACTGGCTTCATATTATCAGGGTTCCAAAAATCACACATCCCTTACAAATCAGCTGAGTCACATTATCCGGAGCGTTGCATCAATCAAAATCCGTAATTTACCGCCACCAAAATTGTTTTGATGGCTGTAAAGAAATTTTTCTGTGTTGATGCTCATACCTGTGGAAACCCTGTAAGGCTTGTAGCCGGTGGAGGTCCGTTACTCACAGGGAATTCGATGATGGAGAAAAGACTGCATTTTCTCAGGGAGTATGATTGGATAAGAAAGGGATTAATGTTTGAACCAAGGGGACATGACATGATGAGTGGAAGCATTTTGTACCCACCTTCTGATCCTCTGAATGATATTGGCGTTTTGTTTATTGAAACCAGTGGTTGTTTACCAATGTGTGGCCATGGCACAATAGGTACCATCACTATAGCCATCGAAGAGGGACTGGTGATTCCCCGGACACCTGGCGTACTGAGGATGGAAACACCTGCCGGACTAGTTCTGATAGAGTACAGGCAGGAAGGGAAAAAAGTCCGATCGGTAAAACTGACAAATGTAAAATCATTTCTTGCAGCTGAAGATATCAGTTTTGAATGTCCTGACCTTGGACCCTTAACAGCGGATGTAGCTTACGGTGGAAACTTTTATGCAATCATCGATCCCCAGGAAAATTTTAAAGGCATTGATCATTATAATGCCGACCAACTGATCTCATGGAGCCGGATCTGCCGGTCACGTATAAACGAAAATTATCAGTTTATCCATCCTGAGAACGAACATATCTCAGGTTGCAGCCATATTATGTGGACAGGATCTACCCTGGATCCGTCTTCCACTGCACGCAATGCTGTATTTTATGGTGATAAGGCAATAGATCGGTCACCCTGTGGAACAGGGACCTCTGCCAGGATGGCCCAATGGTTCGCAAAAGAAAAACTTCATAAAGGTGAATCATTTATTCATGAAAGTATTATTGGTTCGAAATTTACAGGTACCATCGAAGACGTGACCACCATAAATGGAAGACCAGCCATCATCCCCGCAATTGAAGGTTGGGCTATTGTTACCGGTTATAACACCATCATAATAGATGATGATGATCCTTATGCTCATGGATTCCAGGTTATTTAGCAACCTCTGTTGGATTTTAAAAACTAATTCAAAGATACTGAATACAGTTGTGAGTTGTGAGTGGTGAGTTGAGTGGTGAGTTGAGTGTTTGAAATGATGAGTTCTCTGGCAATTTACTTCATGAATTGTTTCATATGTAAATTATTTTAGAAACAATCCTGTGAGATAATTCCATTTGGTAATTACATGAGATAATCCAATGAAATAGTTCGGATAGATAATCCGATGAGACCTAAGTTCTGAATTTCAGACCGGCCTTTTCTAATGCCGTTCTTAATTTTGGTATGGTAGAAGGTCCCATGCCATGAAGCGCCAGCAAACCTTTTTCTGACCATTCTGCCAGTTTTTCCAGTGTAAATATTTGATTGTTTTGAAGCGCACGGACAACAGGGGCACTTAACAAACTAAACGCAGATAAAATGCTGGCAGAATTCACTACTTTGGGTGAGCTTAAATAATGATGTCATATGATTCAATCAACCCGACGTAAGTTTATTAAACAATCAGCGCTTGCAGTTGCTTCACTGCCATTTGCATCAACCTTCGCTGTGCCGCCTGCAGTAAATAAAAAGCTTTGTTTTTCCACGCTCGGCTGCCCCGACTGGACCTTTGAAAAAATCGTAAAGTTTGCGGTTGACTATAAATACGAGGGCATTGAAATTCGTACCATCCAACGTGAGATTGATATCACCAAAATCAAGGAATTTGCTGATTCGAATATTCAATCAACCAAAAAGTTACTTGCTGACAATAAAATAAAACTTGTCGACCTCGGATCATCGGCAGCGATGCATCATACTGATAAAGCTACCAGGCAAAAAAATCTCGATGATGCTAAAAGATATATAGACCTGGCCGAAAAACTTGAATGCCCTTATATCAGGGTATTTCCGAACAATTTACCGAAAGATGATTCAAAACAGGTTGTTCTTGACCTCATTGTTTCAGGACTTAATGAACTTGGCGCTTATGCAAAAACAAGCAAGGTGAAAGTGTTGATGGAATCACATGGTGATCTTGTCAGCAAAGCAGACCTCGTCTATGTAATGCAAAAGGTTGATACAAAAAAGATCGGGCTGATCTGGGATATCATGAATGCATGGTCCGTTACGAAAGAAGCTCCTGCAGATATTTATCCTGCTATCAGCAAATACATACATCATGTACATGTAAAAGACGGTATAATCAAGGATGGCAAGGTTCAATACCGGATTTTAGGAAAAGGTGAAGCCCCTATGCGGGAGTCTATCCAGCTTTTGCAGAAAGGCGGATACCAGGGATATTATAGTTTTGAATGGGAAAAACTCTGGCATCCTGAAATAGAAGAACCTGAAATTGCACTGGCACAATACCCGGCAGAGATCCTGAAATATTTTGTTTAGGTTGTCGTAAACTCACCCTTCAATTGTCAGAATCGGCCACCTGTTGGTTTTATAATGCATGTTATTTTTGCTATGCAAACTAAAATAATCATCAATTAAACTTTATCAAAATGAGCACAACAATGAATCAAACCATTACAGTAAAAGCAACAGTCAATGCTCCTGTCGAAAAAGTCTGGAATGCGTGGAGCAACCCTGAAGACATAATGAAATGGAACAGTGCGTCTGATGACTGGCATACACCAAAAGCCGAAAACGATTTAAGGACCGGTGGAAAATTCAGTTCAAGAATGGAAGCAAAAGATGGTAGCTGGGGATTTGATTTTGCAGGTGTCTATGACAATGTTGAGAAGTTTAAAGTTATTGAGTATACCATGGGTGATGGTCGAACAGTCAAGGTCACTTTTACAGGCAATGGAAACAATACAGATGTTGTTGAAACATTTGACCCGGAAAGTCAAAATAGTATTGAAATGCAGCAAGCCGGTTGGCAGTCAATACTTGATAACTTCAAAAAGTATACTGAATCGCTGTAAAGTTAATTATTGTTAAGTTTGTCCATCTTAAATTTTGCGATAAGATTTGCGATAAGATGGAAAATTTGCGATAAGATGGAAAAATTAAAGATTGCAACAGCTCAGTTCGAGCACAAGAGTGACGATAAAGCCTATAACCTTTCTGTAATCGATAAACTTGCAGGCAAGGCGGCAGCTGAGGGCACACAGGTGATTGCATTCCATGAGTGCAGTATTACCGGTTATACTTTTGCCAGGAAATTATCAAAGGATCAGATGCTGAAGCTGGCAGAATATGTTCCTTCCGGTGAAAGCATCGTAAAACTCAGGGAAATCGCGCGAAAGCATAATATCGTTGTGCTGGCCGGTTTGTTTGAGAAAGATGAGGATGATAACCTCTTCAAGGCTTATGTCTGTGTTGACAGAAACGGCCTCGTTGCTAAATTCAGGAAACTTCATCCTTTTATCAATCCGCACCTTATTCCGGGTGATTCATATTGTGTATTCGAATTGCATGGCTGGAAATGTGGGATATTGATTTGTTATGATAATAACATCATTGAAAACGTGAGGGCCACCAAGTTACTGGGTGCTGATATTATATTCATGCCACATGTGACTATGTGCACTCCTTCCACGAGGCCAGGTGCGGGTTTTGTGGACCCTAAACTTTGGGAAAACCGCGAAAATGATCCGACCTCATTGCGCCTCGAATTTGACGGTCTTAAAGGAAGGGGATGGCTGATGAAATGGCTGCCATCAAGAGCTTATGATAACGCTGTGTATGTAGTTTTTTCGAACCCGATTGGAATGGATGATGATCAGTTGAAAAATGGATGTTCTATGATAATAGATCCGTTTGGAGATATCGTTGCCGAATGCCGGAGCTTTGATGATGATATCACAACTTCTGTGTTGATTCCTGAGAAACTGACACAGGCAGGCGGCTATCGATATCTCAGGGCCAGGCGGCCCGACCTGTATCGGGACCTTATTGGCCAGGAACATTTGCCTGAGCAAAAGGTTGCCTGGTTAAAAGACACCTGACCGGAACTGCCAATTGATTCCCCGACGATTTCGCAGAAAGTGATTTCAGCCGCGACATTCCACGTTTCCCATACAAACCTTGCTTTTAACACAGCGAGGTTTTTTTGTCGGATTAAATCGATTTAATTCATCTGCGTCACCGCCGCAATTCCCATCCCCCGGCATAATTATTATATCCATTGTGCGCAACGTCAATTTAAAAACCAATCGTTGTTATCCAAATTAAATAATTTCCAACACTCAATTCATAACTCATAATTCATAACTCATAATTCATTACTACCTACTTTTGCCAGGTAACGGTCTACTTCACTTGTCCACAATAAATAATTCTTTATGAATAATCAAACCTCAACAGAAGTTAAGAGCAACCAATCCTCAACACAAGTCAACATAGAGCAACTAAGTATAAACACCATTCGTTTCTTATCGGCCGATGCGGTTCAAAAAGCAAATTCTGGTCACCCGGGCTTGCCACTGGGTGCTGCACCGATGGCTTATGTGCTTTGGACAAAATTTCTACGCTTCAACCCAAAAGATCCGAACTGGCAAAACAAAGATCGTTTCCTGTTATCTGCGGGACATGGTTCAGCATTATTATATAGCCTGCTGCATCTCACTGGCTACGACCTTCCTATGCAGGAACTGCAAAGGTTCAGGCAACTGGATTCGAAGACTCCGGGACATCCCGAATCAATGCTGACCCCCGGGGTAGAAGTGACTACCGGCCCGCTTGGCCAGGGTTTTGCAAACGGAGTTGGTATGGCCATGGCTGAAGCATTCCTGGCTTCAACCTATAATAAGCCGGACCATCAGCTCATTGATCATTATACTTACGCCATAGTCAGCGATGGTGATCTGATGGAAGGCATTTCGGCAGAAGCGGCTTCGCTTGCGGGCCACTTAAAACTTGGAAAGATCATATTTCTCTATGATGACAATGATATTTCACTTGATGGTCCAACCAGTCTCGCGTTCACAGAAGATGTACTAAAACGTTTTGATGCCTATGACTGGCACACACAAAGGGTTCATGATGGAAATGATTTAAAAGGCATTGAAGATGCCATAAAAAATGCACAAGCGGAGAAAAACAGGCCATCCATTATCTCGGTTAAAACCATCATTGGTTTCGGCAGCCCTTTACAAGGAACAAGCAAGGTGCACGGCAACCCATTAGGAGAAGAAAATCTAAAGAAAACCAAGCAAAACCTTGGCTGGGATCCTGAGAAATCATTTTATATACCCCAGGAGGCTAAGGATCACCTACTGATCCCTGGCAAAAATGGTGAAAAGCTCCAGGCTTTATGGCAGAACGCATTTGAAGCTTATAAGAAGGCATATCCGGCGGAAGGGAAACAATTGGAACAGGCTTTCAAAGGTGAGTTGCCTGAGGGCTGGGACAAGGACCTCCCGGTGTTTAAGGCTGGTGAAGGCCTTGCAACCCGGCAGGCATCTGGGAAAGCCCTTGAAGCTATAAAAAAACATGTGCCCTGGCTTCTCGGGGGATCAGCGGACCTGGCAAGCTCCAACGAGATGCCGGTAAAAGGGGAAGTCAGCTTCCAGCCAGGTAGCTATCAGAATACCAACATCTGGTTTGGAGTTCGTGAACATGGTATGGGAGGAATAATGAACGGAATGGCCAGTCATCATGGTGTAAGAGTTTATGGCGGAACCTTCCTGAACTTTTCTGATTATATGCGTGGCGCGATTCGTCTTGCGGCCCTCACTGAAGCCCCTGTTACTTATGTGTTTACCCATGATAGCATCGGCCTGGGGGAAGATGGACCAACCCATCAACCGATAGAACAGGTTACTTCTTTAAGGTCAACTCCTAATCTTACCGTAATAAGACCAGGTGATGCAAATGAAACAGTACAGGCATGGGCCGTTGCAATGACAAATATGACCGGACCTATTGCATTGATTCTCACGAGACAAAAACTGCCGACTATCGACCAGGACCGTTATCCACCAGCAACTAACCTGGCAAAAGGTGCTTATATCCTGATCGACTCAAATGATAAACAACCGGATCTGATTTTGATTGGCACCGGCTCAGAACTACAGCTTGCAGTGAGCGCTTCTGAAATACTGGTTAAAGAAGGAATAAAAACGAGGGTTGTCAGCATGCCCTCATGGGAATTATTTGAGCAACAGGATGAGGCTTATCGTAACACCGTGTTACCACCACAAATCAACAAAAGGCTGGCAATTGAAGCCGGTGTTACTTTCGGCTGGTACAAATGGGTCACTTCAGAAGGCGATGTCATAGGCATCGATCGGTTTGGTATGTCTGCCCCCGGTGACGAAGTGATGAAGTATTTTGGATTTACAGTGGAAAATGTTTGTGAACGGGCAAGATTGCTGGTCAAAAAATAGAAGCGTGCAGGAAATATATTCTCGCAAACAGGAAATTGTTAATGGCCTGATACATGGATTCGGTATCCTTTTCGGAATAAGCGGATTACCCGTTCTTACCGGTATTGCTACTTCGCATAACAATATACCCGGGATAATTGGCTCCGGCATTTATGGTTTATGTTTCCTGCTGTTGTTTACCTGTTCAACTATTTATCATATTGCCCAGGAACCAGCAATCAAAAAGAAATTTCTGGTTTTTGATCATATCAGTATTTACTTCCTGATTGCAGGAACTTATACTCCATTCCTGCTGGTTTATCTGAATAATAGTTTTGGCATCTCATTGCTTAGCGTACTATGGGGTCTCACCTTAGCTGGTATTTTTTTTAAAACGTATTTTACAGGAAGACTTGAGATACTATCAACTATAGTCTACGTACTAATGGGATTGATCATGATCGCAGGTGGCAGACGGTTTTTCGACGCGGTCCCCCATGAGGTGCTTGTATTTATAGTTATCGGGGGTGTATTATATTTACTTGGTGTCTTTTTTTATCTCTGGGATAAATTTGTTTACACTCATGCGGTGTGGCACTCGTTTGTGCTCGCAGCGGCCATTTGTCATTATGTGGCAGTATTACTTTCCATGTAATGACTTATTTCCTTGTAATGACTTAGAATCGTAAATGTAAAGTTTCACCAAGCTATCAGCTTCCATTTGGGCATTCTTTATGATGGCTGGCGTTAATAGATTTATAATGAAAATACTCTGGAAGTATCTGAAGCCGCACCGTACACTCGTTTTATTCTCTTTATTACTTGCCGCAGCGGCGCAACTATTAAGCCTGCTGGATCCGGTGATCTTCGGAAAGATAATCGACGACTATGCCACCAATAAAAACAATCTTCCACAGGATGAACTTATCAAAGGTGTAATATCCTGGCTACTGATCGCACTCGGTATCGCCATCTTGTCTAAATTATGCAAGGCCGCGCAGGAATATCTCACCAGGCGAACAGTTGCAAAGTTTGGCATGAATATCTTCAATGATGGTTTGAAGCAGACATTAAGATTATCGTTCCAGGAATTTGAAGAAAGTCGCAGCGGAACCACCTTATCAGTTTTACAAAAAGTAAAAACAGATGCCGAACGTTTCATCAATTCATTTATCAATGTTGTATTTTCTTCGCTGGTCGGTGTCGGGTTTTTAATTTGGTACAGCCTTAACAGGAATTGGTTGCTGGTGCCAGTGTTTTTTGTGGGTGTGGTGATGCTTGGATCGTTGACAGGACTAATTTCGAAAAGAATCAAAGGCATACAGCGATCAATAAATCGGGAAACAGATAAGCAGGCAGGTGTAATAACCGAGAGCCTGCGAAACATAGAATTGGTTAAAAGCCTTGGACTGACATTCCCGGAAATCAGGCGCCTGAACGAACAAACGCTGAAAATATATAACCTTGAAATGATCAAAGCAAAGAAAGTAAGTACGCTTTCTTTTCTACAGGGCAATATGCTGAACCTTCTTAAACAATCAATTTTGTTTATACTGTTATGGCTTATTTTCCGCCAGATATTAAGTACCGGTGAATTGATCGCCATGCAATTTATATCCACAGCGATATTTACGCCTTTGCAGGAATTGGGAAACATGATCATACTATATCGTGAGGCTGATGCATCGTTGAAAACCTTCGATCGTCTTATGAATAAGCCAGTAGAGAAAAGGCCCGAAAACAGTATTGAGATAGATAACTTGTCCAGCCTCCATTTTGATAATGTAGTCTTCCGGCATAAAACTGCGGGATACAATGCTATCGATGATATCTCTTTCAATATCCACCGCGGGCAAACAATCGCGTTTGTTGGTCCGTCGGGTTCGGGAAAATCTACCCTGGTCAAGTTGCTCGTTGGTTTATATACACCGGTGACTGGCGGTATTTATTTTAATGATGTGTTATCTAACCAGGTGCAGTATAATCCACTCAGAAGGCAGATAGGGTTTGTTACACAGGATACCCAACTTTACGCGGGTTCAATCAGGGACAATCTTCTTTTTGTAAAACCCACGGCTACAGACGAAGAAATTACAGACGCATTAAGAAGAGCATCCGCCACGAATCTGATAGCAAAAGCTTCACATGGGGTCAACACCCTGCTGGGGGAAAGCGGAATGAAACTATCTGGTGGAGAGAAACAAAGGATATCTATTGCAAGAGCATTGCTTCGCCAGCCAAGACTGCTCATTTTTGATGAAGCCACTTCAGCCCTTGATTCTATTACGGAAGAAGAAATTACAAGGACTATCCGCGATATTTCCGGCAGCAAGTCGCAAATGACAATACTGATAGCCCACCGGCTATCGACCATTATGCATGCTGACATTATCTATGTTCTTGAGAAAGGGAAGTTCGCTGAATCAGGTTCGCATGAAGAACTGCTAGCTGCGAAAGGCTTGTATTATTCCATGTGGCGCCAGCAGGTCGGGGAAAGAAAGGTCATCATTAAGTTATGAGTGATGAGTTATGAGTTAGTGGTGAGTGTTGAGTGGTTTACAACAACCCGATAGGGGTTGATTTCACATAGCCCGGGCGAAACTCCGGGGGTGAGTTATAAAAACTCAGCGTTTAAGAAGTTTTGTATCGACTACTTTTTGCATTAGCAGATCTTTCATATTCCTGCTTACAGGTATCTGGGCAGACTCTATAAGTATAGTGTTACCCTCAATTGCTTTTATTTTTTGAAGTGAAACGATATAAGACTTATGAACCTTCATAAAAATGGCTTCAGGAAGTTGTTTTTCAAGAATACTAAGCGTGACATAAGTAATCATTTTTTTGCCCGCGAGATGAATGGCAACATAGTTCTGCAAGGCTTCCGCATATAATACTTCATCATAATAAATTTTTACAAACACCCCGTTTTCTTTAATAAAAAAACTGCCTTTCTCTTCTGTTTGCGGAGCACTTACGGGGCGCATTGCCGAATGCAACTCTTTTACTTTATTAACTGCTTTCAGGAAGCGCGGAAATGATATTGGTTTCAGCAGATAATCCGCAACGCCCAGTTCAAAACCTTCAAGCGCATAACTGGTATAAGCAGTAGTAAATATTATTGCCGGCACTTTTTTAAGTGATTTTATAAAATCAATTCCAGATAAACGGGGCATTTCAATGTCCAGGAAAATCAGATCGATTTCACCACTATCCAGCACCTGGTAAGCCTGCAATGGATCGGCATAAACCCCGGCCAGTTCAAGGAAGTCTATCTGGGAAACATATTCCTTCATTCCCCTGCAGGCAATCGGCTCGTCGTCTATTATAAGACATTTCATTGTCATGATATCTGAATCTGTAATTCAACCAAAAAAATAGCGTCTTTTCTTTCAATGTTTAATTTATACTTGTCGTCATACAGAAGATCAAGTCTTCGTTTCACATTTTTTAGTCCGATTCCCGGTTTTTTCCTGACAGCTGGTGGCGGATCCACCGAGTTAACTACGCTGAACAGGAAAGATCCGTTTTGCCTGGCCAGGTTTACTTCCACCGTGTTTTTTACATCTACCGAACTGGAGAGATGTTTAAAAGCATTCTCAACAAAGGGTAATAAAAGCAAAGGTGCGATGCAAAAATCCCGGGCGCTTTCATCGCTGTTAAAAACGATGGAATGTTTATCACTTTTCCGGAGTCTCTGGAGATCAACATAACTTTCAAGGTAACTCACTTCTTTCTCAATCGGGATCTTGTCTTCATTGCATTCATATAGCTGGTATCTTAAAAGTTCAGAAAATTTTTGCAATGATTCTCTTGCTTCATGGTTCGATTTATCAATCTGAAAATAAATGGTGTTGATTGAGTTAAATAAAAAATGCGGGTTAAGCTGTGCTTTAAGATATTCGAGTTCTGCCTGTAATTTTTCTGTTTGCATTTGATGCAATAATAATTGTTGCCTGTACCAGCGTTTACTTAATTCAAGTGAAAGTGTAAATGCCAGGTAAAATATCCCGATTGAAGCGTTGTAATATGTATTAAAAAAGAAGCTCCTCCGGACGGTAAGATTATTTACATGTGCGCTCAGCCAGGTGTCAAAACCGTTTTGCAAACCCGTATACAATAAGAGTAAAACCAGGATCGAAATAACATAAAGCAGGTACCTGTCCTTTTTAAAATATCGTTCGAATAAATAATAGATATTCAGGTAACAAACTGCAGCCAGGAGCAGGTTGTGAACCAGAACATCAATTATATAATATCCGGTGCCGGCCTGTTGAATAATGTGCGCGCGGTTAAAAGCATAGAACACAACGGTAACCAACCAGAACGCCAGGTGATCGAGTTTATATTTCCAAACAAAATGCACATTTTAAGTTACGCTTTAACAGTCGATATTTTCAACGAATTATCCAAAAAGTGATTTTTTCTTGATGAGATGCAAATGTGGCGCAATATTTAACACAGCTTACAAGTCATCAATTGTTTGCAGCAGATAGTCAAAGAAATTACCTGATAAACAATGAGTTTGATTTCTTTGTGTTGAAAACAGAATTAATCATTTTAAAAGTTTAAGAATATGAAAAGACTAATCAGGCCATCAATCTTTATTAAAGCCATCTTACTAATTTTTCTTTCCCTGCCATTTGTGAGCGCATCTGCATTTGGTGGAATTGATAGTTATGCCATCTATCTGAATGACAAACTACTTGTTAAACAGTCGCTCGGCGATCCACTTGATCTGAAAACGCTGCCACTTACCGATAAAAATGTTTCGGATAAACTGGTGATCAGGTACATGCAATGTAATGCGCCTTCCAAGGTTGGCAAAAACAGGGTGATTACCTTAAAAAATGAAGCAGGGAAGGTAGTTAAGGAGTGGAAATTCAAAGATGTTGATGGGGAAGCTTCAGATATGGTAATACCAGTAAAAGAAATACTGGCTCTGCAAAAATCTGCAAGCGGAGCACTCAGCTTTTTTTATTCCGCCGACGGAAATAAGACTCAAAAGCTTGCTGCGCTGCATGGAGGGAGTAAAAGCAACACTTAAAAAATTTATCCTTTCAAAAGCCCAGTTACAATTCTATGTTGATCATTACTTAGCCAAATAGATAGCCTAAAAACAAAACCCTTCATTCCGGAAGGGTTTTGTTTTATTGAGTTATGAATTATGAGTTATTAGTTATGAGTGAGTGATGAATGAGTAAGTGAGGGAGGGATGAGTTATTACTCGCCGGTTATTTTTTTCATTTTTTGCATGGCGGTTTTTGCTACGGTGAGGGGGTCTTGTTTGTAATAGGCTGCGTTGAAGACTTCTTCGGAAATAATTAATGGTTTTTGCGGATCGTTGAGGATATCCAATATACGTTTAACCGGCGCTATGCCATCTCCCGGGTGAACACGATCCGAATCAACGATGGTATCTGTTGGTTTAGCAGGATAATCATTCACATGAATCACTTCCACCGCCTTTTTTGCTATTAAAGGTAAAGTTTCGATACTTGAACCACCCTTATACAAATGATAAACATCAAGTAAAATTCTTGCTGAAGGATGACCGCTTTGAAGTGCGACAAACATTACTTCCGAAGTTGTGCAGAGGTTTTTCGAAAAGCCCCACAATTCAAGATGTGGAACCACACCAGACTGATCACCCAATTCCAGGATTGTGCGATATCGCTCCCCGGCTTTCCTCAGGTCAAGTCCAGGTTTATCCGTTGCTCCAACAGGTGGTGCTGCCACACGTTTGCAGCCAATCTGTGCCAGTAGGTCCATCTCCTTTTTCATCTGTTCAACTCCCTGCTTCCTCACTTCATCATCATCAACTATCCATTTGGCAAAACCTATGGCATTCGCTGCGGTGATCCCAAATCCCTGCAAATGTTTGTTTGCTTCTGATACCTTGCCTCCCTTGGCAAGGAACTCCTGCAGGCTGTCTATCCATATCTCTACCAATGTGAAACCAGCCTTCGAAGCAACTTCCAGCTCTTTAACAAAACCGAGTTTGTGGCCCCTCAGGGTAGCCATATTAAGACAATAACCAAACTTTTCTACTGTAGGCTTTGGTGATGGTATAGCATTGCCTTTGAATGAAATGAGTGTAGATGCGGATGTAAGTCCCAGCAACTTCACAGCCTGCCTGCGGTTAAGCATAGATTAGCGTTTTTAACGGTTAATAATTTTACGAATGGCAATATCATTTATTTATCGGGAATATCATTAAAGAGTTTGTTCCCTGTCCTATATTAGCGGATTCCGGAAAATCACTATTTTCAGGATGGACAAACTAACTGAAAGTTCAAGCCAAAACATCTTTATTCAACACTGTCAACAGGAATAACGTTTATGAGAAAGTCAACTGCTATTATTTTCCTATATATTATCTGCGGATTACAAATACTGAAAGCTCAAAGCCCGGCTTCTGATCCGAAAAAAGAAGAAATAAAACCAATTTCGTATTTCTCTGACCCGGCTATTTCGCCCAACGGTTCTGAGATTGCTTTTGTATCGGCTGGTGACATCTGGACAGTTTCCTCAGAAGGTGGACAGGCAAGATTATTAATTGCCCGGGCAGGTTATGAATCCAGACCTCTATATTCGCCGGACGGACAATATCTTGCTTTCAATTCAACCATTACTGGCAATGGTGATATCTACACGTATCATTTTAAGAACGGCTCTTTGACACGTCTTACATATGATGATGGCAATGAAGAACTCAGTGCATGGTCCGGGGATGGAAAGTTCCTGTATTTTTCAAGTACTGCAAATGACATTTCATCCATGCGTGATGTGTACCGCGTAAAGGCCTCAGGAGGAACGCCTATGGCGGTTGCTGATAACCGTTATACCAATGAATTTTTCGCAACACCATCACCTGATGGCAGGATGCTTGCTTTTAATGCAAGGGGAGTGGCTTCTCACCAATGGTGGAGAAACGGTCACAGTCATCTTGACGAATCAGAAATATGGCTGCTCAATACAAACAAGGACCAATCAAAAGATGGATCATATGAGCAGTTAACTATGCGTGGTGCACGCGATCTTTGGCCAATGTGGAACAAGGACGGCACAGCTCTGTATTTTATCTCTGATCGAAGTGGGTCCCAGAACCTTTGGTTTCGGCCTGTCAAAGGGGAAGCTAAACAATTGACAAAATTCAGCAAGGGCCGCGTCGTTTGGCCAACTATATCAAGGAACGCAGAAACAGTGGTTTTTGAACGCGATTTCGGGATCTGGAAATACAAGACCAGCAACGGGAATGTAACAGAATTGAAAATTAATCTTGTTGGTTCATCAGCAGGCAATACAATTGAACACCTGAGATCATCCAACCAATTCAGGGATCTTTCACTTTCCCCTGATGGAAAAAAGATTGCATTTGTGTCGCATGGAGAGATCTTTGTATCCTCTTCAAAGGATGGCGGTGATGCCTTCAGGGTTACCAATACAACGCAGAGAGAATCCAAACCCATCTGGACTCCGAACAGCAACAGCCTTATTTATTCTTCTGAAAGGGATGGCACGGCGCATTTATATCAATACAATTTTATCGGCGGAAAAGAAACCAGGTTAACTAATAGCACCATGGATGATGTTTCACCTTTATTATCGCCGAACGGCAAATTGATAAGTTTCATCAGGAACGGACAGGAATTGCATGTGATGGATCTTAATACAAAAAAAGAAATCAAAGTAGCAAAAGGATACCTCGGCCGGCCACCATTTTCTGCCACTGGTACAGTGAGCTGGTCGCCCGATAACAAATGGCTTGCATATGCCGGGTTTGGAAATAAAACGTTCCGCAATATTTATATAGCAGCAGCTGATGGAGCAAGTGAACCAAGGCAGGTCACGTTCCTGGCTAACACTTCCGGTGGAGTGGTTAACTGGAGCGCTGATGGTAAATACATTCTATTTACTACCAATCAGCGAACCGAAAACAGTTTTGTTGCCAGGGTAGATCTTATACCTCAGACACCCTTTTTCCGGGAAGAGCAATTTCAAAAGATGTTTGTTGAACAAAATACTTCTCCTTCATCGCCTGTTAACCCTTCGTCGCCGGGAATCAAAGCTGACTCTGCAAAAAAACCGGGAGCCGACAGTACATTAAAAGCATTAGCTTCAAATCCAGGCTCATCAGCGTTCAAACCTGTGGCAATACAAATCGAAGGCATTCGTCAAAGACTGAATATATTATCATTAGGCCTTGATATAGGTTATGTACAAATAAGTAAAGATGGCAAGCAAATGCTGATCAGTGGTTCAGCGGGCCAGCAAACTAATCTTTACACCTATTCACTCGACGAAACCTCCCGCGAACCCGCAGTATTAAAACAACTCACTACAACACCTGGTAATAAATCAGATGCCCAGTTTTCTGCTGACGGCCGGGAAATTTATTATCTCGAGCAGGGAAGGATTCAATCAATGGTGGTTGATACCAAACAGCCAAAGTCAGTGGCAGTGATTGCTGAGATGGATGTAGATTTTACGAATGAAAAAGTTGAAATCTTTAACGAAGTATGGGAAGCACAAAACCAGGGGTTCTATGATCCTAAATTCCATGGGGTTGACTGGAAAAAAATACATGAACAGTATGAGCCACTCGCCTATGGAGCTACCAATCCTGATGAACTAAGAAGGATACTGAACCTTATGGTCGGCGAACTGAATGCATCCCATTCGGGTGTGTCTGGTCCTGCGACCGGCTTAGGTTTTGTTACCGGTAAGACCGGTCTTAAATTTAATAGCAGGGAATATGAAGAAAATGGAAAGTTTAAGATAGATGAAGTCATTTATCTCTCACCTGCTGCCCTGCCAGGCACTATAAAACCAGGCGACTATCTTATAGCAATTGACGACAAGACCCTGGCTGCCGGGAATAATATTGACGAGCTGCTTCAGAATAAGATTGGCAAACGTATATCGCTTACAATTTCATCATCTGCTGCTGGTACGTCTCCGGTGAAAGTTTTTGTAAGCCCTGTTAACCTTGCAACCGAAAAGGGAATGTTATATAAGCAATGGGTGATGGAACAAAGAGATTATGTTACAAAAGTCAGCAAAGGAAGGCTGGGTTATGTTCATATGCCTGATATGTCTGAGCAGTCCCTCAATCAGCTATACATGGATATGGATGCCGAAAATCACTCAAGGCAGGGCGTAGTTGTAGATGTGCGCAACAACAACGGCGGATTCGTAAATCCCTATGCTTTGGATGTGCTCTCACGTAAAAATTACCTGACCATGACTGGCCGGGGCATGCCATCAGCACCTGCCCGTGTGCAGCTTGGGCAGCGTGCCCTGGACGCACCAACCATATTGGTAACAAATCAACATTCCCTTTCAGATGCGGAAGATTTCACAGAGGGTTATCGCACTCTTGGCCTGGGAAAAGTTGTTGGTGAACCAACAGCAGGCTGGATCATTTTCACTTCGAGTGTTCAGCTGATCGATGGTTCTGCTGTGAGACTTCCATTTTCAAGGATCGATGATCATGAAGGGAAAAACATGGAACTGGTTCCAAGGAAAGTCGATATTCCCGTAACCAGGCAATTGGGCGAAGGCAATGCAAAAGATTCTCAGCTGGATGCTGCTGTAAAAGAATTGATCGGTCAGCTTGATAAATCAGGCGTTAAGACAAATCAATAAAACTTTACAAACATTAGCAAATGCAAAACAGTTTAGACCTCATCACTTTTGTAGATTGATAATCCAAGCAGAAACCATGCTATGGATGAATATGCACCTATTGTATAAAAGCTGGGATCATTTCTGACACCTGCAACCGCACCAAACATGATTGCGAAACCGAGCCAGAAACCCGCCACCAGGGGGGCCCACCTGGCGAAGCCGGTAAGTTTTTTCTGAACTGCGATAACAATACCGGTGATGAACAACAAGATGTTACTGGCGGGCCAGAAAAAATCAAGTACCCGGTACAAGGCTGAATTGTTGGTGGGATCAACAGCTGTCCATATGTTCCAGATACAAGCGACACCGAGAAAAACGAGGTTTAGCCTAAGCAATCTCCTGCCCCATTTTTTATTGCCGGTTGCCTCTTGTTTTATAAGGCCGAGAATGCTACAGATCCAGCCGGTCATATATATAAGATCAGCTACACCCGCAGCTGAAGTATTACGAAGTCCAAATTTGTGATCAGAAAGCATTTCCATGAAAAGAAAAGGAGAACAGATCATGGCAATTATTCCAAGTGTCTTGTTTGAAGGAACCCATTTGCTCCACCGTCCCAGGTTGATCTTGCCTGAGCCGGGATTGGACTTATTTTGACCAGGGTTGATACCCAAATTGTGATCGCGGGAACCTTCGAAATTCCCATTGGAACCTATCCCGACCATTTGTGAAAAAGAACCGGTATTGCGGAGTTGTGTTGTTTTGTTGTTTGAAGGTGTCATTTCATTAATTTTCATGCAAGTAAAGAATGATAATGTCCGGAAAGACAGGCAACAACATGACTTCAGGAAATTTACGACTGAAGCGTAGAAATCAGTGTATGAAATGATTTGAAGTTCTCCATGTTCTTTGCTTTGTAGGCCTGGAGTTAACTGATTCCAGGCGGATTAATACTGATCAAGTTTACTGGAAAAGCCAACGATACCTCCCGCCAGCTAATAGATTTTTACCAGTCTGCGCTGGTTAGGAGCCATAAATTCCCTGGTATATTTTGGTTTCAATAATTGGTACCTTGCCATTGAAAATGTATTGCCATGACATCAACACAAACACAAAGGATTTTTAAAAAAAACAACCAATATTCAATAAATGGAAGTTTGTGGATCGAATGCAATGGGAGCCGGTACTTTGGCCCCGGTCCGGTAGAATTATTAACCCTGATAGACGAAACAGGATCGATCCGGCAGGCAGCATTACAAATGGGAATGTCTTACAAAAAGGCCAGTGAATTGGTAAGCACAATCAATGACAATTCGATTTCACCCATGGTCATTCCCCATACAGGTGGGAACAATGGTGGCGGCTCGGTCATCACACCTGAAGCGAAGAAAATGATCGCATTCTATGTTAAGCTTCGGGCCAAATTTCTTCGTTTTTTAGAAACAGAATCAAAAAATCTGAATCTTTGATCCAATCTCTGATATAATTTATTATTTAAAGATTTTGTCCTGACACGAAAGTTTGTCTAAAATAAAAACGAAATTTATTACGTGGATATCGTTATATTCTTAAATAGCTAACGACTTTAACTTAATACAAACCAGGTATGAAACTTTTTTTATTTTGTTTTTGTTGTTTGTTGGTAACAATCGTGACAGGCCAGGATAGCACTATGCAATATTCAGAAGATTCAATGGCGACAAACGCTTTTAGATTGGGAGAGGTTGTGGTAACGGGGAAAAAGCGCCATCCTGCCTCATCTTTTGTCAGTGCCCATCAAATGGAAGTCTTTAGTAAACCGGATGTTTCAAAAGCATTGAATATGTTGCCTGGTATTACCTTATCATCGGTTGGGCCACGTAATGAAGCTATGATTTACCTGAGAGGTTTTGACCTGAGGCAGGTGCCACTGCTGATAGATGGCATACCTGTTTATGTACCATATGATGGCTATGTTGACCTGGCAAGATTTACTACATTTGATATTGCCGAAATCAATGTGTCAAAAGGTTATACCTCTGTTTTGTACGGCCCTAACGCGTTGGGCGGAGCCATTAATCTCATCAGCAGAAAGCCAGTGCGTAAATTCGAATTTAATGGCGCCACAGGATGGTTATCTGGCGGTTATCGCTCAAACATCAACATAGGAAGCAACCTGGGTAAGTTTTACCTCCAGGCAGGTGCCTCCAGGTTAAAGCGGGATTCTTTTCCTTTATCCGATAATTTTCAGCCTTCTAAAACTGAAGAAGGAGGCTGGCGCAATAACTCATGGAATACTGATGATAAATACAATCTGAAAGTGGCTTATACCCCGAATAGCAGATCCGAATACGCGCTTAGTTACATTTACCAGCATGGGAAAAAAGGCACTCCCGTTTATTCAGGGCAGGATACGCTTAACAGCCAATTCAAGAATCCCCGATTCTGGCAATGGCCGTATTGGGACAAACAAAGTCTCTATTTCATTTCAAATACTGTAATAGACACCACACAATATATTAAAACGAGATTCTATTATGACCGGTTTAAAAATCAATTGAACTCATATGATGACGCAACCTATTCGAAAATTTCGCGGCCTTATGCATTCAAAAGTTTTTACAATGATTATAGCTTTGGGGCTATCCTTGAATATGGAAAGACTATCTCAACAATTGATAATATAAAAGGTACTTTACAATACAAAAACGATGTACATCGCGAAAACAACGAGGGCGAACCAGTTAGAACAATGTCTGACAGAACCATTACAGCTGGCATTGAGAATGAGCTCGCACCAGTTCAACATCTGATTATTCGGACAGGAATAAGTTATAATCAAAGGGCGAGCCTCAAAGCTCAAAACTATAACACTACAACAAAAAAGGTTACAGATTATCCTTCAAACACAAACGACGCGTTCAATATACAGGGAAGTATTGAATACAGTTTCAAAGGCATGAATGTTATAAATCTTTCCGTAGCGCGTAAAACAAGATTTGCGACTTCGAAGGATCGTTATTCTTATCGACTGGGGACAGCAGTTCCTAATCCAGACCTGGAAGCTGAGTATTCAATGAACTATGAGCTGGGTTACAAAGGTTATATCATTCCCAGGTTAAATTTCGAAGCGGCACTGTTTTATAGCAGGATACAAAATACGATCAGCATGGTTTCTAATGTCGAATTGGATCCTGTGAGAAATGTATGGCAAAGCCAATTGCAAAATGTTGGAGAAGCTAAATTCAGTGGGGTCGAAGCCACAGTTTCTTACCAGTTCCTCAAAACATTAAGCGCGGGTGTTAACTATACATTTATTGAAAGGCGTAACATGGTTGATGAATCAATTCATTTTACTGATGTACCAAAAAATAAGGTATTTGGCTTTGTTCATTACGAATTACCGGGCAAAGTTTCCATACAATTTAATTCCGAATACAACTCAAAACGGTATTCCACTACTTATGGTGCGGTTGCTGGCTCGTTCTTCCTTTTGAATGGAAGCGCATCAGTGCATGTCTGGAAATGGTTTTCGGTTGAAGCAGGGATAAACAATATAGCGGATAAAAATTATTCTTTGGTAGAAGGTTATGTTGAGCCTGGCAGCAACTATTTCGTTAATCTTTTATACCGTTTATAATTACAGATGAGCCGGATCTTTACCATATTATTCCTGGTAATTGTGGCAGTTTTCCTCACTGCGGGCAGCTTATATAGGTATAAAGAGCCAACACCTTTAACTATTAATTATCCGGCGTATTTTGGTAACCGGATTACGATACCGGCTGATAACCCAACAACAGAGGAAGGAGTCAAACTGGGAAGAATGTTATTCTATGATCCGCTGCTCTCTTCCACTAACAGGATATCATGTGCTACTTGTCACCAACAGAAATTTGCTTTCACAGATGGAAAAGTTTTTAGTGAAGGTGTTGATGGAAAACAACAGCCCCGGAATACCATGTCACTTAGCAACCTCTTATGGGTGAGGCAATTTTTTTGGGATGGAAGGGTGAAAGGGCTGGAAAAACAGGCGGAGACCCCGTTAACGGGTGAACATGAAATGGGTCAGTCTCTGGAAGTATCCGCATTGAAACTTTCAGACAAGGGCGATTATGCAACTTATTTCGAGAAGGCATTTGGCTCCCGCGAAATAACAGGATTAAGAATCACCTATGCCTTGTCACAGTTTGAACGGACACTGATCTCTTCAAATGCCCCTTACGATAAATACCTGGGGGGCAACCATAAACTATCTGCTTCGGAGGAGAATGGGATGCATCTGTTTTATACTAATCCGGATCCTTCAAAATATATCAGGGGTGCAGGTTGCGGCAATTGTCACGGTGGTACAAAAACCTATAGCGAACTTTTTCAGAATAATGGTTTGGAACCTGGTACTGCAGACGAGGATAGACAAACGATCACAGGCCAGCCGGCTGATGAGAGCAGGTTCAGGGTTGTAACGTTAAGAAACATAGCACTTACCCAACCCTATATGCATGACGGCCGCTTCAAAACGCTTGAAGAAGTTCTTGATCATTATAATGAACATATTAAACAATCTCCCACATTAAGTCCTTTCCTTAAAAATAATTCAAATATTCCCGGGGGGCAGTCGCTTGCACTCACTAAAAAAGAAAAAGAAGATCTCATTTCATTTTTGAACGCGTTAACCGATTCTGCCTTTATCTCTGACCCTTCATTCTCGGATCCTTTTAAATAATTGAACAGACCCTTTGAACCGATATTCAAATGCAGCCAAATCAATATCAGAACCTGTAAATAAGATAGATTCATAAATTATAAAAGAAAATGTTTAAACTCCTCTATATGCGCAAATTCATTTTTCATTGCTTCTTCACTTTTTTAGTTACTCTGCCTTTAACATTTTACGCGCAGGTTGCAACAACCAAAACAGCAGTAAAAGTATCTGGCGAGGTAACAAAGCAATTACTGCTAACAAAAGAGGATCTGTCAAAAATGGCACGAACAACTGCGATATTCAAAGATCGTGATGGCAAAGATGTTCCTTATAGTGGCGTGGCAGTTCAACATATACTGGAGCTTGCCGGGGTCACTATGGGTAAACAACTCCGGGGCGAGAACCTGGCTAAGTATCTGCTGATAAAATGTTCAGACGGCTATGAAGTAGTTTTTTCACTGGCTGAACTGGATAAAGGATTTAATGACAAATTGGTTATCCTGGCTGACAAATCGAATGGCGCCGATCTTCCCATCGATAAAGGTCCTTTCCGAATAATTGTGCAGGGTGATAAGGTACCCGCGCGTAGCAGCTTCCAGGTCACCGAGATGATTATAAAGTTTGCGAAGGACTGATTAATAACTGGTACTGACCAGGTTTGAATCAAGTTTGAAACAGGTTTGATCCGGCTTTGATTCAGCTTTGTATCAGTGTCCAGTTTTCAGTTAAAGAATATTTCAATGACTACGATTGTAACCTCATATTTCCAAAAGTTTCAATTCCCGGACTTTTAAATAAGTTAACTGGATAATTTAAATAAGTTTATCTGTACATTGTTCAGTATACTTAAGCTTTTAAGATGTCCAGATTAATGCTTGTCATGACTTTTGCCTTTTATGCCAGTCCTGTTTTTTGTCAGCCTGCCAGTATAGTTAATCTTCTTTGCAATAACGGAAAAAGCCCCGGGAATATTGATAACAAACCTCCGCGGTTTAGCTGGCAGTTCAAAACATCTGAAAATGGTTTTTCGCAATCGGCATTCCGGTTGATGCTCAGTGATACATACTTGTCGCTGAAAAAAGGCACAGCTAATGTCTGGAACAGCGGTAAGATAAACACTGATCAATCAATCAATTTTCCATATGGCGGGAAAAATCTACTATCAGCCAAAACTTATTACTGGTCGGTAAAGGCCTGGGACAATCATGGCAAAGTTTATAAAAGCTATATAGATAGTTTTACCACTACTTTATTTGACAAAAATGACTGGAGCCAGGCTCAATGGATCGGGTATGAAGAACTACCGGATTCAATGCTGGTGATTCCCGGGGTTCATGCACCGGATGCAAAAAAACTTGGTAACAAGGCGATGAAAAGAGCGGTTGTACCCTTGTTCAGGAAAGAATTCAGCATATCAAAAAAGATAAAAAAAGCTACCGCATATATTACAGGACTTGGCCAATATAAGTTTATGATCAATGGGGAAAAAGTTGGCAACAGCTTTTTAGCCCCTGCCTGGACCTACTATGATAAACGGGTTCAGTACAACGTCTACGATATTACAAGGCAAATAAAAAATGGAAACAATGCCATCGGTGTTATTGTTGGCAATGGCTTTTACTATATCAACCGTGAAAGATATTTCAAAATTATCTCGGCATTTGGTTTTCCCAAATTGATTTGTAAACTCAACATCGAATATACAGATGGAACAAAGCTGGTCGTTGTTTCAGATTCCAGCTGGAAAACCTCCCCCTCTCCCATTACATATAGCAGCATTTTTGGTGGCGAAGATTATGATGCGAGGCTCGAACAGCCCGGCTGGCACCGGGAAGGATTCAATGATACAGATTGGAAAAGCGCATTAACAGTAAAAGCTCCCAAAGGTATACTTGAAGCTGAGTTTATTTACCCGGTTATTATCAAAGACAGTTTTGAAGTAAAAAGAATCCTGCAACCAGTCAAAGATGTTTTTGTTTATGATTTCGGTCAGAATGCTTCAGGAATCATTGAACTGAAAGTTAAAGGTAAAAAAGGACAGACCATTAAACTTACACCTGCCGAGCTGCTTGATAAAGATCTGAGACCGAATCAAAAAGCGTCAGGCGCGCCTTATTACTTCATCTATACATTAAAAGGTGATGGTCTTGAAACCTGGAGACCGGCTTTTACTTATTATGGTTTCAGGTATGTGCAGGTTGAAGGTGCAGTGCCAGATACTATGTCTATTGATCGCGGTGAAGTTGCACGCCTCATTAGTCTGAAAGAACTGCACAACAGCAGTTCCGCCCCGGAATCAGGGAACTTTCAATCATCGAACCTGTTATTTAACCGGATCGACACGCTGATCAGATGGGCAATTCAATCCAATGTTCAATCAGTGGTTACAGATTGTCCTCACCGGGAAAAGCTCAGTTGGCTCGAACAGGATTATCTCATGGGTAAATCAATTCACTACAATCTTGATATCTATCATCTGTACAAAAATCTTGTATATAATATGATTGATGCACAAACTACAGATGGGCTTGTACCTGATATTGCTCCGGAGTTTGTACCCTTTGAAGGTGGATTCAGGGATTCTCCTGAATGGGGCAGCGCATCAGTAATTTTGCCCTGGCAGATCTACAAGTGGTATGGCGACACTAATATTATCAGTGAGGCATATCCAATGATGAAAAAATATATCGCTTACCTGGAAAACAAATCCGACAATCATATACTTTCACATGGACTCGGCGACTGGTTCGATTATGGGCCAAAATCTCCCGGTGAAGCTCAACTGACACCAAAGGAATTAACAGCTACTGCAATTTATTTCTATGATGTTTCTCTACTGGCTAAAATGGCAGCATTAATCGGCAACAGTGAGGAAGTAAAACGGCTTAACCAGAAAGCCAATGCAATCAAAATCGCTTTCAACAAAAAAATTTTCAACCAGGAAACAAAAATATATTCTACGGGTAGCCAGACAGCGATGGCAATGCCGATATCTGTAGGCCTGGTTCAGGAAGAATATAAATCAGCGGTATTTAAAAATATGGTGGATTCTATAAACATAACCGGCAAAAAGTTAACCGCCGGTGATGTTGGATATCACTTCCTGGTTGAAGCATTGCATGAAGCAGGTGCTTCACAGTTATTGTACGATATGAATGCCCGTGACGATGTGCCCGGTTACGGTTTTCAATTAAGAAAAGGAGCTACCGCATTAACAGAATCATGGCCGGCGCTGGAAGAAGTCTCCAATAATCACCTGATGCTTGGTCATATCATGGAATGGTTCTATTATGGGCTTGCCGGAATCAGCCAGTCTGATAGTTCGGTTGCATATAAAGACATCATTATAAAGCCGGAAGTAGTAGGAGATCTCAGTTATGTGAAAGGATGTTTTAACTCACCATACGGTCTTATCACAAGCGAATGGAAAAACACTGAAAAGCAATTTGAACTGATCGTGAATATACCGGCCAATTCCAGGGCTACCGTTTTTGTGCCTGCTGAAAAAGAATCTGTAATTAGTGTTGATGGCAAAATTGTTAAAAATAAGAAGGATGTAGACTCAACCTTGTTGGAAAATAAAAAATTTCAAATCAGGTTGAAATCCGGAAAATATGCTATTATAGTAAATAATGTACACTGAATCGCCACGCCACTTTTATTCTGAAACACCACAGGTATTGTGAACCAGCAATCTCCCCTGCAAATTTTGTATATTTAATTAAACACAGACCTACTGGTTAATAAGCCGTATCCTGTATAATAATCAGCGTCGATATTGTGAGTTTATTGATTTTGCCATAACGAATCCAACGCTTCCGTCAATATGAACTTTACAGCCTTTCCACTAAGAAACATCTTGATAGCATCTGCAACATTTGTTACACTTCTGTACAGTTGTGCAGGCGATAACACCGATAAGCCTGCATCACAATTTTCTGAAAGAAAAGTAGTTGATACAAACCCGCCGGTTAAACCATTATCACCCGAAGAAAGCATCAGGAAAACCCAACTGCCACCAGGATTTCATATGGAGCTAGTTGCGAGTGAACCTATGGTGCAGGAACCAGTCGCATTATGCTGGGATGGAAATGGCAGAATGTATGTTGCCGAAATGAACACTTATATGAAGGATGCAAATGCGACGGGTGAATTTGAACCGACAAGCAGGATCAAACTGCTGGAGGATATGGATGGGGATGGTAAGATGGATAAATCAACAGTGTTCATTGATAGCCTGGTATTGCCGCGCACCATACTTGCAGTCGGTGATCAATTACTGGTTACAGTAACCAACATACAGCATATCTGGAGTTATAGAGATACCAACGATGATGGTAAAGCAGACGAAAAAAAAATCGTTTTCAAGAATGACGTGATTGACTCGAGGAACCTTGAGCACCAGAACGGTGGTTTCTACTGGAACCTTGATAACTGGATCTATCCTTCACGTGACAATTTCCGCTATAAATATAAAGATGGTATGCTTATAGCCGATACCATGGTTGACAACATGATTGGCCAGTGGGGACTTACCAGTGATAACTTCGGACGTCTGTTTTATTCTGAAGCGGGTCCGGGACTGCCCGCAGTACAAATACAACAGATGCCTGCCTATGGCGCACTAAACTTTGCGGACCAGTATACCAGGGAATTTACAAAACCCTGGCCCATCATCGGAACCGTAGACGCCCAGGGCGGAAGATCAGCACTTCGGCCTGAGGACAATACTTTAAAAGAATTTACTTCTGGTTGTGGCCAATCCATATTTCGCGGAGACCGGATGCCGGCTGATATGCAGGGTGATTATTTTATTCCCGAACCTGTTGGCAGGATCATCAAGAGGGGTAAGGTGATAAACAGGGATGGTAAGATTTATATTGAAGATGCTTACAAGCAGAAAGACTGGCTTGCTTCCGCAGACATGAATTTCAGACCCTTAAATACCTATACGGGTCCTGATGGCTGTTTTTATATTGTTGATATGTATCATGGTATCATACAAGAAAGTGAATGGACAAAACCTGATTCTTATCTCGGTAAAATGATTGCCGAAAAAGAATTATTCAAGAACAAAGGAATGGGCCGTATTTACCGTGTGGTGCATGATGATTATGTACCTGACAAAGTTCGTCCAAAGATGTTGAACGAACCGGTAAGCCAATTGGTAAGCTATCTCGGCCATCCAAATGGTTGGTGGCGCGACAATGCGCAACAGTTGATTATATTCCATAACGATCTCTCCGTTGTACCTGCTCTCAAAGAAATAGCAACCGGGAAACAAGCGGGCCTTCAACATAAACCCGGTGAACTTGCAAGGATACATGCTTTATGGACGCTTGAAGGATTGGAAGCTATTGACAAGCCAACTCTAATAAAAGCCTTTGGTGATACTTCGGCACAGGTAAGGAAAACTGCTGTATGGATAAGTGAGCTGTATATAAACCAAAATGATCCGGCAATACTCGAAGAGCTTGACAAACTGAAAGATGATCCCAGTGCTGATGTGCGGATCCAATTGTCTTTATCACTGCGTGGACATAACTCCCAAAAAGCCAGAAGCATTATGGATAAGTTGCTGGCGGCAAATAAAAACAACGAGATGATGCAGTTTTCATTTGCAACTTTTGTGCAGGCAGAAAAAACAAAAAATGAAGAAGCAAAAAGAACAAAAAATCTTAGCCGCGGGGACAGAGAGCTGGTATTGAATGGAGAAAAGATTTTTAAACAGCTTTGCGCGAGTTGTCATGGGGCCGATGGCAAAGGCATCACTATTGGTGGGAAAGATATGCCTGCGCCGCCACTTGCAGGGTCACCAAGGGTACGGGGGGATAAGATCATGAATATACAGTTGTTACTCTTAGGGTTGCAGGGACCAATCGATGGTAAGACTTATCCAAATACAATGCCTTCCATGGCAGGTAATGACGACAAATGGATCGCTTCTGTACTAAGTTATATTCGCAATAGCAGCGAGCTTGGCAACAAGTCTTCAATTGTTACAGAGGAAGAAGTGAAAACCGTTCGTGCAACTACGCCAAAAAAATTATTGCCACCTTTGGAAGCCGGGGCCACTTTGCAGATGCTGGAAATTTTTAAACTGGGCCGCGCCGAAAATACAAACTGGGATAAGAAGCGCTGATGGGAAGTATTCATTGAAAAAGTAAAATCAAATACCGTTACGCGGTAGAACGTTCCGTCAAATATCGTTCTGTCGAAGATCATTCAGTTAAAAAACGTTTTCTAATATACTTCTAATACGATTGGTGATAATGAAAAACATTTTAGTGATAATGAAAAGAATGGTGTCACTTTTATTTCTGTTTATGACCTGTAGTCTCATCACCTGCAATTTATTTTCACAGGAGCCTGCTTACACAAATGATATTGGAATGAAATTCGTGTTGATCAAACCTGGAAAAATGATTGTTGGTAAATTTCAACCAACTGTTGGCAAAAAAGATTTTAAAGGCAACCCTCTTCCTGAACAACTGAACAGGACATCAGAAGAAATGGCCGGCAAAGATGCGATGCCTGGTTTTACTGTAATGATTGATAATGGTTATTATATCGGCAGCTATGAAATAACCCAGGGACAATGGCAAAAAGTTATGGGCAACAATCCCTCCGTTTTTCAAAATGACAGCACAGCAAAACATCCTGTAGATAATGTTACCTGGAACGATACACAGGCCTTCATAAAAAAACTGAATGCACTGGATAAAAAGCATAAATATCGATTGCCAACAGAATTTGAATGGGAATATGCGGCCAGGGCAGGAGCATTGGATGATATATCATGGAAAGAAATACAGGTCAGCGCAGTGCTGGGTGGAACAATGACCGCCATAATCGGAACAAAAAAACCCAATGCCTGGGGATTATATGATATGCTTGGTAATGTATGGGAATGGGTGCAGGACTTTTACAATGAAAAAATATTTGCAGATCGTGTATCTCCGAAATCAGGTAAAGAACATGTGCTAAAAGGATCTTCATTTACAGGCGATGTAAAAAATGCCACTTATATGACTCATGCTGCAGGGCCGGGCAATGGATTTGATATTGGTTTTCGACTGGTAATGGAAGCGAACTAAACTACCTTCATCATTTGATATTAAAAATGACAAAACAAAATGCTCTAATACCAATACTAAAAATCTTTGCTGTCGCATTTTGCGCTCTTGCTGCGCGAACGTCCCAGGCACAGATACCGGTGGGTTTTAAATCTATTTTCAATGGCAGAGATTTAAAAGGATGGCATATAAGTAGAACAACACACCAGGGCACCACTCCTGATTTTCGGGTGGAAAATGGAATAATGGTAGTAAGGCAAAAGCCATATGGACAGGGAGGCGTTTTATTAACGGACAAAAAGTATAAAAATTTCGAAGTTTATCTTGAAGCCAGGATTGATTCCTTAACAAATGGAGGAATATTTATTCGTTCATCAGAAAGTGGCATTGCTTACCAGGTTGAACTGGATGAAACAGCTAATACCACGGGCAATTTATTGGGCGAAAGATTACAGATCAGCAAGGCAGCAACATGTAAGGGCCGTGCTGAAATATGGAAAAAGAATAACTGGAATTCGTATAGGATAAGAATGGTGGGAGAGGTACCTCATATAACACTTTGGATAAATGGAGTACAGATGTGGGATGTCAAGCAACCGAAAAATGATTTTATCGCAGGTGCAACACAGGGTATGATCGGACTACAATCACATTGGACTACTTTGTTTTCGCCGGCTGCCGGCGAATGGAATGGCCTCACCCTATGGGCTCCGGGTGCAACACACCGGTATCGAAATATTGCCATAAAAGAACTGGATAGCAATCTTAGAGATTGATCCGTTCCTCTTAGAGATTGATCTGCTCCTTACCGTTTTATTCTCAGTTTTTCCATTATCTGGTCTGTTGCTGATTCGCTATAAATTCCGAAAGCCGCAACAAGCACACCTTTCAAACCATATTTAGGAGCGGAAATAGCATAAACAATAGATTCATCTGCGGGATCTGATTCACCTTCAAAGCGATAAAAATCATCGACGACAAACTCTTCAGGAGTTACCCGGTATTGTCCATCGCGACATTCTAAACATTCCTCCATGAGATTGAAATCTTCCGTATAGCCTTGCTTTTTTAACTCAGTGAGCGCCTGGGAAACAGTATCAAATGCTTGCATAAAATTTCTTTTTATTGTATGGGTGCGGTACAAAAGTAACACTTCACTCGCTACAACAAATTTCAGGCACCGGCACAAGCGTACTGGTTCTTAAGATGCGTTGGCTACCTAGCTCTGCTGTCAACGGCCGGACCGATTCTTCCCCTTCAGCCTGGTTGATAAACCCCTCTTCCATACGCAACTGACGTTGGGTTTCCAGTTTTTGTTGTCTTTCTGTGGCTCCCCTGTCTACCTCTCCAACCGCATTTCTAAAATACTGAATACTCATCCCTTGTTTTAAATTCAATAAACCAAGTCCAGGAATTACGCGGCTAAAGGTTGGGTTTTCGTTGCCTGTCAATGGGCTCCTGCTCCAGAATTTTTCATAGGTCGGCAACATTTCAACAGCCAATACACTCAGATTACTGTCATTCGGTAAGCCGAGGTCAAGCAGCATTTTTTCCACGTCTTTATTCTTCCAGCCGGTGATGCCATATTGTATGCCATCAGTATTTGAATTGAACTTACGCGCACCTGTACACTACTTTTTTCCTCGAGGGCTGCGTCTTTCAAGCCTGCCCAACTTATATCTAATCCCTGTAACAAACCGATGGCCATTGCACCGGTTCCATCAGCCTGTACCGGTGCGGCTATATCAATAGCAGCTGCTGATATAGCCCAGGCTGCGTCTGCGATCCGGGCTTTGCCACTGATTGCACAGACAGGGCTCTTGCATTGCCTTATTTCAAATTCTGTTGCATCAGTTTTATAAGAGATTGTTACGCGGTTAAGTTCAGGGTTCCATTGCGGCGGCTTTGATGCATCATAAGTGAAAGCAATAGGTTGGCCATATAAATTCCATGCTGCAGCAGCTGCTTCAATGGTACGCCCTGTATGGCTGATTGAGAACTTCAGGGTTTTAGGCAGTTCTATAACTGCTTCTGTTATATCTATGCCATTGTTATCCGGTGAGGTTTCAGTTATAACTTTCTGTTCGAGATTTAACAGAACAGACGCCGTCATTCCTACGAGTACGATTAATTTATTATCGGTAGTAACATTTAATACACCACTGAGATTTATTTCACCTTCGGCAATGGTTAATCCGCAATAAAGATTATCCGGTGATGAATCAGTAAATAAGTCAGCACTGATCCACACGCTGCCTTTTGGAATTTTGTATTCGCGTGGGCCAGTAATTACCGGAATGCTTCGCACTTGCAAAGGAAGTAACATAAATGGCCTTAGTCCTCCCTGCATCCATACCTGTACTACAGGGATGATGCGGAAAATATCAAACCAGACACGGCGCCCTCGTTGTTTAAGAAAGGCCCAAGGGTTTCGATTATTTCTCCACCTCTACCCCAATCGGGCACACTGCCTTTTTGTTGACTGCTGATAAAAGGCAATTCCCGTCGAAAAACCCGGATGGTCGTATCAATTGCCTGTGGTGTTTCTTTGACCCTCTGCAGTACACTGCTCAATTGCTGCAGCTCTGTAGCAGGCAACTGCTGCGTTGAAATACTAAATGATTCTCCAAAATTGATTGCTCCAATCCGGGTTTCTCCGACCTGGAATTCTCCAACCTGGGAACTGCTTACTGGCAAAGATGGATCGTTGATAATAGCAGTAGCTAAGATTTGCTGCAGTCGGAGAATTTCGTCACTGTTTGAATTATTGGTCAGCGTAATATCGCCGCAAAGTTTTGCCAGCTTCGCCAGCAATGGGTTTTCGTCCATGGAAAAAGATTAAATCGTGAGTCAATCTTTTCATCAGGCAGATGTCTGGGGGGAATGAGCTTGCAAAGGGGACGAACAGAAATGAATTTGTATTCCAGCGAGTATTTTTCTAAAAAAGAAAATGAAAGTACAGTATTTTTTATATCATCCCCTGTGAATAAATCTTTAATTTCTAAATATTATCCTGAATATTGCTTTAATGAAGTGTTCAAAATATTCAATTAATGTTGGGTCCTAAATCCCAATGAACAATTATTATATGCTATTTCAAAGTTTGAACACTTTCAAGGTTTCCCCATTCAATCTTTTTGATTTTCCCTAAAATAATTACTATTGTATCTCGATGATTCGTATCGGTAAATACAAGTAATTAATACCCGGCATTCAATTTTGAAAGGGATCATACTTATAATGTGAATATTATCAAGAGACGGCTTACGCCCGAAATATTGCCATATTTCAGTCCCATTATTTTTCAGAGATCAACTTTGATATTTCAGGAAGAGCTAATGCCATTGCTTTAATCGGTTAGTGCATTAAAAAAATTATTTTTATCCTTAAGCGATAATAGTAATTTCTTTCTCTATATTCTTTCTCTTGCATCGGGGGCCGGCCCACAATATGGCAGACATAACGGCAAAGCATAAACGTATTAACCATATACGTATTCATGGTTCTCTACAATCTAGTACAGATAAGCGTTTGTGCGATTTTCGAACTTCTTTTGTCCACATTTTTATTAATCTTTAATTTATCTCCATACGAAGTCGTTAATTCTCACGAGCTCAAAAGGATCAGATTAAAAATGGATTAGAATTAAACATTCTTCGAATCGTCAACATCTTTTTCTATCAAAACCTTACATTTTTTTCTTAATTTTAACTTCTTCAGGATTGAAGTGATATTCCTGATTGAAATCCGAATCCAATGCCTCTTCAACTCTTTTTTACTACCAACGTTTCTTATTCATTACCGGCGTTTCTTATCTTTTAGGGTCACCCCATCACCTGTATTAAAAGTCAAATAACCTCAAGCAGGTTTATTGATACTTTATGTATTCACACTAACCTTTACCTATGTTAAATCATTATTTAAATGCTCGTTATTGGAATTGTTGAAAACGAGGTTAAGTACCGATCAGGACTTGAGCAGTTTTTTACATTATCACCCGACTATGTAGTGGGGGGCGTATGGAGCGATGCCAAAAGTGCGATCAATGGAGTGCTTCAGGTATTACCCGATGTTATTTTTGTAGAGCTGCAATTGCCAGGGATGGGCGGGATTGAATGTATTCGCAGGCTTAAACAAAAATGTCCGGGCGTGAAACTGCTGGTGTTAACCTGGCATGAAAATGACGAAATGGTGCTCGAGGCTTTCAGGGCAGGTGCTTCCGGGTACCTCTTAAAAAGCGACGGTCCTGAATTGATCATTAAGGCGCTCCGTGAGTTACAGCAGGGAGGTGCTCCAATGAGTATGAGCATTGCCAGCAAACTGATAGAGTCTTTTCAAAAAAAAACCGAGCTCAGCAAGCACCCCGCACTAACAGTGCGGGAGAAAGAAGTACTGCAACTGCTGGCACTGGGAAAAATGTATAAGGAGATTGCCATTAGGCTTCTTATCACTACGGAAACAGCGAAAAAACACGTCAAAAATATCTATCACAAATTGAATGCACAAAACAGAACAGAGGCCATTAATATATGGAACAACCTGAATGAGGCATCCACCTTTTCCGAAAAGTAACGATCGCCGTGGCCTGCGCACTATTATACATGTTGCAGACAAAAGAAACTGCTGCAGATAATACATAATTGTGGGATAATTCAGGAGACTTCGGAATACCGAGAAAGGGGTATAATATATCAGATGAGGATCAGGATTTAATAAACACCGGTTCTTTCAAACACTAAACCTATTCCGGCAGCGTCTTTCCCCGGAAAAATTTAAAAATGCCTGTTAAAAGTTTGGAGTTTAACCGAATTTTCTCAATGGAAGGCTGGTAGCCACCCTCCTAATATGTGCCGATAAAAACTCATTTTTTTATTTTAAATATAGTCATCGTGGAGGTCTAAGTGCATACTCCTACACTATAGCCTCCACAGGCCTGGTTTTGCGGATGACACCTGCTGCTCCTACGGCCCAGCCGATAAGGGCATCGGTAAAATAAACGTCGATAAAGTCCTGCGTTGTTCCTCCGGTGGACTGATTGGTCCAGGTGCTTCCTCCGTTAGTGGTTTTTTGAATAATACCGGAGGCTCCCACCGCGTATCCGATAGTGCCGATGGCGGCACAAACTGGACCACACCAATCAGCGGAACAACAGTTAACTTAAGCAGCGTTTATTTTAAGGATGTCAATACCGGCTGGGCAAGCGGCGCGAATGGCACCGTGTTTAAAACCACCAATGGTGGCACCACCTGGGTGGTAGAACCGACTGGTACCACGCAAGCCATCAATGATATCGGTTACGGTTGGGCCGTAGGAGCCGGCGGCATCGTTTTAATGAATCAAGCTCTCCTGACCCTGCCCCTGCAACTGCTGTCGATCTCGCTCAATTCGGGTGCAGACTGCAAATCCGGACTCCTGCAATGGACCACCGCACAGGAGCAAGGTGTATCGCATTTCGAAATAGAAACGTCTGCCGATGGCCTCAACTTTAAACCGGTTGGCCAGGTGAACGCAACCAACAGCGCCATCGCACAACACTACAGCTACCTGCTGAACTACTCTCTGCTGCCGTTGCACGTGCGGCTGAAAATGGTTGACCAGGATGCAAGGTTTACCTACTCGAAAATCCTTACTGTTAAGGATGTCTGTGGCGGAGCGATGGCTTTCAGCTGGTCCGTCTCCCCCAACCCGATGCCTGCAAACGGTTCTTTACAGCTGAGCTTAACCCAATACAAGGGTACCGGGCCGATGCTGGTAGAACTGTTCGATATGCAGGGCCGGCCTCAGACAAAAGTTACTTTAACACCTGTAACCGGAAGCAGCAATTATACTACTGAGATAGCCATGCCTAAAGCATTGTCTTCCGGCGTCTATACCATCAGGATCAGTAATGGCAACTTCAGCGAAAGCAGGAGGATCGTGCAGACAAAGTAAACCGATATGCATGGAGAAGCCGGAGCCCATGAAAAAGCCCACCTACGCTAAAGCTTCAGCGGGCGAAGCCGGACATCGTTCGCCGAAGCCCATGAAAAAACCTGCCTAGGCTAAAGCTTCGGCGGGCGAAGGCGGACAGCACAGGCATTCCGGAATCCTTCGAAACTATATAAAGCAGTAACTATATATAGCAGTAACGCCCCAGGTATGCCCGTTATCGAATTAGAGGCCTGCTGAGCAACGCTACTCAGTCTTTATGCAATTAGACTAGGAAAAACACAAAATATTGCTGGCGTTTTCCTGCATCACATAGCCGAAGCTAAAGATACTTTAGACCCCACCCATAAAGATCTTTCCAAAGGAATTGAATTTTTTGAATACCAGGAAGGAAAATGTATCCAGATGTTACATAAAGGTTGAACTTTCTCCATTAGCATCATTCCGGTTTGTAGGGGCTTGAAAGTAATTTTCTTGCACTACTGAACTGGAAAGCTGTAATTGATGTTGTTTCTATAAATCCAGCACCACAAAAGAATTTTGTACCGAAATAAATTGAACCTCACAACAAAACAAAATTGAACTCCACAGCAAAGCCACCTCCCAAACTTATACCGAACTTTGCAGCAGAAATCAAAAGAATAAAATAATGAACAATCAAACAGTATTAGTAACCGGAGGAACCGGATTTGTTGGTATCCACACAATTCTACAATTGTTGCAACAAGGATACACAGTTAAAACCACGCTTCGTTCTTTATCCAAAAAGGACAGTATCGTTAATGCGCTAAAAGACGGCGGATTAACGGATTTACAAAACCTCTCTTTCTTTGAAGCTGATTTAACAGCAGACGCAGGCTGGAACGAAGCCGTAAAAGGTTGCAATTATGTACTGCACATAGCTTCACCCTTTCCTTTAGTAGAGCCTGAAGACGAGAACGAACTCATTATACCTGCCCGTGACGGTTCCCTGAGAGTTTTAAAAGCCGCCCAAAAAGCCGGGGTAAAACGAGTAGTACTAACCTCTTCGTTTGCGGCAATTGGCTACGGTATCAAGCCTAAAGGCCATATTTTCACAGAAGAAGACTGGACAGATGAAAACGGGCCTCTTCAACCATATATCAAATCGAAAACCGTTGCAGAAAAAGCGGCCTGGGATTTCTTGAAAAATCATGGTGGGGATTTGGAATTGACTGTTGTTAACCCTGTGGGAATTTTTGGTCCGATTATAGGAGATATTGTCCCCGCCTCATTTGATGGTGTAATAAAAGCACTCATCGGAGGCACTGTTACAGAAAGCCCTGCATTCACCTTTGGTGTAGTAGATGTACGTGATGTGGCGGACATCCATATCAAGGCAATGTTGCATCCCGAAGCTAATGGTCAACGCTTTTTAGCAACGTCGGAAGGCGTGATGAGCTTTTATGATATTGCCCAACTCATCAAAAAAGAACGTCCCGAAAAAGCTGGCAAGATTGCCGGATTGAAGCCTACCGCGAAGGAGTTTTACATTGAAATGTCCAACAAGAAAGCAAGAGAAATTTTAAGTTGGCATCCGAAAAGCAAGGAAGAAGCGGTATTGGCAAGCGTAGACAGTCGGGTAAAATGAGTAAATTTTAAAGATAATTTTAGCATCAGAAATTTGAAAGTTAACAATATACATTACTGTCATTTAGGCCCGGAGATTTCGCCGGAGCAGTTCATACCTGAACATTTCTTTATGTTCCTGCTGAAAGGATCAATGAAGGCTTATGACGGAAACAAACGCTATTCTATGCAATCGGGTGATTATTTCATCGCCCGGAAAAACCATTTAATTCGTTATACGAAGTTCAAGGAGAATGAGCAGTTTGAAAAGATCATCATCACACTGGATGAACCATTTTTAAAGCAGTTTTTGGAACGTCATCCTTGCGACGTAAAAGAGTCAGATTATGGCGATTCATTTCTGATTGTGAAAGAAAACAAATTGTTTAAAAGCTATATCCGATCGCTCGAACCTTATTATACCGGCGATTTGGAGTTGGACGAAACCTTTGCAGACACCAAACGTGAAGAGCTCTTGCTGATTTTGTTAAAATCGGAGCCGGATTTCGCTAACATCTTTTTCAATTTTGGCATTCCCGATAAAATCGATTTGGAGGAATATATGAACCGGAATTTCCGGTTTAATATCAGCCTGGAACGGTTTGCCTTTCTTACCGGAAGAAGCCGGTCGTCATTCAAACGTGATTTTCAGAAGACCTTTGGAACAACACCGGGGAACTGGCTCAAAAAGAAACGGCTTGACGAAGCTTATTTTCAAATCAGCAAGCAAAATCAAAAACCGGGCGATATATATCTGGAATTAGGCTTTGAAGATTTATCGCATTTTTCCTTTGTATTTAAAAAAGAGTTTGGGAAAACGCCCTCAGAAGTAGCGACAGTAGCAATATAATTTAAATTCATCGAGATCTCCTGAATGTAATCTTTGAAGTTCTTCCATCATGCTGATAAAATAAATGTCGTACCCATTCCTGGTTGTGACTGAACCAATATTTTGTATTGGATTGCTTTTGCAAGATCTTGTATAAGATGAAAACCAAATCCGGTTCTTGTATTCACGGCAATATCATCTCCATTATACAATGCTTTCATCTGTTCCTCATTGATACCGGGTCCATTGTCAGTTATAGCCAATATTGTTTTGTCGCCCTCTTTTTTTGCACGCCATTCAATGACACCGTTCGGTTTATTGTTAATTGCTTTCATGGCGTTCGAGGTAAGATTTTGCATGATGACCCGTAGGTAATTTTCATCGGCAGAAACTGTCAAACCCGGAGTTTGAAAAAAGCTGATTTTTACCGCTCCATCCTGCGGGAAGAATTTTTGCAGATAGTCAAATAAATCAGAAACGCTTACCTTTGTTATCTGTGGTCTGAAATTCTCCATTTGCTCCTTACTCCATAGAAGCATAGATTCCATTGTGTTTAATAAATCTTCCGCCGACTGACCTATTCTTCGTTGATGAAAATTCTGCTGTTCCGCAGTTAATAAATCGGGACTGTTTTTTTGAAGATCTAGAAAATGAATAAGGTTTGCAACAGGACCTCTGAGATCATGACTCAGAATTCCGAAAAATTTAGCTTTCACTTTATTGGCTTCATCTAATTGATTGTTCAGCACCATTAATGTCGTGTTTGTTTTTTTCCGGTTACGGCTTTGCCAGTATATTAAGCCTCCAATAACTCCAGCTAATAATAACCCGGCAATCAATGCAGCCTGTGTCCGTCGCTGATTAATTAATAGCAACTTGTCGATGGCGATTTCCTTATCCTTTAGAGCGATATTGTATTTGCCTTCCAGCTGGGCAATGTTATTTTTCTTCTCCTGCGAGAACAACGAATCGTTGATGTTCTGACCCTTTTTATAATCCTCAAATGCGGCTTTATAGTTATTTTTATGTTCGTTCAGATCCGACAGCATAAAATACATATGCGCCTGTTGTTCAAGATTGGCATTTTGTTCTGCCAGGTCTTTTGCACGTGACAGATACTCCCCTGCCTTTTTCATGAACATTTCTTTTTCGGGCGATCTGCTTTCTTTTGCCAATTGATTATATGCATTACCTAAATTTCCCTTATTTACTATCGATACTTCTGAATTCGGATTAATCTCCTCCATTATCGCATTAACACGCAGCATTATTTCTATGGCTTTTTTATGATCAGAATATAGGACCGCCAGATTAAGAAGTGCATCCGCCATGCCCATTTGGTCATTTCTTTCTTCACAAAGCTTTAAAGCCTTCCCGAGGTAGATCTTAGCACCAGCGGTATCTTTTTGCATATGCCGGATAACACCTAACTGTTGGAACGCCAAACTTATATGGCGGGAATTTTCCGTCCGCTTGCCGGCTTCTAATGACATCTCTGCGTATTCAGTTGCTTTAGAATAATTTTGTTGTTTAAAATAAACGCTCATCAAATTACTGCCGATAAGAGCAATCTGATCGTAATTTTTCATTTCTTTCGCAATGGCCAGGGCCTCAAAATAGATTGGAGTTGCATTTGAAAAATCAGACTCCAAAAGATAACTTCTACCTATATTAATCAAGTTGTTTACCTGCTGAAATTTTGAGCCCATTTCCCTGTTCACGGCATAGCTTTTTTCAAAATGAACCCTTCCGAGAGCAGTGTTTCCCGTATCAGTAATATATAGGCCAATATTGTTATGGAAGATTGCAATACCTCTTTTCCAGCGTAATTTTTCTGCTAGCTGCAAACCAGCCTGGGCATAGGGCAAACATTTTAGCGGGTTAATCCTTTCGTAGGTTTGTGCAATACGGTTTAAAACCTTAGCCTTATTGGAATCTTCCTTCAGATGCGGGAGTTCGATTAGCAATGAGTCTATCAATTGCTGACCTTTCTTCTGAGCAGATACAGTATCAAAGAGCAATGTGGAAAATAGAAATAGAATATATTTCATGGATCTATTTTTAGGTGGTGCGTAGTTTGTCTAATGCCTCTTTATAACTTCTGCCAATGGGTAAAGGCATATTGTCCACCAATACTTCATTACTCGTTATTTTATCAATGAAGTGCTTCTGCACAGCATAGCTTCGATGGATCCGGATAAAGGTTCTAAAACTTTTTTCTTTTAACAGGTTGCCAAGTGGAGCCAGCACACAGTATTTCTTTTTTCTTGTAACAATACCCGTATAATCTTTTAGCGCCTCCAGGTAAATAATTTCATGAAACTTTAACTTGAGAAGCAGAATATCAGGCGTTGAATTTTGGCTGAAGGAAAGTGCTTCTTTGGCCGATCCAAAAACTCCATCAATTTGTAAAAATGAATACTTACGCGTATAGGATAAAATGGTCAGTCGATCTAATTCGTCGTCATCTACAATAATACAGCTATAGTTGCCTTTTTTCCGATTCACTAACGTTGCAATTTAAGTCCCTTACAAGTTACCGGTTTTGCATGTAATTTATAGTCTAAACATCCGGATAGGCATCCCCCTTTATACATTCATCTATTTAAAAGGTCGTTTAGCGATTGCATGTTAGAACTTTTGGGAAACAAGGTTAGGTTTGTTGTGACAATAAAAGCAACAAGTTAACATGAAACAAATCACCCCATTTTTTATTCTATTGTTTTCAATCTTACTCCTTAACTACGAACATTATTAACTACTCAACGAAAACTGCAAAAACTCCCCTAAAAGAACTAATAACTTTAAACTTAGACCATGAAACATCTAAAATCAATCAGCCTTTTATTAATCGCTGCAACAACATTTTTGGCCTGCAAAAAAAATGGCACTTCAAATGAAGTTCTGGAAAATCCGACAGAAGATCTGAAAGGCACTGTATGGGCAGGAGAGTTTCAATATACTTCCGGTGTATTTCAAAATATGCAGCCTTTCTCCATTGTCCTGGAGAAAAACAATACAGTTACATGGTACGAAAATGGGTTGAGTCTTTCCGGAGTCTGGTCAGTGCAGGGAGGAAAAATCACGATCCAATATACCAACGGTCAAATTGTATCTGCCGACGTATCAAAAAACACCTGGAATAATTTTACGAATACCGGGGCAAATCCGCGTCAAATTGCCAACATTATATCATCTGTTATTCCCGTACCGGGTGTATTTGAAAATACGCAATGGAAGGGGAAATTTATATCTGGGACCGCCGACATTTCCATCACGTTTCTTCCAGGAAGCAAATTAAGATACGATGCCGGGCTGCCTCTCGAGGTGCCTTACACAATTTTTGGTGCGGGAGTAAAAATTGGAAACTTTGCGCCGGCTACGAATAGCAGCAGCGCTTACATTGTGCCTCTGAAGAACGCTTTGAAAGGGAATACTATAACTAGTGATTTTGGTGGCACTTACTATGGTTCCTGGAACGCTACGAAGCAATGACCAATGATAACTGCAAATTGCCGGCCTTATCTTGGTGTTTTCACATTATACCGCTAACGGAAAAAAGATTGCATTTGTTTCTTCCAGAGAAAAACAAGCAGATATATTTATCATGGACCTGACAACAAGAAAAACAATGAATCTCACCCATCATCCTGCAGGAGATTTCAGACCCTCCTGGTCGCCCGATGGAAAATCAATTGCCTTTTCTACTGACAGGGATTCTAAAAAACCAAGACCTGTTTTTACGCTCTGGCATTCAACCGAAGTATATACGATCGGTGTTGATGGTTCGGCATTGAAGAGGAGAACCTTTATGAATACCTATGCAGGATGTCCCGCCTGGTCGCCCGATGGAAAAAAACTTGTTGTTTATGAAGCAGCATTGCAGCAGGTACGGAACATGAATACGGTAATGAAAACCGATGCCACTACGCAGTTATCCGTCATTGACCTTGCTGGCAATGAAAAAACGTATATAACAAAAGACAGTGGCGAAAAGATCTATCCGCATTGGCTACAAGACAACCGCATTGCTTACCTGACCTGGGTAGGTGGAGGACAAATTCTTTTTACCGATGGAACAAAAGGAGCTCATGGCGATTTTGAAAGTCCCAACTGGTCAGGGGATGGGAAAAAGATGATATTTCACCGGTAGCTGAATCGTGATCGTCCACCTTATTACAAATTATACAGCCGCGATAAACAATTTCAGCTTGTCAGGTCAGGCGTCTTCCCATGTTATTCTCCTTCCGGTACCAACCTGATCTGCAATGATAAAACGGCAGGTATTCATCACAACCAGATCAGGGCAATGGACCTCGAAGGAAAAAACCGTTTTATTCTATTCGGCGATTCAGTTGACGGTACTGATAAGCGGGTGTTAACCGATAACCAGTTTGAAGAAGCAACGCCTGCCTGGCGTATGATAAAAAAAGAAAAATAATCAGCTATTTCAGATCTTCACCAGCAAAATATTAGCAGGATATATAAAAGGATCAATCATTTCATTTTAACCTCTTCCCATATAAGGCATTTGATTTGCCATAATTGTCAGAAATGGAATATTGGTATCGGGTGGCAGACTGGCCATATAGGCTACAGCGCGGCCAACATCCTCCACCTTCATAGTCGGTTCTATTTTTTGAGAACCATCAGCCTGGAGTACGCCTTCTTCAATTTTTTTAGTCATTTCACTACTTGCATTTCCGATATCTATTTGCCCGCAGGAAATATTAAATGCCCGGCCATCCAGCGAGATAGATCTTGTTAAACCTGTTACAGCATGTTTGCTCGCCGTATAGGGAGCAGAATTGGGGCGAGGTACATGAGCAGAAATGGAACCGTTGTTTATGATTCGTCCACCTTTGGGGTCCTGATGTTTCATAATCTTGAATGCCTCCTGCGCACATAGAAAGGCTCCGGTCAAATTAGTATTAATTACACTTTGCCATTCCTCCAAAGTTAACTCGTCAAATAGTCTTGCCTTAGTATTTATGCCCGCATTGTTGAAAAGTAAATCCAGCCGGCCGAAGGTTTTCATTGTTTGCCTGAACAGATGTTGCACACTTTCCTGGATGTTAATATCGGTAGGGACAACGAGCGTCCGCTTCAAATCACATAAATTAGCCGTTTCGATAAGTTGGCTCTCCCGCCGGCCAGCAAGAACGACCGACCATCCATCCCTAAAGAGTGCTGTTGCCACTGCTCTTCCAATGCCCGAACCTGCCCCGGTTACTATTGCGACTTTATTGAGTTGATTCATTTTACAATGCTGATTTTTGTATTCTCTATACCTTCATCTGTTATGTATGATCGTATAATTTCAGCCACAGAAGAATCGCTGACAAATCCAAGTTCTTTTGCTCTTTGCGTTTCAAAATATGGTGGCCATGTAAGTACTATACTCTGCAGAAATGCATCCGGTTCATAAGATATTAGTTTGGTTACCTCAGGACCAGTAATTTGCTCCAGACTCTTTATCATTTCCCTAACTGAAACAGTCAGGCCAGGAAGATTGATTACTCTGTCTTCCCCGAGCAATTTTTCGTCAATATTGGCTGCATGAATAAAGTTTTGGATGACTTGTTTTGGAGATAGAATCCAACACGGTGTGTCCGGCGGTACCGGGTAAGAAGCTTTTTCCCCTCGTAAGGGTTCACGGATGATAGAGCTTACAAAGGATGAGGTTGCAGCATTTGGTTTTCCGGGCCGGATAGCAATAGTGGGCAACCTAAGGCATCGCGCATCTACAAAACCTCTTCGGCTATAATCATTCATCAGCAGTTCTACCATAGCTTTCTGCGTACCATAGGAGCTGCGTGGCTTAGGCGCCGTTTCGTCAGTTATTATCCCGGAAACATCGCCCCCAAATACTGCGCAAGAACTGGCAAAAACAATCCTGGGTTGAATCTCAAGCTTCCTGCATAATTCTAAAACCTGCAACGAAGCATAGAAATTTATCTTCATTCCCAACTGAAATTTTTTTTCTGCCTCCCCACTAACAATGGCTGCAAGGTGAAATATGATATCGGGCCGGTGCCTTAGAATATTTGTAATGGTGACTTCATCACTGAAATCTGCCTCGATGTATTCAAGTCTTGAATCGTGTAGCCTGTCTTCAGTAAATACAAGATCCACTAGTGTTAAGCGAAGTATTTCGTTCCGGGCAAGGCCGCCATTTTGTGCGAGTTCTTTTGCTAGTCTTTTACCTAAAAACCCGCCACCACCAAGTATGAGTATATGCACATGAATAATTTATTCTTATAAATTTAGTGATCATTAGCCGCAGAATCCAGGAAATATCATATTAATGGCCATGTTCATGACAATAACATAACCTGCAGAAAGCCAGCCAGGCAATCTAAGGTTGAAAGCCCTTTTTGCAATACCTTAACTCAAAATTATCTTAGATATTCAAGAATTGGTTTGCTAAATTTAGAATACTTCACGGGTGGCAACTCAAGCGTATACACGGTAACTTGAAAGATGGAAAAAAATATAAGCTTTGGACCTTTCAGTCAATCGCATCAGTTAAGGAACTGAAAACTACAGGGGTACTTGAAGCGAGTTGGGATAGATACATACAAACAGGCGCATTGCTCTACCATCCACCTATGTAATGCAGAGAGTATCGGCACAGACTCCCGCTGTCTTCGCTATTTGATCTGATCTTCGCTCAGATTTTCCTCTTTGCATTTTCGCTCTATTTCGTTCAATTGTTATAGAATATATCAAGGGATAGCTGAGATCAACAAAGATCCGATAATATTCCGCTGGAAATACAAAATGGACGAAAGGGAAATTATTTGATATGTTAATTTAGGAACGAAATACTAGTCCATAAACAATCAAAAATGTTTTATTCTCTATGTTTATTCCGAATTAAAGCGAGGATTTTGGATTGTGAGATTCTATGGAAAGCGATCGCATTATATTGATAAAAATGTATATCTCGCGCGCATACACTTGCTCGTCCTTATCAAAATAAGTTCTAAAAAAGAAATTGATGTCCTGTGCACCATTCAAAAATTCTAAAATACTCGAATCAGGGACACAATTTTTTAATTCTTTTTCATAAAAGTCTTTATAATATTTTGAAGATGCAAAATGAATACTTGGTGGTGTAAATTGATGAACGTTTTCTTTTAGCCAGCTCAAGGAGACACTTTCTAATGACTGTGGCAGAACAGAATCCTCAAGATCTAAATGCAGAAAAAGAATTAACGAATCAATTATATTCAATTGGTAAGAAGCATTCAGAACAGTTATCGACGCGTCTATCCACTCATTTCGTTTGATCGTATCCAGGCTGTCAATTTCATCTATATGCAAATCTTTGCCTTCCCATATTCCAGTGCGTATTACACTATCAGCCCAACGCTCAATACTCATTTTTATTTTTACGTAATCAAAGGATAGTCCAGCCATTTTCTCTTAAAAATTTAGTTTGATCGTTAGTTAATTTATGACCATAGTTATGTCTCCAAGTTTCATACAAAGGAAGTTATTTGTTCACCACAACCTAATTTTATAAAATGTCTGAATGGTGACATAAAATGCGTAATACTGGCTAAGAAAAATACTTGCACATTTCTATTTTTGCTCCTAAGAAATATGCGAAAGAAAAATCAGGATAAAGGTAAAGATCAAAATTGCACAGTGAACCCTGCTACCGGCGATCACCTCAACGAACAGCGCCAAAGTGAGGCAAATTATCGGTTGATATTTCAAAAATCAGCACTGGCACAGTTAATCTGCACTTTAGCGGTAGAAGCTGCAACTGCCACCATTCGTTATTGGATAAAAAACAAGGAAAAAATATTTCGCAACGTTACTGCCCTAAGCCAGCATTTTACCGACAGGCTCAGTCAAATGAAATTTAAGAAGGGCGCTTCTCTCCGCATATTAGGACTGGCTATCGGTATAGAAGTTAGCGATTCGAATTATGCCGATCGCATTCAGCAAAAAGCCCTAAAAAAAGGTGTATTATTCACTGCACAGGAAAAGACACTCACTCTTTTTCCGCCACTTACAATGAAGCTAGCAATAGCAGAAGAAGGATTGGAAATTCTGGAAAGTTGTTTATAAAAAGCAACGAATTAGACTAACGGTAAGACACAACCGATATTCCGTATGTGATTTTGAAAGAAGCTTTCATAGTTATAATAATTAGTCGTTCTGTTATTAGCCACAGTTTGAGCGACTTAGGAAATTGCAAAAATCACTAATACTGTACAGCCGGCTCCGGGTGAAGATTCGATTACTGACTGACCATTATAAAGCTCTGCCCGACTCATGATGTTAGCCAGTCCAATACCGTTTCTTTTCGCGTTTACGTCAAATCCCTGTCCGTTATCTTCAATCAGCAATGTCAGATTATACTGATTTTGTGTCAGCTGAACTCGGATAATAGAAGCGGAAGCATACTTAAGAATATTGTTCAATTGTTCCTGAATAATCCGGTATATAGTGACTTTAAGTCCTTCGCTCAGTATGCCTTCATCCAGAATTGATATGTCCAGTTTCACTTGTTCCCCTTTTACAAAGGGAATCTTTCTGATCATCCCTTCAATTGATTCCCTTAAACTGGTCTCCTTTAATGACGGAGGTGTTAGTGAATGCGACAGGCGCCTGATCTCTTCTATGCAGTAATTTACCGATTCCTTGCTTTTTGAAATAATATCCGCCTTAGCTGCATCTTCAGTTCGCAGCAAACTCAATAATAGCCGCACCGTAGCCAGTACCTGATTTATATTATCGTGCAGTTCCTTGCCAACCTGTTCACGTTGCTTTTCCTGTCCATCAAGGGTTGCCTTCATAATGTTCTTTTGTGCCATAAACCTAAGATCTTCAATCTCACGCTCCAGGTGCGCTCTATGGGTATAGTCATTAAGAGATATGAGAAAAGAAGGCACATCATCATAGTCCATTTTAGCAGCGCTTACTTCGATGACAAGCTGCTGACCATTTTTCCTGAGATGTGTAACTATATACTTTGGTGGCTTCTCCAATTGTAATGCTTCCTTTACTCTGCCATCTAAAGCGGCTCTATCTGATGGTAAGCGTAACTGACGTATATCCAGCTGCAAAAATTCATTTTCATCATATCCATACAAATCCAATGCTGCTTCATTAACCTTAGTAATATGTAAGGCTTTTTGCGTGCAGATTAATTGTGGAAGTGCTGATTTTTGAAATATCAATCGATGATTAGCCTCACTTTTACGCAATTCATTTAGCAGAATTACATTATCCGGGTTCACTGGGCTCTTTTTGTCTTTACTATTATCCTGACTTCTTTTCATCATTTGATGCACAAAAATAGGAACGTGCGAATCTTTATGTTAACCAGACCTACGTATTTTATATCACAATACAGACATTTTGTAACTTTAAGTTGTGGTTAACAAACAACTTCCTGTATATGATATCGAAAAATTCAGGTATCTGGGTGAGGAGAGTAATTTTTATGCGAATACCTTCAAGGCTCATCTAAAACAACATCAGCATATTATTTTGGCACCGCATAGACATGATTTTTATGTAGGTATGATCTTTACGAAAGGAAATGGAACACATCAAGTTGAATTTAATAACTACGAGATTAAGCCAGGGCATGTTTTTATGATAGCTCCGGGAGAAGTACATGATTGGAATCTTTCAAAGAATATAGACGGTTATATTTTTTTTCATGCTAAAGAATTTTTCGATTTGAAATTCACTTATGAAAAAGCAGATAACTACCCTTTCTATTGTAGCCTGAGAAATAATCCGTTGATACCTTTAAAGAATAAATCACGCCAGAAAATAAATGAAATATTTTCAGAAATAGTTGACGAGTATAAACGCACTGAGTTACTCAAATTTCAAAAGATTTCTTCGCTATTAAATGTCTTATATATCGAATTGTCGAGAATATATTTACCTGATAAGATCCTACAAAATAAAAATTTAAATTATTTAGATAGGTTGAAGCAACTTGATCAGCTTATAGAAAAACATTTTGAGGAATATAAGTATCCAAAGGACTATGCATTGTTGATGCACATGAGTGAAAAACACTTAAATAGAATTTGTAAAACATGTTTAAATAAAACAACTTCGCAACTTATAATAGAAAGGGTGCTTCTTGAGGCAAAAAGAAGACTTGCTTTTGCTAAATCTTCTATTTCTCAAATTGCCGAAGAATTGGGCTATACCACTACTTCCTATTTTATCCAATTATTCAAAAAGAAAACGGGTAAAACACCGTCCGAATTTATGCATACATTTCGGGAGACGGCACGTCCATAGTAGCGCGTTCAAAGCAGTCAGATTTAATAATAGCTATTCCCGCCGACCACACGGCCGCCAAACCAAAAACTTAGGTGCATCCAAATTAAAAATGCAAGTATTGCAAACCAACTACTTGCATCCTTCTGCATCCATTTGCATGTGGTATCAGCGGAGAGTGAGGGATTCGAACCCTCGATACCCTTTCGAGTATACACACTTTCCAGGCGTGCTCCTTCAACCACTCGGACAACTCTCCTAAACTAAGGGCGGCAAAAATAACGGATCGCACCATAGTATCCGAATAAATTTTCGGATTAGCTACCGGCCTTTAATCCGGCTCTAATAGGCTCGGATAGACTCCAATAATGGGATATGCCTGGGGTAGTACCAGTTAAATCTGATATTCTTTGATTAATCGGCGAAACAATCAGCTGGACTTTTCAGTCAGATTTTAGAACTTTACAGATATTCAGGATCCTGAAAATTCAGTAGCTTAATTGTGAACTCTATCTAAACTCCGGGTTGCATTTATACAAGTAAAAATCAACCTTTCACCGACCATAAACCTTCATGTCATGTCACAGAAAAGAAAAGCGGCAATAGCAATGAGTGGTGCGGAATTCAAATCAGCGGGCCATCAACTGATTGATAAAATCTCCCTATTCCTTGATTCAATTCAACAGAAACCGGTTACCACCGGTGAATCACCACGGCAACTACAAAAATTGCTGCAATCCATAAAGTTTCCTGTCACTGGAAAATCAGCTGAAACTTTACTCCTTGATGCAGCCGATAAGTTATTTGATCATTCTTTATTCAACGGCCATCCGAAATTCCACGGCTATATCACTTCTGCCCCAGCGCCAATCGGGGCACTGGCTGATCTGCTGGCATCCGCAGTGAACGCGAACGTTGGCGCCCAGGTATTATCGCCGATGGCAACAGAAATTGAAAAGCAAACCATAAGCTGGCTCGCTGAATTTATTGGCCTGCCTTCTTCCTACGGGGGAATTATGGTGAGTGGCGGAAACATGGCAAACTTCACTGGTTTTATGGCGGGCATAACAGCAAAAGCGCCAAAAACAATAAAGGAAGAAGGCATATCTACAGATGCCGGAAGATTATTTATTTATTGTTCAACTGCCACCCATACCTGGATCGATAAGGCAGCTGTATTATTCGGCCTGGGCAAGAAATCTGTGAAGTGGATAAAAACTGATGCACTGGGAAGAATGGATTTACAATTGCTTGAACAAACTATTCTAAATGACCTCGAAGAAGGCGGTAAACCCATCATGATTATCGGCACCGCCGGTGATGTTAGTACCGGTGTTGTTGATGATATGAAAAGCCTTGCGATTATTTCCCGCAGGTATAATCTTTGGTTCCATATAGACGGTGCCTATGGCATCTGTGCTGCTGTTGTACCGTCTTTAAAACAAATGTTCGAAGGAATTGAAGAAGCTGATTCAATTGCACTTGATCCTCATAAATGGTTGTATAGCCCGCTCGAAGCCGGATGTACATTAGTGAAAGATCCAAATCATCTGATGGAAACATATAGTTCACATCCTGTCTATTATAATTTCGACAGCCATGATAACGATGTAACCCATAACTTTTATGAATATGGATTTCAAAACTCCCGTGGCTTCAGAGCTTTGAAAGTCTGGCTGGCTTTGCAACAGGTAGGAAGTTCAGGGTATATAGCAATGATTGAAGAAGATATCAGGTTATCAAAGTTGCTTTATACGTTAGCCGACAAACATCCGGAGCTGGAAGCTGTAACACAAAACCTGAGTATAACAACTCTGCAGTTTGTGCCTATGGAATTTCAACATCGGGATAATGTAACGGATAATGTAACGGATAATTCAACCGATAATTCAACGACAAACCCAAACATGACTATGGAGACACTGAACGAACTGAATAAAACCCTGCTGAACGACTTACAACACAACGGCGAAGTATTTTTATCCAATGCAATTGTCGGGGAAAAATATTGCCTGAGAAGCTGTATCGTAAATTTCAGAACTACGGAAAAGGATATCGCTGAGATCATCGATATCATCGTCCGGACCGGAAGAAAGATTTACCATTCAAATTATTCAGTTTATCCAACTGCAACTAATAACTCATAACCATTCCAAACTCTAATTAATCTTCAATCAAACAACCATTCAACAATCAAAAAACGACTAAGCAATCAACAACTATTCAGCAATCAAACAATCACCTAACAATCAAAAAACGACTCAGCAATCAAACAACTACTCAACGATTAAACAACTACTCAGCAAAAAAACAATTACTCACCAATTAAAAAGCTTTTCCGCATTTGCTGTAGTGATCCTTGCAATCTCTTCCTCTGGCAGGCGCTTTACTTCGGCCAGCCTGGAAACTATATACTTCAAATATGAGCTCTCATTTCGCTTGCCCCTGAACGGTACTGGTGTCAGATATGGTGCATCGGTTTCAAGCACAAGAGCATCCATCGGTAATTTTTCGACAACTTCTGATAATCCACTTTTTTTGTAAGTCAGCACGCCGCCAATCCCTAAAAGAAACCCAAGCTCAATGATCTCTAGCGCCTGTTCGTAGGTTCCGGAAAAGCAATGAAATATACCACGAAGCTTTCCATTCTGTTTAGACTTTATCATCGCTATCGTATCATGCATCGAATCCCTGGAATGGATAACTATTGGCAGATCATGCTTCATCGCCAGGTCTACCTGGTAAGAAAACGCGTCCATTTGCTCCTTATCAAAATTCCGGTCCCAATAATAATCGAGGCCAATTTCGCCGACAGCTGCAAATTTTCGGGTTTCCAGCCAATTCCTGACGAAATCCAGTTCCTGCTGATAATTCTCCTTTACATAACAAGGGTGTAAACCCATCATCGCAAAACACTGATCCGGATAGGTTTTTTCAAGTTGAAACATTGAATTTGCACTATTGCTGTCGATTGCAGGCAGAAATATCTTTTTAACCCCCTCGGTTTCGGCCCTGCGTAGGATTTCCGCAATATCTGCACTGAATTCCTCAGAATACAGATGACTATGTGTATCAACCAGATAATTCTCCCTCATGACGCAAATTTCAGGAAATTATGATTCTTTTAGGCTTTTGTTCCAACTGTTAACGGTCATTTCTACGTTTACAACGACAGCAAAGGACCCGGGACCGAAAATTCAGAAATTCTGAAGAGCATCAAGTTAGATTTATGCAAAAACATAGTTGTAAGCCCGTTGGCACAATAATTATGCATATGATGTGAATTATGTATTTGGTGGCATTCGCGGTATTTGTGGTATTTGTGAAGAAGAGGACAAAAAAAGGTTGCAATTAATTCCTGCGCCTGCAAAAAAACAGGATGTCAATTCTGTTGAAATGCGCTCTGGTCTTGGCCTTTAATAAATTACTTTTGATTGATAGAAAAAGTTTATACCTTTAAACTAGTTTTCATAGGGTACGGATTAAAAACGGGCCAGGGTGTCTACCCAGGCCCAAATTTTTTTAGGACCATCCTGTCATAACAGGGGGACATTTCCAGGGACGGATTCAAATCGAAATCCTTTTTCATTAAAAAACCTGAGACATTCATTCAATGCTATCTTGAGACGCGGGAAAGCTTTTTCGCTGTCGTGAAAAACAACAATTGAGCCATTTCCTGCATTTCGGGTTACATTGAAACTACACTGCTCACCGGTAAGCCTCGTATCAAAGTCACCACTCAAAACATCCCACATTATTATTTTATATTTTAATGGCTCATCTTTAAGATGTCGTATCTGAAAAGCTGAGATCTTTCCATAAGGTGGCCTGAAGATTTTGCTGTCAATATGATTAGAAGCCAATAAAATATTTCCAAAATATTCTTTATCGCTCACCTTCCAGCCATTCAAATGATTGAATGTATGGTTACCGACCCGGTGTCCCTCTGAAATAATTCTCCTATAGATATCCGGGTATTCGATTACATTTTTTCCGATACAAAAAAAAGTTGCTTTGGCATTGTAAGCGGCAAGAGCCTGCAGCACAAAAGGTGTGGCTTCCGGATGAGGTCCATCATCAAATGTGAAATAAATAATTTTTTCTTTGGTGCTTATATTCCAGGTGCAACCCGGATATAACTTTTTGAGCAACCAAGGTGTTTTTATTGTATAATAGCCCATCCTGTTGATTGATTCACTATGCTAAATTACAACGTTCTCAACAGCATCGGATTTTCTTACAGCAAAAAGTACTATTTATGGGAGGGCTGATTTGATACGATTGATCTTAATCATTATGAAGTAATATGAAAAGCTTTAATCAATATGAAGTAATATGAAAAGCTCTGCCATTGTTTTTGAAGATTTTACCATACTTCCGCAGGAAGATTTCCTGTGATTCTTCATCTTTCAAAAACTGGTCAAGATATTTTTTTATTATTTCATCGGTAACACGGCTTTGACTACCATAATTGATTGCCTGTTCTACATACCCGCTAAGCAGGTTTTCGAACTGATCCTTAAATAAGGCAGGATCGCTATAAATGTCAGAACCAATGATCTTATCACCAGTCATACATACAAAACCAACAATGCCGGTATCCCTGTCATTTAATGTTTTTGAAAAGTAACGCAGATACTCATCCGAAAACAAAATATGTTTTTTATCAATTCTTTTTGCAGCATAAGCAAGAGTTGGGGAATTTATATTACTACTGTCAAGCTGCGCATAAATTTCCTTCCAGACCAGCAATTGGTTTTTTGACTGATCCAGCACCCTGCGTAGTTTGGGATTTGCAAATGAGGCATAACTGAACTTTTTTTCTTTCTCACTCCATCTCCCCTCCTCTACGCACATGACTGGAATATACTGGTCAACTTTTAACGATTGAAGAATGGTGTCTTTTGTTACCATCCTATCCTGCCTGCCGCCTGTTACCATTTCACCTGAAGCAACAAAAACGGATTGCCCGGTATTATTATTTACACGCAACCAGTGTACATTTTCGGTAGAAGCTGTTCCCCTTTCGCTAATTGATATTTTACCTGTCTGAAACGCCTTTCCAAATGATAACATTGGTCTTCCTGGCGGGCCCCCGGCTCTTTTCCGGACAGGGATCACTTTCAGATTCTTATACTCCACCGCGCTGTCGTAATCCACAAACAGCTCTTTGTAAGAGAGTTGAGCCATGCCTTCGTAAAGGCTACACAAAAACATCAATACCAGCGATATGCGAACCATTGATAGCGGAACGACGAAATACTTAAATTATTGTCAACTATCTTTGCCACCTATGAGTAAAAAAGTGAGGGTGCGGTTTGCACCAAGTCCTACCGGCGGCCTGCATCTTGGTGGTGTAAGGACCGTATTATACAATTACCTTTTTGCCCGTCACCATGGCGGTGACTTTATCCTTAGGATCGAGGATACAGACCAATCACGTTTTGTTGAAGATGCTGAAAAATACATCCTGGATTGCCTGAATTGGTGCGGTCTTACTCCCGATGAAGGCCCGGAACAAGGTGGCCCTTTCAGGCCTTACCGCCAAAGCGAAAGAAAAGCCAATTACCGGAAATATGCCGAACAATTGGTTGAACAGGGACATGCCTATTATGCTTTTGATACGCCTGCTGAGCTGGAGGAGATGAGAACAGCATTCAAAACACCAGAAAATCCCTCACCACAATACAACGCAGCCATTCGTGATCGGATGAGCAATTCGATTTCACTTCCTCCCGATAAAGTCGAATTATTATTGAAGGAATCAAACTATGTGATTCGGATTAAGATGCCGGATAACGAAGAAATCAGTTTTACAGACATGATCCGTGGTGAAGTAACATTTAATAGCAACCAGGTTGATGACAAGGTTCTGCTGAAAGGTGATGGTATGCCTACTTATCACCTGGCAGTGGTAGTGGATGATTATGCTATGGAAATTTCACACGCGTTCCGTGGAGAGGAGTGGTTATCTTCTGCGCCTGTACATATTCTTTTGTGGAAATATCTCGGATGGGAGGAAAAGATGCCTGAATGGGCGCATCTGCCTTTGATATTAAAACCAGACGGTAATGGTAAGCTTAGTAAACGCGATGGCGACCGTCTTGGTTTTCCCGTTTTTGCCATGGACTGGAAAGATCCAAAGACCGGCGAAATTACAACGGGTTTCAAGGAAAGAGGCTTTGTACCCGAAGCTTTTGTAAATATGCTTGCAATGCTTGGCTGGAATGATGGTACCAGCAAAGAGATCTTCACGATTGAGGAATTGATCAAACAATTCACGATGGACCGGGTACATAAATCGGGTGCAAAATTCGATTTTGAAAAAGCAAAATGGTTTAACCATGAGTGGATAAAACATATGGAAGCAGCCCGGTTGCGACCCCTTGTTAAAGAGTCGCTGATGCTACAGGGCATTATCGCTTTGAATGATGAATACCTTGACCAGGTGATTACCATGGTTAAGGACCGCTGCATATTAATTACCGATTTTTATACACAGGCTGGTTTCTTTTTCCAGGCTCCAAAAGATATAGACACTGCCTCTATCAAACCAAAATGGACAGATGAAAAGGCTAACTTTTTTAATGCTTTTTCTGAAAGCCTGGCAGCAGAAGGCGAATGGATCGCTATAAATATTGAACAACGTTTCAAAGAACTATCAACAGCTGCGGGAATTAAACCAGGTGAGTTGATGCTGCCATTGCGGATAATGCTGGTTGGTGGAAAGTTTGGTCCGGGCGTATTCGATATAGCCGCTATGATAGGTAAGGAAGAAACGACTGAAAGAATGAAAGCTGTGTTGACGATTTTATAAATAGATAATCAGATTCTTCTTAGAACACCAATTGAACTGATAGAACTCCAATTGAACTGATTAAGTATTTTCATTAATATACACATCATCAATATAATCATCATCTTATTTTGATTCTCAAGACAGGTCACTCACTTAACCAGAAAAGTCACTACTTAACCAGACAAATCAATTATGCCAGATTTAAATAAACGCCCAATCAGGGTATTGGTTGCAAAGGTCGGGTTAGACGGCCATGATCGTGGTGCCAGGATCATTGCTACTGCCTTACGCGATGCTGGCATGGAAGTGATTTATACCGGGCTAAGGCAAACCCCCGAAATGGTTGTAAATGCGGCATTGCAGGAAGATGTGGACGCCATTGGTATTAGCATATTAAGTGGCGCTCATAATACTGTCTTCCCGAAAATCATTAAATTGATGGAAGAAAAAAATATGGATGATGTCTTATTGACCGGTGGTGGCATCATTCCTGATGAGGATATGAGAACGCTTAATGAAATGGGTGTAGGAAAATTATTTTCGCCCGGCACCAGCACCCAGGAAATCGCGGATTATATCCGGACCTGGGTAAACGAACATCGAAACTTTTAGATCATCAACTTATCATCACCACACTCACCACTCAACTCACCACTCACAACTCACAACTCACCACTGAAAACTCATAACTCATCACTCATAACTCATAACTCATAACTTATGACCTACAGCACAATCACAACTTCTTTGAATGATAACATCCTGACAATCACAATCGACCGCCCGGAAAAGTTAAATGCCATAAATCAATTTGTGATGGATGATCTCGACAAAGTGATGGATGAGGTTTATAACAATCATGAGATCCGTTCTGTCATGATCACGGGCAGCGGTAATAAAGCTTTTGTTGCCGGTGCTGACATTTCTGAGTTTGAAGGTCTCGGCAAAGAAGAGGGAATGGCCATGGCAAAAAAAGGACAGGATGTTTTTTTTAAAATTGAAAACTCTCCAAAACCCATTGTGGCTGCCGTCAATGGTTTTGCACTTGGAGGCGGTTGTGAACTGGCCATGAGTTGCCATTTTCGGATTGCATCAGACAATGCTAAGTTTGGACAACCCGAAGTAAACCTCGGCCTTGTACCTGGTTATGGCGGCACGCAGCGACTGACACAATTAGTCGGTAAGGGTCGTGCAATGGAACTTATAATGACAGGAGCGATGATCGATGCAAACACTGCGTTAACTTATGGCCTGGTTAATCATGTATCTACCCCGGAGGAATTAATCAATACAACCCTGTCTATCCTTAAAACCATCAACACAAAAGCTCCGCTTGCAATTGCAAAAGCAATCGCTGCTATCAATGCCGTTCACAATGAAACCAAAGACGGGTACATTGTTGAGCTTACTGGCTTTGGTGAAAGTTTTGCCACCGAAGACATGAAAGAAGGAGCAAGCGCTTTTCTTGCAAAAAGAAAACCCGAATTTAAAGGAAGGTGAACACAGATATGAATTATGAATTATGAGTTATGAAAGGTTCCATTCATAACTCCTTAACTCATTCAATAACTTCACTCACCATTCACCACTCACAACTTATTTTTTCTTAGGCTTAATCATTGAAGTGTCTCCAACCAACATAGGTAATACGTATCCCCCGGAATCAAGCCGGGCTGAAGGAAATGCAGTTTGTAGCTCGCGCCAGCCGGACCGCACCACTCCGGTTTCATAAAGGTATATATTACGTAAGCCTTTAAGGTTTTTCAGATTAATTATTCCCTGCGCCGTTACTGCGGTTCCCACGAGGTTTATATCCTGTAAATCTTTCAACGAGGCTAGCATTGCCAAACCTTTGTCAGTAACAGCAGTATGTTGAAGATGTAGTCTTGTGAGGTTCGTGCACTTACTAATGTAGCTGAGGGCAGAGTCAGTTATTTTTGTATCACCTGCTTTCAGACTAACCAACTGTTTGCTTATTGGTATCAGTAACTTCATATCGTTATCAGTCACTTTATCTGTACTTACAAAATTCGCGCTGAGATAATTACTTTCTGAAGACACCGGTAATACAACTACACCTCTCCTGCGCAGTGTATCAAGGGCAGACGGTTCCGCTTTAGATACTGGTATTGGCGGCACCTCTGGTGGTATTTGTTTGATAATCTCTGGTTTTTCCAATGCAGCCAGTAAAGGAACAATCTTCCCGGCCTGTGTGAGCTCTTTCACTTTTCGATCGAATGAAGCGCCTGATTCAACCCACCAATGCAGTAAGCTGATCTCATCTTTTGTTAATTGCTTTTTATCTTTTGGAGGCATGTGTTTTTTGTCTGATAATGGCAATAACAATCTTTTGACGATTTCACTTTCAGACAAAGAAGCTGTGTCTACAATTTCACCATTCTTCCCTCCTTTCATAATATGCTCAGGCAAATCAAGCCTCAGTTTACCTTTCTGTTTTCTATCGCTATGGCAACTGTAGCATGATGTTGAAAGAATGGGTTTTACAATTTCGGTATATGCTACAGCCTGTTGAACATTTTCGATAGGTTTTCTTACCACCGTTTGAGCAGTATCTGCGGCGGGACCAAAAGAAAGATAGTCTTCTCCATGTGTCAAGGTGCCGCCGAGATGCCCGGTTATCATCAATAGTATCAACAATAAGCCACCGGTTAAAGTTGACCAGTTAGAAGCGGACCGCTTCTTAAGTTGATACAACCAGCCAAGACTTATAGCTGCCACCGTTATTCCCAGCCATTGGTGCCACCAAACGATGTCTTCATCATAATCGGCAGACTGAGACAACAAATACCCGGTGACACACGAAAGAACCGCAGCTATGCTTCCGATAGCGACACTGACGTTCAATGCCTTTTCAAGCATTATATTCGGATTTCTCCAGGCCATAAACCTGAACACAATAGCTATTAATAGGATCCCGATTGGTAAGTGGACAAGTAAAGGATGAAAGCGGCCAATAAATTCAAGAACATTCAACATCAGGCTTTGCAGAGTTTATGATTGATAACGTTTACGAAGCAATTTCATCATGTGTACATTTATTGCCCATTGATCAGCCAGCGGTTTCCTGGTATATGGCTCCGTTGGCATATAATCCGGTGGCCCAAACTCAGTAAGTATAGTTACAGGGGTATTTTCTTTTTTCTTGCGGTTCACAATGGTATCCCACCATTGCAAATGCTGTGTAACTATCTTTTCCCATTCAGGTGCACGCGGATCATTTACCTGCGGTCCCTCCGGATGGCCAATGCGGGCATGAATATGTTCGGCTCTCTGAAGTGCGAGATCAACAGCTTCCTGCTGATCCTGCAACATCGACTCATGCACATTGCACCAATGCGAAATATCCAGCGTAAGATGAAGCCCGGGATACTTGCGTATAAACTGTTTGGTGACATGGGCTGCAAACATGATCCTCGACCTGTGTGTTTCGTGGCAGATGTTAATACCGGTTTCAGTTGAAAGCGCAATGGTATGTTCGATAAAAGCGCCGTTTTGTTCGAATGAAAAATGATCACGTCCTGAATGACAGTTTATATACAACGGACGTTGAACCTGTTGCTTAGCGGCAGCAGTAACCGCATCTTTAAACAACTGCAGATGTTTGTTATAATCTGCTTCCCCACTGCCACATAAAAATCCTATTGCAAGGTTATGTTTTTTCAGTGCTGCAAATAATTCATCCTGTCCTTTTTTTTCACCCGGCCACCACATTTCAATTCCGTCATAACCTTCCTGTTTAACCTTTGAACAATATTCATCGAGACTTCCATTGAAGCCCCAGTTTGTAGCAAGTATTTTTAGATCCATACTATTTTTTTCAAGATTTATAAAAGCATTTGCGGCCGATGCCTTATCAATCGCAGCTAACAACGCCGTTCCTGATAAGCCAAGAAATCCTCTCCTCGAAATTGACATGGTATTATTGAGTATTAAAAAATTAAGCAACCATAAATTCAGATATGATAGATTAAGAAGAGAAAGATTAAGCAACTATATCACTGATCACATTGCCAGCAACATCTGTCAGCCTGAATGGCCTGCCCTGGAAATGATAAGTAAACGTTTCGTGATCAAATCCCAATTGGTTGAGTATTGTTGCCTGGATATCAAAAGCAGTCGTTTTTCCGCTGACCGGTGCATAACCAATCTCATCTGTTTCACCATAGCTGCCACCGCGTTTAATACCTCCTCCCGCCATCCACATGGTGAATGCTTCAACATGGTGATCCCGTCCCTTGAAAGGATTTGTTTTACCACCACGGTTTTCCATCATAGGTGTACGGCCAAATTCCCCGCCCCAAACAACCAGTGTTTCATCAAGCAGACCGCGTTGTTTCAAATCCAGTAATAATGCGGTCATAGATTTATCTGTTTCACGGCACTTGTTGATAAAACCTTCGTCCAATGCAGTTGAATTATCCGTGCCATGACTATCCCATCCCCAATCAAACAACTGGACAAATCTTACTCCCTTCTCAACGAGTTTCCTTGCAAGGAGGATATTATTTGCAAAACAGGCTTTGCCTGGTTTAGTGCCATACATATCATGAATGTATTGTGGCTCACTTTTAATATCCATCACCTCAGGCACAGACATCTGCATCTTATAAGCCATTTCATACTGGCTTATCCTTGAAAGAATTTCGGGATCTTTAAACTCCTCGTATTGCTGCCGGTTCACTTCATTAATGGCATCAATAGAAGCCCGGCGTATATCCCTGTCCATTCCAGCGGGATCTTTTATAAACAAAACCGGATCGCCTTCTGACCGACACTGAACGCCCTGGTATACAGATGGAAGAAACCCACTGCCCCAAACACTTTTGCCTGCATCAGGTAAACTGCCACCGGAAGTAAGCACTACAAATCCGGGAAGATTCTGGTTTTCAGTTCCGAGTCCGTAGGTAACCCAGGAACCCATGCTTGGTCTTCCCAGCCTTGGGGTTCCGCTGTGCATCATCAATTGTGCCGGTGCATGATTAAACTGGTCGGTTGTCATTGCCTTGATAAAACTTACTTCATCTGCAACGGTTGCAAAATGCGGTAGATTATCTGAAACCCAGGCACCACTTTGACCGCGTTGTTTAAAAACAGCCTGGGGACCCAGCATTTTTGGCACTCCTCTTATAAAAGCAAAACGTTTTCCTTCCAGCAATGAAGGAGGACAATCAAGACCGTCCAGTTTATTCAGTTCGGGTTTGAAATCAAATAATTCCAATTGGGATGGAGCACCCGCCATGTGCAGATAAATCACGGATTTTGCCTTGCCTATTCCCGGGGATGTTTTCGCAGCCAGTGGATTTGCCGGATCGAATTGTAATGCCGTCACCGGTTGGTCAGCAGGGCCACAACCCCCAACTAGTGAGCCGAGCGCCAAAGCACCCAGACCCATAGCACTTTCACGGAGGAAATGTCTTCTCGTCCAAAAGCTAAGCGTTTTTACATTGGCTTCATTTAGAAGCCGTTGATTATATAATTCTTTCTGAGTCACAGCTCTCCTAGTTTTATCTGTTTAATTCTTTGTTATCAACTCATCAAGATTCAGGATTGCATTTGCAACAACAACAAGCGCAGCTGTTTCGGGATTATTATGATGATCCATCATACCCACCATCTCACAGGTGCGGTCTGCATCCTTACGAAAATTTTCAAGTGATTCATTATATAGCCTGACCATCACCGTTAGCGCGGCAGGTGTGATCTTTTTGTTTAACGCAAGATGATAACCGTGGCTGATCTGTTCCCCGGTTGTCGTTCCACCTTCCTTTTGCATACGGAAAGCAAAATTCCTTGACATTTCCAGAAAAGATTCGTCGTTAAGTGTTACCAAAGCCTGCAAAGGTGTATTTGTTTTGATGCGCCTTGAAGTACAAATCTCACGTGCGGTACCGTCAAAGGTTATCATCGCAGGATACGGAGCTGTTCGTTTCCAGTATGTGTAAACAGCCCGGCGATATTTTGCAGATCCGTAACTCATCTCCCATTTTTCATTTCCGGCATATGGCGAAAGCCAGATGCCATCAGGTTGATGGGGCATTACGCTTGGACCATACATTGTAGCATCCAGGAGTCCACTAAACACAAGCGACTGGTCACGAATTTGTTCGGCAGTAAGACGAACCCTGGCACCTCTTGCAAAAAATTTATTGTAAGGATCTTTTTCAAGCAACTGTTTATTGACCCTTGAATCCTGCCTGTAAGTCGAAGACATAACAATATCCTTCAATAATTTTTTTACACTCCAGTTATGTTCGTTCATAAAACGGCCAGATAACCAATCAAGCAACTCTTTGTACTCAGGTTGAGCGCCCTGGGTGCCAAGATCTTCCAATGTTTCAACAAGGCCGGTTCCAAACAGCTGTTCCCAAACACGGTTTACCATGGTCCTGGCTGTTAAGGGATTTTTTTTATCCGTCAGCCATAATGCCATACCCAGTCGGTTTGCCGGTGCATTGGGAGGCATGGGATTCAGTGAGGCAGGCACACCAGGATTAACCTGCTTGCCAGCTACAAGCCAGTTCCCTCTTTCGAAAACATAAGTGTTCCGATGCATGTCCGCTGGATTTTCCATCATTACAGGAGTAAGCGGTGTGTTGACTGAAAGCAGCGACCAGAATCGTTTTTCCTGCTTTGCAAATTCAGGTGATTGTTTGCCTGGCAACTGAGTACCGAAATGCAACCAATCGAACTGGACTCCGCCTTTTTCAGTGCCGGCAATAGTAGGATTTAGATAACGTAAATAGAGATCGTGAACGCCCAGGGCTGGCGGAAATTGAAATTCAGTAATTTTCCAGCGGCCACTTGTTGTATCCAAAGGTATATTTATCAACATGGGTCCATCCGGGCGATCAAGCCGAACCTGGATCGAACCTTTTATTTGTTCGGCACGGTACCTGAAAATAAGTTGATTTTTATCCTGCAGGTTTACTGACTTAAAACGGGCTGTTCCTTTGTCACGGAACAATAACCATTTAGTATCATTCAGTTCACTGTTCACGAGTTGATCGGCCGTTAATGAGTGAATAGATGGCTCCCAGCTTTTCAAAAATTTCGTAATCGTTTTTACTTCAGTAGCGGAGGTTTGTTTGCTAAGCCAGTCTGTAAATAAATTCAGCTCTTTGTTTAACGAATCGTTGAAATGCCTTAGCTGTGGATAATCTTCGTAAGTATCTTCATCACGGGTATTGTCGAAAAATGCCAGGAATTTATAGTATTCTTCATGAGTAAAAGGGTCATAAGGATGGCTATGACATTGTACACAGGCAAAACTGGTTCCCATCAAAGTTTCCCAGGTGGTATTCACACGGTCAAGCACAGCCGCAGTCCGGAACTCGGCATTATCAGTTCCTCCTTCATCATTGGTCATCGTGTTCCTGTGAAATGCAGTAGCTATCAATTCTTCATCGGTTGCATCCGGCAACATATCTCCTGCAAGCTGATCAATAAGGAACGTATTATATGGCAGATCTTTATTAAATGCTTTGATCAGCCAGTCGCGGTAACGCCAGATTACTCTTTTATTATCCCGTTCATAACCTTTGGTATCTGCATACCTCGCAAGGTCAAGCCACATCGAGGTCCACTTTTCTCCATAAGCCGGAGAGGCGAGTAAAGAATCAACCAGGTTTTCGAATTGCTTCTCACCTGGATTATCAATAAACTCCTTTGAAAAACCAGGACCGATGGGCAAGCCTGCAATGTCGAGGGTAACCCGGCGTAAAAGGGTCGGTGCATCTGCAACAGCCGCAGGTGAAATTTCTTCCTTCTTTAAACGGGTTAAAATGAAGCGGTCGATATCGTTATGAATCCAGGGATCATCAAGTTCAGGAACTTCTATTTGTTGCACCGGAACATAAGCCCAGTGATTGCCCCAGACAGCACCTTCTTTGATCCATTGACGAAGCGTTGAAATCTGGTCTTTGGTAAGTGGTTCATGTTTAAACGGCATTCTTTCCTCGGGATCATTCAGCGTGAGTCGTCTTATCATCTCACTGTTTTCAGGATCGCCCGGGATGATCGCAGGTTTGCCGGATTCTGCATTTGCAAGTGCTTCGGTTCTGAAAAGGACACTGAAACCGGACTCTCTTTTAACCCCTCCATGACAGGTGATGCATTTAGAGTTGAAAATGGGCTTTACTTCAGTGTTGAAGTCAATTGCCTTTCGGCTGGAACTGAGGGTAAATAACAATACAACGCCCACTAATAGCGTAATGACCCAAACCAGTTTTTTCGAGAAAAATGATCGCATGGCAAGCGTTTGACTTCTTTAAAAATACTACAAAGCTTTCAATAAAAATTTTCCGACCTTGCGATTCCGTTTATAATGAACCCTGTATACAGGAATGGCTGAAATATATAACAATTTTTAATAAATATTTAAGAGCATGGAATTCAGGATTGAAAAAGATACAATGGGGGAAGTGAAGGTTCCCAAAGAGGCAATCTATGGTGCACAAACACAAAGAAGCATTGAAAATTTCAAAATAGCGCAGGACATCAACCGGATGCCGAAAGAGATCATTAGGGCATTTGCCTATCTTAAAAAGGCGGCGGCTATTACAAATTTTGAAGCCGGCGTTTTGCCGAAAGAAAAATCTGATCTTATTGGCAAGGTTGCCGATGAAATACTGGAAGGTAAACTGGACGATGCATTCCCCCTGGTTGTGTGGCAAACGGGCTCAGGAACACAAAGCAATATGAATGTTAATGAAGTAATTGCCTATCGTGGTCATGTTATAAACGGGGGAAACCTGGGCGATAAGGAAAAATTCCTTCATCCTAATGATGATGTCAACAAATCACAGTCTTCCAATGATACTTTTCCGACCGCCATGCATATAGCGGCTTATAAGATCCTGATGGAATTGACCATCCCTGCTATAGAAAGCCTTCGCGACACACTAAAAAATAAAAGTGAACAATTTAAAAAAGTTGTAAAAATTGGCCGCACGCATTTCATGGATGCAACACCACTTACACTGGGACAGGAATTCAGCGGTTATGTGTCACAGTTAGATCATGGGTTGAAAGCAATAAAAAATACACTGCCACATCTTTCGGAACTTGCCCTGGGTGGTACTGCCGTGGGAACCGGTATAAATACCCCGCCCGGCTATGATAAAAATGTTGCAAAACATATCGCCTCTTTAACAGGTTTACCTTTTGTTACTGCTGAGAATAAATTTGAGGCGCTCGCAGCACATGATGCGATTGTCGAAGCCCATGGTGCTTTGAAAACAGTAGCTGTGAGCCTTATGAAAATAGCCAATGATGTCAGGATGCTGAGCTCCGGACCCAGGGCCGGTATTGGCGAAATTTCAATCCCCGATAACGAGCCTGGTTCTTCAATTATGCCGGGTAAAGTAAATCCAACTCAATGTGAAGCATTAACGATGATCGCGGCACAGATCTTAGGAAATGATGTTGCAATAAATATCGGTGGAGCTACCGGCCATTTTGAGTTGAATGTTTTTAAACCGATGATGATCTATAACTTTTTGCATAGTGCGAGACTGATCGGCGATGGTTGTAACAGCTTCAATGAAAGATGTGCAACTGGCATTGAACCTATAGAGGCAAACATAAAAAAACACGTAAACAATTCACTGATGCTGGTCACAGCGCTGAATACAAAAATCGGGTATTATAAAGCAGCCGAGATTGCGCAGACTGCTCACAAGGAGGGTACCACTTTAAAAGAAATGGCAGTTAAACTGGGCTATGTGACTCCGGAAGAGTTCGACGAATGGGTGAAACCGGAAAATATGGTTCGATGAATTATGAGTGATGAGTGAGTGGTGAGTGGTGAGTTTGTTTGAGAATTAATTAATGGTGTACAAATACAAAACCCGAGTACCAAAATTCAAAAAGCAGCCTGTTTTTGGCTGCTTTTTTTTGTTTCATGAAAGTGGAAAACATATCGTAAACAATTGATAATCAATCAAAATAATTCATATCTTACTTTCATAATTCATAATTCATAATTCTTTTCGTAGATATACGATTGATCGCATAAGGTCTATGATATAATTTTGTTCGATCAGAATCTAATCCTGTAGAAACACCCGACTTATGAAACCTTTTAAACCCCTGGCGCGTCACGCGCTTATTGCTGTATTTGCATTGATGCAAATTCATGGCCTGGCACAACGAATTCAAACGGGAAAAAGTTATGTAAACATCACCAAAGGTGTTTCAGGTGGTACAATCGAAGTGGGCGATATATTGGAGATTCGTGCCACTATTGCTGTAGGGAATTTCTCAACCGTTACGCTGACCAATGTTCGTTACAACGATACCATTCCTGCTAACACAACTTATATTGCTAACTCTTTAAAGATCCTGACCAACGAAGGTCTGCTCTGGAAACAATTTACGGATATAAGCGATGCAGACCGCGGGCGCTATTCTGGAGGATACCTCAGAATAAATATGGGTAGCAGTTACAACAATAACGTACCCGCATCGGTGAACCTTGGTGCAGCCTGCACAATTGTTACCCCCGGTGGTACAAGTGGTGGCAGGATACAACACAATGGCAGGCCATCCTTTTACGGAGGCGTATGCATCATGTCTGCTTCTTACCGGATACGAATCGACAACGTACCAACCGGCACCGTAATCAATACTTATGGTGGAGCTTTCAGGTATACAGATGGATCTACAGATGTAGTAAGCGGACTAACTCCTTACTCAATCGCAATTGCCGAAAACCTTGGTTTATGTATTAACTCAATCGGGGGAAATGCCATTATTGAGTACGGGGGAACATTCGGGAACGATGTAACACAAAACAGATCAACATCTGCTATCATACCAGGATATACTTTTGGCAACGTGGCTTTTGGTTTCCCAAATGATGGCAGTTATAGTATAGTCAACAACCTCAGCCCAACCGGAATTACGAATATCAATTCGCCATTACCGGATAATGCTTTAACCGATCCGGCAATTGCACGGGTTCACCGTTTATGGGATATTATGGGTGACCATACATTAAGTGCGGTTCCTGCAAGCGGCAATCTTCCGGTTGCTCCCGGCACAAACGGAGGATATTTTGTTGCCATCAATGCGAGCTATGCTAACAACAATGCCATCCGGCAAACTATCAGCGGGTTATGCCCCAATACTTACTATGAGTTTTCCGCATGGTTCAAAAATATCTGTAAGTATTGCGCATGCGACAGCACAGCTGATGCACCTTACCGTGAGGTGAGTGGAGTAAGAGTGCCAAATCCAAACTTCAATGGTCCGGATTCTTCTGGCGTAAATCCTAACCTGACATTTACCATAGATGGTATAGATTATTATACATCAGGAGCATTGAGATACACCGGTACCTGGGTGAAACGCGGTTTTGTATATAAAACGGGGCCTGCACAAAACTCATTTACAGTTACCATTAGAAACAATGCAGCAGGTGGTGGCGGAAACGACTGGGCAATAGATGATGTTTCTGTTGCTACATGTACGCCCAATCTCAACCTTATTCCATCGGGCAACGCACAGGTTTGTTATGGAAACCAGGTGGATATGTCTACAACCGTAAGAAGCTATTATCCAAACTATATTGAATGGTTGTGGGAGAAAAGTGTTGATGGCGGTAGCTCCTGGTTATCAACTGGTCGTTCAGGCACAGGAACACCAACCCAGGTTGGTGGAGAGTACCAGTACATCGATAATTTCCCAAGCTACCTGGCAGATAGCAGTGTTCATAATAACATGTTCCGGATCAGGGTTGCTTCATCCCCTACAAACCTGGCCAACCCGGCCTGTTCGTTCACCAATACAGCTCATATCATTGTAATGGTAAACAACTGTATGTACGTGCTGAATAAGGACCAGGTAACAGTGAACGGGAAAGTTCAGAACGGCTATGCAGTAATAAACTGGAGCAGCTATGCTGAGAAGGAGGGGGTACAATTTGAAGTAGAAAGAAGTTATGATAAAATTAATTTTGCCAAAATAGCCAGCTTAAAAGGTAATGCACCGGCAAACCAGGGATCCAATTATAGCTTCACTGATCCGAAAAAGCTGGAAGGACAAGTATATTACCGCATACATGTCGCCGGTAGTGTGACTAACCTTTACTCAAAAACGATACTACTTAGCAATAAGTCGCTCCAATTTGAAATAAAATCACTTATTAACCCAGTGGTTTCGGGTATTTCGTTTGACCTGGTTTCACCCACCAGCGAAATTGCTGAAATAACCATAGCGGATACTTATGGCAGAGTTATAAGGCAGTCTACACATTCAGTTAATGAAGGCCTTAATCACATGCTTCTGAATAATGCAGGTATGAACACTGGTGGCACTTATATTATGAAGGTTAGAGGCGGTTCAAACAGCGTTACAAAACGACTGATCAGGCTTGCTCAATAAAAATTTCAAAACTTAACTCTTTCAAAACCTGGCGCCCTTCTATCAATAACATTTATAAGAGAGAACGTATTTTGTATCAGAAGGCATGAAAGATCCCTCTCCTCTCATATCAAAACTTTTTATGTAACTCTGGGCATCAATAACATAATTGGTGAAGGTTGCAACATCGGTTTGTTCTACTGCCCCGGCATTGTTGTAAATAGTAACTGTTGATTCAGTAATAATATTTTTGCTATTTTTTCCATAGTTAATCGCAGACTGAGTATAAAATACTTCGAAATTTGGAAACAGGCAGATATTTTCTTTAACTGTTTTCGAAGCATCATATTTATAATCAAATTGTATTTTCTGAAGATCGCCAACCACACCACTGACAGTTCTTGTGAGGTTCCCGTTTGTCCAGGTGAAATTTACTTCGTACTGAACAACTGTAGGGGCGGCGGGGATAGCATATGCGGCTTTTTCAAGGTAACCTTCAGAATTAAAACTGTAATTTATTATTACTTTTTGTGCGGCTGTATCAGCATCAAAATAGCCCGTAAATGTTTTAATTCTCCCATTTGCATCCAGATCAAAATATTGTTCTGCATCCAGGTTTACCCGTGTCGCCGAATAATTTATTGAAAAATCTACCAATGGCTTGCGCGTAATACTGTCAATAAATTGTACACGACCGACCTTATTCGAACCATTAAAGGTATTGGTGAGTGATGCATAACCAATGCCGGTAGGAAGATCAATATAGCCGATATTACTGATTTTGCATATTCCCAGTAATGGTGGAGTATCAGGAGTTTTTAATACCAGGCTGAACTTACCATTGGTTATTGTTTTTGGTTCCCCGGCAGCGTTCTCAACTTCTCCGCTGAAGGTACCCGTAACCGAAGTGGCATTAATTGTTGTGATCACAACCGTGAAGGCATCAATATTTGTCGGCACGTTCGAATAAGTGGTTGTTCCATTCTCCACATATTCAAAAAATACGTTTGGATTCTTATAACTTGATGCCGTAAGCGAAGCTCCAAATACCTGCATGAAAATCTGGCCCTTACCATCACCGCTGGTTCCTTCGAAAATAACGCTCTGAAATCCGCCGGAAGGTTCAAGGTAGGCAGTATCTATTTTCCCCTTGAAATTAGCAGCAGCTTCAGTGAATTCCCATTGTGAACCCGAGTCCCCGGCATTTCCGGTTTCGTTACTTAGTTCCTTTTGACACGAAAAGAATAAAACTACCAGGGAGGCAAATAAAATCAGGTGTCGCAATTGTTTCATAAAGTATTATTTTGTTAGCCTGGCCATGCGGGCAGTCTTAGCCACTTACAACACCTGCACTGTATCATTCACCGGGGCATTAGTATCAACGGTAGAGTGCTTCTCTTCGTTGGGTTTTTTATGAAAAAACTTTTTCTGGAAAAGCAGAATTATGATCACACCAATTGAAATGGAAGCATCAGCCAGATTAAAAATAGGGGAAAAAAACGTAAATCGCTCCCCTCCCCATACCGGAATCCAGGAAGGGAGGGTTTTATCTTCAATGATTGGCATGTATAGCATATCCACTACCCGGCCGTGTAAAAAACTTTCATAACCTTTTGCGGGGAAAATCTTAGCAACTGCCACCCGGGTACTGTCTTCGAAAATCAATCCATAAAACATAGAGTCGATCAGGTTTCCCAGGGCGCCGGCGAAAATCATCGAGACACAGACAATAAAACCAGGATGATATTTTTTCAGGATGATATTGCGAATGTAAAACACTCCAAATACTACAGCCACCATTCGAAACACAGTCAGAAGGACCTTGCCCCACTCTCCGCCGAACTTCCAACCCCAGGCCATGCCTTCATTTTCTATAAAAAACAACCTGAACCATGATCCTATCAGAGGAATCTGTTCATGATAGGACATTGTCGTTTTTACCCAGATTTTAAGCGCCTGGTCCGCAACTATGATCAAAAGTATTATTAAGACCGCTGTTCTGCTCTTCAACTTAAAATTTTTTGAGTGTCAAAGATAAGGCTTAAACGGCCATCTTATCCGCCGTAAACGCCTAATAGCCACTAATACATGTTATTTTTAACTTTGATGGGTTATTCCTCAAAATACACTCTTTTTACCCTTTGGGAAACACCCGTTAATATTTCATAGGGTATTGTTTCAGCCCAAACGGCCACTTCCATCACCGAAATACCTTCACCAAATATTGTTACCTCATCACCGGGAACCACAAAAGGCAGGTCAGTAATATCAATCATCGTCATATCCATACAGATACTTCCAATAACCGGAACCCTTTTACCATGGACAAGCATCTGCCCTATCCCATTTCCAAGTTTACGTGAATATCCATCAGCATAGCCTATCCGAACAGTAGCAATAAGCGAATCCCGGCTAAGTTTACCCCTTCGACCATATCCAACCGTCTCGTCTTTTGAAAGTCGTTTTACCTGGGCGATAGTCGACTTCAGTGTCGAAACCTCAAGGAGTTCTGCGCTTTCAGCCATTCCGCCATCAATGCCGTACAATCCTATGCCAAGCCTCACCATATCGAGCTGCAGATCAGGATGCCTGGAGGCACCTGATGAATTTGCGATATGTTTGATTACACCATATCCGAGTTTTTCTTCAATCTCCCGGACCATTTCCTGGTATTTTGCAGCCTGTTGAAGCGTAAACTCGTCAAAACCAGGATCTTCACTGGCGGCAAGATGGCTATAAACCGATTGTATTCTCAGGGCTGAAGTTGATTGGATGTGGCCAATATCCTGAACTGACATCCCGAGACGGTTCATACCGGTTTCAAGCTCCAGGTGAACCGGGATATTTTTCAGACCGCGAGATTCCACAAAATCGTTGAACTGGCGGTAGATATCAAGGCTGTAAAGATCTGGTTCAAGATTGTATTCCAACAAGACATCGAAGGCGGCAGCATCTGTGTTCATCACCATGATAGGTAACATAATTCCTCCTTTCCGAAGTGCTACGCCCTCATCGGCATAGGCAACCGCCAGGTAATCGACATTGTGAAACTGCAGAACGTTTGCAATTTCAAAACTTCCGCTGCCGTAGGAAAACGCCTTAACCATTGCCATGATCTTAGTACCGGGGGCAAGGATATTTTTGTATTCGTTCAGGTTATGAACAATGGCATTCAGATCTATTTCAAGTACGGTTTGATGAACTTTTTGCTGAAGCAACTGATCGATACCTTCGAGTTTAAAAGCCCTCGCTCCTTTGATAAGAATTGTCTCATCACGAAAATTCAGCCTGTTAAAATCTTTCCTGAATGCGGCCACTGAAGGATAATTCAGCAATTGAACAGGATATTCGTAATGAAACGCTGCAAGATTTTTAGATATTTCATCTCCTATGGCAATTACCCTGCTGATCTCATGTTGTTTCAGCAACCCTGCTACCTGCCGGTAAAGTTCCTGGCTCTCCAGGCCAGACTCAAGTATGTCTGAAAGGATTACTGTCTTGGAGGGATGCTGCTTCTGATGTGATAAAAAATCAAGAGCGATCCGTAACGAGCTCAGGTCAGAGCTATAACTGTCGTTAATAACCGAAGAGTTATTAATCCCGCTCTTCAATTCAAGCCTCATCTCAACCGGGTGCAGTTTGTTCAGCCTTTCTTCAATAACTTTTTCATTGAGACCGAGATAAACCATCATACAGCAACAATGCATTGCATTTTCAATCGATGCATCATCCGTAAACGGTATGCTGAGTTTCAACTCAGTTGAATTCCACTGTATCTTTAACCCGGTAAACAGGTTCCCGGTTTTAATTTCAAGTATCCGGAGAAACGCATTTTCATTTTTTCCCCAGCTTAAAAACTTATAAGCCCCGGTTAATTCTTCCCTGATGGTTTTCTCTGTCTCAGGATCATCATTACGATAGATAATTACCTCGCTGTTTTTGAAAAGCAATAACTTTTCCAGCAATTTTTCCCTTCGACTTGAAAAACCTTCGCTATGTGCTTCGCCAATATTTGTGAAAAGACCAATTGTAGGATTTATGATCGCTGCCAGCTTTTTCATTTCATTGACGGTAGAAATCCCCGCTTCAAAAATGGCCAACTCATACTTTTCATTCATCTGCCAAATACTCAGTGGCACACCAATCTGTGAATTATAACTGGCGGGACTGCGAACGATCTTAAAATCGGGTTCCAGTAATTGGTTCAGCCATTCCTTCACAATCGTTTTACCGTTACTTCCAGTGATGCCGATTACAGGAATTTCAAAAAGGCCACGATGGTACCTGGCCAATTGTTGCAAAGCCTGAATGGTATCACGGACTACAATAAAATTCGCATCAACAGGTACAGTCAAGCCAGGCATACGGCTCACCACGAAGTTCCTGACGCCCCGCTCATATAAAGTGGAAATGAATTCATGCCCATCCCTGCGATGACTTATGATAGCAAAAAACAAAGTCTCTGCAGGATAAATCAACTTACGGCTGTCAGTCAGCAGGTGAATTATCCTGTTTGCCCCACCGCTTGCCCTGAGGTCACCGTTAACAATCTGACTGATTTTTTCTATATCGTAGTTCATGATTTAAACAGGTCTCAAATCGGGATATCGTCAATGAATATTGGTATCGCCCGGATTAATGTCTTCTGTATCATCCGGCATGTTTCTCGAGGCTACAGATAGCGAGTACACAATTGAAGCGACAATACAAACAAGTATCACCAGCAACGAAACATAAACAGGTATATGTACATTAATAATTTCGGCCAGCATTTTCAGACCTATAAACACAAGCACAACTGCGATACCCTGTTGCAGATGAGTAAACTTATTAACTGCACCTTTTAATAAAAAGAACAGGGATCTCAGGCCCAGCACTGCAAAAATATTAGAGGTGTATATAACCATCCGGTTCTGTGAAATTCCAAACACTGCAGGTATGGAATCCAATGCAAAAACGATATCAGTGGTTGCCAGCATTACCACAACAACAAAAATGGATGTGTAATACTTTTTGCCATTATAAATCATGGTAAACTTGCCATCGCCATCCTGTGGTATCAGGGGCAGAAAACTCTTCAAAAACCTGTAAACCTTATTTTCTGCGAGGTCGGCAGGCTCGTCATGTTTCGCTGAAAACATTTTAATACCTGTATACAAAAGAACCAATCCGAAAATATAAAGCAGCCATTCGAAACGTTCAACCAATGCTATACCTACCGTAATGAAGATAACCCGGAATACAATGGCCATCATTATACCGATCAACAGTACACGCGCATAGTAATCCTGCTTTACTCCGAAAAAACTGAAAATAAGTATAAACACAAATATGTTGTCTATGCTGAGCGACCATTCAGTAAGATATGCACTCAGGTATTCAACCGCAGTTTTCTGTCCATCTTCAAACCAGATAAAAACAAAAAACCCCATAGCCAGCGAGACCCAGAACACGGTTTGCCAAAGGGCCTTATTGATGGTCATATGAGTACCCTTCTTACTCAATAAACCGAGATCAAATACCAAAGCTACTACCAGTAAAATTCCAAAGGTTAAATACGTTATCTGATCAGATGTCATGGAGGTTATTAATTATGTAAAGATAGGGAACTGAGGAAAACATCACTGGTATTTGCGACGACGAACGTATTGGTAAACAACCCCAAAAAGAATTATCATTACCATTGGTACAACGATGTTGAGTACCTGCCATTGCAGTTTGGAGCTGTCAACTTTTTTGGGATCAAGTAACCTTAACGTATAGTCTTTTGCTCTTGCTTCAAGTATACCTGATGGGTTAGTGAGATATTCGATACTGTTTAAGATGAAGTCCTGGTTAGCGTATTTATAATGTGTGAATTGATTTTCACCCATTGCGAGCGGGCCATCTTTCTGAGTAAATACATTGCTCACGATATCAGCATCAGAAATTACTATCATCTTATTTTCGGAAATTGAATTATTTCTGAAGGGATGACCGACAGCATTCAAAGAGTCGGCTTTGGATTTGGAAAGCCTGTTTGCATACAAAGAACTGAACCTGCCTTCCAGCAACATTGCCACCGGAATATTCTTGCGGTTGAACGTGCTGACTTCTTCTTTTGTTTTACCACTGTTAAGCGTCACTATCGCAGGTGTACTCAATGACCTGGAAGCTGAAGAAGTTGCAAGCAACACAGTCTTCTTAATTCCTTCAGTTTTAACCGTGTCTATAGAATTCGGAAAAATGCTTAGAACATCATCCAGGTTTTTTGAAATAGCGTGTCCTGAATAGGCGGAAAGCAAAGGAAAATACGGCCATGGTATCATTTCAACCTGCGGTTTATCGCCGAAATTGCCGACTACCTGGGGCAACTTATCGCATTTGATATCCTGAACCAGGTCGGGATTTATTCTTACGCCATATTTAAATAGTATATCATCAAGATTAACGTTACGGTCAAACGCCACGAAATCACTTTGACTACGAACAAGGCTGTCCATCTCAGCATAAAGCCTATCAATCAGCCAGATCACCTTACCACCATTCATTACATATTGATCAATTTTTAGTTTCTGGTCATCGTTAAACGCAATAGTCGGTTTAACAATCATCAGTGCATCAAATTCCTGCGGCAACACTGGAAAGCTATCAATAGGCACCCATCCAAATCCATATCGCGGCTTGAGTGTATTCTCAATCAAATCATAAACATTATAAGATTGAGGCTGGCCGTTTCCAAGCAAGTACCCGATAACGGCTACTGAATCTGTGGTAACCTTCTGAATCGCATTTGCAAAACGGTATTCCAGTAAAGCTTCCGCATTGTTCAGAGTCTGATAACCGCCTGTCATGCTTTGACCTTCCAGCAGGTTAATAGCCATTTCATTGTCTTTATAAGAGATCAAAGCGCCAGGATAAACGAGTCGTTCCTCCTGTGATTCACCGGCACTTGCCTGCACCTGTACATTCGTTGGTTTCAGCCCAAGGCTATCTGTTATATAATTGATGAAATTAATGCGCGCCGTATCATCCAGGTCTTCACCGGGACGGCCGAACTTCAGCTGGATATTTGATTTGCCAAGCTCCTTGAACTCCTGCAACAATTCCTTTGTTTCATTGGAAAGTTTTTTAAACGGGGCCGGCATGTCTCCATCAAGGAAAAAAGTGATTGAAACCCTGTCGTCAAGATTGCGGAGCAGCTTTTTGGTTGGCTCAGACAATGTATATCGGTTTTCCCCGGTCAGATCGAGCCGGTAATGAAACCCTGAAGCGAGATAATTAATACCAATCAGTATGAGAAGCAGGTAAATCCACCAGTATTTCGAAGACAACAGTTTATTCATATTTATTGGTTATGATATCTGCAGAGACTGCTCACGGGAGAGCCTACACGCAGATCACATTTTTCAGCTATATTTTCTTACAAGATTCCGGTTGGTAAATACAAGGAAAAACAGGATGATGCTCAGGAAATAGATGAGGTCACGTGTATCCACTACACCACGACTGATACTTTTATAGTGAAAATCTATCCCCAGCATGGCGACCAGGTAGTCGGCGCCCCCGCCTGCAATAAGACTGATGGCTTCAAACCCATTGTATATAACAAAACATAAAAATGCTGAAGCGATGAATGCAACAACTGCATTGTTGGTGAGACTGCTGCAACAGATGCCAATTGCAACAAAAACGGCAGATAAAAACAGTAGACCAATATAAGCGCCAGCTGTGCCCCCTGAATCCAGACCCTGTTCAAATGAAAGCGCGTTGAGGCTGACAACGTAAATCAGGGTAGGGATCAGTGCAATTATAACCACAAGCAGTGAGCCAAGGTATTTGCCCCCGACAACCTGCCAGCTGCTAAGCGGTTTTGTTTGAAGAATTTCATAAGTGCCACTGCGAAACTCGTCTGAAAAACTTCGCATGGTGATAGCAGGAATCAATAGTAACAGGATCATAGGTGCCAACTCGAAAAACCGGTCGAGTGTGGTATATCCGAAATCGAGTATGTTATCGGGGAAGACAAAAAGAAATAGCCCATTGACTAATAAAAAGACGGCAATTGCAATATACCCGGTCAGGCTGCTGAAAAACTGCCGGAATTCTTTTTTACAAACAGACCACATGGGTACGAAAATAAGGTTTTAAGGTTAACCAATCATATTACAAGCTCCGGAACAACTTAGTCTTATGAAAAATCCCTTCAATGGAAGGGATCATTATTTATGTATTGGGCCGGCAATTATGTATTGGGTCGGCAATTAAGAAATCTGTTTCTAAACAGCAAAGCTTTCTCCACAGGCACAGCTTCTTGAAGCATTCGGATTGCTGAAATGAAATCCCTTGCCATTAAGACCGTCGGTAAAATCAAGTGTTGTATTTACCAGGTATAGAAAACTCTTAAGATCTGTTACGACTTTGATGCCTTTATCTTCAAAAACCTGGTCAGTTGGTTTGCTCTGATTGTCAAAATCCATTTTATAACTAAGACCTGAGCATCCGCCACCCACAACTGATACACGAAGAAAAAAGTCAGGCTGGCCCTCGATATGGGCCTCCTGCATCAACTTTTCTACTTTTTCTTTTGCTTTATCGCTAACGTAAATCATAATATTTATAATTCAATGATAATAGTATTTTGATATTAGTATTTTTTCCGGTCCGCCATCGCTGTGTTCGAAGGTATTCTCCGAAGGTATTCAGTGACCGGTTCCTTCTTACAAAAATAAACCTTTTTCAGGCCGGATTCAAGGCCCGCATGCCCGTAACGGCAACTTTAATCTTTTCTATAGTAAAATCGACTTCTTCCCGGGTGGTAAATCGACCCACCCCGAAACGCAGTGAGCTATGTGCCTGAGCGTCAGTGAGGCCGAGCGCTTTTAACACATAACTTGGCTCAATCGAAGCAGAAGTACAGGCCGATCCGGAAGAAACCGCCACATCTTTATTAATAGCCAACAGCAAGGCTTCGCTTTCCGCATTTTTAAATGAAATGTTAGTCACCTGCGGCAATCGCGACGACTTGCTGCCATTAACGGCAGTGCCTGGTAGTTCCAAAAGCCCTGTTTCCAACAAATCCCTCAGGTTCGCAAGTCGCCGGGCTTCCAATGAAAGCTCTTCGAGTGCTATTTCGCAGGCTTTTCCAAAACCTGCTATAGCAGGAACATTCAAAGTACCGCTTCTCATGCCTCTTTCATGACCGCCGCCATCCATCTGGGGAACTAACCTTACTCTTGGGTCCTTTCTTCTGATATATAATGCACCAATACCTTTTGGACCATAAAACTTATGGCTGCTGAAGCACAAAAGGTCAATTCCATCGTCAATCACATTAACGGGAATCTTGCCGACTGCCTGCGTTGCATCTGAGAAAAAAATGACCCCATGTTTTTTCGCAATCCTGCCGATTTCCCGGATAGGTTGTATTGTGCCGGTTTCATTGTTGGCATACATAATGGCAATCAAAATAGTTTCGGGTCTGATCGCAGCTTCAAGTTCTGACAGGTTGATCAGGCCTTCCTGGTTTACGGAAAGATAGGTTAACGAAGCCCCTCTTTTTTCAAGATTTGCGCAGGTATCGAGTACGGCTTTATGTTCAGTACTGACTGTAATTATATGGTTGCCCTTAACGGCATACATTTCGAATACACCCTTAATGGCAAGATTCACTCCTTCAGTTGATCCGGAAGTAAAAACCAGTTCCTTAGTACCCGCGCCGATCAATTTTGCGGCTTGTTCCCTGGCAAAATCTACAGCCTCTTCAGCCTGCCAGCCATACTGATGGTTCCGGCTGGCCGCATTTCCAAAATGTTGGGTAAAAAACGGCAGCATGGTTTCCACCACCCGCGGGTCGCAGGGAGTGGTAGCATTGTTATCAAGATAGACTGGTATCCTCATTTCTTTAAGCAATAACATAAAACTAGTACAAATGGTTCTATTTTAGCCTTTGCAAAAATCCCGACATGTTAAAAATTGAGCATATAGGAATCGCTGTCAAAAGCCTGGAAGAAGCAATTCCCTTGTATGAGGCATTGCTGAATACAACAAGTTATAAAACAGAAGAGGTAGCTTCAGAAAAAGTAATCACCGCGTTTTTTCGCAAAGCCGAAACCAAAATCGAGTTATTAGAAAGCACTGACCCGAACGGTGTTATAGCAAAGTTTATTGAAAAAAAAGGTGAAGGCATTCACCACATAGCATTTGAAGTAGAAGACATCGAAGCCGAAATGAAAAGACTAGTAGAAAAAGGATTTATTTTGCTTAACAATGAACCGAAACCCGGCGCCGACAACAAACTCGTCTGTTTCCTCCACCCCCGTTCCACCGGCAGTGTCCTGATTGAACTCTGCATGGAAAAAAAATAATGTTCCTGCCTAACTATAATTCATCAATTCCTCCATTCACTCATAATTCATAATTCATAATTCTCTTCACGTCATTCATAATTCTCTTCAGTCACTTTGTTGAGTCCAAGTTTTGTAATGGCAATAGAAGAAGCAATCTGGCTTGCGTCTTTTTTATTATACGCTTTTCCTTCTGCAAGACAAACTCCATCAACCATTGCACCGATCGTAAAAAGCCGGCGTCCCCCTTCTATCTTTTCATCCAGCGTTTCGAATTCAAGGTTTTTTCCGTTTTTATTCGCCCAGCCATATAGCTTGTTCTTATTATTGATCTCGAGATTTTCAAGATCTTCCATAAACAGGTGTGGAATGATGATCACTTCAAGAACCCATTTTTTTGTTTTGTCAAAACCTTTGTCCAGGTAAACGGCACCCACCAATGCTTCCAGCGTATTGCCAAAGATCTGGCTCATCTTGAGAGAGTTGTCAAATTTATTAAAGAAAGTAACTTTCTTAATGCCCATCTTGATGGCGATCTCGTTTAGCTTATTACGATTCACCATCTTGCTTCTCATCTCCGTGAGAAACCCTTCTTCTTTATACGGGTATTTTTTAAAAAGAAAGTCAGCAACGATACCACTGAGAATTGCATCGCCAAGATACTCGAGCCTTTCATTATTTTCATCGGCTGTATCCCTGACCGACCTGTGGGTAAGTGCAGCCTTATATAGGGCAACTTTGCCCGGAGTAAATCCTAATACGTTCCTTAGACTTTTTTTAAAAGAAACATTGTTATCGTTACCTCTGAATCTGTTGAGAATGCGGACTAAAGTCAAGGCGTTTGTTTTTTCATCAGGTCAAAAATATTTGCATGCTAACGAAAGTTACAAAAAAAACCTGCATGTCAGAGCACAAACTTTCAATGATTATGCCTGCATCCGGGGTTCAATTTATTTAAAATCAGGGAACATATTTTTTCACTATTACACATGCATTATGACCGCCAAATCCAAAGGTATTACTGAGTGCGGCCCTAACGGTGCGTTTCTGCGCTTTCTCAAAAGTGAAATTGAGTTTTGGATCAAGTTCGGGATCATTGGCAAAGTGGTTAATGGTTGGGGGAACCATATCATCCACAACACTCATGATACATGCGATAGCTTCCACTACACCCGCGGCACCAAGGCAGTGCCCGGTCATGGATTTTGTTGAACTTATATTGATCTTAAAGGCATGTTCACCAAAAACATCCATGATGGCTTTGATTTCGGCAAGATCGCCAAGCGGTGTAGAAGTTCCATGGGTATTGATATAGTCAATGTCTTCGGGTTTCATGCCGGCATCGCGTAAAGCTGCGAACATAACATTTTTGGCTCCGAGTCCCTGGGGATGGGGAGCAGTAATATGATGTGCATCGGCTGTAGCTCCGCAACCGGCAATTTCACAATAGATTTTGGCTCCACGGGCAAGTGCATGATCCAGCTCCTCCAGTATCAGTAACCCGGCGCCTTCTCCCATTACAAAGCCGTCCCTGTCTTTATCATAAGGCCGGCTTGCAGTTTTAGGATCGTCGTTGCGTTCACTGAGTGCCTTCATCGCATTAAACCCGCCAACTCCGGACTCACTGATTACACTTTCGGACCCGCCGCTCAGGATGATGTCGGCCTGGCCCAGCCTGATCAGGTTAAAAGATTCCATGATCCCGTTTGTGGAAGATGCACATGCACTGACAACAGCGAAGTTCGGTCCGCGAAATCCATGACGCATGGATATCTGCCCGGCCGCGATATCAAGTATCATTTTGGGAATGAAGAAGGGGTTGAAACGGGGTGTTCCATCGCCTTTACCATAATTGATAACTTCTTCCTGGAAAGTCAGGATTCCACCGATTCCACTAGCGAAAATAACGCCAACACGGTCTTTATCAATATCATCGCCAGAAATACCAGCGTCTTTTACCGCTTCATCACTAACAGCCAGACCAGTTTGAGTAAACCGGTCGATTTTACGCGCTTCTTTCTTTTCGAGAAAGTTGAGCGGGTCAAAACCCTTTAATTCGCAGGCAAATCGTGTTTTGAATTTTGATGCGTCGAAAAGAGTAATATTATCGGCTCCTGAAACCCCCTCAACGAGATTTTTCCAATAATCCTGTAAATTATTACCGATTGGTGTAAGAGCACCAATACCTGTTACAACTACTCTTTTTAACATCATATAGCTGTGCTGATATAGATTTAGTAACAAATCCGCCTTCGCAGCACATTCAGGCTACAGAAAGGCGGATCTTAAGGGTATTGCATCTGAAGTCAATCAGTTAGTTACTTAGCATGTTCATCTAAGTACGCAACAGCCTGACCTACAGTAGTAATAGTTTCAGCTTGCTCATCAGGGATGGAAATATTGAATTCCTTCTCAAATTCCATGATTAATTCAACGGTGTCCAATGAATCTGCACCTAAATCATTTGTAAAGGAAGCCTCATGGGTAACTTCTGCTTCTTCTACACCTAGTTTATCAACAATGATCTTTTTAACTCGTGTTGCGATGTCTGACATTTTAGTAAAGTTTAGTTACGGCTGCAAAAATATAATTTTTGAGTTAACCACAAGAAATAGGTGGTTATTAATTATAAGTTGTAAAATTTGCGCTAAGATAAGCCTCTCATCTATAGAGCGGTAATTTTCTTTTAAAGTTTCAAAATAAATTTGATACGACCTAAATCCTTATATTGCGACTGACACGCTCTCAAAATCCCTTTAATTCATGGCGCTTAAAATTATTGATCACGGCTCCCCGGAATATCAGCAGATGGTCCAGTTAAGAAACGACATCCTGCGCAAGCCGCTTGGTCTATCTTTTACACCGGAAGAGCTGGCAAATGAAAAGGATGAGATCCTTATCGCAGCATTTGAAGACGAAAAGATGCTTGGTTGTTGCATGCTTGTCAAATCAGGTGGCTCAACGGTGAGATTAAGACAAATGGCTGTACTTAACAACCTCCAGGGTAAGGGTATCGGCCGGGCTTTAATGCAGTTTGCCGAAAATATCGCCCGTGATCTTGGCTATAAAAAACTCACCATGCACGCCCGCGTCACTGCCGTTGGCTTTTACGAAAAGCTCGGTTACGAGGTGGTCGGGGAAATGTTTGAAGAAGTGACTATCCAGCATAATTCAATGGAAAAGTCGCTTATCTCCTCCGACGAAGACACGTTAGCATAATTATGAATTATGAATTATGAGTTATGAGTGAGTTGTGAAATATTTGAATTTTTTAGTGAAAATGCAACTCATAACTCCATCATTCACCACTAACTCACCACCACTCACCACTCCCCTACGCCACTTTATTTTATCAAGCGGATATTAAACGGGTATTTGTAAAGCTTGCCTTCGCTGGCGCGAAGAGCGGCGACTATGGCAAGGATCACGTTTACGATGCCTATCAGCCAAAGCAAAAGAAACCCGATCAGCAGTATAATCAGTAGAATTGAAATAAAATAAAGGATGAGGATGGTAATCTGAAAGTTCAGCGATTCCTTCGCATGAATGGCGACGAACTGCGATTCCTTGTTTTTAATAAGATAGATGATCAAAGGTCCCAGGATGCCTACGCCGGGCACCACGGTAAGCAGATGCGATAACACCGCAAAGGTGCGATCATCACTTGTTGGAGCAACCGGGGGTAAATCTTCAGTACCCAGGAATGTTGTGTTTTCGTACGCCATGGGGGGAGTTTTTTATTAAGTTACTGATATTTTCAATGCCTCAATATTCTATATTAAGTTTGCAGGTTATAAGTTTGCAGGTTATGACCAGTACAAAAATCACTGGTTAGATTAATTCCGTTCTGATGCGTCTTTTTACTTTTTTTGCTGTATGTTGTTTATCCCTCATTTCATTTGTCGTTAACGGCCAGGAATATTACAGGTCGATATTGATCAAACCCGATTCAGCTGAACAGGGAATAAGACTTTTCCTTGGGCGTCTTCAAATGCTCAGCCAGCCGCAATCAGATGAAGCTGAACGACTTTACCGTGACTCACTGGCTGCTGTGCTTATTAATGCAGATCCGGTTTTCGCTAATGGTAAAAACACAATGCCATCAGCACTAGACACCCTGCTTCCCAGGCCTTCTTTCAGATTAATCAACGATCTTTTATGGCTTAACTTCAGGTTATCATCGGATAAAGCTTCAGCGGTTTCATTATTGCAGGTAATGGCCAAATATTATCCTGCTGAAGAATTTGTACAGGGTAATCTTTCATTGGCGTTTAGCCTTACTGGTCAGCAGGATTCTGCAAAAGCTGTGATAAACCTATACCTTCAGCTTAGACCTGAAGGCTATACTTCGTTCCATGTTGCGCGTAGCGTAATTGATAACGGAAGCGAAGCCGGCTTTCCGAAAATCATGAACCTTGGGGCGGACAGCTTTCGCCTCTTCACCGAAAACAAGCTTTATCAATTCCCGGCAAACCTTGACTCATTACGAAACGCCCTGGCTAATACTCTTCTGCATCGCGCCGGAGCGATCAAAGCGCCTGATAAAGTTACCGGCAGACTCATCCTCGACTTTGCCGATCTGACGGTAAAGGACAAGTTATATATTCAAGCACTGCCTTTTTATGATATTGCCACGATATATGATCCCAGCCTGCAACCATCAGTTGCGGAAAGAAAAACAGTAATCGCCGAAGCGGAAAAATCCGTAAACGACACCTTCAAATGGGCAAGCATTTTTTATGCGATACCCTTGCTTTCCTTTGTATTGATTCTTGTAAGCTGGCTCAGGTCGAAGAGAGGAAACGCGAAGCGACCACCCGAAATGAGCTGATAGAGACAGCAGACGGATAGGCCCACCCACCTAAACAGCTTACGAACTAATGGTAAATGGATACGCTGCCAACGGCACGAAAACGCAATTAAACGATTCATCGCCTCTTGACTTTATCTCAATCATTTTGCCATTGTTATCCAAATACCCTTTTACGTAGTTAAACCTGGTGAGCCATTCTTCAATCGCTTTCGCCGACGTACCTGCTTTAACCAGTAAACGATCATCTAATTCGATTAACAGCAGTGGCCGGTCATTGGTTAATATTTCCTGCATTCCCCGTAACGCGTTGTATTCTCCACCTTCGATGTCCATCTTTACAAATCTTATTGGTTGATTTATGTGAAGACTTTTATAGCTATCCAGAGTAGTAGCCGAAACTGTTTCAGATATTTCTCCCCCGGAACCGAACTCACTGATCATTCCGGTATTTAATCCATCACTACTGTCGCTTAATGAAATCGATGATTCGCCGGATGATATAGCTAGTTTTTCTGCAACAATATTTGTGATGCCATTCTGGGAGATGTGACTTGCAAGCCTGGTATAGTTCGATGAAAACGGCTCGAAGGCATAAATTTTACCCGCCTCTTTTACAAGGCCGGAAGCTACCAAAGAGAACAATCCGATATTAGCCCCGATATCAACAAATACATCGCCGGGACGGAGGGAGCTCTCTAAAAATTTTAATTCCTTTTCTTCATATTTCCCCAGGAAATAAAGTTGTTGGGGTATCCAGTCTTTAATATCCAGATCAAGAACAAGAACATTTTTGAATCTTATGGTTTTGGTAACCCCCTCAAAAAGATTTAATGGTTTTATCAATCGTTTGTGCACACCAAAAAAATGATGCTCAAAAACGTTGATTTTGAAAAACAGTTTGAGAACTGATGCAAATATTTGTTTCAGAAACATGAATCTTTATTAAAGCGCTAAACCACTTCCTCTTTATTGGCAAAGTTTAGCATACGCTGCAGAAAACCCAGGAGCTGCTGCATACTTTTTACATCTTCAACTACCAGCAAAAAGAGCTTACCAACCTGCTTCAATTTTGCTTTGTTGGTTTGGGTCTGCAGATATGTTAGTATACTTTGGAAAGTATCAGATTCAAAATAAGGGGAATCAGCCTTATTGATAAAATAACATCTCAGCTGCTCATCTTTCAGCAACATCTTTTCAAAACCGAGATTAACTGCCACCCGCCTTGACCGGACAGTATCAAATAAATCAATGACCTGCTTTGGCAAAGGTCCAAACCTGTCTGCAAGCTCTGTCGCAAATGCCTGCAGTTCTTCCTCGTTTTCACAGTTATCAAGTCTTGTATACAAAGTGAGTCTTTCAGTCACAGACTCAACATAACTATCGGGTATAAGTATTTCCAGGTCAGTATCAACAGTACAATCCTGCACAAAATCATCCTGCTTTGTAATTTCTTCCTTAAACAGTCCCTTAAACTCGGTTCGCTTTAATTCGCGGATCGCTTCATCAAGAATCTTCTGGTACATCTCAAAACCAATCTCGGCCATGAAACCGCTTTGTTCACCACCCAGCATATTACCCGCACCACGAATGTCCAGATCGCGCATCGCTATCTGGAAACCGCTTCCTAATTCACTGTGCTGCTCGAGCGTTTGCAAACGTTTTCTTGAATCATTTGGCAACGAACTCATCGGCGGAGCCATCAGATAACAGAAAGCTTTCTTATTGCTGCGTCCAACACGTCCACGCAACTGGTGCAGATCACTCAAACCAAAATGATGCGCATTGTTGACGATGATGGTATTTACATTCGGAATATCGACCCCGCTTTCCACGATGTTTGTACAAACCAGCACGTCATATTTCTTATCAATAAAATCAAGGATTCGTTCTTCCAGCTCATGACCTTCGAGCTGACCATGTGCAAATCCGATGCTCACATCAGGACAAAGGCCCTGGATGAGCGCGGCCATTTCCGCAAGACCAAGAACCCGGTTATGAATAAAAAACACCTGGCCGCCACGTTCAGTTTCATAATAGATGGCATCCCGGATCGTATCTTCATTAAATACAACCACTTCTGTTTGAATCGCCTGCCTGTTCGGCGGAGGTGTGTTCATTATACTCAGATCCCTCGCTCCCATAAGGCTGAACTGTAGCGTTCTTGGGATAGGCGTTGCCGTTAGGGTAAGGCAGTCCACATTTGTCCGCAGCGTCTTGATCTTTTCTTTATGCGCCACACCAAACTTCTGTTCTTCATCAATTACCAGCAGCCCAAGGTCTTTGAACTTCACTTCTTTACCCAGCAATCCATGGGTTCCGATTATGATATCAATCTTTCCTTCCTGTAAACGCTGAAGCACCTCTTTCTTTTCTTTGGAAGATTTGAAACGATTAATATAATCAACCGTTACCGGAAAATCTTTCAAACGATCCTTTAGTGTTTTATAATGCTGGAAAGCCAGGATGGTTGTGGGAACAAGCACAGCCGCCTGTTTACCATCAAGGCAGGTTTTAAATGCTGCCCGGATGGCGATTTCAGTTTTACCAAAACCAACATCACCGCAAACAAGCCTGTCCATCGGGGATGGAGACTCCATATCTTTTTTCACATCGGCCGTAGCTTTTGCCTGGTCTGGTGTATCCTCATATATAAAAGAAGCTTCCAGTTCAGTTTGCATGTAATTATCAGGAGCATGTGCAAAACCTTGCTGAGCCTTTCTCTGAGCATAAAGCTTGATCAGATCAAATGCAATCTCTTTAACCTTGATCTTGGTTTTTTCCTTAAGTTTTGACCAGGTATCGCTACCAAGTTTATTTACTTTTGGTATCGTTCCTTCCTTACCGGTATACTTTGAGATCTTATGGAGTGAATTGATGTTCACATAAAGGATATCACTATCCTTATAAATGATTCTTACCGCTTCCTGGATTCTGCCATTTGCTTCAATCTTTTGTAAGCCACTGTAACGTCCAACACCATGATCAATATGCGTCACATAATCTCCCGGCTGCAGTTCGCGCAGGGTCCGGAGGGTAAGTGCCTTATTTTTATTATAAGCCTGCTTAACCTTGTATTTGTGATAACGTTGAAATATCTGGTGATCTGTATAACAAACAGCTTTGATGCTTTCATCAATAAAACCTTCGTGTACCGAAACCGGGATTGGTATAAACTGAATTTCCGCCCGCAGATCCTCAAATATACTGTGAAGTCTTTCCAGCTGCTTTGGGTTCTCGGCAAAAAGATAAAGCGTATAATTTTTTGCCATCCAGCTTTTCAAATCGGCAATAAGCATATCAAACTGGCGGTTAAAGGCTGGTTGAATACGAGTTTGAAATTCTATAATAGCAAAATCTTTATTACCTCCAAAAACCGATGGTTTCGGACCAAAGCTTAGCAACTGCCTTTCGAGCAATTTGTCTTCAACCAGTTGTGCCGTTACAAAATCTTCAGGCTTAACTTCTATCTTTTCAATTTTGTCTTCCTCTTCCTTTTTTCCATAACTACCCGAATCGCGGAGCTCAAGAAATAGTTGCAGGTCTTCCTCCTGGGTGATGATGCGGTCGCGGGTGAGTTCCCAATCCTGCATCCAGATTACAGTATTAGCAGGTAAGAAGTCGAAAAGCGAAACTTTATCCTGGTCCTCGAACTGTGTTTCTATATTGGGGATTATATTTACCTGTAACAGCTTGCGTTCACTAAGCTGGGTTTCAGGATCAAAGATCCGGATTGAATCAACATCATTACCAAATAGTTCAAGCCGGTAAGGTTTTTCGTTCCCAAAAGAATAGATATCGAATATGCCACCTCTTAAAGCAAACTGTCCGGGTTCATAAACAAAATCAGTCCTTTCAAACCCATAGTTCACAAGCTTTTCAATCATACCATCGATATCGAGGTTCTGGTTGGTTTTGATCTGTATAATATTACCAGAAAGAACATTCGGTAAAATCACTTTTTCGAAGATGGCTTCGGGATATGTGATGATGATCTTTTTGTTGCCGCCACCGCTCCATTTCATCAGCGTTTCTGCTCTCAACATCACATGACTGCTATTGAGCAAACGGAAATTTTTGCGATTTTTGAAAGAAGAAGGAAAGTAAAAAAGATCCAGTGCGTTTGTCAGGTTCTCCAGCGTATTGTGGAGGTAGGCCGCATATTCCGCATCTTCACAAATCACAACATGATTAAGTGAGGACGATTTCGGGTGTTGAAATACTCCATTTATTACGAATGCGGGGGAGCTACCCTGTAGGTTTTTTAGATGTATATGTTCAGGTTGCTCATAGGACAACCTGTCCGCCAGTTCAAAAAGGCGGGGGCTGTTTTTATATCCATCGAGCAAAGTTTGCAAATTCATATTGCGGCGCAAAGTTACTGATACTTGGTGAGATGAAGGATTTATTGAGTCATATATATCTCTCTTTTAGTACATTTAGAAAAAGCTAACACATGCTACAGCCATGGCGAATTGGAAAGGTTATCAAAATAACCGAAGAAACACCGAGCACCAGGCGATTCTGGATCGAGGTTCCCGAGCTCGAAAACTTCGATTTTAAACCGGGCCAGTTTGTTACCCTGGATCTTCCTATTCACGAAAAACCCAACAAGCGCTGGCGAAGTTATTCGATCGCTTCCTGGCCAGACGGAACCAATGTTTTTGAATTGATCATTGTCTTGCTGGAAGGGGGATTGGGAACGAATTATCTTTTTAACGAAATTTCAGTGGGTTCAGAATTAACGCTGCGGGGACCCCAGGGTGTTTTTGTGTTACCTGAAGCAATCGAGAAGGATCTGTTCTTTATTTGTACCGGAACAGGGGTAGCACCTTTCCGTGCCATGGCCCATCATATCCTGAATCATAATATTCCGCATAAAACAATCTACCTGATTTTTGGTTGCCGGAAATTTGGTGACGCTTTATATGGAAAGGAATTAAAAGAACTCGCCAGGGAGATGCCTAGTTTCCAGTACTTACCTACTTATTCAAGGGAAGAGCCTGTTAACTATGATCACCTGATCCGAATTGGTTATGTTCACCAGGTTTATGAGGAGATCTGTAAACAAGCGAATGGCACACCAGCCTCCTTCTTTTTATGCGGATGGAAAAATATGATTGATGAAGCAAAACAAAGAATCACGGCGATGGGTTACGATCGGAAATCGATTCACCAGGAATTATACGGATAAAGACCGTTCTATTAAAACCCTGAATTTTTAAGATTATCCTTTCTTGGTGGAACCTTGGGAGAGATTTCGTGAGTATCAGAAGATTTATCTTCTCTTGAAGTTTTCATACTGATCACGGGTATATGCAATTGCTTCATTTGCTGCTCCAGGGAAGCGTTATCACGTTGAAGATCAAGGATTTCAGAGTGATTCGAAAGCATTTCATTTTCGAGTTCGATCACCTTTTTCCGAAGGGAGACAATCTGCCGGCTTCTAAAAATAAAACCCAGAAAAACAGCAGTTGTTACTATAGCGACAAGCAACAAGGCGTTGATATTCAATTGAATTGCAAGCATAATTAGCGCGATTTCGTTTTAGGTTTCTCATCGGTAAGGGATTAGGTCCGGGTTGGCTGACCATAAGCTAAGCTAATAATTAAAGCTTGTAATTCATAGTTACGGACTTTTTTACCTGCCAGATCGGCCGGTTTAATAAATTACCCGGGAAACCTGGTTTCGGATTATTTCCGCCACCATATTTGCCTGGATCCGCTCCTGCTTCATAGAATCCCGGTACCTGATGGTTACTGTGCCATCTTCCTTAGACTGGTGATCTACAGTTATACAAAAAGGTGTGCCAAGGGCATCCATCCGGCGGTAACGTTTTCCAATCGCGTCCTTTTCCTCATAAAAACAGCGAAAATGGGATTTACATTTGTCAAATATTCCCTGGGCGATTTCTGGTAACCCGTCTTTTTTGGTCAAAGGAAAAATAGCCAGCTTTATAGGAGCCAGCCTGGGAGGGAATCTCAGCACAACCCGGCTATCCGGTTTCTCAGCTGTGCTAAGATCTTCTTCATAATAAGCTTCACTTAGGATAAGCAAAACCGTGCGGTCGAGACCGATTGAAGTTTCAATTACATAAGGAATATAGTTCTGGTTGATTTCTGTATCGAAGTATTGCATTTTCTTTTTGCTGAACTCCTGGTGATTTTTCAGGTCAAAATCGCCACGGGAATGAATTCCCTCAACCTCCTTAAATCCGATCGGGAACTCATACTCGATATCACAGGCTGCCTTGGCATAATGAGCCAGTTTCACATGGTCATGGAAACGGTATTTTTCTTTTGGGATTCCAAGCTCAAGGTGCCACTGCATACGTTGAACTTTCCAATATTCATACCATTTCCCTTCGGTGCCGGGTCGTATGAAAAACTGCATTTCCATCTGCTCAAATTCACGCATCCTGAATATAAATTGCCGTGCTACAATCTCATTACGGAAAGCTTTTCCAATCTGGGCGATACCAAAAGGTATCTTCATACGGCCTGTTTTCTGTACGTTCAGGAAGTTTACAAATATGCCCTGGGCGGTTTCAGGTCTCAGGTAAATTTCACTGGCATCTTCGGCCACGGATCCTACGGAAGTTGAAAACATCAGGTTAAACTGGCGCACTTCAGTCCAGTTAGCAGTTCCGCTGACACCACATTTTATGTTGTGGGTTTCTATCAGTTTTTTGAGACCTTCAAAATCATCAGCCGCGATAAGGACATCCATTTCGGCGAGTAAAGATTGCGCTTCTTCTGGCTTGCCTTCGTCTTCAAGTTTTTCGGCAGCTGCCTCGATCAGGTGATCAACCCGGTATCTTTTCTGGCTGTCTTTGTTGTCGATCATAGGATCGCTGAAATTGTCAACATGGCCGCTGGCCTTCCAAACGGTGGGATGCATGAAAATAGCGGCATCAATGCCCACGATGTTCTGATGCATCTGGGTCATGCTTTTCCACCAATGATCTTTTATGTTTTTTTTGAGCTCAGAACCCCACTGCCCATAATCATAGACTGCACTAAGCCCGTCGTAAATTTCACTCGATTGGAATATGAAGCCGTACTCTTTGCAGTGCGATATAATTGCCTGGAACTTATTTGAATCTGTCGACATAATGGCGGCAAAGATAAGATGAAGCATTTGAAAACTTACTTCAACTTATCGTTGTTAAGATGTCTTTCGGCATCCCGGGCATTCTTCTTTTGAATATTTTTTTCGAGTGCATCGGTAAGATCAACACCTGTCTGGTTGGCGAGACAGATGAGTACCCAAAGCACATCGGCTATCTCGTCTGCCATATCTTTTCCACCATCTGAAGCTTTAAACGATTGGTCACCATATTTCCTCACCATCAGCCGGGAAAGTTCACCAACCTCTTCCACCAGGATGCCAAGATTTGTGAGTTCAGAAAAATAGCGGACACCCACTGTCCTGATCCACTGATCCACCGATTCCTGGGCTTCTCTTAAAGTAATATCTGTTACGGTTGCTGACATATGCTGATAGTTTATTCGGCAGGATTGACTTGAAATTTACATTGATTTTAATTTTGGATGCAGTTGTGGTTTATCACTGTTCTGAAAGTTAGCAGAGCCAGCGTTCAGGATTAATTTCATAGTGAAAACTTTAATAATGGTCGATTATTCCTTGTTTTTCGAATCAATCACGATAGTCACCGGCCCATCATTGATCAGTTCCACTTTCATATCTGCCCCGAAAACGCCAGTGGCAATGGATTTACCGAGTTCTTTTTCGATTGCGCGGATCATCAACTCATAAAGAGGCACGGCAACCGGCGGTTTCGACGCCTTTATATAAGAGGGTCGATTTCCTTTTTTGGTAGAGGCGTGTAAGGTGAACTGGCTCACTAGAAGCAGTTCTCCATCGCAATCTTTCAGGGAGAGATTCATCACACCGCCTGAATCTTCAAAGATCCGGAGGTTTACAATTTTGCCGGAGAGCCAGCATACATCTTCCTCGTTGTCAATATCCTCAATTCCTACCAGGACCAACAAACCTTTATTGATCGAACCTCGTATACTATTATCTATAGTCACCGCAGCCCTTGATACCCGTTGAATAACCACTTTCATCCGTTTATTTTTATTTTTCATTTGTCAGATGCCGTGCACAGTGCACGACACAAGCCGGAACGCAACCTAAGTATCTGACTGCGTAGTCCCAGGTCAGCGGGACGTTGGTTTATAAGGCCCGTTTTATTTCCGTAACAGCCCAACTTGCCAAAGCCGAATTTTTTACCTTTAGAGAATGAAGGTAGATATTTCGAAAGAGATCAGGTTTACAACTGCCCGGAGCGGAGGTGCAGGAGGGCAGAATGTAAATAAAGTCGAAACCATGGTTTCGGGATCGTTTCATATTGCTAATTCCATGGTTCTCAATGAGGAACAAAAAGAAATTCTTGGCAGGAAGCTGACCAACAAAATAAATTCGGAGGGCTTTTTGCAACTTAAAAGCCAGGTTCATCGTTCTCAGTTAGCGAATAAGGAAGAAGTGGTGAAAAAGATGGCGAACCTGGTTGAGCATGCACTCACGAAAAAGAAGCCCAGGCTGGCAACAAAACCATCAAAGGCAGCCAAACAAAAACGACTGGAATCGAAAAAAAAGGATGCTGTTCATAAACAAAACAGGCAGAAGATCCGGAATAATTTTGACTGAATAACCAGGGACTAACCATCTTACAATAAGCAGGACCTGGAACTAATTGAAACAATCATCCACCTTATGCAACCTGCTAACATTATGAATTCTGCCAAAATCAAACTCGTGGTATTCTGCACTGGTCTAATGATTTTTCTTGGGTCCTGCCAGAAACAACTCAAGTTTGACCGCGCGCAGGAGAAAGATCATAACCTCGTGATCGATTTCAGGGCTATCGTTGACACAGCTGATCTCTTATTTGGCACCGAATACCGAAACGTGTTTAATGAGCCATATAAGGTGAGCGCATTCAAGTTTTATATACATGCTATCCAGATGATTAATACGGATTCAGGAAAGGTTTTCGAAATTCCGAAAGACAAATATTATCTGGTAAATTTTGCCGATTCAGCTTCCACCCAAATCAAGATTGGTGTTCAACCTTATAAATATAACCGCATTGCCTTCACGCTTGGGGTTGACAGTGCCCGCAATGTAAGCGGCGCCCAGACGGATGCCCTTGATCCCGGAAAGGGCATGTTCTGGACCTGGAACACCGGCTATATTATGGCAAAACTGGAAGGAAATTCACCTTTAGCTTCCACCCCCAATAATGCCTTTGAATATCATATCGGCGGTTTTAAGACAGGCGAAAATGTCGTTGAAAAAGTGACACTGCTTTTTCCATTTACCACGGAGATTGATCTGAAACCGGGTAAAACAACGGATATGTCCATATCAGCTAATGTAAATGCCTGGTTTTATAATCCACATGATATCATGATAAGCGCCAACCCAACTTGTATGACCCCCGGAACGCTGGCCGTACAAATTGCGGAAAATTACCGGAAAATGTTTACTGTTGTGGATATTGTGAATGAGCCTTGACAACCCGCTGGACTATATTAATAACTATCGCTTTTTTCTTTCTGGCCATATTGGTCAATGCCTGTAAAAAAAACGGGGACAGCGGCGCATACACCACACCGTTATCATTCAAAGTTCCCGATGGTTTTCCCGCACCGGTTTATGATTTCAGTACTAACCCATTAACCCAGGAAGGTTTTGACCTGGGTAAGAAATTATTTTACGATGGCAGGCTGTCGAAAGACGGCAACTTTCCCTGTGCTTCCTGTCACCAGCAGTTTGCCGGCTTTGCCACACTTGATCATGATCTCAGTCACGGTTTCAATAACCAGTTCACAACCCGGAATGCGCCAGGTTTATTTAACCTGGTTTGGCAGAAACAGCTGCATTGGGACGGCGGTATCAACAACCTTGAAGTACAACCGCTGGCGCCGATTACTGCTACCAATGAAATGGCTGAAGACATAAATAGTGTCGTGGCTAAGTTGAAGGAAGACGCAGAGTATCGCCGGATGTTTGCTGCTGCATTTGGGGATGGTGAGATTACCAGCCAGCGTATGTTGCTTTCACTCACACAGTTTATGGGAATGATGGTTTCTTCGAATTCGAAATATGATAAGATGAAACGCGGACAGGCAGTGTTTAATTCTAATGAGCAGGCGGGTTATGATATATTTAAAGCTAAATGCGTTTCATGTCATACCGAACCGATGTTCACCGATTTCAGTTACCGGAATACCGGCTTACCTCTAAATTCAACACTCAGGGACCTGGGAAGAATGCGTATCACAAACAGATCGCAGGATTCATTAAAATTCAAGGTTCCAAGTCTGCGAAACGTTTTTCTCACTTATCCATATGGACATGATGGGCGTTTTGGATCAATAGGCCAGATGCTTGATCATTATAGTACAGGTGTGAAGAAAAGCCCGACACTTGATCCTTCTTTAGCAAATGGGATCAGCTTATCATTTAATGACCGCTATTACCTGGTCCAGTTTCTTGGCACACTCACAGACTCTGTGTTTCTCAATGATAAACGTTTTGCGCAGCCATGAGATTACCAATTTGGCCAGCCATAACCAATTTCCTTTTCCTTAATTTTGAGCCCTTACTAATAAAAAGAATTTTTTGAGCGGAATAAAAAAACTTGCTGGCCAGACTTTGTGGTACGGTGTTCCAAGGATTTTCGGGAGATTTCTAAATTTCGGTATCAGCCTGTTGGGTTTCCGACTTTATGACCCCGGCGCTTCATCTTTTTATACCCAGATTTTTGCGGTGATTCCATTTTTATCCATTTTGTTTACATATGGGCTTGAAACGAGCTATTTCCGTTTTGCACAAACGCATGATAGAAGGAAACTCTACAACACACTCAATGTTTCAATTATTGTTTCAACCATTCTCTTAACCCTGCTACTGTTTTTGTTCAAAGATTCATTGGTCAGTTTTCTGGAGATGGAAAAACATCCTGCGTTCGTAACATGGATGTTATGGATTGTTTTCTTTGACACACTGATTGTTATACCAATGGCTAAATTAAGATTGGAAGAGCGACCAAAGAAATATGCATTCATCAACTTTTTTGGCATCATACTTAACATCTCCCTCGTTTTATTTTTCTACTATATCGCAAAACCGGCATATGAAGCCGATCAACGATCTTTTCTCGGAAGTTTTTTTGATCCTAAGGTTGGCGTCGGTTATTTTATTTTGGCCAATGTAATTGCAAGTGGTGCAACCTTATTGGCGTTATGGAAAGAATTTGCTGATTTCAGGTTTGAATTTGATAAGAAGTTGTGGCGGGAGGTTATGAAGTATTCCTATCCCCTGCTGATCGTCGGTACGGGAGGAATGATCAATGAGATGTTAAGCCGTGCGGTTTACCAGAAGATCCTGCACGATGACCCCGCACGCGAAGAGTTTGAACTTGGTGTTTTTGGTGCGAACTATAAACTGGCTATACTGATCACCATTTTTATACAGGTGTTTCGTATGGCTGCAGAGCCTTTCTTTTTTAACCAGTCGAAAAACGAGGGTGCACAAAGAACATATGCAAGGGTGATGAAATTTTTTGTGATCGCCTGTTGTTTTATGTTTCTTGTGATCAGTTTGTTTTTAGACGTGTGGAAATTCCTTATTGCTTCCAAACATCCTTCATATGCCCAGGGTATAAATATCGTTCCGATACTGGCTATGGCAAGCATTTTCCTTGGCATCTATTATAACTTGTCGGTCTGGTATAAACTGACAAATAAAAATATGATTGGTGCTTATGTGACCATTGGCGGGGCGGTCATCACTATTGTCCTGCTATTCATTTTGATACCCAATTATCGTTATATGGGTGCTGCCTGGGCCACATTTATCTGTTATGCATTTATGATGGTTGTGAGTTATAAGCAGGGACAGAAATATTATCCCATCCCCTATCCAACAAAAAAACTGACAACTTACTTAGTGATTTGTGCGCTGCTATACATTATACATGAGCTGATCATTCGTTCATTGGATCGCAATGCAGGCTACTATCATTGGATCTACTATGGCACCAGTTTTATCTTTTTGGGATTGTTTAGCTGGTTGATTCTTAAAGTTGAGAGGCGTGAACTGGTAAATTTGCCGGTGGTGGGTAAATATGTAGAGCGTTTTGTTTGAGTATTATTCTTCTTGCTGTCGATCCTACATTTTTCGATTTTCCGGCGTTGAGTGAAATTTAATGGATACTGCGAATGCAGAGATCTCTCATATTGCTGGTTAGTTATTGTCGCAGAACGAGTTATGATTCCTCTTTTAATAATTATACCCTCTCTAATTGACAAAATGCAAGGTAATATTTTGATATAATAAGAATTATCACAATCCCTGGAAAAAGTTAAAAGCAGTATGAGGGCTGGATTTTCCGGCATTCGTAATATCTCAAGGTCGGTTCATCACTAATTTTAACATCATACAATTCTGAAAATGAAATATATAATCTTAGGACTATTCTTCTTCATGAGCCTGGCGATACAGGCACAACAAAAAAACGTTTTCCTTGATGCCGCCTTCTGGCAAACCAAACCCGGACCGGATGCCATCAAGTTTGAAATTGAAAAAGGCAATAACCCGGCTGAGTTCAACCCATCCAATTTCGATCCCGTGGTTTTGGCCATTAACGGTGGAGCCCCAAATGAATCGGTCAAGTACCTGTTGGAACAAAAAGGTAATGATATAAACAAACTTACCCATGACGGTCGCACATATATTTTCTGGGCCGCAAGCAGGGGTAACACCGAATTGATGGAACATCTCATTTCCAAAGGAGCAAAAATTGCCGGTCAGCAGGACAACCACGGTTATTCAGTTTTGAACTTTGCCGCAAACGGTGGCCAGAAGGATATCAAAGTTTATGATCTCTGTCTGAAAAATGGCGCGGATCTCAAAAAAGATCTTACCCATGAAGGTGCCAATGCTTTGTTACTGGTATTACCTTCTGATGCTGATGGTAAACTCACTGAATATTTCATTTCCAAAGGACTAAGCCTGAAAAGCACCGATGCGCAGGGCAATACTGCATTCAACTATGCAGCACGTGCCGGTAATATAGAGTTGATGAAAACGCTTAAAGCCAAAGGTATCCCCTATACCGACAACGCCATGATTATGGCAGCGCAAGGCAGCCGACGTGGCGCAGCGCCGATAGAAACTTTCCAGTACCTGGAAACCTTAGGCATTAAGCTAAACGTACTCAGCAAAAATGGTGAAAACGTATTGCACCTGATCGTACGTCGCCCGGGGCAGGACAAGATGATCCAATATTTCCTGGACAAAGGTGTAAAGGTTGACCAGGCAAACAATGACGGCAATAATGTGTTCATGAATGCGGCTGCTGTTAACCGTGAGCCTGGAACACTTGAACTGCTTCGTCCAGGCATCGCCGATATCAATAAGGCTAACAAGGATGGACTCACTGCACTGACAATGGCAGTCCGCGGCAATAGTCCTGAAGTTGTAGAATACCTGGTAGAAAAAGGTGCTAAAACAGATGTAAAGGATTCCAGAGGTGATAACCTTACTGTTTACCTGCTGGATGCCTATAACCCGCGCCAGTCAAAGGAATTCGAGGCTAAACTTGAAATTCTGAAAAAAGCTGGACTGGATATCAGGGCCGTTCAGCCAAATGGAAATACACTTTATCACCTGGCCGTAGCTAAAAACGATGTTAACCTGCTGAAGCTCGTAAGTACATTGAACGTGGATGTCAACGCCACCAACAAGGAAGGCTTCACCGCTTTGCACAAGGCAGCAATGCTGGGTAAGGATGATGTTGTGATGAAGTACCTGATTTCTGTTGGTGCCAGGAAGGACATCAAGACCAGTTTCAGTGAAACCGCATTTGACCTTGCCAGTGAAAATGAAAATTTTTCTAAACAAAACGTCTCTCTCGGGTTTTTAAAATAATAGTATGCAGTTTTACAGGATGGCTCTGGTGATAGTTGCGATTTGTGCGTCTTTTGTTCTTCCGGCACAAACCACAAAGTATAAGTGTATGGTGCAGATGTCGAATTATGTTGGAGAAGGCGCTTACATAGTAGTATCATTGATTGATCCGAAAGGTGCTTATGAAAAAACATTATCAGTGATGGGTTCCGATAAGGAATGGTATCCTGATATAAAAGAATGGCACAAGGCTTACAAGAAAAAACCCACCAATATCAGCGCTATCACCGGTGCTTCAGTAGCAGGCGGTGATCGCAGCGTGGTGACACTTGAAATGGAAACGGCTAAGATCAATGCGGGTTATACACTACGATTTGAAAGTGCAGTGGAAGACAAAGAATACCATGTAAAGGATCTTGAAGTTCCGCTAACTACCGAAGGACTTGGCAGCAAAAAAGATGGCACCAACTATATACGTTACGTGCGTTTCAGTGCCAACTAATATTTCTTAATTGATATGATCATATCTGTCTGGAGATACAGCCACCTTTTATTGGCTGTATCTTCTTTTTTATTGCTCACCCTGGCTTCGGTAACGGGCATTATGCTGGCTTTTGAACCTATTGCCGGCAAGATGCAGGAGTACCGCGTACACGGTGCAGAAAAGCTGAGCCTGGCAGAAGTGGTACCCCTGGTTAAGAATAATTATAAAGATCTTCAGAAATTAAATGTTGATGATAATGGCTTTGTGGTTCTTGAATGGACAGACGAAGCTGGTATTGCAAAGAAATCATACATCGATCCCCGGGATGGTAAGATCCTCGGTGCTGTAAAGGAACAATCTGAATTTTTTAAATGGGCCACTGCACTTCACCGTTCTTTGTTCCTTCATGAGACCGGCCGTTTTCTAGTGGGGCTTGCTTCTTTTCTGCTTATCCTTATCGGGCTTTCAGGCATCATCCTCGTGATCCAGCGGCAAAAGGGTATCCTGCGTTTTTTCGCCCACATTGAACGACTAAACTGGGCTCAATACTATCATGTGGTTTTCGGTCGGGTGGTGCTGTTCCCAATTATATTTATTGCTGCCACGGGTACTTATTTAACAGTGACACGTTTTGAATGGATAAATGCTGCTGAAGCAAAGCTGCAGGCAGAGACCGATAACCTGGCAGAAGAGCCGGCTCATAATGTAAAAGATTTCCCGCTTTTCAGGGAATTAAAGCTCTCAGCATTGCAGTCGCTCGAGTTTCCTTTTTCTGAATTCCCTGAAGACTATTATACTATCAGGCTGCATGATCGGGTTGCAATGGTGAACCAGTTTACAGGGAATGTAATTGCAGGAAAAAATTATTCTACTGCGGCAAAGCTGAGTGCTTTTAGTCTGCGTTGGCACACCGGACGGAATGGGATCATCTGGGCGATTGTACTCGCAATCAGTTCCGGTTATATTCTCTTTTTTATCTATTCCGGTTTTGTAATCATGTGGCGCCGGAGGGCGAATGTGTTGAAAAACAAGTTTAAGCCTGATGAAAGCCCGGTAGTGATTCTTGTTGGTTCTGAAAACGGCACCACGATGCGTTTTGCGCGGGCAGCCTTTCAACAGTTGGTAACCCAGGGAAAAAAGGTTTACCTGACCGATATGGATAAATACCGCAGCTTTCCTTTGATGGAACAGTTGATCGTGATGACCAGTACTTATGGTCTCGGTGATCCGCCCTCCAACGCAAATCATTTTTCTTCGAGGTTATCGAAATATCCACAGGATCATGTTTTTGGCTTTTCGGTCCTGGCTTTTGGTTCCCGGACTTATGCTGACTATTGCAAATTCGGCCTCGAGGCTGATTTGATGTTGAGTCACAAACAATGGGCATCCCGAAGCACGGAAGTGTTTACCGTAAACGACCGGTCACCTGAAGACTTTGCTGCCTGGTGCAATGCCTGGTCGCAGCACACAGGCATGACCGTTAGCCTGACACCGGATTTGATTGGCACAGAAAATCACAAGGATTTGCGCAGGATGATAGTAAAAGATAAAACAGTGATGGCTGCTGCTGATGATACTTTCCTGATACGTTTAACGCCCCCGAAAAAAGCAAGGGTCCGATCCGGCGATCTGCTTGCTATATATCCCGCCAATGATCATCGCGAGCGTTTGTATTCTATAGGCACGATCGATAAAGAGATTCAGCTGAGCGTAAAATATTACCACCAGGGACTAGCTTCAACATTTCTAGATGCCCTCTCTTCCGGTACTTCAATCCAGGCACGCATCGTGAAAAATGAACATTTTCATTTTCCTGTCAAAGCATCTTCCGTGATTATGATTTCGAACGGTACGGGCATCGCACCGTTTTTGGGAATGATCAGTGATAACAAAAAGAAAGTTCCGGTTCATTTATATTGTGGTTTTAGGTTTCAGCGATCTTTCGTTTTGTATGAGGATTTTCTCCTGGAACAAAAAGCTGCCGGACAGCTGGAATCCCTGCACTTAGCCTTATCCCGCGAAGGCGCAAAGGAATATGTAATGACTTTGTTGTCGCGCTCTGCTGCTAAGATTGGTAGTCTGCTTGCCAGCGGTGGTGTGGTAATGATCTGCGGATCTCTCGCCATGCAGAAAGATGTGCTCGAAGTGTTGGGAGATATCTGTAAAGCTCAAGCTGGGTTGGATGTGGATACGCTACATTTAAATGGAAAGATCCTTACGGATTGTTACTAAAACTTTCCAAATCTCTAACTTTCAAACTTATTATTCTTTTATCATGTATTCATCCAGGTTAAGGTTTTTCGATTTATAGAACTTTCCGTTTTCTGAAATCATAATACAACTGTATTCAGGAAAGCGTTCAAGGAGTTTCATTCCCTTGCCTTTTCCGAGCACCATAATAGAAGTGCTGAATCCGTTTGCCATTTCAGCATCTGGTCCGAATACTGTTACGCTGATCAACCCTGTCGCCGGGTAGCCAGTTAAGGGGTTGATGATATGCGAATATCGTTTGCCATTGATTTCAGCATACTTCTCATAACTACCTGAAGTAACAACTGCGCCTTCTTTTAACGGGACCACTGCATAAAGTTTGTTCTTCTGAAAAGGATTGGTAATGCCTATGTTCCATGGTGATCCATCAGGCTGAGTGCCCCAGGTGTTCATATCTCCCGATCCATTAACGATACCTGCCCTGATGCCTTTCTTCAACATTATATCCCGGCAACGATCAGCAGCATAACCTTCTCCGAGCGCGCCAAAACCAATCTTCATGCCTTTTTCTTTAAGTAATATCGTGGAGTTTAAAGTATCGATGATAATGTTCCTGTATCCCACTTTTTCTTTTGCTTTACGAACCTGTTCCGATGTTGGTTTCACTGTCATGCTGCCATCAAAAATCCAGATCCTTTCCATTGCGGCGAAGCTGATATCAAATGCGCCATTCGTGAGCTTTGAAAGACTGATAGCTCTTTGTGTCAGTTGCAACAATTCCTTATCAACTATTACAGGCTTTATTCCGGCATTTTTATTTATTCTTCCAACCTGTGTAGTATCTATCCAATCTGAGATCAGGTACTCGATTCTCCTGATTTCCGCGATACAGCTATCGATATATTGTTCGGCAGTGATGGAGTCCTTTGCAACAATGGTGATATCAAATCGGGCACCCATCAATTTTGTAGTTCGGGTGCGTAATGTTTGAGCTGTTGTTGCAAAAAAACAATTGAAAAAAAATGCTGCCAGGAAAAACTTCATGCATCGAAATTAGACTTATCTATATCAGAGTCACAAAGAAAGAAAACGCGAAGATTTGTTTAATAATCCTAATTTGAAATTCTAAACCCCAATCAAAATGAATCCAAACAAAACATTATGGGAAAAAGGTGATTTCACACAAATTGCTGAAACTATGCGGGAAAGTGGTACTGAATTTGTCGGGGGACTCGGGATTACCAAAGGTCTTAAAGTTCTTGATTTAGGTTGTGGTGATGGTACTACTGCTATTCCTGAAGCTAAGCTTGGAGCAGAAGTGCTGGGTGTTGACATAGCCAGCAATCTTGTTGCTGCAGGAAATCTCCGGGCTAAAGAAGAAGGCCTTGCAAATTGTAATTTCCAGGAAGGCGATGCATCTGACCTGAAAGACCTGGAAGACGAAAGTTTTGATCTTGTTGTCAGCATCTTTGGAGCTATGTTCGCGCCCAAACCATTTGATGTTGCAAAAAAAATGGTTAGGGTTACGCGTCGTGGTGGAAGAATCGTGATGGGAAACTGGATACCGGGAGACCCAACGCTGGTGGCACAGATATTAAAGATCAGTTCCGCATATACACCGCCTCCACCTGAAGATTTCATCAGCCCTATGTTGTGGGGTGTGGAAAGCAATGTTATAGAACGTTTTGTTAATGCGGGTATACCAAAGGAAAATATAACTTTCGCCAGGGAAAGTTTCACTTTCAGATCGCCTGATTCACCGGCAGAATTCGTAAATAAATTCAAAAACTTTTACGGTCCCACTATGAATGCTTTTGAAGCTGCAGAGAAAAATGGAAAGGCTTCGCAACTACAAGACGAGTTGACAACTTTGTTTAATAATCAAAACAAAAGCACAGATTCAAATAAGACTTCGATACCTGCGACTTTTCTTAAAGTAACAGTGGTGGTTTAATAAACAATTCATATCACACATAAAAAGTACCAACCTTCTTTGATTTCAACTTTGATTTCATAGATGGATTGCGTGAAATCAACACATTTAGGTTGTCTTCCAATTTTGACTTTATAGCGGCACGATTCTTTTGTTTTCTATATAAAACATAGTTATGGTAAACAATGATAATCCAATCGTCGTGGAGACCACAAAGGAATTTCGTGTCCCGGTCGAACAACTCTATGAGGCCTGGAACAGTGAAGAAAAATTGAAAGAATGGTGGCATCCCTTTAATAAAAATTTATCCAGGGTAGTTAATGACCTGAAGCCAGGCGGAACTGTAGAATATGAGTTTGACGGAGATAAAAAATTTCATATTAGCGGTGAGTATCAGGAAGTTGTTGAGAATAAAAGGTTGGTGTACAGCTGGAGCTGGGACCTTGAACATAATGAAATGAAAAATGGCGATTACACACTAACTATTGATTTTATTCCCGGGGAAGGCAAAAGCCGGCTGAACGTTAAACAGGAAGGATTCATAGACGAAAAATCGACAGACATACACAAGCAAGGCTGGGATCGCGGACTGGAAGCACTGAGATCTTATCTGGAGGAAAATAGTACCGGCAATGAGCCAAAAACCGAAAGCCCAAAGTCGCAGGGACAAACCATGAAATCGGAGGAGCAGCCCGGATCAAAGGAAAAAGCCCAATCCACCAAAAATACCAAAGTCCAACCTAAAGCAAAGAATGAAGGCAATAACAAGGAAAAGAACAAGGATCAGGCTAAAGAAAAAAGCGAAGGTCAACCTGAAGTAAAAACAACTGCAAAGACCGAAGCAAAAACCAGTAAGCAACCTGTAGTAGAAAGTCAGGAACAACCTGAAGAAAAAACAAGCGGAAAGCCCGAAGCTAAAACCAGTGAACAACCGGCGGCAGAAAGTCAGGGACAATCCGAAACAAAAGCTGAAGGACAACCACAACAAGCAAAAGCCGAAGGACAACCAGCGCCCAAAGATGAAGGGGCTTCAACAGGCAAAGGACCAAAACCTATTGGCCCGAATCAACAAACCTGGGATAACCCAAAGCCAGGGGAAGAATTGAAAAAGGAAATTGATGACCAACTGGCTAAGCTGAAAAAACTTGGAGAAAATCCAAGCGACCACGATCCTAAAATGGATGAACTAAATAAAAAGCACGATATCGAAAGCAGGAATGAAGGTCCTGAGCACGAGAAAAAATCTGAAAAAAATACGCAGGATGATTTCGATCCGGCTAAGCATAAAACTGAAGCGCCTGCGCATTAGAGTGATTTATGAAATTCATATACCGCATTATATCTATGCGGTTTTTTTTGTGATCAATCTTCAATTTTGCCGGTGTTTGTAAATTCGAAAAAGTCAAGATTCATTTGGCCATGCTCCACAATATGAACCTTCAGTTTATGAGTACCTCTTTCCATTTTTATGGTTGTGAGTGAATCCACTTTGTTCCAATGATGCCACTGTCTCCAGTCAATTGTATCCTTAACGTCGTTTGTTGAAGGAACTACTAAATGACCTGCTACGGACTGTCCGTCTAAGTCCAGCGAAATAATTCCATCTCCATTTGCAGTGTACATCATACCAACGCGGTAAAATGCAGCTTGATTAACATGAACTGTGTAGTTTATCCATTCACCTGGCATTGTCCAACCAACGTATAATTGATTTGAATCCGGGGCGACTTTATTGTAAGGATTATTATCAATTAAGCGCGTCTTGGTGTAGGATATATCCACACCTTCATGGATGCGAAATTCGTTAAGCAAATTTCCATTTACCGGGTTTAATTTCCCACTTCCATTATTTACACTATCCATATCATGATAAGCAACTCCTTCACCCCCTGTATCAAAATATTCGCATTCAACACGGCCAGGGATTTCCTGCATTTTCTTTTTGTAGGATTCATCCGGATTAAAAGAAGGCGCACACCCGGCTATAAAATTAACCAGGAGTAATATAACATTAAATTTCATTTAGCAATTATTGGAAGAATACCGATCGGCACTGCCATCTTGAGGCTATATCTCTATAATAAAATCTACATCGATTCTGAATTACTCAACCGGAGCCAACTTCTGTCCCAATTGTTGATACAGATCTAAAAAATCGTAACTGTTCCAGGCTTCCGCAATTTTGCCATCAGCAACCTTTACCATACAGATACCTGAAAATGTTACAGGCTTCCCGCTTTCTGTATGGATAGCTGAAACCGTTGTCCTGGCTGATTCAATATCATCCTGCGCAATGGCATCTTCTACCTTTACATTAACGTTATGAAATTGTCTTCGAAAATCATTAAAAAAAATCTTGAAACCTTTTGGTCCCTTGGGTTGATCATCAGGCACAATGCCTTTCGCCGTAGCAGTTGGAGTTAGTAGTTTATCAATTGCGTTTTCATCATCTTTGTTCCACACCTCATCGAACCATCTGTAAAGTAAAGTTGTTTGTAGATTACGCATAAAATAAAGTTTAAAGTTCATTAAGATATCTATACTGAATTTACCAAAATTGTTTCAAAAAAAGCAATTCAGTCCTGATCCCGCCTAATTCCTTAAATTCCTGCTATTCACTAATTTTATTTTTGCCACAAACCAGGGATTGGGCTCGAAACCATTAGTTGGAATATTTATATAGTCGAGAACTTTCTTAAAATTCTTCGAAGTATCAAAAAGGCCGTATCTATTAAGTTTTAGTCCAAACTTACTTTCCAGTTCTCTTCCTTTATTATGGCAATAAAAAGTATGAAAGCTACCACCTGCATCTATTCCAATAAGGTCAAACCCTATCAGTATTTCATTTTCATATTCAGCTTCCGGCACTTTCTTCGCGAGTGTAGTACGCAATCCAATTTCTGCTATCTTGTTTAACGTTGGCGTAAATTTCTCTAAAATTTCTGCTGCGGCTTCTTCGTCAAAATACAATCCGATAATTTTTATATCTCCCAAATGTGAAAAGAAGATTTTTTTATACTCGGATACACTTTCGATGTCCGTGAAAATATATGGCCAGACCAGCTTATTTTCATAGTGTTTACTATCTACCCATTTCCTGATTGAAATAATATTTTCATCTGTCAGAATAAAATTTTCTTTGGCCGCTCCCGCAAGTTTATCATTGTCATTTGTCCAGGAGTAAGACCACATATCTACCAAATGGTCATTTATACATTCACTGCAACTATAAACAAGTTTCCCAATTTCAGTTCCGAAAAGAAGGGGTTTAAGTTTTATCAAAAAGTAGCCGCCTAAATAGGATTTCATTTGATTTCTTTATAAACCATTCCATATTTTTTCTCAGTTTCTGCGTATTCTTCTTCCGTTTTTTCTTTGGCCGGCATTCCGGCAGGTGTACCATTTTCGATAAAATATTCTTCGAATCCAGCTGGCGAATACTGGAAAGCCATTAGCAGCTGTTCGTTACCGGTATTATCCAACCCATGCCATGTTCCTCTTGGAACGAATGCTACATCCCCGGTTTTCACTTCAATAGATTCATTATCCATGGTTAATGTACCCTGGCCCTTGTGAATAAAAATAAGTTCATCATTGTGCAAATGTTTATGGATGCGCATCTTCCGGCCAGGACTCTGTTCTTCTATACAAAATGAAACACCTTCTATTCCATGCTTTGCTTTTGAGAGCTTAATGGATATTGGCACTTTCCTTCTTCCGGTAAGAATATGGGTTCCTTCATCTGCATGTACAACAATTCCTTTAACCCGGGGTGAAAGGAGTTTAGCATAACTGATTTTTGTCAGACCTGTAAAAAGTGCAGTAAAAAACCCCACCGTTCCAGTTTGAAGAAATTTTCGACGATGTTGCTGAATGATGTTCATATCAGGAGTTTAGAGTGTAACAAGTTAACCGGTTAGTTCAGTCATTTGCGTTGTTGAGGTATGTCGAATTGTGACCTGAGCTTAGCGCTCGACTATTTTCCAAAAGGAATCCTTTCTGATAATTTTGCCATTCCGAAACTCCCAAAGGTCACAGCCCCGAACATTCAGACTAACACCAGCCGTTGTTGTCCCGGTTAACGTCCATTCTGAAACTCCCCGCTCTCCTGCCATCCAATGACGGTCCTCCCCATAATGAACGTCAGGAATACCTTTGAACCGACCCGCAAGTGCTTCCCGCACCTGCTCTTTGCCAATATAGCGTTTACCTGTCGGTTCAGGTCCACGAGGCATATCAAGAGTGCAGTCGTCTGCAAAATACTCCATTATCGCGTCGAGATCATGTCTATTGAAGGCCTCCAGGACTTGCTTCAGCGTGTCGGCAGTAACGATCATTTCTTTCGTGTTTGATTGATTTAGTATTGTGTTGCTCCCCGGGTTGCCGGTGCAGCCAAAAAATAATAGCAGAACAGTTAACAGGCCAATAATCAACATTTGCATTTTCATTGTCTGTTGAATTGATAGTGTCAGTTATCACTGGTTCAGAATGCAGCACTAATTATAAACTGGCAATTTGGAAGCTGGTTTATATTTGACTTCCTTCCTGGTTGCTATAAATGTTATAATTAATATCAGGGCTCCGATTGCCAGCGGGGTAGCTGTTAGCTTATTGTCCACAATATTGTGAACATTAAAATTTATCATTGTCAGGATACCCCTGGCGAAAGCAATAAAGCCCACGATATAAGCAAGAGTAAACCCTTGCGTTTTTCTTTTAATTATCCATACAATAGCAAGAACTGGCATAACAGCAGATGCCAGCATAAATCCTCCAAGAACAAAAAACAACTTCTCTAAGTCAGCTGACAGCGATTTAACGCTGAAAAACTGTAATGCGTCTGACTGATCAATTAAACAAAGTATTCCTATATAAATGGGGATTAGCGTTGTAACAATAAGTACCCCAATAAGGATCTTTGTGAAGATTTTCATCGTCAAACTATTTTTAAGTTAAGCAAACCTATAATCTGAAAGTGTGGGAAAACGTCCTGTGAAAACATCTTGCCATGAAAAATTAAACCTCATGCTCAGCCAATACCAGCTTATTCAACTGTGGCAAAGCATTTGTCCGCATATAAGTGCCAACAGGTAATCCCATTTGTTCCATCCCGGCTACCCACTCTTCATCAGTCACTGACACACTGTTTACCCACTCATCATCACTCATCGATGTTCTAAAATTTAAAAAGCCTTCTGCAGTGATTCCAACGGGTCTTCTAAAGCTGCCGGCCTTCCCGGATACTATCTCTTTTATAAGTTCGGCCACCTTTTCAGGTGAGTCATGGGCTTCCAAAGCTGCAGCAAATAATGACATATACCTTTTGATACCGGGATACTTTGTACCTGCGGGGATTTCCCTGGCCTTATTGAAAATGGGTGTTTCGATAATTGAAGGTTCGATAACCACCACTTTTATATTGAAAGGCTGGACTTCCTGCGCCAATGATTCGCTGAATGCTTCAACTGCAGCTTTTGAGGCGCAGTATGTACTATGGAAATTAGAAAACAATTTACCGGCTATAGAGGATATGTTAATTATTGTACCGGACTTTCTTTCCCGCATTGAAGGCAATACGGCTTTGATACATCGAACCGTACCAAAGTAATTGGTGTTCATGTCAGAAGTAAACGAATCCATAGTCAGTTCTTCTACTGCACCCCAACTGCTAATGCCAGCATTGTTGATCAGCACATCAATATGACCTTCTTTTTTCATCACAAAGTTTACTGCAGCCTCTACAGATTCGTCATTAAGCACATCCAATGGCAAAACATGTAAGGGTAAATGATCCTTGTCTGCAACCCGTTGAAGTTTGGGGGATTGAACAGAATTTCGCATAGTGGCGTATACTGTATTGCCGTTGCGGGCAAGATTTTCGGCTGTAACGTAGCCGATCCCGGTACTGCACCCCGTAATGAAAATGACAGGCATCGTTTGTAAATTTTAAGGTTAAAAAAGATGTATTTAAAAAGAGAGACGCCGTTGCGGATAGATTCACAAAATCTTATTTGCTCCCGGCTTCAGCTTGAGTCGTTACATGGGATAACAGAAAATGCAGGTTACTATTTCGAAGGCAGACGGTTAATGAAATATCACAAAAGGTATAAGAGGCAACCAGACAGGGTTCGAAGAATGAATGAAATTCCGGCATGTACGGTCGCTGAAATTCGTCATATTCAATTTAACACAAAAGATTGACAGACCTGATTTTCTTTTTTTGTTCTAAGATAACCCAAGTTGCTTTTTTATCTTAGTTGAAAGTTTATCCTTAACGAGATCATATGACTGTTCCAGGTAGCGCTTCCAGTCGGATTTATTCATTTTATTGATATCATCAATTAATACCCATTTGTATTTAGCAACATAAGGGGCGGGTTTGAATCCTGGCAAACTACTCATCTCCTCAAACTCTTCATCTTTTACTTTAAATGAAGCAGATGTAGGAGTCTGATCCAGCCCCACCACACAAAACATTTTGCTCCCGATTGAAAATACAAGATCATGTTCCCATTTAATGTCCTCTGTTACTCCAGTCATCGCACCACAAATGCTTTGCATGTCTTCTATATTCATTGTACATTTTTTATTGTCCGTACTATTTTATTCAACAATGAAGCCTGGCATTGCCAGTGTCTGCAATGTATAAATGATTGGCCGTGATTGCGCGAATAGATCCGGAAACTTTTGAGTAACATTTCGGATTCAAACGGCTGCCGCATAAAGGCAACTGTTTGAAAAGCAATAATTCTTCAGGCAAACAGTCATTAATATCCTAAGAATGCCAATGAAACAATTTTTGAGAAATTTTCCATCCTTCTTCGGTCTTAATCAGATTGAATATGTCAGACATGTGAACCCCGGAGCCGGCGTTTTTTCCGGACCACTGCCGGATTTCAAGGCGAACAACTGCAATAGTGCCGAGCACTTCAATACTGGCAAAATCAGGTTCAATATCAGGCGCTGGTCCGTTTTGGTCAATCCAGTCATACAAAACCTGGATGGGTGAAAACAAGAGGGTATTGCCGACATAACCAACAAGTTGGGAGTCAGGATGGAAGCCTGGGCGCATCAGTTCGCTTTTTCCAGACCTGGAGCCGTCGATGTAGTGTTGAAGTGTTTGTACAATGGCGACCTGGTCGTTTAGAAAATCAACTTCTGTGAGATTCATGTTTGCTGTTTCCATGTTTAAAGGTTTTAGTGTGAAGAAAATTTTAATTCCATTGTTAGTGAAATTGTGAGACCGTTATTTCCACGGGTGGGCGCGGCTATTTTCACGAGGCGGCTATTTTCACGAGAAGGTGCGGGCTATTTCCTGAAGGATGTGCGGAAGTAAAGGGAGATTAAATTATTCGTAAAGTATCGGTATTTGCCCGCCTGTTACAGGTCGGTTATTTGTTACTGGATCCACAGGGAATGGAGAGAAACTGCTGTTGAGTCTTATTCCAGGAGTAGATATAAAGATAAAGGTATTTGTGAATGTGCAGTGATTAGTGATTGTCATTTTTTGTAATCATACAATTCCCTTAGATATCTGGTTACGTTTTGCTGTTCCATCGTGTCAATCCGGAAATTCAATTTGGCTGCAAGTTCATTTGAGATTTTTTCGAAAAGTTCGATCATAATGAAAAGTGCTTTCCAGTTATTCACTATATCTGAGTCTGAATAAGTCTCCAAAACCGTTTTGTAGAAGTCATTTGAAACATAATTATGCATAAACCTGCCTGCCTTTCCAAATGAAACGGAAAAATCATTATCTGCACCAATCTTCCATTCAATGATTTTCATAAACATCGGCCTTATGGCGGTTTCAAGCATTTCTTTGGCATACGTAACTTCATTTCTTGATAATCCCTTTGCAACATAGGTACTAACCCACCAAAATTCGTTACAGACATCGCTAAACTCCTTTGCAGATGGTTGTTTAATAAAATAATCTGAGTCGTTTGGCAATGGCAATGTTTCAAAGCGATTGTCCTTATCAAGAAGACAAACGGTGAGACTATCGGGCCAATAATTATTAGTGATTTTTTCTAACGGATATAAAGTAAGATCAATTCTATTTCCATCTTCCAATATCATCAAATATGCAAATCCATCGTGATCTTTTTTTCCAAAACTCATTTCATCGGGTAGTTGCCGGATAATAATGTCGCCAAAAACGTTGACCCAGCTACGATCATTTGTAAAGTCATTGAGGCTACAAACAATAAAAACGATGTCAAAGTCCTGATACTCGTCTGGTATAGCATTCGGATTTGCTCTCGAACCGTTCATTAAGACTGCTCTAATCCTGTCGTCATTCGTTGCAATGTCGATAATGAGCTTTATAATTTCAGTTCCATTTCTCATTGCAAGTGAATAACTATTATAGATACGCGCCGGAAAATATGTTATTACAAATCATTTCGTTTACTACCTGTCGCTTACAAAATGTCGTAATCAAGTTGTTCTTGAACCCAGTCAATATTTCTATCTCTCCTGAACTTAAACCATAGTTCCCTGTATTCACCGGCATTTGCAATTTGATGTTTGAAGTTGGCAAATGGCTTATGACCCTCAATTGCCTGTAACAATCGGCTTTTGACAAAATTATCTTCCAATGAAAGCACAAAATTCTCCATCACGCTAAAACTTTCTGATGAAACCATGCCTTTAATCTCAATATATTTTTCGCGATCATCAAATACCTTGTCAATTTCCTCTTGCCAAACCTCCATATCCTCATAGAGGTCTTTATCTTTATCAGGAAATTGAATTATCTCTAAAGTTTCTTTATGGAGATAACAAATTTGACCAGCCTCTAAACTATCTGCAATATCATTTAATATCTCCTTTGAAACTTTCATATAAGGCTTTGTGATTTGCTTCCGCTCATCTAGAACCTTCTGCCGAAAGCAGACAAGCGTAATATTTGACTATTCAGGGTAATGGCGCCGCATTTGAAAATGCAATTTTAAGCTGGCGGGCCGACAATTATATACTCAACTGAAAGTTTATTGAGAGTTCTGCAAACACTCAAAATACTATTGGTTTGGCTGCGTTCCATTATCCGTTTTTGCCGCTGCTTTTAAAGGGGATAATTGAGTATACAGAAAAGACACCTCGTTTCCTCCAATTTGTTTATTACTTTTATCCCACTTCATCCACTTCCTGAAACCCCCAGGTAGATTATCATTGGCCAATCCTTTTGTAACTAACCAATATTCATGTTTATCAATAGTATTTTTCAACAACTGGTGAGCAATAATAACATCCTCACCAATCAGCGTATAGAAATTCTTTATTTTATATCCTGTGAATTCTCCATAATGGGTTATGAACTTCAATGTAAGATTGATTGCAGTTCTGCAAGCCTTGCATTGACAGGTTCTGTGTAGTTCGTATATCTTGAGCTGTTTGTGAAACGCAAAAAACATACTTTCAACCTGTTCATATATCAAAGAGAGTTCAGGCAAGTCTCCGAATTTGTAAAAAAGAACTGCATCCCCTTCAATTTCTGAAACCTCCAATCCCATCTCATTTTCATCAATCAAAACTTCAATCAATTCATGGATAATATGATGGCTATGAGCAAGCTCAATGTTTGTAACAAATTCAGTGAAGCCGCTTATATCAGGTATGAAAAGTAATCCCTTGTTTTTCATTGTTTAAAATTTTATCGTTGCAGGAGGCTTCAAACAATAAAATAGAAACGGACGCTGTGTCAGGATGGCGTCCGTTCCAAAAACAGATGATGAACGTTTTACAAAATCAATTGAGAGATCTGAATCCTTCACGGATATCATTAACAAGAAGTTCGGGTTGTTCCCAGGCAGCGAAGTGCCCTCCCTTGTTATGTTTTTTGTAGTAGATCATGTTTGGATATGCTTTCTCTGCCCAACTCCTGGGAGCCTGATAGAGTTCATCTGGAAAAGCGCTCACGACAACCGGGACGGTGACACCTAGTGGAGTTACAAAGGCATACTTATTCTCCCAATAGATACGGTATCCGGAAATTGCCGTGTTCGTCAACCATGTAAGCGTGATGTTGTCGAGGACATCATCTCTCGTAAGTCCTTCAGCCTTCCCTTCAAATATTCGGGAGATCATCGCCAAACTAGGCTGGTCGTGATCAAGAAATATAGTGGCGAGGCCGATGGGCGAATCCGCGGTTCCAATCAAGGTCTGCGGACGGCTTCCCATAATGAACGCGTAGGAAACGTGCTTGTATGAAAAGACCAATTGGTCGTACGCCTTTTTTTCCTCAGCTGTAAGATCGGATGGAGCAGGAGCTCCTGCAAAAGCAGCATTATTAATTTCAGTTGGAACTGTGCAAGGAAAATTTGTAGCCATGCCCAGTAAATTATTGGGTGACTGTACAGCCATTACATCCGTGATTAGCCCACCCCAATCTCCGCCTTGCGCAAAAAATTTCTCGTATCCAAGACGCTTCATCAGTGTTACCCAGGCATTGGCGATATGGGATGGCCCCCAGCCGGTAGTGCCTGGCTTTCCAGAAAATCCATACCCTGGCATAGATGGAATTACTACATCAAAAGCATCTTCAGCCCTTCCACTATAGGCAGTTGGATCTGTAAGCGGACCAACGATCTTCAGTTGCTCAAGGATCGAACCCGGCCATCCATGTGTGACGATAATTGGACGTGCATTTTTGTGTTTCGAATGAACGTGAATAAAGTGAATGTCAAGTCCGTCAATTTCTGTTATAAACTGGGGCAAAACATTCAGTTTTGCCTCGATCTTGCGCCAATCATACTCCGTAGCCCAATAGTTCGCAAGTGCCTTCATTGTCGCCAGAGGAACACCCTGCGATTGATCGTTGACAGGTTCTTTTTCAGGCCACCTTGTCGCTAAAATGCGGCGTTTTAAATCATCAAGGTCAGCTTGTGGAGCATGAAATTGGGGGAAGGGGCGGATTGTTTCATTCGATGAGTCATTAGCAGAAGACTTGTTTTGTGCATTGCTTAACGAGGCTTGCATCACAGGGTCTTCTGAGACAGCTGTACCTTCAACGGTACTTTCGTTTTTTTCCATTGTTTTAATTTTTTAAAATTTTTAGATTATTTCCTTATAGTTACCATTGCAATAAAAGTTGCCTGGTGCTACCTGACCACTTTTCTATAAGGCAAATGAATGGGGCTTTGAACAAAGGTTTAAATGGGCAAAAAGGAGAGGGCAATATGCTGTTCACGATGACGATGACAGCACTTTTTAATTGGAGACTCCAAGTTATTGATAATAAATTAAAGCTAACTAAGCTAAGATTGTTTAATATCTTCTGCAAGTATACTTTTGCACATCAAGAAATAAGATTGAGTGGAAAGCCGGTAATCTATGGTAGCCAAAATGAAATGCCTTTATCGCAGTAATTCTAAATGATTATGTTGAGCAGCTGCCCTTCTTCGCACTTATTGTTACCAGAATTTCCACCAAGCCTTTTTAGGTTTTCTTTTTGGCACTTCCTTCTTTGTTAAAGCTGATTTAAAGAAGTAAAGTGAGGTTGATGGTGTCAACAGTCAAGCCAATGCCGTGAAATGCGTAGCGCTTGATGTGATATTTTTTCAACTTCCCGAATTGCGGATAAATCTTGTCGTGTCGGTATGCGGTTAATAAATCAGTCCTGTTGAACTCTTGCTTGAACGCCTGCATGACCCGCTCAATGTTTTCTTGATAGTCATTTATCAAGTCAACTATAGAATAAACATTCAACTCGTTTCTTAGATCTGTTAATAGCTGAAATATGTTGTTGGCCAAATCCTGCCCGTCTTGATGTATGAAGTCATCCCAGTCATGAGTAGGAGCAAACCACAACCACAAATTGTTTATTTGCTCTATGTCACCCGCAGTGAGTTTTGCGATACTTTCGGCTAGTGCTGCGTGAAAATCTTGTGCTGAATAGAAGTGGTCTGAATAACCGCCTGTAAAGTGTTCCGCCAACTCCTCTGCTTGATCAAGAAGTAAGTAAAGTCGTTCAAGTTTGAGGTTACCTGTCATTGTCACTTACAGTTATGTCAATATTGGAATTGTCGCCATTGGGTTGCTGCTAACGTGGTAGTATTGGCGAAGGCGGGCCACACTTGGTGTTTTGTTTGCCAGGGTATCAGCCGCCCGCTTTTGCCATGTTAGCGATAGTTCTTTTTTTTCAACAGCTGACTTGCGCGATTTCTAATTTTAATGTTCGCACCCTTTTCCGCTAATCGTGATAATCGAAATTTATCTCGAGACACGAGGTCAAGAAGTAGATCATGCATAACCTTGTCACCTTCATTCAGACAATTCTCAAAATTTTCTTCCGTTAGGGGCGAAGAGTTAAGCTGCCTGATTAACGAATGTCTTCGAATTATTTTCGTTGTCCATTCTCCATATCCTGAAAGACTTACAACCGTAATATCAAACTGCTTTCTGGCAAGGCAATCTTTTGCCAGCAAACTTCCAAAGGCAGCACCTGCTACTTCCTGATCTGTTTCGCTACCGACAACCATCAAGAAGTTATTTAATTCTGAGTCAGAGAACCGATCCTTACCCTCGATATGTCCAATAAGGGTTCTATATCGATAGCGTTCGGGATGGGTGTCGGTACCGTTCTGGAGCGCACTAAGCCGGCCAAACACTATGACCTGCACTGTTCAAAAACTTCAAATTGAAATCGAATGTTGGAGTATTGTGGAATAGTCCATTTTTGAGATGGTCTTCTGCATTTCCAGGTCGCAATATTCTCGCTCTTTAAATATGCCCATCCCCGCTACCCCTTCAAAAACGGATTCTCCCTTTTTTCAACCCCGATGAAAGTTGTGTCTCCGTGTCCGCTATAGACTTTGGTATTATCCGGCAATGTGAATAGCTGCCCGCGGATGCTTTTGATCAAAGTATCGAAATCTCCTCCCGGCAGATCCGTTCTGCCAATGCTTCGCTGAAAGAGTACATCCCCACTCAAAACAAACTCATCAGCCTTAGAATAAAAACTAATATGGCCCGGCGAGTGGCCCGGGGTAAACAACACGGTCAAACGATCCTTGCCAAGCAAAACTTCATCACCGGCTTTTAGCCAATGCAACGGACCTGTATAGTTGTCAAAGGGAATACCCCAGCTCTTTCCCGAAACCGGCGCATATTCAAGCACCGGCTTCTCCAATTCGTTCGTATACAATTCCAAATCCCAGGTCTCAAAAACAAACTTGTTTCCAAACACGTGATCGAGATGGCAATGGGTGTTTAACAAATATTTAGGAATAAGGCCATTTTCATTTATAAATGCTTTCAACTCATTGCGTTCTGCCGGAAAATAACATCCAGGGTCAACAATCACGCACTCACCCTCATCGTTATAAACTACGTATGTATTTTCCTGTATCGGATTGAAGGTAAACTGCTTCACTGTCAACATATTCGTAACCTATTTTAAGCTAATTTCAGATTTTACCGGTAGTCCGGATTGTTATAACTTTAAAACAATTAAAGATTGGATATGCAATTTCAACAGTTTATGGGAAAGGGGAAAGAATTATTTGTTTTTGCTTTAGCTGTCCTATGTTTTCAATTCGATTCGCTTGCACAGGTTAATACCGTCGAATTCGGGAAAAACCGGGTGCAATACCGGAAATTTAAATGGCAATACTACCAGACTCAAAATTTTAATACTTACTTCTACGAAAATGGCCAGACGATCGCAAATTATGTCACCCAGATCGCTGAAACGGAACTTCCCCAGATAGAGCAGTTTGTTGAATACGGCTTACAGCGCCGCACCAACATCGTTATTTACAATCATTTTAATGAACTCGAACAATCTAATATAGGCCTCAACCTCGACTGGCAAACAACCGGTGGGATCACCAAACTGGTAAATAACAAGATGATCGTTTACTATAACAGCGATCACGCTCATCTTCGCCGCCAGGTTCGCCAGGGTATTGCACGTGTGTTGGTTGACAATATTTTATTCGGAGACGATCTTGGGGAGTTCGCTACAAACCAGGCCCTGCTCGATCTTCCGAAATGGCTGGTTGACGGATACGTTGATTATGTAGCCGAAGAATGGAGCACTGAGCTGGATGACCAGCTGAAATCGGCTCTTCTATCAGGCAGCTATAAAAACTTCTACCAGTTTGCTTTCGAAAAACCTTTGCTCGCAGGGCATGCTTTCTGGAACTATATCGCAGACAAATACAAAAAGGAAAATGTTACCTACTTCCTTTACCTGGCCCGTGTTTACCGCAACCTGAACAGTGCTTCCAACCGGATCGCGAAAAAGAAGTTCAAGGAGCTTGTGAAAGATTTCATGATGGAAACTGAGGAAAAATATTACCTCGATATCCGCGGCAGGAGAGATATTCCAAAAGGAACAGTATCGATCGTTGAAGAACTGAAAAACAACCGGGACTTTATCCGTTTCACACCCAATCCTGCACCAAGATCCCAGACCTATGCCGTGGTTGAGTATATCAAGGGGCAATACTGTGTTGTTTTATATGAAAATATGGTAGACCGTAAAGTACTCCTGAAAACAGGGGTGCGGGTGAACGACAACCAGGTTAATCCAAACTATCCATTGCTAGCCTGGGATCCAACAGGCACGAGGTTATCATGTATTTATTGGTCAGAAGGCAAGTCAAGACTGTTTGTTTATGATATGGTTCAGAAATACAGGCCAGTCAAAAACCAGGTACTTGAAGATTTTGAGCAGGTCCAGGATATGAAATACATGCTTGACAACAATACGCTCTTGCTTAGTGCAGTGCGGAAAGGTCAATCCGACATCTTCGTTTACAAAATAGACAAGGGAACTTTCGATCAGATAACAAATGACTCTTATGCTGATCTTGATCCATCTTTTGTCGCATTTCCAAGCCGCACGGGTATCCTCTTTTCCTCAAACCGGCCGAATGGTGTGATCCGCGGAGGCGATACTGCAGTTCCGCTCAATCGTTACAATGTATTCCTGATTGATAACTGGAACAGGAGCGAATTCAAACAGATCTCCCAGCTGACCAATATGAAATATGGTACAGCCAGGTTCCCGACTCAATATAATACAACCCACTTCACATTTATCAGTGACGATTTCGGTGTGGCAAACCGTTTTGCAGGATTCTTCTCAACGCGGAGAGCTGGACTTGATACTGTTTACCTAGTTGCTGACCAGGTGTTACGCAACCCGGATATGAGAGAACTGGATTCAACCCTGCAGGTTTATGGCAAAAGTAAACCGGACTCTATATTCTCCTTTTCTGTGACGCAGGATTCGGCATATGTGTTCCCAATCACCAACTATCAAAGTGCATTGCTTGAAACCAAGATTGCCGGTAATGCCGGGCTTGTAAGCGAAACAAGACAACAGGGTAATCTGAAATTTCTTTACAAACTGAAAGTAGATGATGCAGCCCTGAGAAGGAGAAATGTTAATCCCAAACCTACCGATTACCGGAAGCGTACCATCACCGAAGACGTGATGTCAGCTGGCAGGGCTATCCAGTTTGAAGAACCTTCTGCCGATACAACCGGGAAAAAGAATGCATTTGAATCTGAGTTTGAAAAAGAAGTAACTGATTCAACCCGTCCGGCTGCCCCTGTATCGCCGCAGCCACTTGAACCTGAACATGAATCGGTCCTGAAAAAAGCAAAACTGTTTGATTATAAATTGAAGTTTTCTGCTGATAATTTTTCGGGCTCATTTAATAACGATGTACTCATCAACCGGTACGAACCTTATTCCGGCTCATTACCGGTTGTACTTCAAAGCGGCGGTGCATTCAACGGTATGCTGAAAGCATCTGTTTATGACCTGTTTGAAGATATTCGATTCACCGGTGCGATACGTTTACCGTTAATCAGCGGAGCTGGTAGCGGTGCAAGTGTTGGCACAGGAGGCACCAGTGTTTTTGTACCAGTCAACTCGTCTTTGTTTGATGGTGGTGGTGAGTGGTTTGCGAGGGCAGATTACCTCAAACATCGCCTCGATTATTCATTTATTTATTACCGCAAAACGGAAATCGGTGGAGTTATTGGTGTTAATGGTACAAACCAGGTGTTTGAAGGAAAACAATACAGTAATTTATTCCAGGGGGTAATCCGTTATCCATTCGACCGCGTCAGAAGCCTGCGTTTGTCGGTAGGTATCAGAACAGATAAGGTAATAGTAAGAGGTACCAATTTCGATTCATCGACATTGAAAGCTCCGACTATGAATAAGCAAACCTTTGCTGTTACCCGTCTTGAATATGTGTATGATAATACTATAATGAAAGCTACAAACATCATCCACGGTCTTCGATATAAACTATATACTGATTTAAACGTCCAGGCAAATAAGCCTTCGCCTGGTTTATTGAAACCCGGCCGGATGAACTGGAATGTTGGATTTGATGGTCGTTATTATCACCAGATCTACCGGAATTTTATCTGGGCGGGTCGTGCTGCTGCTGACTTCTCATGGGGTAATCAGAAGATTCTCTATTACCTGGGTGGTATTGATGGCTGGATGTTTCCAAAGTACAACCCCGAACCAAGACCATCTGAAAATAATGACTATGTATACCAGTCGCTGGCTGTGAATATGCGGGGTTTTAATCAGAATGTTGCCAATGGTAACAATACATTTGTGTTTAACAGTGAATTTCGTCTCCCGGTTTTTTCAACCCTGTTTAACAAACCGATCAACAATGCATTCCTCAGAAACTTCCAGTTGACCCAGTTTTTTGATCTCGGTACTGCCTGGACCGGACCGGTTAAAAACATAGCACGCCCATCCGTCCTTTATCCAAATGATGACGGAACTGTACTTGTGAAATTGAAAGCAGGAGGTATCGGACCTTTGGTTGGTGGATATGGATTTGGCGCCAGGAGTACTATACTTGGTTATTTCTTAAAGCTTGACCTGGCCTGGGAAATGAATGGATTCTTTAAAGGAAAGCCGATTTTATATTTTGGTATGGGAGTCGACTTTTAATTGAGTGGTAAGTGGTAAGTGGTGAGTGAAGTTGTTGAGTGTGTGAGTTTTGTTTTTCTGATTATCATTGAACACGTATAACCCAAACATAAAAAAGCGGCTGACAGTTTTGAACTCGTCAGCCGCTTTTTTATGTTTTATTGTGTGAGTTATTGTGTAGGTTGCTGTGTAGGTTATTGTGGCCTGATTTGATGTTTTATCTTCTAAAGGCACGTCACTATAACACTATTCACTCAACTCACCACTATAACTCATAACTCATCACTCATCACTCCTTCCAACGCCAGTCACCTGCAATTATCAAAGCCTCTTTCAAATTATTGTCTATCAGGAATTGCTTTGTTTGTTGATCGTTGAAATGTGCCGCCGGCAGTTTTTGAATGTTGGCCATAGCGTAGATCATCATAGAACTGAAGCGCACCTGGTTCACCATCCATTTTTTGTCGATGATATCGATGCCATCGCAATCTGCATGGTAACAACGAGCGATATCACCACTAAGGATACCGGTTGATGAAGCAGTTGGAATTCCCTGCAACATAAATGGCTCATGATCGCTGTGAAGTCCTGCTCTTCCGGCACCACTGCGATTACTGAAGACTGTATCTATGGCTTTTATTAGTTCACCTGTTTCCTTGAAAAACGCCTCCGCTTCTTTTCTGCCACCGGCTGTGAAACCGGCTGCATTACCCGCCATATCAAAATTGAAAACATAACCTACCTGTTTGAGAGTGTTGTTTTTTTGTGCCTGATCCACATATGCATTTGAACCCAGCAAACCCTGTTCTTCGCCCATAAATAATACAAACTCTATAGTGCGATCTCCCTGCAGGTTTAACTTTTTGAAGGTGCGTGCCATGTCTATTATAGAGAAAGATCCTATGCCATTGTCAGCCGCACCTGTTGCAAGATCCCAGCTATCAAGATGGCCGCAGATCACGATTTTTTCGTTCGGAAATTTTTTACCTGGTATAGATGCGATTACATTTCTCGCCTTGATTTTTCCGCTGAAGTTGCTCATTTCAATCTTACCTGAAAAAGCTCCGGCTTTCATTGATTCCTTAATTCTCATACCTTCTTCGAAGCTGATACATAAAGCTGGTATTGGATTCAGTTTGCCCGTCACTGATGCCGTACCTGTTAAAAGAACGCCACCTTTCACACCATTAAATAAAATGACCCCTGTTGCTCCATATTTAATGGCTAAAGCTGTTTTTTCTGAACGATGTAAATTTGCGAGGCCCGCGGGAGACCCGGGTAACAATCCTAAGGAAGCGAAAACGATTTTTCCCTTCGCCTTTCCGGGATTGGCAAGGTAATCCGCTTCAAGGCCGTTATCCATGTCTGCCAGCTCTGCACTCGTATTTACTTTAACCGGAGAATGAGCAAGGGCAACACATTTTATATCAGTTGAAGTTTTGGTTGCAGCATTTGTCAGTTGAAGTTTCACCGTTCCCCTGCTCCAGCTTTCTACTTCAAAAGGCTGAAACTTCAAATTGCTATAACCATATGATTTGAGCAGATCATAAGCGTATTGTTCTGCTTTTTTGCCGTTTTCAGAACCCGTGAGACGATGACCAATTGTTTTACTTGCATCACTCAGCCTTTCATAAGCTGCAGAATTTGCGAGAACTTCCTGGTTGATTTGTTGAAATACCGAGGCATGGTTGTTTAATGATTCGTCGTTTAACGCATTGCTGTTTGATGAATTACCATTTGGCGTATTACCATTTGGCGAACTTCCATTTTGAGAATATGAACTGTTTACGGCAAATGCAGCCGCAACTAATAATAATGAAGACTTAATCAATGCCATAGCAGTTATTTAGTTTGATAGTACTAAAAATAACTAATAATGAGCAATTATAAGCCCGGTCAAAAGAGCTGGCGGCTAAGTTTTTTAAGCATTTTGTAAATTATAGTCATCATTATTGTAAAAGCTAATATCATCGCCCAGGCTGCGCGGTTGTCCAGCGGATGAATCAACAACAATCCCATCTCTTTGGCCAGGTTAAATGGATTTGAAATTATATCCCAACTATTGAAACGGAGATAACGGCCGAGATAGACTCCAAATGAATTCAGAAACATGATCAGACTTACGAACAATCCTTCGCGAAGTCCGGGCAGGATCAATGAAAGATTTTTCTCCATCTGTCTTACAGATAAAAAACCCAGTATCATTCCGTTCCACGCAAATGACATCAGCAGCACCAGGTCAAACCACAATGGTATATTTTCACGCTGCATCAGGTGAAACAAATCAGTGATCATATAAAACGCGTTGGGAATTAAAAGCAGCCAGACAACGAACACCCCTGAGAATAACAGCTTACTTTTCAGATCTTTTGCTGAAGGCTTAAATATTTTTAACAACTGGTAAGGCAGATAGGCCAGGAAAAGGTTCCAGGGCATAAATATAAAAATGGGTTCCTGCGTGTACCATATTCTGAAAATAACCAGTGACAAACTGAATAAAACTGAATAGCCTATCAGGCGATCAATCTCAGATTTTATAAAACTCAGCCGCGTTATCGACAGCAGTATATTTAATGTTTTCAACTTAAAAAAATTTTGGAATAAAAATAATTAGGGCAACAGTCACCGCAGTGATTGCTGCAATTAGCACAGCTCCCGATGCAAGATCTTTGATGAACCGGATATCAGGATGGCGCTCGAGACTTATATAGTCCATCACTCTTTCGATACAAGTGTTAAAAATCTCGGCAACCCAAACAAATCCGATAGCAAATACAATTGCAAGCAGTTCTGTTTTTGTAACACCAACCCAGGCCGAGAAAACAAGTACTGCTATGGTCGCTATAAAATGTATCCAGAAGTTGTGTTCTTTTTTAAAAAAGGCCGCAAGCCCATTAAATGAAAACCTGAAACTCCGGATACGCGCCCGAAAGGAAAACTTTTCATCGTTCATAATATGCCATTTAATTTTCTTTTACTATCGTCTTATACATGATCTACCTCGAAACAGATGATGTTGGTTTCTCCGATGCCAGGGATTTTGTGATCGAACGATAGACAGCATCATCGGCAAAGTTCCATGATAACCAGCTATGTTGCTGCTGATCACTCATAAACTTTTCCTCGCGGGCGGTAAGGATCTCTTTTAAATCCACACTCGTACGAAATCCTGAAAAATTTGAAAACTGCGGATCTTTAGATTTCTCAACCAACACATCTATATTTTTCCTGATTACCGGCAAAGTCTGGTCAGAAAGACTCATTAAAAACCGGAGATCAGGTTGTATCTTATTAATCCTCTCAATGTTATGATTCGCGATAAATACGTCCCAGTTTTGAAGGGAACCAATCACCAGCATACCCAACAATACGTTCGCATTGAACCTGAATAAAAAGTAGCTCGATTTTTTATAATAGATTTTTATAAATACAGATGACAGGCCGGCCAACACGATTGCCAGGAAAAACAACACACCAATTCTTTTGTAAGCCAACCCATAGTTTGCGATATAATAATAGTCACGAAGACAAACTGAAGCAACCAGGAAAGCATTCTGGATCAGCCAGACATAAGCCATCAGTTTCAGGTTGCTGTTTCTTTTATAAAAATTCAGGTTGCCTTTGAAGAAAAACAATACAACAATAATGGCAAGCAGTATAGAAAAGATCAACACACCCGTGCCTTCATGTAACAATTCGGCAAGCGGCGCATCCTTACCATAATCGTCACCAAACCAGATATATACCAGATCGGTAATATTAATGATCAGTAAGAGGCAATTCAAAAGAACAAAACTTATTAATCCTATTAGATTTTTGTTTTTTAAAGCAAGCATGCCTTTCGAAAAACTGCCCATCACGGCGGAAACAATCTCATTAGAGATACTGAACTCAGGATCTGCACCGCGCGATGGTTTTGTTCTTATCAGCCTGTCGCTTAATGACAATTCTTTATCAGAAAAGTTGCCCGACCGGCTCCTGATCAATAACGCTCCGGTGATATAAGCGCCAAACAAAATAAAAAATATTCGTGACCAGGAAACGTATTTAAATATGTTTCCAAGATAATTTTCGACTGCTTGCAATACGTCGCCCGTAATTGATGCAAAAGCCCTGTTACCAGCCATATATACTAAAAAAAACAACAATAACAGCCCCATAGGAAACAACAACAATCGCAGTTTTCTTAAAGGTTTCTTATCAACCCTGCGATTTGTTGAGTTCTGTACAACCAGGCGGGTAAATTCAGGTAACAAAAAACTTGCCTGGTAAAACATAGAACCAACCGCAAAAATGATCGACCGGTGAATATACTCAGCGAAAGCAGCAAATAGTATGAGTGTAACGATAGCTGCAAACTTGCTTAAAAATGTGTTGTAAATAATTACCATACACCCACTAAGCAGATGAGCTGCCAGCAGCCACCTCACCGAACTCCGGTCAGCAGCTGTGGGATAAATGCTGATTATTGATGCGATGATAAAGACATCGAAAATCAGGAAGTTGATTGCCATCTTTTCCTGCCAAAACAAAAAGTTAAACAGGAAAGCGCCGGCGAAAGTGAGTAAAATTTTGGGAGACATTGTTTTCGTTGTTATTTTTTAAAAAGCGCTTTGAATCGCAAAGTTTAAATGCAAAAAAAAATCACTTCATACCTTTAATCATATTTTCAAGGGCCTCAATATGGTCACGGAAAGCTTTTTCACCAGCACGGGTAATTGAATAAGTTGTATTGGTCTTTCTGCCGATAAAACCTTTATGCACCTTGATATATCCGTTTTCTTCAAGGTTCACCATATGAGAAGCCAGGTTACCATCGGTTACTTCCATCATCTGCTTCAAATCATTAAAACTGATCTCCGGATTGACCATAAGTATACTCATCACGCCCATGCGGATGCGACTCTCAAAAATTTTGTTCAGATGTTCAATCGGGTTCTTCAAACCAGTAAATTTTTTAGTACTAACGGATGCTGCTTGTTACTTCCTATCGTATTTCCACCACATAATCACCCCATAGAATATGTGCAAAAACCCAAATCCTATTGTCCAGAATAAAAGACTGTAGCCCGGAACCCATAGATTTATCAGTCCGAGTATTATTTCTCCGTACCCGATATACCTGATTTCACCCAATGTGTATTTGCTGCCATTCACTAATGCCAGCCCGTAAAAAACCAGGCAGGCCGGGGCTACAAAAACCGTAGCTCCATGATACATCAGGCCCATGATAAATATGCCGCCAGCCGCCAACGGTATCATGGTATTTATCATCAGCCTCCTTGCTGTTATATCCCAAACCGACAAGTTGTTCTTTTTTGCCCTGCGGTAAGTAAAAACAAAAGCAAGTAAAAGAGCACCCACAAAAACTCCTGCCGCTATGGTAATCAATGATTTCTCCAATTCCAGCACGGAGTTGTTGCTGGCATAAGAGCCCACACCTGAGTTAAAATCTTTGATTTCCCTCCAGCCCAGCCATGCTCCAACCAGTGCGCAAACTCCTGCAGCAATTCCGCTTAAGCCACTCAAAGAAATGAAGCGCGAAGAGCGTTCCATCATTCTTTTTATGTCCTGCAGGGCGTCCAGCTGATGATTTGCTTCCATATAGAGTGCTTTGTGATACAAAGTAGCTGCTTTTTTATGAAACTTCCAAACGGATTTGCAATTTCTTCGGAACATAATCGTCAAACTATTGTTAACAACAAGCGGGCCCCGGATTTCAGATTAGACATATTATGATTAATGAAACAGTAAAGTGAAAACTCCTACTGGGAATATTAACAATCTAATGTGCAGCGAAACTCCTGAAATCCTGCTCCTCCGGCAGAAACAGCAATTTTTTAAGGGCCATTTTATAAAAAGGATTAACAACCATAGCGTATTTTTGAAGTATGATCGTTCGATTAAAAGAGATGTATAAATTTCTTGTAGTTCTTATTTGTTTATTTGTTGGCTCAGATGTTTCTGCACAGGTAAAAATTCTCAGGGGTGTCATTCGGGACGTTCATAGCCTGGAGCCGGTGCCTTTCGCCTCCATTGAATTTAAAAAAACATCTACCGGCAAACTGAGCGATTCATCTGGCGCTTTTGAGTTCCGGTTCAATGAATGGCCAACAGATACCGTTCTCATTACCTATGTCGGTTACCAGGATTTTCTTTTACCAATAGACTCCAACCTTGTCAGGAATGCCAAAAACAATGTTATAGATGTCACTATCCAGCTTGAGCGTGGAAAATATGCTGCGGAAGTGGTTGTAAGAAAAACGATTGACCGCGGCTACCTTATGTGGAAAAGAATAGTGAGAAGAAAGCCATTTAATGACCGCTATCGTTTCGACAATTTTGGTTACGAGCTTTATAACAAGCTTGAAGTTGATATTAAAAACCTCAAGCCAAAAAGAATTGAAAATATCCCGCTGCTGAATCTGAAAAAGTTCAACTTTATTTTCAATAATATAGATACAACCGAAGACGGCAATCCTTATCTCCCGATTTATCTGACAGAAGCAATTTCCGACTATTATTATCAGCGATCGCCAAAAAGAAGAAGAGAAGTTTTTAAAGGAACAAAAACTTTGGGCGTAAACAATGAAAGCGTTTCAAAGCTACTTGGAGGCATGGATCAGAATATCAACTTCTACAACAATTTCATCCCTGTGATGGATAAGAAGTTTATAAGTCCGATCAGTGACAACGGTGATAACTATTATCGTTACAAGGTACTGGATACACAAGTAGTAGCCGGTCGGCGTTTGATTCACTTTACATTTACAGCAAAACGAAAAGGAGAAAATACTTTTGAAGGTGATTGCTGGATACATGATACAACTTTTGCCGTTCAGAAAATGAACCTGCGCCTTTCGAAGGATGCAAATATCAATTACGTTGACAAGCTCAGCCTTATCCAGGAATATAAATTGATCAACGATTCTACCTGGTTCCTCTCAAGGGATAAATTTGTTGCAGATCTTTCTGCCCTGGGTGAGAAGAGTTTGTCGGCCATAGGCCGCAAAACCACTACCTATGATAATGTATTGGTGAACAACCCAAAAATAGTTGCAGAACTTGATAAAAACACCCAGATCGAAGAAACGATACTCCCGGATTCAGCCAGGAATGTATCTGATTCATTCTGGGTTCAATCGAGACATGAAGATCTGACGAAGAGTGAAAAGGCATTGTACCAGACAATTGACACACTGCTTAAGATGCCATCTTTTAAAACACTTACAAGAAAAGTCAATTTTTTAACAACAGGATACCTGAATATAGGTAATTACCAGATCGGCCCCTGGTTCAATTGGATTACCTATAATGTACAGGAAGGAATGAGAATGCGTTTTGACCTCGGTACCAATAAACATTTCAGCAAAAAGATCATCCTTCATACCTATCTCGCTTATGGCTTTGCAGATGAGAAATTCAAATACCAGCTTGATGGTATGTATCTTTTCAAATGTAGCCCCCGGACTTATATATATGCTTCGGTGAAAAGTGATATGGACTATGGCCAATTCTATTATGACCAGCTTACACAGGACAATATCTTTGCACTTGCCATCCGGAAAAATGGAGTGCCTATCAAATTCATGTCGACCAATGAGCAAAAGGTCAATGTATTTAAAGAATGGAAATCAGGTTTTTCGATCCAGGTAGAAGGTCTGCATGAAAGTTATCAGCCTTTGCAAAATCTTCCGCCAAAGACTAATTATGAAGATGATCTGATCACTACCGAGTTTTCAGTGAAATTGAGGTATGCTTATCTTGAACGATATCTCGAAAGTACATTTTACCGCTATAGTCTTGGTAGCCCACTGCCTATTTTAGACTTAAAATATACAAGAGGTATAAAGGATGTATTTGGCAGTAGCTTCAACTACAATAAGATTAGTGGTAGTGTTTCTGATTACTCGGATATCGCTCCTTTCGGAAGTTTATATTATAATGTTTTTGCGGGAAGAACTTTTGGTAAGCTGCCATATATGTTACTGGACGTTGCCCCGGGTAATGAAATATATTATTATAACAAATATGCTTTCAACCTGATGAACAGGTATGAGTATATACAAGACCGTTATGCAGGCGTAAACATTGAACACAATTTTGGCAATGGCATATTCCGGGTTGTGCCGTTTATGCGGAAGTTGAAATGGCGCCAGTTCTGGAGCGCCAAAGCATTGTGGGGAAGCCTGAGCGATGAAAACAAGGCTTATAATGAAGATCTGAACAGTACACTTCCAAAGTTTGAATCACTAAATGGAAAAACATATCTTGAGTTAGGCACGGGCATTGACAATATCTTCAGGTTTTTCAGGGTAGATTTTATCTGGCGTTTATCCCCAACACCGCTGCCCCCCGAAAAGGCCAAAAGGTTCGGAGTGTTCTTCAGCTTCCGTCTCGCTTTTTAAGCATGGTAGTTATCCAATTCATACTTCGTTTTAAGCGTCAGATTCAATAATAAATTTTAAGTGTATCTAGCGTAATTACATTTTTTAATTACCTTTTGCAATCAAAATACGGTTGCATGTCTTCAAAGTTTATTATGTCCCTGGACCAGGGTACTACAAGTTCGAGAGCTATATTATTTGATCATTCAGGTAATATTGTGGCAGTTGCTCAAAAGGAATTCACACAGTATTATCCTCAGCCCGGCTGGGTAGAACATGACCCGGAAGAAATCTGGTCAACCCAGTTCAGTGTTATGGCTGAAGTGCTGGCTAAGGCAGGCATCAAAACAGATGGTGTTGCCGCGATCGGAATTACCAATCAACGGGAAACTACCATTGTCTGGGACCGGCACACCGGCCATGCTGTTTATAATGCCATTGTGTGGCAGGACAGGCGCACAGCGGCATATTGTGACGAGCTAAAAGCAAGTGGTCATTCACCTATGATCCAGCAAAAAACCGGCCTGGTGACCGACGCATATTTTTCAGCCACCAAACTAAAATGGATACTCGATAATGTGAGTGGCGCCAGGACGAAAGCTGAAAACGGCGACCTTCTTTTTGGTACGGTTGATAGCTGGCTCGTTTGGAAACTAACCGGCAGAAAGGTTCATGTTACTGATGTCAGCAATGCATCCCGAACGATGTTGCTGAATATTCATAGCTGTGAATGGGACCAGGAGTTGCTGAAACTTTTCAATATCCCGGTCAAGATGTTGCCCGAAGTGAAAGCATCAAGTAAAACATATGGTGTAACCGATGCAGTCGTAAACAATGCTAATATTCCTATCTCGGGTATCGCAGGTGATCAGCAGGCGGCCCTGTTTGGCCAGATGTGTACTAACCCGGGTATGGTCAAAAATACTTATGGCACCGGTTGTTTTATGCTGATGCATACCGGTGAAAAGGCGGTGGTTTCAAAAAATAATCTCCTGACAACTGTTGCCTGGAAACTTCATAACAAGGTAGAGTATGCGCTGGAAGGAAGCATATTTATAGCAGGTGCCGTGGTGCAATGGCTGCGTGATGAATTGCAGGTTCTCCGTAATGCTTCTGAAATTGAGGCACTGGCTTCGAGAGCAAAGGACAACGATGGAATTTATTTTGTTCCTGCATTTGCCGGCCTTGGAGCCCCGCACTGGAACCAGCATGCAAGAGGTGCAGTATTTGGTTTAACGCGTGGCACATCTAAAAATCATATAGCGCTGGCGGCGTTGGAGAGTATTGCTTACCAGACTATGGATGTTCTTAAGGCGATGGAAGCCGATTCTGGGATTTCTATCAAAGAATTAAGAGTTGATGGTGGTGCAACAATCAATAACCTGCTGATGCAATTTCAATCAGATATCCTGGGTGTACCGGTTATACGTCCGAAAGTGACTGAAACTACCGCCCTGGGCGCAGCTTACCTGGCTGGTCTTGCGATTGGCTACTGGGACAGTATTCCCGAGATCCAGAAACAATGGCAGGAGGATAAGGCTTTTAAACCGGCCATGCCTGATGAACAGGTTCAAAAATTGATCAAAGGATGGCAGCGTGCTGTTAAAGCCAGCATTGCGTGGGCAGACGATAAATGAGTGATGAGTTATGAGTTATGAGTTTTAGTGGTAAGTGGTGAGTGGTAAGTGGTAAGTGAAGTTGATTAATTGATTAGTTGATTAATTATAGTGATAGAAAATTTGTAGACATTCATAATAACTGATAGTAAATGACAGTAGCTGATAGTAACAGACTGTAACTGATAGTAATTGATAGTAAATGTTAGTAACTGTTAGAAAGTATATACGAAAAGTGTTAAATGAAAAGTTCTAATAATCTGATTTTATTTAAATGATAAGAAGACAAGAGTTGGTCAGCCAGCTTGACCAGTACAATGGAACCTGGGATATTTGTATAATTGGTGGTGGTGCTTCGGGGCTGGGGATCGCGGTTGATGCTGCTTCGCGTGGCTATAAAACAGTGCTGCTTGAAAAATTTGATTTCGCCAAAGGCACTTCTTCCCGTTCTACGAAACTTGTTCATGGCGGTGTAAGATATCTGCAACAAGGAAATATAAAACTCGTCATGGATGCCCTGAAAGAAAGAGGTATCATGAAAAAGAATGCACCACATCTTGTCAAAAACCAATCTTTCATTGTTCCAAATTATAAATGGTGGGAAGGTCCGTTTTATGGGCTAGGTTTGAAAGTGTATGATTGGATGAGCGGCAGTCTTGGCCTCGGGGCCTCCCAATGGCTCTCAACCGAGGAGGTCCTGGAATACGCACCCACACTGGATCCCGAAGGATTGCGTGGTGGTGTGATGTATCAGGACGGACAGTTTGATGATTCAAGGCTGGCACTTAACCTTGCTCAAACGGCTATTGAACAGGGTGCTGTTGTGCTCAATTATTTTGATGTTACTTCTTTTATAAAATCAGGGAACGATATCGCGGGAGTAATAGTGAATGACACGATCGGCAACAGATCTTTTGAAATAAAAGCAAAGGTGGTTGTTAATGCAACGGGGGTGTTTTCAGATAGCATTCAGCAACTGGATGAACCCGGCAAGGAATCGACCATCACACCAAGCCAGGGTATTCATATCGTGCTTGATAAGGTTTTTCTTCCCGGTACTTCTGCTATAATGATACCTCATACTGATGATGGAAGAGTATTATTCGCAGTGCCATGGCACCAGAAAATTATTGTCGGAACAACCGATACCCTGGTTGATGATATCCTAAGTGAACCGCTGGCAAGGGAAGAAGAAATTGAATTTCTCATAACGCATGCGGCAAGATATCTTACCAAGGATCCATCTATTGATGATGTAAGAAGTATCTATTCAGGGCTGAGACCGCTCGTAAAAAACTCAGCCAAAAAAACCGCGGAGATCTCACGTGATCATTCGATAATAATTTCTGATTCGGGGCTGGTAAGTATTGTTGGTGGCAAATGGACCACTTATCGCAAAATGGCAGAAGATACGGTAAACACTGCAGCGGTTCAGGCCAGGCTTCCTTACAAGGATTGTGTTACAACCGATCTTAGCATACATGGTGGTCAAAGTCATGCTACCGAAACCGGTACAAATTATTACTACGGTTCCGACATTCCTTTGATCGAAGATTTAATGTTGAAGGATGATTCATTAAGATCGCTGATCCATGAACGCCTTCCTTATCGCAAAGGTGAAATTATCTGGGCAGTCAGAAATGAGATGTGTATGACGGTAGAAGATGCATTGAGTCGTAGAACCAGGGCACTACTTTTGGATGCGGCAGCTGCTGTTGAAGCAGCACCGTTGGTAGCGACAATGATGGCTGCGGAGTTGAACTATGATCAAAGCTGGATAGATAAACAGTTGACGGCATTTAAAGGGATTGCAGTGTCTTATCTTCCAAAGAAGTAAGCTTTTCTTTCAGGAAGTAGAACCGACATCACTCGAAGTAAAGCTTCTCATGGAAAGAAGTGATGTTGCCTTAACAACGAAGTATTATCGCTTTACAAAGAAGTAATGTGTAATTAATTCGAGGTGTCAATAATGTTCTATAATTTCCACCTGGAATTTCACTTGCTATACGAAAATTAAAAAATTGCTTATGAGCCCATTTCTCGGAGAATTCATCGGAACGATGTTATTAATTATTCTTGGAGATGGCGTAGTAGCCAATGTTATCCTCGATAAAACAAAAGGTTTTAATGGTGGATTGATGTCCATCACTTTTGGCTGGGGGATGGCGGTATTTGTGGGTGTATATACCTCCGTCAGCCTGGGCGGAAGTGGCCATTTAAACCCGGCGGTCACCCTCGCAATGGCTTACCTGGGCAAACTGGATTCATCTCTTGTTCTGACTTATCTGGGTGCACAGTTTCTCGGTGCTTTTGTTGGTGCAGTGATTGTTTGGGCAAGCTATCGTCAACATTTTGATGCAACAACAAATGCGGATACCAAGCTCGGCGTATTCTGCACTTCACCTTCCATAAGAAACGCTTTAAACAATATAGTTACCGAAGTTGTGGGTACTTTTGTGTTGGTATTTGGAGCCCTGTTATTTATAAAGCCTGAAACAAAACTTGGAACAATTGAAGCTCTGCCGGTTGCATTGTTGGTAATCGGCATCGGGTTGTCGCTAGGTGGACCAACCGGTTATGCAATAAATCCTGCCCGCGATCTTTCCCCGAGGCTTGCACATTTTATTCTTCCGATCCGGGGTAAAAGAAACAGCGACTGGGCTTATGCCTGGATACCTGTTGTTGCCCCTATAGTCGGTGCATTCATCGCGGCTTTTCTTTTTCAGCTGATCAACCCAGCCTGATACCAAATAACCAAAATCAAAAAAACGGATAGCGGTCATGATATCATTCAAAACAGATTTTCAGGTAGCGGCTGGTAGTGACTGGTAGTGACTGGTAGTGGCTGTTAGCGGCAAGTAGTGGCTGGTAGTGGCCGGTAGTGGCTGAGGGAATGTTTCAAAAAAATGTTTTTTAAAATGACCGCTATTTCAGCCAAAAACCATCCCTTTTGACTGAAATAGCGGTCATTTTCAAAATTAATAAAACAGGACTTGATCAGGCGGTCTCCTGGATGAATGAATAAGATACAGATGCCTGTTTACAAAATATTCTTAATATTCCTCGGGAACTAAAGACTGCGTATTGCAGTCTGAATAACTCCACAAGCTTTCCTGATTTCTTTTTTTGAAATGGTCAGAGGAGGTGCAATCCGCATACAATGAGGTGCAAATAAAAACCAGTCAGTCAATACCCCATCACCAAGGCAACGATCAATCACTTTCTTATTGAGCTCAAAACTTTCAAATTCCAGGGCCATCAATAAGCCAACAGATCTAAGCAGGCATCCTTCAAGATTCCCTAGTAACTGCTGGAACAATGACTGTTTCGCTTCAATTTTCTTAACCAGTTCCTTATCCAACAAAACTTCGAAGGCGGCCAGGCCAGCGGCACAACTTACAGGATGACCACCAAATGTGGTGATATGACCAAGCACAGGGCTATGTGTAAATAAATCCATCAGCTTTTTATCTGCAATAAAGGCCCCAAGCGGCATCCCGCCACCAAGCGCTTTACCTAACAAAATAATATCAGGGATAATACCATATCTCTCAAAACCCCAGACAGTACCGGTTCTTCCGAAGCCAGTCTGAATTTCATCCATCACCATCAGCGTACCGGTGTCATTACATTTTTCCCTGATAGCCATAAGCCAGTTGATATCCGGCTCAATAACACCTTTCTCAGCCTGTACTGTTTCTAATATTACGCAGGCTGTTGAAGCAGTAATCGCGTCAACAGCAGTAGTTGAATTATATTCTTCATGTAATATTCCAGGCAACAAAGGACGAAATGCATTCCGCCAATATTCATCCCCGATGATACTAAGCGCTCCCTGGGTAGAGCCATGATAGCTTTGATTGAATGCGATGATCCCGGTACGACCTGTTACGCGTTTAGCCAGCTTCATAGCACCTTCTGTCGCTTCTGCCCCCGAATTAGTAAAATAAACTGTATTAAGCGACGATGGCAGATGATCAGTCAATTGTTTCGCATATCGTACCTGAGGACTTTCAATCATCTCACCATATACAAGTATATGCAAGTATTCATCTACCTGTTTTTTTATGGCCTTTGTAACATTTTTGTGGCGATGACCCACATTACAAACACTGATGCCGGCAATAAGATCGATATACTCATTCCCTTTCTTATCCCACAACAAACTGCCCTCTGCTTTTACAATCTCGAGCCCGATAGGCGAAGGAGAAGTCTGTGCAATATGCTTTAGAAATAATTCTCTTTGATTCATCTGAACATTTTTATTGTCTGCCCACACATACAAGTATGACACCTGCAAGTATGACACCTAAGTATGACTCCTAAGTATGACACCTGCAAGTATGATCCATACAAGTATGATCCATACAAGTATGACACATACAAATATGACTCATACAAATATGACAGACCCGATATTTTATAAAAGGGTACCGGAACCTTTACCTCCAAATGCGGAAAAGGCCATCTCTACAAATTTCTGTAAAGATGTTTAAAGGTTTGTTTTAATTTTTTGTCTACTGTTTAATTTTTTACCGGCTATTTTTATTTTCTAATTGGCTGTTCTGATTTTTTGTGGACTATTTTATTTTTCTGTGGCTGTTCTGATTTTTTGTGGACTATTTTATTTTTCTGTCGACTGTTTTAACTTTTGTGCCTATTGCTTTAACTTTTGTGCCGACTGTTTTAAATTTCCTGTTGGTTCTGTTGTTTGTCCTGATTTCTATCAGGTGATCTGATTTTCTGACGATAGTTTTATTTTCCTGGGGTTTTCAGCTCCTGGCCGATTTTGTCGGATATTTGCACTCATACTATTATTATTTGCACACATACTATCATTAAATTTCCGGTAATGGCCACTATACTTCATGTTGAAAATGTTTATCCGCAATTTGGTTCCAATTGTTTTCTTGCACCCAACGCAACAATAGTAGGTGATGTTATAACCGGCGACGACTGCAGTATCTGGTTCAATGCTGTAGTAAGAGGAGATGTGAATAGCATTCGTATCGGGAATAAGGTGAATATACAGGACGGGGCAGTTATTCATTGCACCTTCAAAAAAACCCAGGCGATCATAGGCAATAACGTATCAATCGGGCACAACGCTATTGTACATGGTTGTATTGTGGCAGATAATGTACTGATTGGTATGGGAGCCATCGTAATGGACAATGCCCAGATCGGCAGCAATTCTATCATTGCAGCCGGCGCAGTGGTGCTGGAAGGCACGATTGTTGAACCAGGAAGCATATACGCCGGCGTACCGGCAAAAAAAATTAAAGATATTTCAGAAGCTCATATCAGTGGCGAAATCAACAGGATAGCTGAAAATTACCTTCGCTATTCAGACTGGTTCCGTGACCAGGTGAACAGTGAGCACTTGTAACTTCCAATTAATATTTATAGTTTTATCTGTCGCTTAACCTGAAAAGACAATTTATGAAAACAACCGGTCTTGCCCTATTTTCTATCGTTTTTGCAGGTGTGCTGATATTCGGGTCTTCGTGCAGTCCGAAATATGGTTGTCCGAGTGGCGCCGTTGGTGCAGAAAGACTATTAAGCGGCGAAAAGGTTAAGAAGCAAAAAAAGTTCAAATCTTAAATCATCAACTCCCCCTCCCCCAAGAAATCAGACCCCTTAATAATCACCCTAAATCCTACCATTATGAGCCTAACCCTCCGTACCGATTTTGGTTGCACGGAAGCCATTATCGATGATGATTGCGGCCTTAAACGATTTTACGAAGTTGCCAACATTCTTTCTGATGATCTTGAGATCAAATTTCAAAACAAAGAAGACGACTTCGACACCCTGACCTGGGACTTTCATTTTAAAGGATCAATCCTTACACTACATTACAACATTTACACTGGTATCTCTCTTTATCCACGCAAATTCCGCGAGGCACCCCGAAGGGAAAATGACGCTGTAATAGAAGTTGCAAATTTCCTGGAGAATAAATTGATGGTACATTCGCTACGCCGTTATGCTTCCTAAAGGATAGCTACACTGTTACGCTTTCTAAAGGATAACGGATCAGTTAAAAGGATCAAAAATGATGAGTCAGCAATGAAGCATCAGCTAACTAGTAACCTTTGTCATCAATAGATTCGAGAATATTATAATAGCTTACGTATCTTTCTTCAGAAATACGGCCCTCTTCCAGGGCCTTTTTTATTGCACATCCCGGCTCATCAGTATGAAGACAATTATTAAACTGGCAGTCGCCAATCAGCACACGCATCTCCGGGTAGTAGTGAGATAATTCCTGTTTGGAAATATCCACCAGGCCAAATTCACGTAAGCCCGGAGTATCTATGATCTGGCCACCTACCGGTATATCAAACATCTCGGCAAATGTGGTTGTATGCATACCCTTTCCGCTCCATTCACTGACATCCTGTGTTTTTAGGCCTAGTTCCGGAAAAATGGTATTGATGAAGGAAGACTTACCGACACCCGAGTGACCACTCATCAATGTAACCTTTCCTGCTAGTGCCTCACGGGCCTCATCGGTACCGGTTTTGTTTGCGATTGACATCAGGATCACCTTATATCCTACTGATTCATAAATGGATTGAAGTGTTTCAAACTTCTCCATCTCTTTTTTCCGGTAAAGATCGGCCTTGTTGAAAATGATGATAGCAGGCACATGATAAGCTTCACAGGTAACCAGGAAACGATCGATGAATCCCTGTGATGTTTTTGGATCTTTTAATGTGGCGAAAAGAATAGACTGATCAAGATTGGCAGCAACTATATGATGCTGATGCTTATTATGAGGCGACTGGCGGTTGATATAATTTTTTCGTGGAAGTATCTCCGTGATAGTAACCGAATGTTCCAACTCATTTTCCATCTCCATGGTTACCTTATCACCCACAGCAATCGGATTGGTAGAAGTAATACCATCAAGCTTGAAAATTCCCTTCATCCTGGCATTAAATATTTTCCCGTCTGCGGTCTTCGTCACATACCAGCTCCCGGTTGATTTGTATATCGTTGCTTTCATCCCTTCATTTTTATCCCGCTATGGAAATTTCTTTAATACAGTAAAGCGCAGGAGGAGTTCCAGCATCAGCAAAATTATGGCAGCCAACGCAAACGGATGAAACCGTTCAGTATATCTCCTTAAAGCAGTGATCTCCACTTTCGATTTTTCCAGCTTATCTATCTCCTGGTAAATGCTGCGCAGGCTTGAATTGTCACGCGCCCTGAAGTACAAGCCACCAGTTTGCTCAGCAATATCTCTTAACAAAGGTTCATTGATTGTCACTTTTTGACGCTGCACTACTACGGTACCTCCGCTGCCCTGAACAGGTGTCTGAGCATAACCATCACCACCCACACCCACAGTATAAATTTTGATACCATATGATTTTGCTATTTCCCTTGCAGCTGTTGGATCTATTAATCCGCCCTGGTTGTCACCATCTGTGAGCAGGATTATGATCTTTGATTTATTTGCACTGCCTTTCAACCTTTCAACACTTGTTGTTATTCCATCTCCTATAGCGGTACCATCTGCCAGTATACTGCTTTGAGCACTGAAGATCTGATTTTTCAGGATTGCCTTGTCCGTAGTCAGGGGGGAGACAGTAAAACTCTCACCTGCAAAGATCACCAGCCCGATCCGATCGGTAGATCTGTTTTCTACAAACTCGGCAGCAACCTGTTTTGAAGCTTCGAGCCTGTTAGGTGAAAAATCCTGTGCCAGCATCGAACCACTCACATCCATGCATAATACGATGTCGATGCCCTCGCCACTTTTTAATTCCTCATCATTACGTGTTTGGGGTCTTGCCAACGCCGTGACGATGCAAATCATAGCAAGCATCCTTAAAACGAATGGCGCATGACGAAATAGATTTTTCCACGACCGGTTATTCCGGAACGATTGTAATGATGAAACCTTAAGCTTTCCCTGCAACTCACTTGTTTTGGCTATGTACCAGTAGATCATCAATGGCAATAACAGCAACAACCCAAATAAATAGGAATAAGCAAAATCAATATTTGTAAACCAATCGTATACCAAAGTCTTGTTTATTATTACCGAAAGTTATGTTCAGCCCTGATTAAATTCATGTTCCCCGTGATTGTTATTAAGAAAATCTTTTAAGCAACCGGGGCAAATCATCATATTTAAGCAGTCGCTTTCGATTTAGTTGTTTCTTTTGAATCATTTTTTGTTTCACTTAAATTGTTAAGTGATTTGATCGAGGTTTTAATTACTTCCCAGTTTTGATCATTATCAGACTGTTCCGGCTGATACCTGGCAAACTTCACAAAATCACTCATCCTCAAAGTTTGGGCAAGCCGCGTGAAGCCGTCTTTACTCATACCAGATTGTCTTAACTGGAGGATCAATTCATCATTGGTTTTTTCCAGCGAAGTTATACCCATGGTACGGTTAACATAAACACGAAAGATATCATTGAGTTCGGTGTAATAATTTTTTGCAGCAGCTGGCTGACTTAAATCCATCGTTTTGAGGTTTGCCAATGCTTCCATTGCCTGCTCATACGGTGGTAACATGGGTATCTTCGCAGCTGTTCCCGGTATCACCTTCTTTTTCTTACGCATCAGCCAGACGATTAAAGCAATGGCTATTAATGTAACAGCACCGATAATCCAGGGAATATATTCTGTCGTGTTGTCGTCAACTTCTTCTATCGCTTTGATGTCTTTATATTCCGCTGCCGGATCAAAGTTTTTATAAGCAACATCTATCAGGATACTGTCTGTAAGATAGATTCTCTCACCAACCTGCATTTCCAATGGAGGCAGTACAACAATACCGGAGTCAAAACTGGTAATCACAACTGTCTGCTCCAGTTTTTTGTTGTCAACATTTTCAATTGTATCAAGCTTGCCCTTGCTGATAAATTCAAAACGTGGAATAGTGTCAAGGGCAAACCAGGTTACAGATTCCCCGAGCGGTGTATAGGCCTGGAGGGTTAATGTTATTGGCTCGCCAATCAGGATCTTATCGCGGTCAACCGAAGCCTTAACACTCACCTGGCTATTGGCGGAGAACGCTATGGTGAGCAATAAAAAAACTGCAACTATATGTTTTAAGAAAAAATTCATGTACTACTTGTTCCTGCCTATAAAAAACTTCTTTAACACTTTCACATAATCTTCATCCGTAGCTATATGCAACAAATCCGATCCCGATTTCAGAAAAACCGTTTTGCAGTATTCGGTATGCTGAAAAAAGGCTGATTGATACTGTTCACGCACCGAGACATCGCTGGTATCAACAAATGCAATTTTACCAGTTTCAGCATCTTCCACTTCCACCATTCCTATATCCGGAAGGCGCATTTCCATTTTGTCATAAACCTTTATACCGACAATATCATGTTTCTTACCTGCAACCTTCAGTGCGTCCTCGAAACTGTTGTCCAGGAAATCACTCAGGATAAATGTGATAGATCGTTCACGGGTTGAGTTATTAAAACGTCGCAAAGCTTCACCGAGGCTCGTACCTTTTCGTTTGGGCGTAGACGTAAGCATCGACCTTACCATATACAAAACATGGTCCCGGCCTTTTTTGGGTGGAATAAACAATTCAACCTTGTCCGTGAAAAGTATAACTCCTACCTTATCATTGTTACTGATCGCTGAAAAAGCCAGCACCGCACCAATCTCAGTAACCAGATCTTTTTTTCTGGCATGGGTTGTTCCAAACATTGAGCTGGCACTGACATCAACCAGTAACATGACCGTCAACTCTCTTTCCTCTTCAAATACTTTACTGAACGGATGGTTGAACCTCGCCGAAACGTTCCAATCAATAAACCTGATATCATCGCCATGATTGTATTCTCGCACCTCCTTAAATAACATACCCCTGCCCTTGAAAGCACTATGATACTCACCCGTAAAAATGTGACGGGTCAGCTTCTTGCTTTTTATCTCAAGCTCACGAACTTTTTTTATTATTTCGGCGGTAGTCAGCATATTGATTGCATCCCGTTTCTATTTTCAATCGATTTTGTATTATGGAACTTGTATCACTTTTAAAATTTCCTCAATAACGTTTTCAACACTCACATTTTCAGCCTCCGCTTCATAGGTGAGTCCGAGGCGATGGCGAAGCACTTCCTTAGATATACTTCTTACATCTTCCGGGATAACAAATCCTCTCTTATTCAAAAAAGCCTGTGCTTTAGCAGCCAAAGCAAGATTTATACTTGCCCGTGGTGAGCCACCATAACTGATCAAAGGCTTTAGTTTTTCAAGCTTATATTTTTCAGGATACCTGGTTGCGAATACGATATCGAGTATATAATTTTCAACCTTTTCATCCATATAGACAGCTCTCACCAGTTCTTTCGCCTGATTAATCTCCTGTATGGAAACAACCTGGCCAACCTCAGGACCTTTGAGCCCTTGTACGTTCTGGCGAATGATCATTTGCTCTTCCTTTTTTGTGGGATAGTCTACTATCACTTTCATGATAAATCTGTCCTGTTGTGCTTCAGGCAATGGATAAGTTCCTTCCTGTTCCAGGGGATTCTGTGTAGCGAGCACCAGGAATGGTTCATCAAGTTTGTAAGTCTTGTCGCCAATGGTTACCTGCCTTTCCTGCATTGCTTCCAGTAAAGCGCTCTGAACTTTGGCTGGCGCACGGTTTATTTCATCTGCAAGGATAAAGTTGGCGAAAATCGGCCCCTGCCTTACGATGAATTCGTTTTTAGACTGGTTGTAGATCATTGTTCCGATCACATCCGCCGGTAAAAGGTCGGGAGTAAACTGGATCCTGCTGAATTTGGCGTGGATTGCCTGTGCCAGGGATTTTATTGCCAGCGTTTTGGCCAGCCCGGGAACACCTTCCAGCAATACGTGGCCATTGCTCAGCAGGCCGATAAGTAAACGGTCAAGCATTCCATGCTGTCCCACTATCACCCTGCCCACCTCGTCGCGGAGACGGTCTATGAAAACACTCTGATATTGAATTTTGTCATTTAACTGACGGATATCATCGGCTGTAAGAACCATACTTGGAATTTATGAGTATTTATAATTTCGCCTTTAGATCGGAAAACTTGTAAGGACGCAAAATACAAACAAAGCCAATGCCAATGACTGTTTGCGTAGATAAAAGGCTCATAAAAAGCGGTTTGAGTGCAAATCAACTTGTATCTTGCCATTTTAATGAGCCGGCGAACACAATAAAAGAGTGTTCTGGCAGTTAAAAAGGATCGAATCCCCTTATAATAAATAACTGTTTATGAAAAATAGGTTTCCCCAGTCGATATTAATGCTCTTAATCGGTAGCATGTGTTTAACGGCCTGTGACAAGGACGATGACAAAGACAAAGAAAAAACCAATACTGAAAAAATTACCCTGGCTGCCTGGAAATATGATAAGGCTTCCCTGGACGTTAATAAGGATGGTACAGGCGACATCCCGGTTCCCGATTCTGAACTTGAAGCTTGTGAAAGAGACAACCTGATCACTTTCAAAGCTGACAATACAGGCACTATTGATGAGGGTCCTGCTAAGTGTGACCCATCAGATCCTCAATCCATTGGATTTACCTGGACTTTCAAAAATAATGAGACGGTGATTAATTTTCCAACGGCTATCGTAGCAGGAGTTGATGGGGACGTTACGATAGTGTCCTTGTCTGAAACTTCCATGGTTCTGAAGGGAGAAATAGATGGCGTTCCTCCTATTATTTCCCCGACAGGTACAGCAAATATTATTCTGACGCTAAAGCACTAAGCTAAAAGTATCATGGCTTTCGGAAATGTTATCATAGGATTAAAAACATTTCTTTAACGTACTGATAATTTCTTAAGGCATTTTCTTACAATTGAAAGTCTCAAATTCAACCAGAACCTTAAGGTCCAATTGAATTTGAGACTATTAAATTTAAGATCCGGCAGGTATTATCAAGACAAATATTTTCCAACAATTGGCATCCGCCGCCCCACGCCAAAAGCTTTGCAACTTACCCGGATGATAGGACAGAACTGATTCCTTTTGTACTCATTTGTGTTGACAAGCTTCAGTGTTTTGTTCACTACAGCCTCATCGATATCCATTCCAATTATATCCTTTGGTCCCTGTCTTTTTTCTATATACTGGTATAAAATCTTATCAAGGATTGAATAATCAGGCAGGCTGTCACTGTCCCTCTGATTTGGTCTTAATTCTGCAGATGGTGCCTTTTCAATAATATTAGCGGGGATGATCTCTTTGTTTTTATTAATGTACCGGGCAAGTGCATAGACCTGGGTTTTATAAACATCACCCAACACACTGAGTCCGCCGGCCATATCGCCATATAAGGTGCCATACCCTGTTGCGAGTTCACTTTTATTTGAAGTGTTTAAAAGTATATAACCAAACTTATTAGCTATCGCCATTAGGATGTTTCCACGGGTGCGGCTTTGCAGGTTTTCTTCAGCAACACTAAAAGGAAGATCTTTAAAGGCCGGTTTCAATGCAGTCATCAGGCTTTCATAAACATTTTTTATCTCAATGATTTCATAGGGATTATTTAAACGCTGGCTAAGCAATTCTGCATCGGTAACCGAATGTGATGTTGAATACTGAGAGGGCAACAAAACTGCACGTACGTTTTCATGACCTATGGCCTCAACAGCCAGCGCAAGTGTGACGGCGCTGTCAATACCACCGGAAGAACCCAATATTGCTTTTGTAAAACCAAGCTTGCTGAAATAATCGCGAATGCCGAGTATAAGCGCCTGGTGGATCTCACCTATATTTTTTTCAGCAATCATATACTCCATGATCCGAGCCGGATCATTCATTTTAAACACACGCATTTCTTTGTCAAACTGGCGGTCAGGGTTAAGCGGACCGCTGGTACTTCCGCTGTCCCTTGCAAAATCTTCAGAGTCGTATACAAAATAATCCTCCTTAAAATAGGCAAGTTCCTTTACAATTCTGCCCTGGGCATTCATCACCAGGCTGCCGCCATCAAAAACAATTTCTGTTTGTGAACCGACTGCATTGCAGTAGAATATTGGTAGCTTATATTTTAATACATTCGCCCGGATAACTTCTTTACGGTCATCATCATGATCATAATCGAATGGTGATGCAGAAATATTCAGCATAAGATCCGGGGACTGTTCCATCAATATATCCATCGGGCAGATCCTGTATAAAGGATTATCACCCAGGTTCCAGATATCTTCGCAGATTGTAAGTGCTATTTTTTTCCCTTTGAATGGGATTACATTCCATTGATAAGCTGGCTCGAAATAACGGTTTTCGTCAAAGACATCATAAGTAGGCAATAAGGTCTTTTGGGTTGTGGCCAACACCTCTTTCTCATACAGGAACCAGGCAGCATTGAACAGGCTCTTGCCTTCGCTGATGGTATTTCGTTGCGGTGCACCAACTATCACAGCAATCGTGTCTGCATGCTGTTTGATTTCATTGATTGCCTGGTCACATTTATTAATAAAGTCTTCAAATTCAAGGAAGTCACGTGGTGGATAACCACAAATCGACAGTTCCGTAAACACGATGATATCAGCACCATCATTTTTTGCTTTTTTTATAGCCTCGATTGCCTTTCTTGTATTCTCTTCAAAATTTCCAATATGATAATTTTGCTGCGCTAATGCTATCTTCATAGTTCAAAATTAAGTCAAAATCTAAACGAAGGATCTTAAAAAAATATGCCATCGGCTAAAACAATTCAACCTATGCGAAACACCAGAAACCGGCCACAACTTTCCCATCCGATAAAATTTCGCAATCTACGTCATCTCGTAATTACTATCATATTTGCCATTTGCCTGGCTTCATGCAAAGATTCTGATGAGCCCGATGTTTCAGACATTAAAGTGAATCTTGAAATGCAGCGTTTTGAGCAGGATTTTTTTGCAATTGATACCAATGATCTGAATGGCAGCCTCGCTAAACTCCAGGAAAAATATCCCGTGTTCCTCGGAGATTTTATTCAAAAAGTTCTTGGTCTTCCACCTTTGTCTGCCGGCTTACCGGAAACAAGGACCCTCATCACGAAATTTCTTTCAGATTACCGGCCGATCAAAGATTCAACCGACCAGGTATTTAAAAACATTGATAAGTCAAAAGAAGCAATTACTGAAGGCTTGAAATATGTAAAGCGCTATTTTCCTGCCTATAAAACTCCTGGTAAACTAATCACTTTTATCGGGCCTATGGATGCTTATTTCGAAGCTTCCACCGCTGGTTACGGAGATGCCTTAACTACAGACGCATTAATCATTGGCTTGCAACTGCATCTCGGCAGCAACTTTTCGCTTTACAGGTCTGAAATGGGACAAGCATTATTCCCGGCTTATATCTCGAGAAAGTTTTCACCGGAATACATCCCGGTAAATGCTTTGAAGAATATAGTAGATGATCTCTATCCCGAAAATACAGTAGGTAAATCGCTTGTAGAAAAGATGGTGGAGAAAGGTAAGCGCCTGTACCTGTTAGACAAATTCCTGCCTCATACTGCAGACACATTGAAAATCGGTTATACCGAAAAGCAACTAAAAGGATCATATGACAATGAAGGATTAATCTGGAACTTCATACTTACCAATAGTCTTGCATACAATACCGACCCTTCGATCATCAAAGGTTATATCGGGGAAGCGCCGAATACAGCAGAACTTGGTGAAGGATCACCTGGTTATATCGGGCTTTTTATTGGCCGCCAGATAGTAAGAAAGTATATGGAAAAGAATCCTAAGACAACCTTAACTGAACTAATGAAACTGGACCCGAAAAAACTATTTGAACTGAGTAAATACCGGCCGGGATAAAATAAATTTAAAACTGTGCTGCAAGCGTTGCCTGAACCGGCTTTTTGCCTAACTGGCGCATAAAGCGAAAGTGGGAAGCAACAGCTCCTGACATGGTTGGAAACTCGACATAGTTGATACCGTGTTTCTCACAGCTATCCCGCACAATCTTACTCAGCGCAGGATAATGTACGTGGCTTACGCGCGGAAACAGATGATGTTCAATTTGAAAATTCAACCCACCGACGAACCATGAAATGATTTTATTGGAAGGAGCGAAATTCGCAGTTGTTCTTACCTGGTGAATAGCCCATTCATTCTCTACAATTTTATCATCAATACCGGCTGCTTCAAACTCCGTATGTTCAACAACGTGAGCGAGCTGAAATACTATTGCAAGTGTAAATCCAAGCACTACATGCATGCATGCAAAACCGATAGCCCATGGGCCCCAGCCAACCGCAAGTACTGGGATTACAATATAAAACAGTATGTACATGACCTTACTGAACCAGAATGTGAAATGGTCCTGGAAGGTCATCTTTTGTAATTGAGTAGTATATACTTTACCGGATAAGTATTTATTCAGATCCATCATAAAGACCCAGGCGAAAGATGAGATGGCGTAAACCAAAACGACATAGATATGCTGGAACCGGTGAGCAGGCACCCATTTCTGTGTTGAACATTGGCGCATAAGCGGGCTCTTCGCAATATCATCATCAATACCATCAACGTTGGTATAAGTATGATGAATGATATTGTGTTTGAATTTCCAGATGAATGCGTTACCACCCAGCGCATTTAATGTAAGTCCGAGTGTATCATTAACCCATTTCTTGCTTGAATAGCTACCATGACATGCATCATGCATAATATTAAAACCTATGCTTGCCAGGATAAACCCGAGAAGGCATGATAAGGTAATAGCAAGAAAAGCCGGCATGGTTACCGTCAATAAAAGTATGTAGATAGTGATTGCCGCAGGTATTAGCGTTGCAGCTTTTATATACAAACTGAAGTTTCCTGTTTTCTGAATATTGTTTTCTGTAAAGTAGTTATCGACTGAACGTTTAAGCTCGTTAAAGAAAACTTTGTTTTTGTTGTTGAAGCTGAACTTTGACATTGGATGATATGAATGTTTCGATATAGCAAAATATGTAATAGCCTACCGTGAATATACGAAGATAACGAATTAGTATAACCGTTGGTGTAGAAGCAGTGTAAATTAACGTTTTACAATCTTTTCGCGAAGAAGTCCGCGTGTTTCATGTAGCTCAGAAATATCCTTAAATGAATCCTTTGGAACCAGGAAAAAAGACCTTGAATCAAAGTATAAATGAAAGAAATAAGGAGTCTCCACAAAATGACTGAATTTAGTCCATCCCCAATCCTGTATACCCCTTTCAGTTTCCAGGCGAACACCCTGTGGTTCAAAATGCATGATAAACTGGTCCCGGAAAGTTGCGGAGTTCCTGTATATACTTGCAGGCAATATTCTCCAGATAACGAGCATTAAAACAAACCATAACACCGAAAAGATCAGAAAAGAGACTGCCTGGATCATTTTGAAGTAAAAAAGTATTGCAGAAGCGATCGCAAACACATTAATAAAAATCAACAGGAGTTTTATTTCTTTCCGGTTGATAAAATGATAACGAAGTCCCTGTAATACCTGTTTTTTCTCATACCCGAATTGTACAGTCATTTTAGCTTTGATGTTATGGTTGAATGTTCAAAATACCAATAATTCGGGCAAATATGTGTGCGACAGTGTCAAAGAATAAAAAATCCTGTAAAACACAGGCTTATTCCAGCCGATCAGATTTTTTCGTTTTTTACAGCGGGTTATTCAATGCACCTTTGGACCGGATTTTATGAATAATTATATTAATTTGTTTGAACATCCTGGCACCATAACAAGGCAACGAAAAACGGCACCTGCCTGGATTATTTTCTTTCTTCTTTTTGTTTCATGTGCAACAGGAGAAAAGAAAGCCACGGTCAAAGCATTTTATTACTGGAAGTCTTATCTGGAACTATCGTCGCCGGAAAAAAATGCAATTTCAACATTGGGCATCCGCAAAATGTATATTAAATTTTTTGATGTTGTCTGGAACGAGGGCTCTCATTCACCCTTCCCGGTTGCTAAACTAACAATAGATGAGTCGATTCCGGCTTACCTTTCAAATGAATCCATTGAAATCATTCCAACTGTATTCATTACCAATGAATGCCTGTCGCGGGTGGATAGCGACAAAATTCCGGATCTGGCTTCCCAGGTGAACAACCTGGTTAATTCAATGCTTCGAACCAATGGTTTTATAAGCAACAAGATCCGCGAGTTGCAATTTGATTGCGACTGGACCGCTTCGACCAGTGATAATTATTTCACGTTTCTGAATTCAATAAAAAAACTGCGTGCATCTCAAAAAACCCGGCTTTCCGCGACGATCAGGTTGTATCAATGTAAGTATCTGAAAAGAACCGGGGTGCCACCGGTTGACCGGGGCCTCCTGATGTGTTACAACATGGGGAATCTGCGTGATCCATCCCACAAAAAAAATTCTATCCTGGATCTTAATGATCTGGAACAATACACAGCCGGGCTCGAAAATTATCCCCTCCCTCTTGACCTGGCCTTTCCGCTTTTCGACTGGAAGGTGTTATTCCGGGCCAATACTTATGCTGGACTTGTTCAGCGTCTGCCGCAACATCAACTTGAAGATTCCCGGGTTTCCGTACGGGAAGACAATGTTTTCAGGCTGCTGAGGGATACGATAATCGGGGGTTATTCATTCAGGAAAGGTGATCTGCTGAGGGATGAACAAAGCAATCCCGGCGATATTATCAGCGCAGGAAAAATTTTGAGCAGGAAACTAAAAAATAAAGAAATTACAATAAGTCTTTATCACCTCGATTCAGCCACGATCGGAAAATATACTATGCATGAACTGGAAAATATATTTAGTAGCGTTCATTAACATTATAGCCGTTTGCCTGCCTTATAATATAATCGGCTGTGCATCAGACGGTGTAGATCCGCACGATTATTTTGTTTCGTTTTTTGATAAAAATCTTTCCACTGAATCCACACTGAAACCTTTCTATTACACAAGCTACCAGTTTCTGTATGACCCTGAAGAAATCGTTGATGTGTCCAGACTAACATCAGCCGAATGGGTCGGTTATAGCGGGAAAGCAATATCAACAGATGATGCCTATGATTTTGTTTGTCGCATAAATGTTCAGCTTCTTTCCGCAATATACCAGCACATAGAAAAAAAAGTACCACTGGCTATTCCTGATTCAATTCTTAATAATGGACTCGCTAAATACTTCATTGAAACCGATGATCGGGAAGCACTTGGTTACCTGATGTTTGCGCGCAAACTCGAACCCCATGTCACCGGTAGCTGGAGTGGCTGGGAACCACTCGAAAGAGACAGCCTGGCTATGTCGAAACTGATTCGAAACGGTGAACAGCTTTTTGCGGTGGCAAAAAACGATTTTATAAGACTGAGATATGCTTATCAGTTAATAAGACTTGCTCATTATAGTAGACGATACAAGGATTGTATAAATTGGTATGATCAATATATCAAACCGATGACGTCAAAAGGGGTAGTACCTGAACTTTCGGTTTCACTAAAAGCCGGCGCCCTGTTACGTTTAGGGAAAAAGAACGAAGCCGCATATGAATTCAGTAAACTTTTCAGCCGGAACAGATTTAACAGGATATCCAATTACATGAGTTTTGACTGGAGCGTGAAAAGATTTGATGCAAATAATCGCCTTGCCTGCCTGCAGCTTTGTAAGAACGACGGGGAAAAGGCGGACCTGCTTGGTCTGTTTGCTTTAGGCAGTAATGAAGATGAACTTAAGACACTAGAACAGATTTTTAAACTCTCACCTGATTCAAGGTTGCTTGAGCTCTTAATTATACGTGAGATACATAAACTGGAAGAAAATTATTTTACTCCTGGCCTTGCATTTTCTTCCGGGAAGGAATTATCAGTAATCGGATACGAAGAAAAATCTGAAAAAGACAGTTCGTATATAATAGCCATGCAGGAAATAACAGGCTTCATTAATCTTTGCAAAAGAATTGCTGCCGATACAAAACCCCGGAACAGCAATGTTTATTCCCTTGCTGCCGCCCACGCGGCGATGATAGGCCATGACATTAACGGTGCTTCACTTATTCTTAAGGGTATAAAACAACAGGAATTAACCGGCGCTCTTAAAGATCAATGGAACATGACTAATATACTTGTTACCATCAATGCCAAAGATTCCATGAGCCCTGCTTTTGAAGACCAGTTAATGACTTCTGTAAAATGGCTGGAGTCGAAAGCCCGGAACAATAAAGAATATCAGAAGTTCTACAGGAGATTATTCGCAGATGTACTTGCCCCCAAATACCAGCAAATGAAAGGTCCGGACCAGGTAAAATACCTGCTTTGCGAAGGGGTGGGAGACCACATCTCAAAATCTTCCGAAGGAGCTGGCTGGGGTTATCCCTCAGCTTTGTCTCATCTTCGAAACCAGGTTGATGCACCCCGGATTGAACAACTAATTCAACTCATGGAAAGCAAAAAACAATCGGCCTTCAACAAATTCCTTGTAGCTAACAGTGATTTTACAAGGGATGATCTTAATGATATTGCCGGCACTACCTGGTTGCGTAAGTTTAATTTTACTGCCGCAGAAAAATGGTTCAGCAAAGTCCCGGCTGATTATTATCAAAAGGAACCTTTTAAAACTTATCTCAGAGCTAACCCCTTTGCGGACCTGATCCTGGATACTCATGCACCAACAGCACAGGATACAGTTGTCTATACAAAACTTTCATTCACCAGGAAGATGATTGCATTGGAAAAACAATTGACCACTGGTACAGGCGATCAAAAAGCCCGCGCTTATTATGAGCTGGCAAAAGGTTGCTATCATACGAGTTATTGGGGTAACAGCTGGTTGATGGTTGCCTATGAATGGTCAAGCTACTATGATCTGTCATCCAAAACGGAAAATGAAAATGTAGAATACTGGTACGTCAATCGTGCAAAAGATTATTATCTAAAAGCCTATAATGGATTTACTGATCGTAATATGAAAGCCAAAGCGCTTTTTATGGCAGCTAAATGTGATCAGAAACAAGAGGCCGATCTACCCAACTTTTTTTCCTACGGCGACATGAAGGAATATAACGCCGCCATAAGCAAATGGGTCAGTGCATTTGATAAGAAAAATAAATATTTCTCAACCCTTGGGAAAGACTACAACAATACAGCCTTTTATAAAGAGGCTTTAAGATCTTGTAGTTTCCTAAAAGATTTCATAATAAAGGGGAATCAAAAATAAGATCAGCAAAAATAAAGGGGGATCAAAAAGAACGTGGTGAATATAACAGCTGAGTGATGAGAGTAGCAGCCAGCATTATCTGACCCATTTCCCACATTTTGCTTTTCCATTGGCGGCTTGCATCGGCGAAATATACCGGCTACAGGAAGTAAAAGCTATTGAAAGGACTACAATAATCAGAACAAGTTTAGATTTCATATCAGGGTTGTTTGTGGGTACTGGATCGGGTTGTTTGTTTCTACGGGTGTTAAAAAATGATCGGATATTTTCTATTGAGAAAAGCATGCCAGTTTTGAAAATCTCGTACTCTTTCTGCCATTATGCGCATATTTACATTTCACTTCGTATTTATACTAATAGAAAACTACTGTTATATAAATTTATCTTCACGCATCACCCCATCCAATTGTGCTTTTCGGCAATGATGAAATAAACGGACGGCTCCTGATGAAATTGTGTCAGCAAATCAAAAAGAAAAGTGAATGTTTTCAGTAAAAAAAATCCGCCCAATAATATGAGCGGACTTTACTAATAACCATAACCGTCCAGATTATACGTTAAATGTATTTATATGATCAGCTGCATCCCATACTGTTGCCACAGTTTAGGCATTTGTAACAGGTGCCGCTTCTTATTGTAATATGTCCACAGGTATTACAGGCCGGTGCATCACTTTGCATACTCCTGGCTGCAGCATTTACAGCGTTCATACTGCCCGAACCGTCCATTCTTGATGCATTCACCGAAGGCCTTGAAGTTGTTGGCTTTGATTTATTTTCAGCCGCTGCCGGTATCATAGACTTCAAAATCCTCACATCACTTAATGGCGGTGTTTTTTTATCTCCCCCGGTAGCCGGGTTGTTTTCATTTACGGGTTGATTGTCATCCCAGTGTTCTTCCCCGGTGTTCGCTATCTCCGGCTTGTCGAGCACATGCACAAGATCTGTCCTGCCAAGATATTCATAGGCCAGTGCCCTGAAAATGAAATCCACTATAGAAGTTGTGCTTTTAATATTCGGGTGATCCACCATTCCCGATGGTTCAAAACGGGTAAACACAAATTTCTCAACAAACTCCTCCATAGGTACCCCGTATTGAAGGCCGATTGAAATTGAGATCGCAAAACAGTTGAGCATACTTCGCATGGTTGCTCCTTCCTTTGCCATATCAATAAAGATCTCACCCACGGTTCCGTCGTTATATTCTCCTGTACGAAGGAATATTGCCTGGCCATTGATTTTGGCCTTCTGAGTGAACCCGCGCCTTTTTGCTGGCAGGGTGCGCCTTTCAACGATCCTCGCCAGTTCGCGTTTCAGTTTGGTATCAGGTGAAGATTGCACTCTCTTGGTCACTTCCTCGAGCAGTTCGCTGACTGAAAGCTTACTCATATCAACGATATTGCTTTCAACAGGTAATTTTTCTTCAGCAACCGTTTCATCAGACTTTTTCTTTTTGTCTGATTTATTACTCAGTGGTTGTGACATTTTAGAACCATCACGATAAAGCGCACACGCTTTCAAACCCAGCTGCCAGCTTAGCAAATATGAATCGGCTATCTCTTCTACATTCGCCTCATTTGGCAGGTTAATGGTTTTGGAAATTGCGCCGCTGATAAAAGGTTGGGCTGCAGCCATCATCCGGATATGACCATGTGCATGGATAAATCGCTCGCCTTTTTTTCCGCATTTATTGGCGCAATCAAATACTGTAAGATGTTCGTCTTTTAAAAGGGGGGCACCTTCAACTGTCATGGTTCCGCAAACAAAATCATTGGCCGCTTCCATTTGCTCTTCGGTGAAACCGAGTGCATCAAGCAGGCTCCATTCGAAATTGAAATACTGCTCCGGTTTGAATCCAAG
>Ga0193752_1000045_pt1 | contig 195576 bp, 174 predicted proteins | sample H1c1metaG_FD_144924 | JGI IMG/M metagenome (GOLD analysis project Ga0193752, IMG submission 144924) | Soil microbial communities from a riparian zone of the East river system, Colorado, United States - H1c1 | ecosystem: Environmental > Terrestrial > Soil > Riparian zone | place: USA: East...
TCTCTAAAACGAGTTCCTTTATAAGTGCACCTGCCTTCTTCTTCCATAAAGTTATTAACAGAAAAAATGCTTTTAACACCCCCTGCACCCCCAGGTAGTAGTAATAGTATTTTGATAGTAAAAAGTCTTAGATTACAAACAAAGGTTTCTTTATTGCATCGTCACGGGCGGACACAGCTACAAATACCCAAACTGCGGCAAGCCCCGGACGTTGGTGGCAATTTTATTGGACACTTCATGCGAATTCTAATTCTCCTTATTGCAACACTTACTTTATCTTGTAACTCAAACAAGACAAAAACTAAACCTGAAACTAATTCTATGTTCACATACGATATTCAATATGGCGGCGACCCACACGATATGTATGACTTAAAAGGGCAAATAAATTATGATAATTTTATTTCTTCGTTTGACACTTTCCCTTGGCTTGATGAGATTGATAAAGCTAATGCAAATCCAAATGGTTGTTCCCCTACTCTTTCAGTTAAAAACAAAGCTGACGAAAGAGACTTTTGGGTTTCCATGTCGGGGGACAGAAGTAATCATGGTTATTTAGTTGGTTATGTATATCCAAAGACAAAAAAAGGGCTATTGGGTTTTGGTAAAGTGAAAACTATAAAATGGGTTGAAATTTATTTGACCGAAAACGAACAACAAATTAAAAACTTTTTCAAACTTTACTTTGACAAAAACTATGACCAACTTCATGCAGAAATAAAAAAATTAGAGAAATTCGGAGAAATGGAAGCCGCAAATTAATGTTGGAGAAAAACTGCCACCAACATGCGGTTTTGTGCAATTGGGGCAGACGGTAGTACAATCATCGGCAGTACATATCCAAGCTTTATATCCGGCGGACGGATTCTACCAGGTAGTAATTCTAAACTTCGGCTTTTAGTTATAAATTTAGCATCGGTTCCGGGCGGACAGTTGGTCAATTCCCCAACTGCACAAAGCCTGGAACGTTGGCAGTCATTGTGAATTGGCTTTATATTAAACTTCAAAATGGACAAATCATTTATAAATAAGTCAATCAAAATAAATGCCTCAGCTTTTAACGTTTGGAGTGTTTTTACAAATCCTGTAATCACAAGACAAATGGGTGGTGAATATGTTTCGGATTGGAAAGTCGGAAACTCCTTTGGATGGAAAGGAGTGGATGGAAAAATGCTCACAAAAGGTACAATACTTCAATTCGAACCTGAACGTGTTTTGCAACACAATCTTTTCAACCCCATTGAGGGAAATAAAATAATGTCTGTTATAACTTACAGGCTGGAGGATAAAAATCAATTTACAATATTACATGCGCATGAAGATCTACTCTATTCAATAGATGATAAAACTTATCAAGATGCTCAAGAAGGATGGGATATAGCTTTAAATTTTCTTAAACAAACTGCTGAGAAAGTTGAAGGGCCCGCTTAATGTGCCATTTTTATTTTTTTCATTTTTGTGACTTTTTTTACGATCGCGTTTTTGTGCCGGCACATTTTGAATTTTAAAAAATGGCACATCAAAACAAAACCGTCCTCTATGCGTCATCAAACCTTCCGGGAAAAAACGTTCAAATAACTGTCTTCAATTTACGATGCCAAAAAAGCCAAAGTTCCTGCTGGTGTACATTTAGGTAGCTTTAGGTACGAATATGCAGAAAAATGCAGGTTTGTGTAAGTTATGTACGAAACCAGGGTGCTCTATAGCGGCACCAAACCCAGGCTTCATATCGCTACCAATCATTGGCTATGGGCTGAACCGTTTACTAAGTATTTTTATCTTCAATTTATAAATTTCGTTTCTTAATTTACATCGTCATGGGGTCGGACACAGCATCAAATACCCAAGCTGCACAAAGCCCTGGCCGTTGTGCGAAATGAGTTCGGACTCACTAAAAATATCAATATGAAATTTAAATATAGAATGTGTTTCGCAGTTGCTTTTCTACTGTCTTTTCTTAGTATCAAAGCTCAATTGCCAGTTTCTGCCAACGGCAAGTTTTTAAATGCAAATGGGATGAAAATTTATTATGAGGAAAGTGGCAGCGGTAAACCATTACTCTTACTGCATGGCTTTGCTAGATCCGGCGAAGATTGGAAACCATACATTGCAGAACTATCCAAATCAAACAGAGTTATTTGTATCGATTTGCCTGGACATGCCAGGTCTGACCTGATGGATACCACTGAAATATATTTACATAAACAGGCTGCCAACCTTATAATAACATTCATCAACCAATTAAAGTTGGATACGGTGAATATTATTGGATTTAGTTCAGGCGCAATGATAGGCCTGCATATTATTACGCTTAAAACAGCATTGGTAAACAAGATTATTTTAGTGTCAGGTCAGATATCTTTTTCCGACTCGACAAGAAAATTCATTAGCGCTTTGGGAGGTCCTAACAACTTTATTATGGATGCCAATGAGCTTACTGAAATTCACGGAAAAAAGAAAGGAGCAGTAATTGCAAATCAATTCTGGAATTTCAGAAAACTTGATGGTGACCCTTCTTTTACATCTGATCAATTAAAAACTATTAAGGCTCAAACATTAGTTGTTCATGGGGACAATGATCCGATTGCACCTGTTGAAAATGCTCTATCGATGTTTAAGTTTATCCCGAATGCTCATTTATGGATCATTCCATATGGAGAACATATCTCTATTTTCTTGCCAGATAACCAAAATGAATTTATTAAAAAGTCAATATCTTTTTTGAAAAGCAACTAAACAACTCAATTACCACTTCGCACAACAAAAGGTTTTGTGCAATTGGGGCATGACATTGAAACAATCATCGGCAGTGCATATCCAGGCTTTGGTTTCGGCGGAGGGAATTCTGCCGGGCTTTTGTTGGTTAACTTCGGCTTTTAGTTATAAATTTTTTTCCACTCTTCTACTGATCTCATCAGGTATTTATATTTTTTCTTTATTTGCAAAAGTTCGCTAAAGTCACTTCAACTAACACAGCATTACCGCTCAGGAGGGCAGTTATATACCCAGCGTCATTTCGCGGCTAAACTTTATTGAGCAATAATCCCTATTTTAGCCAATCATACCAAATACTTCAGCTTAATATGAAACCAATTTTCTTAGTGATCGTTAGTTTACAATTTGCATTTGCCGGCTTTTCGCAAACTACCTATACTTTTATTGGCAATGGTAACTGGACGGTGCCTTCAAACTGGAGTAATAATACCATTCCCCCCAACCCGTTACTTACCGGTTCAACCATTTATATTTCCCCGGCTGTTGGAGGGAACTGTATCTTAAATATCAACCAGGTTATTTCTGCAGGCGCATATTTAATTGTATCTCCCGGGGCGAATTTTATAATCCCGGCAAATGTCATTTTGACCCAGGATGCCAATACTACTATTTGCAACCAGAACTGGATGACAAAAAACCTGGACGTGGTTACTTATAGAAACGGGGATACAATACCAGAGGTAACCAATGCTGCACAATGGGCCGGTTTAATTACGGGCGCCTGGTGCTATTATGCAAATGATCCGGCCACGGGGTCAGTATATGGTAAGTTATATAACTGGTATGCTGTAAATGATCCAAGAGGCCTGGCACCACTGGGTTGGCATATACCCACTAACCTGGAATGGGGTGTGTTAACCGGGTGTTTGGGAGGAGATGCAGTAGCAGGCGGCGAAATGAAAGATACCGGCACATTACATTGGAACAGCCCAAATCTTGGCGCAACAAACAGCAGTGGTTTCACGGCTTTTGCCGGTGGAGACAGGGATGCCGGTGCCGGCGCCCCGTTTTACAGTCTTGGCTTTAATGGCTTTTGGTGGAGCGCTGATGCTGTAAGCTCCACTAATGCCCGATATATTTACCTCTATAGTTATTATGAGGGTGCCGGCAGAACCGATATGAATATGAGGGCCGGCTTGTCTGTCCGCTGCGTGAAAAATACCCTCCCTGTTTTGACAACTGTTCCACCGGAAGTAACAGCTACCAACAGCATCTCGGGTGGAATTATCAGCAGTGATGGCGGACATAATGTTACAGCAAAGGGCGTTGTTTGGAGTACGGATCCTAATCCAACCATTGCGCTTCCTACAAAAACAAATGACGGAACAGGAGTAGCTTTTTATAATAGTTTTATTGCCGGGTTGCAGCCAAATGCAACGTACTATTTAAGAGCCTATGCTACCAGTAATATAGGTACAGGTTATGGAAATGAAGTGAGTTTTATTAATACAGTCCAGGATTCAGATATTGTTATATGCAGCCAGCGCCTGATGACAAAAAACTTAAAAGTAAGCACCTATAGAAATGGCAATATTATTCCGCAGGTAAGTGATCCAACACAATGGGCAAACCTAACTACCGGTGCATGGTGTTATTATAATAATGATCCTGCCACGGCTTCAGTTTATGGCAAATTATACAATTGGTATGCTGTAACTGATCCGCGGGGTCTTGCTCCAACAGGCTGGCATATACCAACCGTTACAGAACTGAACATCCTGGCGGCCTGTTTAGGAGGCGATCCTGTTGCCGGCGGAAAACTTAAGGAAGCAGGTATTAGCCATTGGGTAACCCCTAATATCGGGGCCACTAACAGCAGCGGTTTTACAGGTTTGCCCGGCGGTACCCGGTACGATGATGGCGTATTTTACGAAATTGGCAGAACCGGTGGCTGGTGGACGGTTACGGCACCGGCTTTCCCCGGCTACGCCTATTATCTAAACTTAGGCTTTGACACTGAATACATGGGTGTACCCGTCGCTAATAAGACAAATGCATTCTCTGTTCGTTGTATCAGAAATTAGTTCAGCACGGTTGGGATAATGCTAAAAAAAATTCACGTTATGAAATATATTTTAATCTTATTGCTGATCTATTTGATGGTTCCTTTTAATTCAAAAGGGCAAGAAACTGCAATTTTAAAAAGAACAGCTTATACTTTAAAAATTTACGTGGACAATGTAAATTTTTATGAAGACGAAATTGGGGCGACGCCATATGTTTTTCCCAACAATGGAATGCAGATTTACCCGGGCGAAACAATTTATGTGGAGGTTGACCAGGACAATGGAATAATTAAAGGCATGAAAGCGGTAAAAGAGATCAAAGATCCTAAAACCACGCTTACAATTAAATTTTCTCAAAAAAGCGAAAATAAAATTCATCAAATGATGATGCTGGAAATTCAAAATCCTTTCGAAAAAAACCTGGCCTATAAAGCAAAAATGTTCTTACTGAAACAAAATAAATGGTTTGATACAAATGTTCTGCCGGTCATGGCAGGCCTCACTGCTTTTGAAACCTGGCCGGATATAATTATATCCCTTGGACTTGGCAGTTGGAAATTTACTGAGAAATAGAAAGCAAGTATGAAGTAAAACGTTTGTGTATAAATTGAAGTTTATCCAAAAACATTATGACAGGCGAAAAAGATCTAAATAAGTTATTGAGAACAATGAAGCCGAAACTTAATGCCGGCGATTATGTTTTTTGTACTGTCAGCGATATTAACCCGGTAAATATTAATGAAGTTATTTTAACCTTCAAAGAACAGGAAGGAACCACTATTATTATAAAAAAGGAATTGGCAGATTCTCTGAATTTTAAATACGCCCTTGTTTTTGCCTGGATCACGCTTACCGTTCATTCCTCATTGGAAGCAGCAGGTTTAACAGCTGCGTTTTCTTCTGCTCTTTCCGAACAGGGGATCAGCTGTAATGTTGTGGCTGCATTTTTCCATGACCATATATTTGTCGACAAAAAAGATGCGGAAAAAACAATGGAAGTTCTCAAAGGATTTTCACAGGAATAATTCAGCAGTTACGGTTTACAAGTTGGCTTTGCAGTTATGAGAAAATTTCGTTCCTTTAATCAGCAGCAGGATGAATTCTGAAATTCAAATATATAACTACAGCAAACAACGGCTGAAAAAGAAATTTGCCACTTGCTTGCCAGGATAATTTACATAACTAATTTTGCGTTAAAACATAAGGTATGAAAACAACTCCCGAACACGATCAGCGAATAGCAAAAATGACATTTGCATCGGTATATCCACACTATATCACAAAAGTTGAGAGCAAAGGAAGGACAAAAGGAGAGTTACACCAGGTAATAGAGTGGCTGACCGGCTTTGATAACAAAAAACTGCAGGAACTCATTGATGAGAAAGTAACTTTTGAAACATTCTTTAAGAAAGCAAAATTGAACCCCAATGCTCACCTGGTTACAGGAGTAATTTGTGGCTACCGGATAGAAGATATTGAAAATCCTTTAACAAGAAAAGCAAGGTATTTAGATAAGTTGGTGGACGAATTGGCGAAAGGGAAAAAGATGGAAAAGATTTTAAGAGTTGTGTAAAAGCGAATGGACGCGGAGGCAGGTTTTTGGGAAAAGTATTTACCGGATGACAATGCTAAATAGCATCGGCAACCAGGCAGCAAATAAAAAGGGCAAGCAGGGTTTACCCACTTGCCCCGGAAGGAAAATAAATTATTGAACTATCAGCCTTTCTGTTTTAGCCGCACCATCTTTGGTAACAATGCGAATGAAGTAATGACCTTTAGGCCAAAGACTAGTATTTATATCTTTTGTTTCTTCACTAAATTGGAATTCTTTATACAAAAAACCGTTGCCTGTGTATACCTGTATAGTTTTATCTCCTGTTTTATTTACAGTAATGCTAAACAGGTTATTTTTTACGGGATTGGGATAAACCAATACAGATATGCCTGCTGCATTTAAGCTCACCAGCCTTATAACAGACAAGTATTCATGGTTACTAACCTCTATAGCTTTTATGTGGTAGTACAATTTTTCATTTATAGCATTATTGTCGGTATAGGAATATAAATTTTGTCCCGCGATCGCAGGTACAACTGCAACAGAAATAAAATCACGGCCATTGACTGAGCGAAGAATTTCAAAGCCCTTTAAATTATCTGCTTGGCCTGTTTTCCATTTAAGGGATGCGGTTGTTTTATCCAGCCTGTTTGCGGTAAAATATTCAAACTGTACGGGAAGTACGCCGCCTGCTCCTTCAATAAGGTCGGAACGGAATTTTTTAAAATTATCCGACGGAAGGTCTTTGGCTTCTATATTATCGCCATAAAATACCGTGCTGCCATTGTCGGAAATAAACTGCAGTTTACTTAATGATAATTGCCCGCCTTCATTCACCGGCATTACGCCTTCTATATTCAACCCGGCCACATTAAAAGAAGGGATCAGGGAAGCTGCATCTCCTGCATTACCTGTCCACCTGTACACAGCCGGGTCCAATGCTTCGTCATAGCGGCCTGCAAGAATAATATAATTACCGTTTGATAACCTGATAAGGTCACGGATGCCCCTTCCACCCAGGTCAAGTTCTATTGGCGATCCAAGAACAGGATTGCCAACAGGCGAACCATTGTTGAACCATGTTTCAAAATTTTGAACAGGTGCTATAACAGCTTTTGTACGGCTGGCGGTTGGCACTAACGGTGCACGAAAACCGATATACATGGTTGTGTTATCCGGGCCAAAGACCATTCCTTCCACGTTAAAGCCATCGATCAGTTTGGGGTCATGACCATCTGCGGCGCTTGCAGTAAAATTATAACCGTGAAAATCACCCCAGTTAATTAACTGCGATCGTAAATTGCTGTAGTGTCCTTCATGGATGAAACTGGTGGCGGCGCCAGTACCTGTAACGGAAAGGGCAAACAAACGGTTACGGCTGGGCCTGTCTTCAAAACTTGTGCTGCTGTTACTCAATGAACCCAGCCAGTAGATCCTGTTTGCAATAGTTGTACTGCGTACTGCAGATTCCACATCCACTTCCCTGGCATCAGGTAATCCCAACACATTGCCCTGGTTATAGTCAAAAGATCTCACCGGCAAACCTGACTGATCCCTGTCAAACACAAACAAAATATTTTTTTCATCATCACTGATGGTCATATAATCATCATCAAGGGCAATGACTGCAGACGCATCCGAATTGCCGGTATGCCAGTAATTGCCTGCAACGGGTGCAGCCAACAGCGAAGCTGCATAATTAATAATGTATGAAGTGTTATTGGTACCGTCATTTACGGTTACAGTAATAGTAGAATAACCCACCCCGGCAGGCGTGATCTTCAGGTTTCGTGAAGAGCCGCTTCCTGTAAGAACAAGATTGGCATTGGGTACTACGGTTGTATTGCTGCTTAAAACAGTTACTGCCAGGCTTCCCACGGGGGTTATATCATCGCCAATGGTAAAATCAATTCCGGATAAACCTGCAGGATCAGCACCATCATTTATAACCCCGCTTATAGCATAAGGGCTTGCGGGTGATGTAGCAACTCCTCCATCAAGAAAATTAGTTGTGGTTACAACGTCTATTACAATCGTTGGTGCTCCTGTTGTAACTGCACAAGGGTCATATACAACGGTTGCACGGGTGCTCTTGCCCGGGCTGCCAATAAATCCTCCTGAAGCAGAAGTGAATGAAGCTTCCGCATCGGCGACAACAGATAATGTCCATTCCGAATGCAGGTTAGCGCCAAGCCCCAATGCACTTACCCAGGCGCTGATGCCTGTGGCCTGTGGCCCTGTGGTGGTTGAATAAGTAATACGATCAACCAAAACACCGGATGCATTATACAAATTGATCTCGTCTGAACCGCTCAGGTTATTATTATTGCCGCCAACGATCTTAATGCCGTTACATATACCCCATGTAGAACGGAAAGAACCTTCACTTACTTCTGAAAATATCACCGATTCACCTGCCTGTACTGTACCAAACCCGCTAAGGCTTACTGATCCCGCTGTTCGTGAAGCGTCATCAAAGCTCCAGCCCGTCATATCAATTGCTGTGTTGCCAATATTTGTAAATTCCACGAATTCTGAACCATTGTACATGTATTCGGTTATGCGCATCAATGGCACATCATTGTCTTTAATGTTAACATTCCTGGCAACAGGTGATCCCAGTGTAATGCCCGGAGAAGGAATGCTGATCGTTAATGTTGCTGTTTCAGGACCTTCCATATCCGCGTCATCAGTAATTGTAAATGTTACAGACCCGGTAGTAGCGCCATTGGGGATGGTAATTGTTGTATTGGAAAGCGAATAATCACCTGTAGTTATGCCTAAACCTGTTACTGCCAGCGAAACTGCCTGGTCTCCGCCAACAGCCGATGATGCAGTTGCTGTAACGGTTACAACTGTTGAACCTGTTTCTGATGCAATACCGGGACTTACAGATAGATTGACCGTGGGTGCAACATCATTATCTGTAATGGAAATATTTTGAATTGTAGTTGCGCCAAGTATGATACCGGGTGAAGGGTTGCTGATCGTTAAAGTAGCTGTTTCCGTTCCTTCAACAATTGCGTCATCGGTAATAGTAAAAGTCACTGATCCTGAAGTGCCGCCATCCGGGATAGTAATAACAGTATTGGACAGATTATAATCGCCGGCTGTAATTCCTGTACCGGATACCCCAAGTGAAATTGTTTGAGCGCCGGTAACCGCTGATGAAGCAGTTGCAGTGATCGTAATGACGGTTGCTGCTGCTTCTGTTCCGATGTTCACATCTGCTGAAAGATTTACTGTGGGTGCTGCAGCTACATCATTATCTGTGATAATAATATTTTGAGTGATCGTTGTACCCGGCGCAATACCTGCCGATGGGTTGCTGATCGTTAAAGTAGCTGTTTCCGTTCCTTCCACATCTGCGTCATCAACAATTGTAAAGGTTACAGTTCCTGTAGTGGCGCCATCCAAAATAGTAATGGTTGCATTGGAGAGATTGTAATCACCCGCTGTAATTCCTGCGCCGCTTACACCCAATGAAATAGTTTGATTGCCGGAAACCGCTGATGAAGCAGTTGCAGTAACCGTAATGACAGTTGTTGCTGCTTCTGTTCCGCTGTTCATATCTACCGAAAGATTGACTGCCGGTATGGGTGTAAAGGCAACTCCTTTTACAATAGTTCCTGCGGCCGCTGTATATAATATAACATTACTGGCTGTAGTTATGTTGAGGTTAGTATTGTATCCTGCTGCATCGGTACACTTAATTACATTATTTGCTGTAAGCGCCCCTTGCCCGGTAGAAATAAATAATTCTGCACCGCTGCCGGATCTCTTTGCGGCCATACCAAAACCACCAAAGTTTGTAGTGTAAGTGCCGTTTGCTGTCCATATGCCGCTCACCAAAGAGAATTTGGAAACTGTACCGGCTGTATTGCTGGTTGCAGAAATGACATACAAAATATCATAGGTATTTCCGTTATCGCCGGACTGTATCAAATAAAAATCCTGGTGATTCGCATTATTGGCCAGGCCGGGTAAACCTGTAACAGTTCCTCCTGTGGGAGCAGATATTGTGCTGACCTGGATAACTGTACCTGTACTGCTTGCCGCCGAAACATAAACCGTTCCTCCAAAAGATTTTACGCTACGGAAATTGCCGGTGGGGCTTCCGGCAGAGGTGCTGTTTGAATAAAGCCCGCCCTGGTCGCCGATGAACCAGCTTGTATTATTCAGGCTTGTTGCACACCGGGTTTGATTTCCATTTGCCCCGGTATAAGTAGCCCCCAGGTTAAAAGTGCCGGCTGAATTAAATGTACCAACTCCACGCGGAAGAATAGTATTGATATTAGTACTCCCGGAGGTTGTTGTGTTTCCACCTGTAAAATTCAGTAAAGTGCCATCATTGCTGTTTGCAAGATAGCTGGTAGAAGTTGCGCTCCCGGAAAACCGTAAAGCATTTGGCATAGTGCTGCCATCGATCGCATGTGTGCTTACTGCAGCCTGCCCGGGTGTTATTGTATTTAACTCAACAATGCTGCCGGTAGTATTACTGGTGCTGGCTGCTGCAACAAAAACCGCGATGTTGCCGGAAGTAAATTGTTGTGAAAATCCATTTATGCTGATAAGTAAAAGGAAGGAATAGTATAGTTTTCTCATTATTGTTTGTTTCCGGCAAAGATTTCACAGGTCAGTGATTTTTTTGTTATGGGAACATTAAGTTTAGGTTACCACTACTAATAGATCACTCCGGTGATAATGAACACAATCAACCAAAGTGCCCATTTACATAATTTTTGGTCAGTTCTTTTTGAGGATTTTTGAAAATGTTTTCGCAACTGTCAAATTCTACCAGCTCACCCAGGTACATAAAAGCAACCTTGTCTGAGATACGCTGCGCCTGTTGCATATTGTGCGTTACAATTACAATGGTATAGTCTTTTTTCAGGCTCATTATTAACGCTTCTATTTTATTTGTGCTGATCGGGTCCAGTGCAGAGCAGGGCTCATCCATTAATATAACTTCCGGGCGCAGAACAACTGTCCTGGCAATGCATAATCTCTGCTGCTGGCCACCGGATAGTTTTACCGCAGGTTTTTTTAATTCATCTTTTACTTCCTCCCATAAATAACTTTCTTTTAAAGCTTTTTCGATTAAGACAGGTATTTCAGCTTTTGGAAAATTATGGATCTTCAGCGCATAAGAAAGATTTTCATAAATGCTTTTGGGCAATGGGTTTGGTTTTTGAAATACCATCCCGATCCTTTTACGTATCTCTGTTACTGAATTTTTTTTATCGTAAATATCAAGGCTGTCTAATTTTACAGCGCCTTCTATTCTTGCATCCGGCGACAGGTCATGCATGCGGTTAAAGGAACGGAGCAGCGTTGATTTTCCACAACCCGAAGGCCCGATCAATGAAGTGACCCTGTTTTTAGGGAAGTCTATATTAATACTCTTCAGGATCTGTTTCTTTCCGAAGTACATGTTAAAGTCATGCGCTGATAGTTTGATCTCATCCATATTAGTCCTGTGTTCTGTGTTTAAAGCGTATATAAAAAGCAATGATGTTAAGTATGAATACCAGCATGATCAATACGGCTGCCGTGCCGTAAGCCAGCGGCCTTACCTGCTCTATTGCCTGGTGCTGCGTGCTCAGCATATACAAATGATAAGGTAATGCCATGAACTCCTGGTTTACGGAAGTTGTGATCCCATTAATATAAAATGCTACCCCGGTAAATAAAATAGGGGCTGTTTCTCCTGCGGCTCTCGACATGGTCAGTATCACACCGGTTAAAATTCCCGGCAATGCTTTTGGCAACACTACATCCTTTATGGTTTCAAACTGGGTAGCGCCTAGTGCAAGGGTAGCTTCTCTCATACTATTGGGTATGCGTTTCAATGCTTCTTCCGTAGTGGTAATTATGTATGGCAATGAAAGTAAACCTAAGGTTAACCCCGCCGATAAAACAGAAGTGCCCAGGTTCAAAGCCTGCACAAACAACGCAAGCCCAAACAAACCATAGATAATTGACGGGATGCCGGCAAGATTTCTTATAGAGGCCCTGATGATATTGGTAAGTGCAGAGGGTTTTGCATATTCATTAAGATATATTGCACAGGCTACCCCAAACGGCACAGCAAAAATTGTGGTAATAAAAGTAAGTAACAGTGTGCCTGCAATGGCCGGAAGAATTCCGCCTTTGGTCATACCACCAGCAGGAAAATGACTGATAAAATTCCATGAGACAGAAGACATCCCTTTTGAAAAAATATCCCATAAAATAATTCCCAGGATAAGGCATACAAGAATTGTACTGCCCAATAAAAAGATCCAATTAAAGAAGTGTTTTATTTTCTTGATCATGCGTGAAATTTTCTTAACCGGTTCGAAAAATATTCTCCCAATAAATTAATACCGAGGGTGATCAGGAATAAGATCACGGCGATGGCAAAAAGGGCAAAGTAGTGGGTGGTTTGATAAGGGACTTCACCCATTTCAATGGCGATGGTAGCAGTAATAGTTCGCACAGCATCCAGGAAACCTTTAGGCATTACTGCTGCATTACCGGTAGCCATCAATACCGTCATCGTTTCTCCCAAAGCCCTTCCCAGTCCAAGCATTACCGCAGCAATCAACCCGGGTAAAGCCGCGGGAAGTGTTACTTTAAAAAGGGTTTCCCATTTATTTGCACCCATCGCCAGTGAGGCTTCCCGGTGGCTTAGGGGTACTGCGTTGATAGCGTCTTCGCTTATAGTGATGATGGTGGGTAAAGCCATTACTGCAAGTAAAACAGAGCCATTGAATGCATTTAACCCATTTTGTATCCCGAATATTTTTGCAATACCCGGCCCCACCAATACTATTCCGAGAAACCCAATTGCTACAGAAGGGATGGCAGCCAGCATTTCAATGAGCGGTTTTAATATTGCTTTCACTTTAGGATGTGCCAGTTCGGATAAATATGCAGCGGTAAATATTCCCAGCGGTACTGCAATTAACATTGCACCCAGTGTTACCAGCCCGGTACTTACCAGTAATGGAGCAATGCTATAGTTGCCTTTTGCGCCTTCCGGGTCCCATTGCGAACCGGTAAAAAAATCAAGCGGTTTTACATCAATGAAAAAGGCAATGCTATTATATATCAACATTATGAAAATACCTGCAAGTAAAGCGATGGTAATAAACCCGGTCGCTTTAAATATTTTTTTTAAAAGCCAATCCGTATTCTCCCTTCTTTTTATACTCATGGTTTTATTTTACCGGGTAATAGCCCGATGAATGAATGATTTTTTTACCTGCATCAGCTTTTTCAAAATCAAGAAAAGTTTTTATCTTCCCGTAGGAGGAAGTCTTGTAGTATTGAAATAAAGGCCGCTGAAAAAAATATCTCCCTGCCGCGATCATGGAGGAGTCCAAAGGCGAAATGGCTTTTTCATTTTTCGTTAAATAGACAGGAAGTACTTTAATTCCTTTGCTGCCGCCATGCGCTACATAACCTGCGCCTACATAACCAATGCCTGAGTGATCTGCCCTGATAGCCTCCAGTATCTGGGCATTACCACTCATTTGTTTGGCATACGGGGTAAATTCTATCCCTAATTTTTGTTTTATGAAACCGTGGGTGCCTGAATTACTCTGCCTGCCATAAATATTGATGGGCATATCTTTCCCTGTAAGTGAAGACCAGTTTTTATATTTGCCGCTCAATAAGTCTGCAAGGTCCTTTGTGCTAATGGAATCTATGGATAGATCTTCTGCCACAACAAATGCAATGGCATCCTGGGCAAAAATGAAGGAATCGATTTGCACACCTCTTTTTTTAAACAATTCTATTTCATCAGTATTGATACTTCTTGAAGAATTGGCTATATCTGCCGTGCCATTCAGTAATGAGGCAATACCTAACCCTGAGCCGCCTCCCGATATGGAAACAAAAACTTCTGAATTAATCTCGTGGAATGATTCTGCAAGCTGTACAGCAAGGTTCACCTCGGTATCTGACCCTTTTATTTTTATTGTAGTTGTATCCTGCGAACAGGATGATAGAAGAACTATTAAAAAATAGAAATAGTACTTCATATTTAATATGCTGTTATTCAAGAATGTTAAAACACTAAAATTAAAGTTATGTGCCAATTAACTGGTGTTATCTTTTGATTAATAAATTGTTTCCAACCCCTGGTTTCTATGAAACAGGGGGCTTATACCATATTAATTCTTCGATCATGCCGGAGTAAAATCATTCTTTTATAATTTTACAGTATTCACTTATAACAGCCAATGAAGCCAACTTCGTTACAGCAAATAAATCAACAATTGTGTGCGCTTGAAAAAAAAATGCTGCTGGAAGCCCAAAAAAGGCAATTGCTGCTTAAGGGCATCCATCCCCAACAATACTATGCAGCACAAAATCTGGTCCATTATTTAACGTTGCGAAATGAGGATATCCGTGAACTGCAGGATTCGCTTCACGTTTATGGCCTTTCTTCATTAGCCAGTTCTGAAAGTCATATACACAATCAGCTACAATCTATTCTCCGGCGGTTGGGTAAGAATTATGACGAAAATGAATTGGATAAATGCACTTACGGTTTTAACCTGGAGCAAATGAGGAAAAAAAGCAAACTGCTTTTTGGCGAAAAAAATGATGCAGTTACGCCATTTATTATGGTAACATTTGATTCCTCTTTTGCAGGTAATTATGCGTTAATTAAAAACCTATTACTAAACGGGATGAATGTTGCAAGAATCAATTGTGCGCATGATGATGAAGCAACCTGGTCAGGAATGATACAGCAACTGAAAAGAGCTAATCGCAATACGGGCATCAACTGTAAAATATACATGGATTTGGCGGGGCCAAAAATCAGGACGCGGTTACTGGGTAAAGGAAATAAAAAAGGCAAAGTAAAAGTAAAAGAAGGAGAGCTGGTATGGCTGGCCGATGACGCCAATGGCTTTAATGGAGAAGACATAGTAATAAGCCCCGATGAGCCCGGCATCATTCCTATGCTGAAGAAGGGACACAGGGTATTTATAGATGATGGCATGATTGAGGGTATTGTTGAAACCATTAAAAACGGGCGGGTGGCCGTAAGAATTATCCGTATTTCCTCCATAAAACAGGTGATAAAAGCCAACAAGGGAATTAATTTCCCCGATTCTGAAATATCTATTCCTTCTCTTACTGATTTTGATAAAGAATGTTTGCCCTTTATATGTGAACATGCGGATATTATAGGCTATTCGTTTGTTCGTCACCCTTCAGACCTGGCAGACCTGCAGGAAGATCTTAAAAAGCTTTCATTAAGAGCGCCGCATGTCATTATTAAAATTGAGACCCCGGAATCAGTTAAAAATCTTCCGGGCCTTTTACTCGGTGGAATGCAGCAGAAGGTTTTTGGAGTAATGATCGCCCGTGGGGACCTGGCAGTAGAAATTGGATTTGAAAGAATGGCAGAAATACAGGAAGAGATCCTTTGGATATGTGAGGCTGCACACGTACCGGTGGTATGGGCTACACAGGTGTTAGAAAGCTTAAACAGATCCGGCGTTGCTACCCGTTCAGAAATTACTGACGTGGCCCATGCTGCTATGGCCGAATGTGTGATGATCAATAAGGGAGATCATACTATAGAAGTAATAAAAACACTAAAGGATATTTTGCATCGTATTGGCGGGCACCATATTAAGAAAAGATTTACATTCCGGCCTTTGAGTATAGCAACGGCGTTTATAAGTAAACAACTATGATCTTCTATAAAAATCACTTTGATACCGCTTAGTTTTACAAAGACGCCCATAGAAACCTCCGCTTATCCGCTCAACTTAACACTCACATAACATTAGCATAAACATTTGTTTATACCAATAGCGTCACTTTGTTAGTGTTTACTAACATCAAGATCTTGCGCCATGAAAAATATTAAATACTTTTTCCTGAAACTTTTTGTAAGCATCTGCCTGCTTGTACTTTCTGCCTTTTACCCTCCCTTAAAATTCTATAAGATCCATTAATGGATAAAATAAAAAGGCGAAAACTCGATATACTTGTACTATCTGATGTGCACCTCGGTACTTACGGGTGCCATGCCCGGGAACTGTTACATTATCTTAAAACCATTAAACCTAAAACGGTAATATTAAACGGCGATATTATTGATATCTGGCAGTTCAGCAAGCACTACTGGCCCAAGTCGCATATGAAGGTTGTTAAGCACCTGATGCACTGGATGAGCAAGGGTGTTAAAATATATTATATCACCGGCAACCACGATGAAATGCTGCGAAAATTCGGGGGTTTTAAAATGGGCTCTTTTAAGATCGTAAACAAAGTGATACTGGACCTGGGGAATAATAAAACAGCATGGTTCTTTCATGGCGATGTTTTTGATGTAACCATGCAGCACAGCAAATGGCTGGCTAAGCTGGGCGCTGTTGGGTATGATACACTGATCCATATTAACCGGGTTGCAAATTTTATTTCGGAAAAGATATTTAAGAAGGGGAAGCTCTCGTTGTCAAAAAAAATAAAGAATAGTGTAAAGAGCGCTGTAAAGTTCATCAATAATTTTGAACAAACTGCAGCCGATATCGGTATCAGTAATCATTATGATTATGTTGTTTGCGGCCATATTCACCAGCCGGAAATGCGGGAGATAGAAAACCAGCACGGAAAAATAATTTACCTCAACAGCGGCGACTGGATAGAGAACCTTACGGCCCTGGAATATGTTAATGATGAATGGAAGATATACCGCTTCGATGATAATGATAAACTGGATATGATCGTAAAAAGCACGGAAGATGATGAATTGAATAACAACCAGCTATTTGACAACCTTGTGGAAGAATTCAATTTATTAAAACAGCAATGAAGATACTTTATGCGATACAGGGTACGGGCAACGGCCATTTAAGCAGGGCAAGAGATGTTATTCCCCTTCTTCAAAAAAAAGGCGATCTGGATATCTTAGTGAGCGGCATACAGGCAGACGTGGAGCTGCCTTACCCGGTAAAGTATAAATTCAAAGGGCTTAGTTTTATTTTTGGAAAAAAAGGGGGTATCGACCTGCTGGCCACATACCGGAAAAGCAGCCTGAAACAGCTATACAGGGAAATTAAAAGCCTGCCCATTGAAGAATATGACCTGGTGATAAATGATTTTGAACCCGTAAGCGCCTGGGCCTGCAAAATGAAACACAAGGAATGTATCGGCCTCAGCCACCAGTCCGCAGTGATCAATAAAGGATCTCCCAAACCAAAGAAAAAAGACATTATTGGTAATGCAGTGCTGCATAATTATGCGCCCGTTACCACTGCTTACGGTTTTCATTTTGGGGCATATGATAAAAATATCTTTACCCCGGTAATAAGAAGCCAGGTAAGAAAGGCAAAGCCGGTAAACAAAAAGCATTACACGGTTTACCTGCCGGCCTACAGCGATGAAAGAATAATAAAAGTATTGGGTGAAATAAAAAATATCAACTGGCAGGTTTTCAGTAAGCATTCAAAAAAAGAGTATAAAGAAAAGAACATCCACATAAGGCCGGTCAACAATGAGGATTTTATTGAAAGCCTTATTAGCTGCGCCGGCATTTTGTGTGGTGCAGGATTTGAGACACCTGCCGAAGCCCTGTTCTTAAAAACGAAATTAATGGCCATACCGATGAAAGGGCAGTACGAACAACAGTGTAATGCCGCGGCTTTAAAAACGATGGGTGTGCCGGTCATTAAAAGCTTAAAGAGAAAGCATATTGATAAAATTAAAGCATGGGTTGAAAGCGAACAGTTAATACTGGTTAATTATCCTGACAGTACAGAAAGAATAATCAACATGATAATAAAAAATCATACTGCTGCAGGTATTGAAAAGAATGTAGCGTTAGGCAATGCGATCTATTCCGTGAAAAAATTAAAAGATAAAAGCCTGGGCAAAATATTAAATCAACTGGACCAATAAGTATATGCATTTTACAAGGAACGATTTTGGCGATGATTTTAAGTGGGGAGTTTCCACCGCGGCTTACCAGATAGAAGGCGGGTATAATGCTGATGGGAAGGGCCCGTCGATCTGGGATACTTTTTCTCAAAAAAAGAAGAAGATATTCAATAACCAGAATGGAAATATAGCCTGCGATTTTTATGATCATTATGCTGATGATATTGTGCTGATGTATAACATGGGCATTCCCAACTACCGCTTTTCCATTTCCTGGAGCCGCATTTTACCCCATGGTGTTGGTGCCGTGAATCACAAGGGTATTGATTTTTATAACCGGGTGATAGATTTTTGCCTGGAGCTGGGTATTGAACCCTGGATAACCCTGTATCATTGGGACCTGCCTGAAGCCCTCCAGAAAAAGGGAGGATGGACGAACAGGGAGATCATTCACTGGTTCAGCTATTATGTTGATTGTTGCATCAAGAACTTTGGTGACAGGGTAAAGCACTGGATGGTACTTAATGAGCCGATGGTATTTACAGGTGCAGGATATTTTTTAGGGGTGCATGCCCCCGGTAAAAAAGGACTCAGCAGTTTTTTAGCTGCCGCACATCATGCTACAATATGCCAGGCAGAAGGAGGGAGGATAATAAGGTCATTGAGAAATGATTGCAAAATAGGAACAACGTTCTCTTATTCCCATATTGAACCCTACCGGCCGAATGAAGAAAAAGACATAAAAGCAGCAGTAAAAACAGACGCACTGCTTAACCGTATCTTTTTGGAGCCCTTACTTGGCATGGGCTATCCTGTAAAAGACCTGAAGATCCTGGAGCGTATAGAACGTTTTATGTACCCGCACGATGAAAAAAAGCTGGCTTTTGACATGGATTTCATCGGCCTGCAGAATTATACAAGGGAATTGGTGAGCCATGCACCACTGATGCCTTTTGTAAAAGCAAAGATCATTAAGGCAAGTGAAAGAAACGCAGAACACACTTTGATGAATTGGGAAATATACCCGCCATCCATTTATAAAGCATTGAAGCGTTACAATGATTATGAAAAGATAAAAGAGATCATGGTTACCGAAAATGGCGCCGCTTTTACCGATACCTGCGAAGCAGGCATTGTGGATGACGATAAAAGGGTAAGATTTTTACAGGACCATATTGCGCAGGTTTTACGGGCAAAAAAAGAAGGCATAAAAGTGAATGGGTATTTTGTATGGACCCTCATGGACAATTTTGAATGGGCTGAAGGGTTTTACCCCAGGTTTGGCCTGGTATACGTTGATTTTGCAACGCAGCAAAGAATTGTAAAAAGCTCCGGTAGCTGGTATAGCAGTTTTTTGAAAAATACTTTAACAGCATCGGCCACACTGGAAAAAGAAGAAATGAGAGCAACATAAATGATTGCCGCCCCGGTAATAAAATAAGTAGAGGGCTATGATCAATTAAATGAGGGTATAACGGGATCCTGTTTATGTACCTGCATCCTGTGAAACGGAAAATTAAATCTCTTTACATCAACTACAAGGTATACAGCAGTTATTCCTGCAACACATCCCATAATTGCCCCGATCATTACATCCGGTAACAAGTGCCCTGCAAGGTACATACGGGAATACGCTCCCAGTAAAGCCGCAAGCAGAACCGGTAATTTCCAGCTTTTATTCTTTACCAGTAAAATTAAAACTGTAGCGAAGGCAAAAATAACAGCGGTATGCCCCGAAGGGAAGCTGCTGTCATACGCCAGGGAAGTTTTGCCGGTGTAAAAAAAATTTTGTCCCTGTTCAAAAAACAGTTTTGGCCCGGAAGGATCGGAAATATTTTTTATTAACTGTACAAAAATGCATTGTATGAGAAAGGCAAGTAAGAATGTTATAGCGGTTTGCTTTCTTTTAAAATAAAAAAACAAAAGCGCTATGAGACTGATCGCAAAGATCCCGTCGCCGATAAAAGTATAATTGATAAAAAACACATTCAGCCAAACCGGGTGATGTGCATTTAAAGAAATAAAAAACGGGTCGCTTACATTTACTGACAATATTAAAAAAAAGCTAAGCATCAGTATAAGAAGGACGGTAAAATACATACGGTTCCCCCGCAAAAGAACTATTGAATTTTTCATACTTTAATGAATGGGTTATTAAGCACTAAGCTAGGTATAGTAGTTTACCGGGATATTAATTTGCTGTTAAGCCAAGGTTATCAAAATTAATGGGCGGAATAAGAAATTCCGCCCGAACCAAATACTAACCGATATATGAGGACCCCGCAGAACGGGGATATGATACAAAAATCCGGATGAGCTTTGAGCTAATTGTCAACAGGGGGTTATCAAATCATTAATAACAGGTGCGCTATTTTTCCTTTTTTGGCAGCAGGGTATATATGGCTTCTGCAACAGGATGTTTTGCTATAAAGATCTCTCCCAAATGACCGGCAATGGTTTGTGCAAATTGTTGGGTATTGAGTTCTGCCCTTTCCCTGATCTCTCCCAGTGCAGGAATGCCGGGCCCCAGTTGAATCATCCAGGTTTCATCCGAGCCGGCGACGAAAGGGCCGTGGGTCGTCCATTTGCCGCCATTACCACGACCATGATCAGTTGTAATGAACAAGGTTGTCTTGTTTTTATAGAACTCATCCTGCTGTACCAGGCTCCATAGCCGTGCCAGGAATTTATCAAACTGGTTAGCCTGGTGGAGGTAGTTATCGTATTGGCCATCGTGTGCAAACTCATCGGTCTCGCCAAAGCCAATATAAACGATGCGGGGGTGTTTTTTCCTGATGTATTCTGTTGCGAGTGTAAATGTCAGTATATCACTTCTTGTTGCCTGTTTATTATCGTCACTGGTTTGTTGCAGGTAATTAACTGTTTGCTCTGTTGCAGACAAATAATCATCCTCTGCATCCTGGTAACCGGCATTCAGTGGTATCTTGTTTTTTGTTCCGTTAACAATGTATGAGAACAGCTTCCATGATCCAAATAAAGCTACCCTGTTATTATATTCCGGGAGGGAATTGAGATAGCCCAGTACATTGCTGTTCCTGTTCTTCTTTTCCCTGTTTGTGATTATCGCCGGGTCAGCATATCCTGTCAGCAATTCGTTATACCCTGCATAAGACAGGCGATAAGGATTTTCAACTGTTACATTATTGTCATAGTTCCTGTTGCCCCATAGCTGTCCCTTTACCGCAATATAGTTCCACAAAAATGGCATCAGCATCTTCCTGCGTTCCTCGATCTTGTCATTCCAGTACATGTACCTTAAGGCGGCAGTGTCGTTCACATAATGCCTGTCAAAAAGGAGGGTAGAATCTGCACCCGTAAATAATTCCTGCCAGCGAAAACCGTCGGTGGTAATGATAAAGATATTCTGACATGGCTGCTGCTGCGAAAAAGAAGGTTTTGCAAAAAGGATAAGTACAACCAATAACTGTTTCATGGGAAGAGGTTTTGCAAAGAACAGCAGATCGTATGAGCAAATCGTAAAGGAATGGTTACGTTATTATTAACAGGGCTTATTTTTTATTTACTGATCCTAAAAACTGTTTTGCTTCCTCAGAAAGTTTTGTGTTATATAATTTACCATCAAGTAAAAAAGAAAAGTGCATGCAATCGCTTTCATTCATCCTGAAAGCAACTTCTTTTAAAACGATATCTTTTTTAAAAAAATGCAGGGAGCCGTCATACCCGCATTTAAAGTTTTCCGTGCGACCTGATTCAATATACCCTGACAGTTTTTCCAGGTCCTTCCTGTCCCTCAGCATGACCACTTTCATCACCGGATCAATGCTGCCATCACCTTTAAAAAAGCTAACAGCAACACTGTCGGCACCAAGCACCACTTCTTTTATGCGGGTGGGTTTTGAACAGGAGGAGATAAGGCCAATGATGACCAGGAAAAGGGTTAAGCGGAACATTTTTATTTTGAAGATACGAAAGATCAGAGAGCGAGTTCGGAACCAACAGGCTCCCCGGCATGAAATGTATACCAGCAAAGCACCAGTAAAAGGCTGGGGAATTTTGTATCTAATAAGGACCTTGTTTTTGCAAACCCGCCTGCGATGGCATTGAAGCTACAACTGAGGATGTTTTTTTTCATTTCCCCGTCATATACTTTGAGCTCGCCGGCATTATTTTCATTGAAAGTGTAATAATAATGCTGACCATCCAGTTCAAGGTGACTCATTCCTGCAGCGTTCTTTTCTTCTTCTACCTCACCCATTTTAATACCATATTCATTTTTGATGATCGTCCTGTGCGCCAGTATCCCTTTCTTTTCAAAAAAGAATAAGCGCTTGCCCACATTGCTAACTACCCGGGCAATACGGGTATGCGTACTGAAGGAAATGCCGGCCAGTTTTTTTTCATCTCCCCATAGTTCATACCTTTCATCAGAACCGGTTTTAATGTTAACCCACTTCATAAAGTATTTTTTTTATTAGAGAATGATCAAACGGATATGTAAAATAGAACTGATTAAGCTCAATACGATGCTGTGTATTAAATTGTGAAATAAATGTGCATAGTAACAATTTGGTAACATTAATTTAATATTCCTGAATAAAAAAGGCCAGCCATAAGAATAAGGCTGGCTCAAGCATGAGAAACTTGCTATTTGCGAAAGAGGTTTCGAATAATTTATCAGGCTATCATTAAACTGCCTGCAATCTCCGCTTCCTGTATTAACCCATGATTAATGGAAGATTAAGGAAACGTTATTGAAATAAAGGGTTTAATAAACCAAAAGCACCCGGTAACAGGTGCTTTTGGTTTTGGTTATTTCAATGTTTTATTAATTAGAGAATCTTGTCCATCCTTTCCACCAGCTTGCCAAAGGACCCGATGGGGCAACGGCACCAATAAAGTTAGTTTGCGTAAAGAACGGATCGTTAAGTTTTGCATGGGTAAAAGCGGCCCTGGGTGTAATTGGGGCTACTATCGTGCCTACGATACTTACCGCATTTCCAAACGGGGTTGGATCCGGGGCAGCATAATTAAAAGGCTGAACAAATAAATTAGAGGGCAAAGTGCCATTTAAAATGCTGTTGGCAAGAACAGGCGTTTTAAAATAAGTAACCAGGTCAGCAGTAGTATAAACAGAACCGGTGGGTGCTGTATATTTAATACTGTCTGTATTACCTCCTAAAAAATTATTCGCTAATATCAAACCAGCGCCTACATTTCCGGAAGTTGGTGTACCTGTTGTACCATCAATATCAATAGCTAAAGGCCAGCCTACGATCACGGAATTAAATAAAGACATTTCTGAGTTCCTCCTGATATGCGCACCTGATCGGTATAATGAACTTCCGGCATTAGCTGTTGTGGCCCTTGGGCCGATGGCTGTCATATTACTGAATACAACAGTGGTTTTTGGGGTAGCCGTAGTACCACCGGCGTTATTATCACTTTCGAATGCTTCTGAACGTGATGCATCAGCAATCAAAGAATCTCTTATTGATATTCCAAACTGCACTTTGCCACTGTAACCATTGTCTGTATCAAAATCATCATCCTGTGTTTTGTACGCTATCAGGTACCTGCAATTAACGGTACCACCAAACCACTCAAACGCATCATCTTTAGCTAAATATGTCTGTATATTTTCAATTACAGTTTTGCTGCCTACGGCAGCCATAGTTAAACTGTTAATTTCTTTATCGGGTTGAAATGCATACCCGGCATATTCAATTCTTATATACCTTAACACTCCTGAGCTATCGTCGGATACAGGAGCAGGGACCACAGCATCGCCGCTGCCCGCTAAACCGTCGCCGCTTGCATTATTAACACCACCTTCTACTTCAAACAGGCCGGCAGTGCCATTAAAACTTGAATTGATAGGTGCTTTTCCGCAAAGCACGATACCGGCCCAGTCGCCGCTTTGCGGGTTAGGGCTCGATGACGTGAAAATGATCGGTTCGGTAGCTGTACCATTGGCCACCAGTTTAGCACCACGTGTAATGATCAGGGCTGCAACATCGCTGCCACTGAAAGCGCCTTTGATAACAGTACCTGCTTCAATGGTCAATGTCTTGTTGTTAGCGATGTACACTAATCCTTTTAAGATATAAGTATTGGCTTTACGGAATATGGTATCAGAAATGATACGGCCTTCTATAGTAATTGTCTGCCCGGTAGTGCCACCACCGCCGCCGCCGCCGGTAGGAACCAACACAATTTGCCCGTCTGTTTCAATTTTTCTACAGGCAGTAATGCTCAATGCAGCTATGGCTGTGAGAATTAATAAGTACTTTTTCATTGTCTGTTATGTTTTTAAGAATTTAAAATTTTATAGTGAATAGTTAATGCTGAAATTGAATGTTGTTCCAAATCTTCTTGTAAACCGGTACGCATCAGTATTTTTCTGGAAAGCATTTGAGTTGTTTGCATTTTGATAGAAATACTGTGAGCGGTTAAGAATATCCGAGATATTCATTTTTATTTCACTTTTACCCTTAAGTATCTTTTTAGCTATCTGGAGATCAAGTAAAGCACGGGGGGCTTCATAAACATCCGGTGAAGATGAACCCTGGGCCTTGTCTCCCACCAGGAATATCCTTTCACCAATTACGTTGAACAGCAGGGTTGCATTTAAACCATATTTAGGTGCATCATATAACATACCCAGGTTAATTACATAATTGGATTGTCCCTGTAAAGTCCTGTCAATTTTTAAAACTGTATCAGTAACCTTACTTTTTATGATCGCCACGTTCGATTGAAAAGTGAGGTTTTTTAACCTGGCAGTAATAAATTCCAGGTTTTTTCTGAATTCAATCTCTACTCCGGTAGAGTATGCCTTATCAGCGTTTTGAAAATTAAAAGTGCTTGCACCGCCGCTGCCTTCATTAAATATTTGTTCAATAGGGTCATTAAAATGTTTATAAAATACCCCGGCGCTAAATACCTCCCCTGGTTTGTTATACAACTCATAACGCAGGTCTAAATTTGTGATTTTTGTACGCTTTAAAGCCGGGTTACCGGTTACAGAAGCATTTAATTCAAAATCATATAAATTAAGCGCAGTAAGTTCCCTTAACTCCGGCCTGATAACCGTTTGCGATGCTGAAAAGCGAATATTTGTCTTTGGATTTAATTTATACGTAGCATTCAACCCTGGCAAATAATCGGTAACTTTTGAATAAGTATGACGTTTATCCCATTTTTTTACACTGCCAACCAATTGGTCAAAATTTTCTACACGCAGTCCCCATACCACTCTTAATTTATTAAAGAATTCGTTATCAAACTGAATGTAACCGGCATTTAAAATAGTGTTGGCCAGGTACCTGAAAGTGCTTCCTTTAATAGCGTCAAATGCAATTTTATTATCTGTGCCGTTTCCGAAATTCTCAGGTGCAAAGATCTGGTCAGGAGGTAAAAGCTTCAGTGCGTCATTATCAATTGGCAAATAGTTCGCAAATAAATTGGCATCAAATAACCTGTCTCTTATTTGAAGCATATAGCCGCCTTTTATAGTGTGTTTGTTTTTAAGGGTATAAGTTAAATCTCCTCCTGCAGTGTATATATAATCATTCAGCATTTGGTAGATCCGGCTACCACTGGCCTGGGATGTATTGTTGGATATTATAGCACGATAAGGATTTGTGCTGCCTTTATCTTTAGAATACTGTAATCTTCTTTGATCGGGATTATATCCATCCAGAATAGTAAATGCGCCGTTCCAGTTCAGTTTCAGGTTTTTTAATAAACCATGCTGACCGGTAAGTTGTGTTGTAAAAAATGTGTTTTGCTTAAAGCTGAATTCAGAAGCCCTTATATCTTCAGTGCGGGTATCATCTATGCCCAGCCTGCTGATGGTGCTGTTGGCTGTATTTACGTTGATAATACTTTTAAAAGATATCTTATTTAAATTATTTAATTGTAAGGATACACTTGCCAATGCACCCAGCGAAGTATTTTGCAGGTACCGGGTATCATTAAAATCAATATCTGTATTCTTGAAAGTTCTGCCGTTGTCAAAATTGTTATGCCTGTTTATGATCTCCTGCCTGCTGTTATTTTTACGATATGTAATACCTAAAATAGCGCCCAGGGTTTTGCCAAATATTTTTTTGCTAAAGCCGCCATTTATTTCAAAACCAACATTAAGGGGTGCTGCGGTTATCGAAGGAGCCCATGCATTTCGCATTGTTTTGCCAAGTGCTGTTTTACTGGCAAAACTCAAAGTATCAAAACCGCTTTTGGTGGTGTACCCGGCGGGCAGATCCCGGGTTCCGTCATCTATGCCTAACCAATCTGTTTTTCCACCTTTGTCTTTATAAAAATCTTTACCAATAGTTTGTGTGTTAAAACCGGAACTTAGCTGGATATTAAAAAAGTTTTTAGTAGGTATATCTTTCGTGTTCACCTGTATGAGGCCACCAGCCCACTCGCCGGGATATTCCGGTACAAAAGCTTTATTAACAACGATATTATCTACCATGTTACTTGGTAAGATATCAAATGAAAAAGTTTTTCTGTCTGGCTCTGTGCTGGTAAGCAAAATGCCATTTAACATGGCCTGGTTATACCTGTCTGCAAGACCCCTTACCACTAAAAATTTGCCTTCCTGTATACTTGTGCCAGGCAGGCGTTTTAATACTTCACCCGTATTTCTGTCCGGGCTTCTTCTTATCGCCTCTGCTGAAATAACAGAAGCAACGGTATTGGTGTTTTTTTGAAAAGTGATCAGGGCATTTACACTTTCTTTACGTGCTGAAGTACCACGAACAAGAACCCCTTCACCTGTTTTTGATTTCAGGTCAAGCGCCACATCAACATGTGCAATTCCATCCGCCCCTGTTTCTATTTCATTTACCTCTTTACCCTCGTAGTTGGTAGAACTTATTATAAGCGTATATTTTTTCCCCGTTTCCGCATTCAATACAAAGCGTCCGTCAAGGTCAGTAGCAATACCTTTTCCTGTTTCCTTTAATAGTACAGAAACACCGGCCAATGGACTACCACTTTTAGAATCTGTGATTTTCCCTTCAATTTTTCCTTTTTGTGCGAATGAAGAAGATGATATAGTGAGGAAGAAAGTAGCAATTAGTAATAGCGATTTCATGCCGTAATTATTTACAGCAAAAAGACGACTTGCATGTTATGGTAACATGAATTGAATGTTACGGTAATGTTACCTGTATGTTACCTAAATGTTACTGGTTAATTAGTTAACTGGTTAATTAGTGGGTAGTATAAAGGTGCAGGAACCTTAAAATATTTTGCTCTTTACCAATTAACCAATTAACCAATTAACGGATTAACGTTTAAAACCTGAACTGCAGCCTGCAGGTAAACACATCGTCTTTAACATCAGTAGTGAAGCCGGGCAATTGTGTTTTTTCATTCCAAACCCTTGCATAGTATAAAACGAGCTTTATATTCTCACTGATGTAGTTCACATAACCAAATCCAAGCGTGCTGTATTTAATATTGGCTGATGAAAAGCCGGTACCCGGGGCGCCAATTTCATTTGTTTTTACTTTGGTATTGGGGTCGTACCAGTCGAATTTTATTACCAGCTGGTGATGGGAAGAAAAGATATGTTGTAAAAAATAAAAATAAGCGCCATTAAAATTTCTTTGATGCAGGCCATCTGTTCCCGTGAGTAAAGCAACAGGGGTCTCCGGGTTACCTACAGTTGCGGTTTGCGTGCCGGTGATCATTTCGGCTCTTAATTCGGTAAACCGGTTATGGCCAATATTAAATTTTAATTGTACATCAGCGCCATAATAATGCCGCGGAGATACGGTTCCAACATTCCCGGATGCAGAGTCAACAACAACTTTTTTAGTGCCGGCAACATTTGAAGTAGTAAAAATATACTTTGTATTATTTTGTATGCCCCCATTCAATACAGATGCCCCGGCAGACAACTGAATTTTTTTATGAACAATGGATGGTTTTAAAGAAATGCGGCCGATAAGGTCTTTGCTGTTGTCAAATTCTCCTGTTGCATTAATGCCCTGGCCATTAAAAAATCCAACATCGATCTTTATATTTTTTAAAGGATGTGGTTTTTTTCTTACATCAAAACTAACCATAGCGCCAAGGTCTCTTTCACTTTTCATATGCAATTGGCTCATGCGGCCGCGTTCGGGGCTTTCCCTGTCGCTGCTGCTCAGGTTTACTTCATAACCGAAGGGGCGGGCAAACATACCGATAGTGAAGGAAAATGATTTGAACCTGTTTTCCATTATTCTTCCCCAAACATCCCTTACGGTAAAACCACGCTCATTGGCATCAAACTGGAAAACGATCTGAACGCCGGGTTTTGTATCCTTACCAAAATGAATATAATCAATACGTACCCGGCTGCGCCGCAGCATGAAGCGGTTAGTCACCTGCGCAGAAAAATCGCCACCTTCAAAAGTCTTCGCTCCCTTTGCTGTTGCCACCTGGAATTGAGGCTGGATATAACCGCCAATCCGCAAATGATCGAATTTTTTATAAACAGCCAGCATACCCTTGCCCGTTTCCGTGGTGGTATCTACCATATCCATCAGGAACTGGGCTTTCGTAAATGCAGAAGATATTATCAATAGAAGCAATAAGGCAGGTTTCCTAAGCACTTTGTAAGATTTGCCGCAATGTAATAAGAATTTTGTGTTACTTCAATGTTAAGTTATCATTACCATTTTTTCGATTGAAAGCCGGCTGGTCAATAATTCTATTTTTGCCAAAATATATCTCTCATGGGACTGAATACAATGCTTAAAATATTTTTACCCAAGGATAGGGTCTTTTATCAATTATTTGAGAGCGTCTCAGGCGTATTGGTAAAAATGGGCGACAAATTAAAGGATGTGGTAAATGAACCTGACTTTGATAAAAGGGGGCAGTTGATCCAGGAACTGGAGGATATGGAACACGTAAATGATGATTATACCCATACTATTTTTACCGAGCTGGGAAAGAACTTCATTACGCCATTTGACCGCGAAGACATTCACTATTTAGCAAGCTCCCTTGATGACATTGCGGATTATATTTATGCTTCCGCAAAAAAAATAAATTTTTACCGTGTCAATCCCAATGACATGGGCTTTAATAAAATGGCCGACCTCATTGCCCTGGGTTGCCGCCAGGTAGATGTTGCTGTGAGGGAATTACGCAACATGAAGAACATGCGTTTAATTACAGACGCACTGGTATCTATTAACAGTATTGAGAACCAGGCCGATGATATTTTTGATATGAGCATTGAGCGCCTCTTCGCCACAGAACCTGATGCCAAGGAAGTGATCAAAAAAAGAGAGATCTACCAGGTAATGGAAATAGTTACGGATAAATGTGAGGATGCTGCGAATGTAATAGAAAGTATAATTGTAAAATACGCTTAGCTGATTTGAAGATTTGATGACCCGATAGCTATCGGGTTGGTGATTTGATGATGAAGCGTATTCATTGCAAAGGACCCAATCTTCAAATCTTCAAATTACCAAATCACCAAATTAGTTTTATGACCTTCCTGATAATAATTATTGCCCTCGCCCTCATCTTCGATTATATCAACGGCTTTCATGATGCTGCCAATTCGATCGCTACGGTTGTTTCCACAAAAGTACTTACGCCAACACAAGCCGTTATTTGGGCTGCCTTATTCAATTTTGTTGCCTTTTTTATTTTTAAAGACCATGGGGTTGCAAATACCATTGCAAAAACGGTAAAGACAGATGTGGTGTTTGGACATGATATGCTGGTGGTGATCTTTTCAGGATTGATCGCCGCTATTTTCTGGAACCTGTTCACCTGGTGGTTTGGTATTCCTTCTTCTTCTTCGCATGCATTGATAGGTGCATTCTCAGGAGCAGCGATCGCATATGGTGGTTTCAGTACCGTAAATCCTGATCCTGTTATAAAAACAGTAGCCTTCATTTTCCTGGCGCCGATAATAGGAATGGTCATTGCATTTATCATAGCGCTTTGGTTCATTCACTCTTTTAAAAAAGGGCCCATACCGAAGATCATCGCTCTTACCATTTTTCTTTTGGTAGGCCTATTCCTTTATACACATCTTGAATTCGACCCCGCCAAATTGAAATCACATTATGAATCCTATATTGCACGTGTTATCTTTCACGGCAAGAACTTTAAATGGATCTTACTGGCTTCCATTTTACTGATAATGGCAAGCTTCACTTTATTTTTAAACTCATTGAATGCTTCCCGTGCAAATAAATGGTTTAAAAGATTACAGCTTGTTTCTTCTGCGGCCTTTAGTATCGGCCACGGCGGTAACGATGCACAAAAAGTAATGGGTATCATTACAGCGGCATTGATAGCTTATGATCCTTTAGTATATAGTATAGATAAAATGGAATGGTGGGTTCCGCTGGCCTGTTATTCTGCCATTGCACTGGGCACCATGAGCGGCGGATGGAAGATCGTAAAAACAATGGGCACACGCATAACCAAGGTAACACCTTTTGAAGGCGTGGCCGCAGAAACAGCGGGCGCTATTACTTTATTTGTGACCGAGGCATTAAAGATACCCGTAAGTACCACGCACACGATCACCGGTTCCATTATTGGCGTTGGCGCCACCAAACGCTTGTCAGCCGTAAGATGGGGCGTTACCGTAAACCTTTTATGGGCCTGGGTGCTGACCATCCCGGTCAGCGGTTTACTGGCCGCGATCATCTTCTGGATCATGCATTTCATTTTCTAATTTCCCCGGCATAAACGACCCGAAAAATCATTCCTGATAGTGAATGATTTTTTGTTTTCTTTGTAATATGAATAAAATCTTAGTTACCGGCGGCTGTGGCTATATTGGCGCACACACCATCGTTGACCTGATCGAAAATGGTTTCGAGGTCATCTCTGCGGATAATAATTCCAGGAGCAACGATATTATTTTAGCATCGGTAGAAAAGATAACAGGAAAAAAAGTCAAGAACTATAAGGTTGATCTTTGCATTTATGATGATACCTATGCCATTTTCCAGGAGAACCCCGGCATAAACGGGATCATCCATTTCGCAGCTTATAAATCAGTGGGAGAGTCGGTAAAAAACCCCCTGCTCTATTTTGAAAATAATCTGAACTCGCTCATCAATATCTTAAAATGCGCAGACGAGTTTAAAGTTGCCAATTTTGTTTTCTCTTCTTCCTGTACAGTTTATGGGAATCCTGATGAGATACCCGTTACTGAAGAAACACCTATGAAGGCGGCGCAATCAGCCTATGGCGCTACAAAGCAAATGGGAGAAGAAATTGTAAAGGAAGCCGTTAACTGTAATGAGAATAAAGCCATTCTGCTCAGGTATTTTAACCCGGTTGGCGCTCATCCTTCGGGATTGATCGGCGAATTGCCGCTTGGTAAGCCGGAGAACCTGGTACCTGCCATAACGCAAACTGCAATTGGAAAATTACCAATGATGCAGGTATGGGGAACTGATTATCCTACCAGGGATGGAAGTTGTCTCCGGGACTATATTCATGTTTGCGACATAGCGCATGCACATACACTGGCGCTTCATTACCTGATCCAAAATAAAAATCAAAGCAACTGCGATGTATTTAACCTGGGAACAGGAAATGGCTTTACGGTTTTAGAACTCATAAAAGAATTTGAAAAAGTAAGCGGGGTAAAACTAAATTACCGCATTGGCCCACGCCGGTCGGGTGATGTTATTGCGATCTATGCCAATAATGATAAAGCCAAAAAACTTTTGGGCTGGGACCCAAAGTATGGCTTAAATGATATGCTGTCAACCGCCTGGAAATGGCAATTGAAATTAAAGGAGGATGAGAATTTCTTCAATACCAAAAAAGCAGACCTGAATTAAGCCCTGTTTATTTTCCCGGTAAAATTCCCCGCCATCAATCAAATCTTTCTTTTACATTTGCGGCAATTTTATATATCGCTTTAATATTTTTTATGCTCAATGAAATTCAGGTTACCGGTAATAAAGATACCCGCAGTGGTTTTGGAGATGGTATTTTGGAAGCAGCCAGGAAAAATAAAAATATAGTTGCACTTACGGCCGACCTTGCCGGCTCTTTAAAGCTGAATGGATTTATAAAGGAATTCCCCGAAAGGTTCATCCAGTGTGGTATTGCCGAAGCCAATATGATGGGTATCGCTGCAGGATTAACGATCGGCGGAAAAATACCTTTCACCACCACCTTTGCAAATTTTTCAACAGGAAGGGTATATGACCAGATCCGGCAAAGCATTGCCTATAGCGGAAAGAATGTAAAGATCTGTGCTTCTCATGCCGGGCTTACGCTGGGAGAAGATGGTGCTACCCACCAGATACTGGAAGATATTGGCTTAATGAAAATGTTACCCGGAATGACGGTGATCGTGCCTGCGGATTATAATCAAACGAAAGCAGCTACTATGGCCATTGCTGATTACCAGGGGCCGGTATACCTTCGTTTCGGACGACCGGTATGGCCCATCTTTACCAATGAAGCAGACTTTGTGATCGGTAAAGCGCAGCAGTTCTCAACAGGTAAGGACATCAGCATTTTTGCCTGTGGCCATATGGTTTGGAAAGCGATAGAAGCAGGAAGGATACTGGAAGAAAAAGGAATAAGCGTTGACCTCATCAATATCCATACGATAAAACCGCTGGACGTTGATGCCGTTATTACATCAATAAGTAAAACAAAGTGCGCAGTAACTGCCGAAGAACATAATATCATTGGCGGACTTGGAGATTCCATTGCGCAGGTGGCAGCAAGGCATTGCCCCATACCCATTGAGTATGTTGGAACCAACGATACTTTTGGCGAAAGCGGTAAGCCAATGGAACTATTAAAAAAATATGGTTTGGATACCGGGGATATCGTCAGCGCAGCGGAAAAAGTCATATCAAGAAAATAAACCTTTAAACTTTTGAATTAAAAGCCAATCTTACGATTGGTTTTTTTATTTTTACTGCTCAACCTTATGGCCGAACATTTAGACGATAAAGAACTGTTGCTACAGTTCAGGGAACCTGCTTTTAAAGAAAGCAGCTTTACCCGTATTATAAAAAAATACCAGGAAAAGCTTTACTGGCATGTGCGCCGCATGGTAGTTGATCATGAGGATGCCAATGACGTATTGCAGAATATGTTCATCAAAGTATGGAATGGCCTGGAAAATTTCAGGGAAGACAGCCAGCTATACACCTGGCTTTACCGCATAGCAACCAATGAATGCCTAACTTTTCTTGAGCAAAAGAAAAAAAGGAGCTCCGTTTCGCTAAGCGATGTAGAAGGGGGCCTGAGTAACCGCCTGAAGGCAGACAAGGATTTTGATGCAAATAAACTGGAATGGAAATTACAGGTTGCCATCCAGCAGTTGCCTGAAAAGCAGCGGATTGTGTTCAATTTGCGTTATTATGATGAAATGCCATACGAGAAAATGAGTAAGGTTTTGGAGACCAGCGAAGGCGCATTAAAGGCCAGCTATCACCATGCGGTAAAAAAAATTGAGGATTTTATATTAAATAGTTAAACTTTTGACCGGATAAAGGGTCTGAATAGGGTAATGAAACTAAGCACAGACATATTAGATGAATTAAAAGGGATAAGCCCGCTTATTGCCGGGATGGAAAGGGTAAATGTATTTACCGTTCCTGAAGGTTATTTTAACGGCCTGGCCGGAGCCATTTTAGCGTCTGTGAAAGATGAAGAAAGCAGCCTGATAAATAGTTTTTCCAGCCAGTCATCTTTAAAAGTGCCGGCAGGTTATTTTGATAGTTTGGCAGATAATATCATGGCCCGTATAAAGGCAGAACAAAACGAATCAGCACCGGATGAACTGAGGATGCTTTCACCAATGTTATACAGCATTCAAAATGAAAATGTGTTTGAAGTACCAAAGGGTTATTTTGATGAATTGAGTGATAATATACTTGCACAGGTAAAACCACAACAGGCAAGGGTGGTTAACATGAGCAGGCGCGGCAGCGCTTTTTTAAAGTATGCAGTAGCTGCTGTTTTTACCGGTGTAATGGCACTGGGTGTTTTTAAACTTACAGACAATGGTAAGAATAGCGTTGATACCATTATTGCAGAAGGAACCCAAATTGCCAAAGAAAATAAATTTGATGAAGAGCTGGCAAAGATCACTGACGCCGATATTGTAAAATATCTTGAAGCCACAGGCACTGATGTAAATGCAGCGGTTGTTGCCAATAGCATTGATGAAAACGAATTGCCTTCGCAGGAAGAATACCTGATGGACGAACAGGCTTTGGATAATTACCTTAACAGCATTAACGTGGATGACACAAAAAATTAAACTACGGTCATGAAAAAATATTTACTCATATTAACTGTTTTATCAGCAAGCTTGTTCTCTGTAAAGGCGCAGAACGACCAGCCGGGTAATGAAAATAAAAAGCAGGAAAGGATCCAGGCGCTTTATGTTGCCTATGTTACGCAACAACTGGCATTAACTCCTGATGAGGCACAGAAATTCTGGCCCCTGCACACGCAATTTGCAAATGAATTAAAGGGGATAAAAAATGATATGCCCGAACTGGAGAAGGAACAGGCACGTTTAAATATCAAAAAAAAGTACCAGGATAATTTCAATAAAATAATCGGCGCTGCACGTTGCGAAAGATTCTTCAGGGTGGGGGATGAGTTTAAGAAAAGGCTGATCGAGCAACGCAATCAGCGCCAGCAGAACAGGCCTAAATTAAGAAGAGGACAATAAGAGATACAACTTTAAATATTAACTCCCCCGCACGGGGAGTTTTTTTATCCGGGCCTTTATTACTATTGGGTAAATAAAGGCTTTGTCTTTTTTACTCTTGGCAGGCTTATATTTTTCATCCTTCCGTTATGCCTGAAAAAGATCACTACATCGTTTTTTGCAATAAGGTTCCTGTTATTTTTCGGCACCTGTTTATTGGTCTTTACCAGGTTGGTCAATTGGATCACGCAGTACCCGGATGTCCGAACCAATGTATCCCTGAAAATTAATTCACCGCCATTTGAAGTGGTAAGTATGAATGGGAATTTTTTTACAGTATCTGTTTTAAAAGCGTATGAATTTCCTTTTATCCAAACTTCTTCAAATCCGATACGCTTTCCTTTTTCAACTTCTGCAAAAATGAAAAACCTGTTGTTATTTTCATTTTCTGCGTTCGGGCTATTGCTGTTAAGATCATCCGCCATCTTTGCTCCGCCGCTTACCGCCTGTGAATACCCATATATTTTTTTAACCTGCGCACCCACGTTAGAAATGCAAAGTGAAAATAATATCGATGATATAATAATTCTATACATGAAAAGAAATTTGAACTTCTGAAAGTTAAAGATTAGATGCTTATAAGGCTAATATAATTTGCCGTTCAAACGGATTTTACATAATTTTATATATCTGGTTAATTTTAATAAAAAAATTTTACTACTATGAAAAAGCTTCTCTTCGGGATAATAGTGCTTGGCTTTGTAATCGTTGGTAGTTACTTTTTATTCAACTCATCTTCAAAGAATGGATCAGCGGAACAAAAAGATATTCCTGTCGCGATGGAGGAAAAAGAAGGCAATAAACAGGAAGAGCTGGAAAAAAGGATGCGTGATGAATTCCTGAAAACGGTCGATCCCAAACTCGGTTATGTTCCCACGGAACGCATCATCGAGGGAGAAAGAAGAGCGGCGGAAATAATGTCTTCGCTGGGTAATACACCAAACTCTGTTACTGCTCTTACTTGGACGGAAAGAGGACCCAATAATATCGGCGGCAGAACAAGAGGATTTATATTTGATGCGAATGATGCAACCGGCAATACTGCGCTTGCAGGAGCCGTGGGCGGTGGTATATGGCGAACAACAAATTTTAAGACCGGTTCACCTATCACCTGGACAAGGATCGCAACTGTCAGCCAGAACCTCGCGATAAGTACGATTGCGCAGGATCCCCAAACCCTTAACACCATGTACGCAGGTACCGGCGAAGGATATGGAAATGCGGATGCAATAAGAGGACTTGGTGTTTATAAAAGTACAGACGCAGGACTAACCTGGTCTTTACTTGCTTCAACTACTACTGGAGGGGCCAACGTGAATGATATGTCCTATGTACAAAAGATATTAGTTTATAATAATGCTGCGCATGATGTGTATGTAGCCTGCAGAAGCGCAATCTTTTGTAATGCAGGAGGACTTCTTAGATCACCAGATGGCGGATCAACCTGGACAAGGGTTATAGGCGCCTTTGGAGGAACCTGTGCTACATCGACTGATTATAATATCTACGATATTGAGAGGTCTTTCAGTGGCGACCTCTGGGCGACCTCTCAATCTGGATCTATTGCTAATTCAGGTAAGATCTGGAGATCTCCTGCGGGAGCCACAGTAGGTAATGTGGGTACATGGGTTGATAAAACACCAACCGGCACCTGGAGAAGAATTGAATTGGCGTGTTCACCGTCTGATAATAACAGGGTTTATGCGTTACTACAGGGCGCTTCAAATGCAGTAGGCGGCATCAGGAGAACTGATGACGGAGCAGCTGTCCCGGCGACATCCTGGGTGAGTGTAAACAATACAACGTCTTGGTGCGATCAGGGTACGCCATCCGGTACAGATTTTTCACGAAACCAGGCATGGTACGACCTGATGATCGCGATAAAACCAAATGACGACGCTACTGTTTTTGTCGGGGGTGTTGATATAATGAGAACAACCAATGGTACAAATGCAACGCCAACATACACGCAGATCACTGAGTGGAATGCGGGTTGGTGTGCCGGAACATCTTATGTTCATGCAGATATTCATAATATTATTTACCTGCCGGGATCATCAACGGAATTTGTAGTTGCCTGCGACGGAGGGCTTTTTTACACAGCAAACGGCGGCACAAGTTTTACTGCAAAGAACACAGGTTATAATGTAACACAATATTACAGCGCTGCCATTCACCCAACTAACGGGTCAAATTACATGTTGGCGGGGGCCCAGGATAATGGTACACATAAATTCACTACTGCAGGGATAAATGCTGTTACCACTCCAACCGGTGGTGATGGCGGCTTTTGCGAGATCGACCAAAAGAATCCTTTGCAACAGATAACCAATTTTACAGGAACCAATTTAAATGTTTCAAATAACGGGGGTGGTAGTTTTACATATACCGGGGGATTTGCTACTGACAGGTTTATCAACCCCGGGGATTATGATACTGCTTCCAGTACCACACCGGGCTTATCTACTGCTGCCTTTTATTATTGTGGCGGTGCAACCAGGGCGTTGCGCAGGGTAACCATCAACTTTAATACATTGGGCGTTGTATCAAATAGTTTTACGATCGCAGCATCAACAACCAACCATTCTGTATCGGCAGTTAAGGTTGATCCCAATACGCCTAACAGGGTTTGGATAGCAATGTCCCAGGCCGCCGGTGCTGTGGCAGTTGCTGCACCGCAAGTATATTATGTCAATGCCGCTAATACTGCTACACCTGTTTTCAACGCTGTTGCCTTACCTGCAGGCATCGCCACTAACAGTAATTATATCTCTAGCATTGATGTTGACAATGGTAATGCTTCACATATACTTCTTACCTTATCTAATTATGGGGTGCAGAGTGTTTGGGAGTCAACTGATCTCGGTGCAAACTGGACCTCGCTGGATAATAACGGCGTAAACCTGCCTGATGTGCCTGTTCGCTGGGGTATGTTCATACCAGCGGGACTTACACAAACCCCTGCAGCTATTAATGGTATACTGTTAGCAACTGAATTGGGCGTTTGGGGCACCACTGCAGTATCGGGATTGACAACCCCCTGGGCGCAGAATGCCGGCACCATGGGAAATGTTCGGGTAGATATGCTCAAACTACGCGGGTCGGATTATACAATAGTGGCCGCAACGCATGGCAGGGGCTTATTTACCTCTAAACTGATCGCTCTCCCGGTTAATTATGTTTGGTTCAAAGGAATGCCGCTGGAGAAAACCAACAGGCTTTCATGGAAAGTTGCCACTTCATCCAATAATAAAGGATTTGAAGTTGAAAGAAAATATGACGGCGATCAATCTTTTGTCAATATAGGCTTTGTCGCAGCATTGGGTAGCAGTTCATCCGGCGTGGAATATAGTTTCGAAGACCAGGCCCTGAACCTTACCAAACAAGTGGCTATTTACAGGCTGAAGCAAGTTGACCTTGATGGTAATTTTAAACATTCTGACCAGGTTGCCATAAAGCGAAGCCAGTTGGGCAAGCTGATCTATTTTGTTTCTGCAGACAGGAATAGCCTGCTTGTACGGGCAGGTAATAAGCCGGGAGTATCAAAAGTCATGGTGTCGATCTATGATTCACAGGGCAAAGTTTTGCTCTCAAGATCTGAAAAATACCAGGACATGAGATTCGATATTTCGGGTTACCCTTCGGGCGTGTATTTTGTCAAGATCAGGGCAGACAATACCGGCGAGGAAACAGTTGAAAGATTTGTAAAATAATAGCCTGAAATGCAGTGTTTCAGGGAAAGAACCCCGGTTGTGTTTGCAGCCGGGGTTTTTAATTATTTTTCAAAATGGATATTCCTTTTTTTGCCATTCCGCCCCTCTTCCCCTACCTTTGCAGCCTGAAAAAAACAGGCTTTTAATAAAAATATCAACTAATAATTATGGTAGAAATAAAACCAGACGAGATCTCCGCAATCCTCCGCCAGCAGCTCAGCAATTTTAATGCAGGCGCCAGTTTGGAAGAAGTGGGAACAGTATTACAGGTGGGTGATGGTATTGCCCGTGTTTACGGACTGAACAATGTTCGTTCCGGTGAACTGGTGGAATTTGACAATGGCGTAAAAGCAATTGCACTTAACCTGGAAGAAGATAATGTAGGTGTGGTTTTAATGGGCGACAGCAGCGAGATCAAAGAAGGTGATAAAGTAAAGCGTACGGGCCAGATCGCTTCTATTAAAGTAGGAGAAGGAATGAGCGGCCGTGTTATCAATACCCTGGGTGAGCCGATCGATGGCAAGGGCCCGCTGAAAGGCGAATTATATGAAATGCCTTTGGAGCGTAAAGCACCGGGGGTAATTTTCCGTGAGCCGGTAAAAGAACCGCTGCAAACAGGTATCAAAGCGATCGATGCCATGATCCCCATTGGCCGTGGGCAAAGGGAATTGGTTATTGGTGACCGCCAGACCGGTAAGACCGCTATCTGTGTTGATACCATCATCAATCAAAAAGAATTTTACGCAGCAGGAAAACCTGTTTATTGCATATACGTTGCTATTGGCCAAAAAGCCAGTACCATCGCAGGTATCATGAAGGTTTTGGAAGAGCATGGCGCTATGGCCTACACAACAATTGTTGCGGCCTCTGCATCTGATCCAGCTCCTCTCCAGTTCTACGCCCCGTTTGCGGGTGCAGCAATTGGAGAATTTTTCCGTGATACCGGCCGCCCGGCTCTGATCATCTATGATGATCTGTCGAAGCAGGCTGTAGCTTACCGCGAGGTTTCTTTGTTATTACGCCGCCCGCCGGGACGTGAGGCATATCCTGGTGACGTATTCTACTTACATAGCCGCTTACTGGAAAGAGCCGCTAAGGTTATTGCGAAAGATGAGATCGCAAAACAAATGAATGATCTTCCGGAATCTATCAGGCACCTGGTAAAAGGAGGAGGTTCATTAACAGCCCTTCCAATTATCGAAACACAGGCCGGTGACGTATCTGCCTATATTCCTACAAACGTTATCTCTATTACTGACGGACAGATATTTTTGGAAGGTAACCTCTTCAATGCGGGTATTCGCCCGGCCATTAACGTGGGTATCTCTGTAAGCCGTGTGGGTGGTAATGCACAGATCAAATCAATGAAAAAAGTTGCGGGTACATTGAAGCTTGACCAGGCGCTTTACCGGGAGCTGGAAGCCTTCTCTAAATTTGGTGGTGACCTTGATGCTGCTACAAAGAACGTAATTGACAAAGGTGCAAGGAACGTGGAGATATTAAAGCAGTTGCAGTATGCGCCAATGAATGTTGAAAAGCAAGTTGCGATGATCTACCTGGGAACACAGGGCTTATTAAGGGAAGTAGCTGTTAAAAATGTAAAAGCATTTGAAGAGCACTTTTTATTGGAGATGGAAAATAAGCACCCTGAAATATTAGCAGAGTTCAAAAAAGGAACGCTTAATGACGATAGCCTGAAAAAAATGTCGGAACTGGCGGCAGGCTTAACCTCCCAGTACAAAGCTTAAAACAAAAAAAATATAATAAGATGAAGGAGAGAAGCGATTCTCTCCTTTTCTTTTGCCGAAATGGCATAAAAAAAATTCTGGCTTACTGTTTGTAATTTTTAAGTGTATAAAATCATTTAAAAATGACCATTGGAATAATCGTGATATCTGTATTGTTCATGCTTATAGGCATGCTGGTGCAGTATCGCCTGAAAAGTAAATTCTCCCAATATAGCCAGGTACCTACCAGCAGCGGAATGAGCGGTAAAGAAATAGCCCAAAAAATGCTGAAGGATAATGGTATCTATGATGTGCAGGTAATGTCTTCAGAAGGGTTTTTATCTGACCACTACAATCCTTTAAATAAGACGGTAAACCTTAGCCCGGATGTTTTTGAAGGGAGGAATGTTTCTGCTGCTGCCGTTGCGGCCCATGAATGCGGCCACGCCGTGCAGCACGCCACCGCTTACTCTATGTTAATGCTGCGGAGCCGTCTTGTTCCGGCAGTAAAGATCAGCAGTACCTTATCGCAATGGATCATCATAGCAGGATTGGGTATGCTGGGTTTTGGCGGGGGCAACCCCACCATTTTGTTAGTTGGCATAGGCTTATTCGCAGTTACCACTCTTTTTTCTGTGATCACCCTGCCGGTAGAATTCGACGCATCTGCCAGGGCATTGGCATGGTTGGATACCGCAAGGATAACCAAAGGCGATGAACATACAAAAGCGAAGGATGCATTAAAATGGGCAGCACTTACCTATGTTGTTGCAGCAATAGCTTCCATAGCGATGCTGGTTCAGTATATACTTATTTACCAATCCCGCAGCAGGGATTGATCAGCAAAATAAATTGCGTTGCTTCCTTTTTTTGGGGTATCACAATCAACTATATTTGCTAACACTTAGATATTATTAAATAACATCAATCTCAATTATATGAACTTTGGAAAAGAATTTGAAAAATATGCAGTGAAGCACAGGGGAATAAGCAGCAATATGCTGGATGGCTACATAAAACATAATGTTACCAACCTTACCCCCAATATTATTGAGGAGCGCCCTATGAATGTTGCCGTGATGGATGTTTACAGCCGCCTCATGATGGACAGGATCATCTTTTTAGGTTACCCCATCAATGATGAAGTGGCCAATATAGTTACCGCACAATTATTATTTTTAGAAAGTACAGACCGTACCAGGGATATTCAAATGTATATCAACAGCCCGGGTGGCGGTGTGTATGCAGGACTGGGCATGTATGATACCATGCAGTTCATTACACCCGATATTGCAACGATATGTACGGGCATGGCTGCCAGTATGGGTTCTCTTTTAATGTGCTCAGGGGCAAAAGGTAAACGCACTGCATTAAAGCATAGCCGCATTATGATGCACCAGCCAAGTGCAGGTGCCGGCGGACAGGCAAGTGATATCCAGATAACCGTTAACGAGGTGCGTAAAGTTAAGCAGGAACTATACGAGATATATTCCATGCATTGCGGCCAGCCCGTGGAGAGAGTAGCCGAGGATTGCAACAGGGATCACTGGATGACATCAACAGAAGCAAAGGCATATGGACTGATAGATGAGGTTTTGATGATGAATCCAAAAAAACAAAAGAAAGATTAAGATAAGTATCAACGAAATAATTTAAGATCGTGGCCGGTGGGACACCGGACCACGGCGATGGCCGCGGTTGGTGTCCCCACCAACCGCAAATTGAGTTCTAATAAATTAAAGATTTTTCAATAGCACAACACGTTAATAGAAGTATCAACAAAATAATTGCATCGAAAAAAATAAAACAGGATGAAAATGAATTTTTATAAAAACAATAATATTCGTTTTGAAGACGAAGATGACTCTCCAAAAGACCTGCCGGAAAATCCGATGGAAAAAATGATGAGCGGGTGGCAGTTCGATAAAAAATTCATCGAACAGCGTAAGATCTTTTTATGGGGTGCAGTTGACGATAAAAGTGCAAAAGACATCACCAACCGCTTAATGTACCTGGAAGCCATTGACCCGGGAAAGGAAATTACTTTTTTCATCAACAGTCCCGGTGGCATGGTCACCAGTGGTATGGTCATTTATGATACCATGCAGATGATCAGCTCGCCGGTTAGTACCGTTTGTATGGGTATGGCAGCAAGCATGGGAAGTATATTGCTGAGTGGTGGTAAAAAAGGCAAAAGGTTTATTTTCCCGAATGGGGAAGTGATGATACACCAGCCAAGTGGTGGCGGGCAGGGTACCAGTGCCGACCTGGAGATCATGGCTGAGCAGATACTTAAAACCAAGGAACTTGGGGCCAATATACTGGCAAAGAACTGTGGCCAACCCTTTGAAAAAGTAATGAAAGACTTCGACAGGGATTACTGGATGCACGCCAAGGAATCTATAGAATACGGTATTGTGGATGCTATTTTGACAAAAATCTGATCCGGCTACCAAAAACCAGCCAAAAAGGCCTTAATAAACAGGCTTTTTTATATCATAATTACCTAAAAAGCAACGTTATTGACCTGTAACTTGTCATTATGGAGTTACCAATATCCCTTTTTCGTAGCTTTACACGTATTTTAAACTTTTAGCGGGCAGATCCAGCTTACTGATATGGCAAAACAACAAACTTTACATTGCTCTTTTTGCGGCCGCAGCCGTGATGAAGTCAAGATCCTCATCGCCGGCCAGGATGGGCATATCTGTGAAAATTGTGTTGAGCACGCAGAAGAGATCATCGAGCAGGAATTGGGAAACCCCAATGAGAGTAAGCACGCCTCATCTTCAGCCCATAAGCTTAGCGTAAAAAAACCCATAGAGATAAAAAAATTCCTGGATGATTATGTTATCGGGCAGGATGATGCTAAAAAAATACTGGCAGTAGCTGTTTATAATCATTACAAAAGGCTGAACCAGAAAATAGAGAATGATGTAGAGATCGAAAAGAGCAATATCATCATGGTTGGAGAAACGGGTACCGGCAAAACCTTATTGGCAAAATCCATTGCCCGTATGCTGAATGTACCCTTTGCTATTGTAGATGCTACTGTTTTTACCGAAGCGGGTTACGTGGGTGAAGACGTGGAAAGTATGCTGAGCCGTTTATTACAGGCTTGTAATTATGATGTGTCCGCTGCAGAAAAAGGAATTGTCTTCATTGATGAGATAGATAAGATAGCACGTAAAAGCGATAATCCTTCTATTACAAGAGACGTGAGTGGTGAAGGTGTACAACAAGGCCTGTTGAAATTACTTGAAGGAACCGAGGTATTGGTTCCACCACAGGGCGGACGCAAGCACCCTGAGCAAAAGCTGATAAAAGTAAATACGCAGAATATCCTTTTCATTTGCGGCGGGGCATTTGACGGCGTAGATAAAATAATCGCCCGCCGTGTAAATACCAATGCGATCGGCTTCAATGTTAATAAAGAACTGCAGGAATATCAACACGATAACCTTTTACATTTTGTAAATGCTGTTGACCTTAAGCATTTTGGCCTGATACCTGAGCTGCTGGGCCGCTTGCCGGTGGTTACTTATTTGAATCCTTTGGATGCGGCAACGCTTCGCAGTATTTTAACCGAACCTAAGAATGCGCTCATAAAGCAATTCACACGCTTATTCGAGATAGAAGGGATAGAATTGAAGTTCGAACCAGCCGTATATAATTTCATGGTAGATAAAGCCCTGGAGTATAAATTAGGCGCCCGCGGCCTTCGCAGCATCTGCGAAAGCATTTTAACCGATGCCATGTATGAATTACCTTCTCAAAAGGTAAAGATCTTCGATGTTACACTGGAATATGCCCAGCGCAAATTCAGCAGCAGCAAGCTGAGTATGCTGAAAGTGGCATAATAAAAAATCCCACGATCATTCCGGCTGTTCTCCTTTCCCCCCAATCTTTAAACAAGGGCAATTCATTTTAGGTGGTTGTTGTTTTTCAATTTATTTTTACGCCCGCCGGACACTATCCGGCCTGAAATATTTCAAGTATCAATTCTAAATATCAAATCCTAAATGGTAGACGTAATCCTGGGGCTGCAGTGGGGCGATGAGGGCAAAGGAAAAATTGTAGATTACTTTGCAAATAATTATGATGTTATCGCCCGCTTCCAGGGTGGACCCAACGCCGGTCATACATTATATGTTGACGGCAAAAAAATTGTTCTGCACCAGATACCCAGCGGTATTTTTCACGAAAATAAAGTTAACCTTATAGGCAATGGCGTAGTATTGGATGCCGTTACTTTAAAAAGAGAATGTGGTAATGTGGCTGCAATGGGTATAGACTATAAAAAGAACCTGTATATAAGTGAACGCACCCACCTTATTCTTCCAACCCATCGTGCCATTGATAAAGCCAGTGAGCTATCCAAGGGCATTGAAAAGATCGGGAGCACGTTAAAGGGAATAGGACCTGCTTATATGGATAAGACCGGGCGCAATGGCTTACGTGTGGGCAATTTGCTGGATAAAAGCTTTACGACGGAATATATCAAGCTGCGCTTAAAGCACCAGAAGTTACTGGATAGTTTTAATTTCCAGGAAGACATCAGTGCATGGGAAGAAGAATTTTTTGACGCCCTGGATTTTTTAAGGGATTTTAAAATTGTGAATGGGGAATACTTTATCAATGAAAAAATTCAAAAGGGGCAAAGGGTTTTGGCAGAAGGTGCACAGGGCAGTATGCTGGATGTGGATTTTGGTACATTCCCCTTTGTTACAAGCAGCAGTACCATATCGGCTGGTGTCTGTACAGGATTAGGCGTAGCGCCACAAAAAATTAAAGAAGTATTTGGCGTTTCCAAAGCTTATTGCACCAGGGTGGGCAGCGGACCATTCCCAACAGAATTAAATGATGAGACCGGGGAACTGATACGTAAAACGGGTAATGAATTTGGCAGTACTACGGGACGGCCACGCCGTTGCGGCTGGATCGACCTGGTAGCGCTTCAGTTTGCCTGCATGATAAATGGCGTTACACAGATCATAATGACAAAAGCTGATATATTAGATAACCTGCAGGAGTTAAAAGTATGTAATGGCTATAATATCAATGGAGAAGAGAAAAATTATGTACCCTTTCAAATGAACCGCGTTGCTATTGAGCCCGTATATAAAAATTTTAAAGGCTGGATGACAGATATCACCGCGATAACCGACTATTCAGCACTTCCGGTTCAGATGAAAGAATATATCAATTACCTGAATGGTTTCCTGGGAGTGCCCGTTAAATATATCAGTAATGGCCCGGGGAGGGATCAATTGGTGGTAGCATAGAAAAATAATAAAAAAAAGTGCAAATATTTTTGGCTATTTGAAAAACTCGTGGAAATTTTACAGTACAGTACTAATCCTGTTGAACTATGGCTTCAAAATCTGATAACACAAAAAAGGCAACTGTTAAAGCAACTGCAGTAACAGCAATTAAAAAATCATCTCCCAAACCGAAGAAGACCGATGATGACGATGATGATTTTGATGAGGAGGAAGAAATTGATATAAAACCGGTTAAGAAAAAGTCAGCTTCAAAAAAGGATGCAGAAGAAGATGAAGAAGATGATGTGGAGGTAGCGGACGATTGGGAAAAACCTGAAGAGGAAGAAGATGACTGGGATCCGGACTTTGATGAATTTGATGTGCCCAAATCAAAGGGTAAAAAAGCTGCGGGTAAAAAAGCGCCTAAAGCCGATGATGAATTCAAAGTAGATGATGATTTTAAAGACCTGGGTTTTGACGACCTTGATGGCGGCGGTGGAGGATTTGACGACGACGATGACGATTATTGATGAAGAATAAGTTAACGCGGAAAAATTAATAAGTGAAAAAATTTGTTTCTTTTCCCGTTAATGATTTTAATATTTTTAGAATTCAAATGTTGAACTGGGCAGGCCGGTTCAACATTTTTTGTTTTTTGGATAACCAGCATTATGATTTTTCTGCCCCCGCTTTTGAATGTTTGCTGGCAGCAGGCTGTAAAAAAAATATTGAAGCACAGGCTGGTAAAGCTTTTGGGGAATTACAGGATTTTTATGCAGGGGTTAGCAAAGAATGGATCTTCGGCCATTTTAGCTATGACCTGAAAAACGAGACCGAGCAGTTAAGCTCCCGTAAGGAAGACGGCATTGGTTTTAGCGACCTCCACTTTTTTGTTCCTGAAACAGTTCTGCAGCTTGGAGAAAAAGACGTTAAGATATATTGTGAGGAAGGGGCAGAAGATATTTACAGGAGTATAAGCGCATGTTCTGACACGATACCGGAACCTGTAAAAGCTGCTATTTCTGTTCAGCATAAAATTGAAAGAGATAATTATATCAGCATCATTGAAAAGCTGAGACAGCATATTTTGCGTGGTGATTGCTATGAAATCAATTTTTGCCAGGAATTTTTTTCGAAGAACAGGGAAATAGATCCTTTGCATGTTTATGATCAACTGACAAAGCTTTCTCCAAATCCTTTTTCAGTTCTGTATAAGGTCAATGGCCGTTATTGCTTGTGTGCAAGCCCTGAAAGATATCTTAAGAAAACAGGAAGAACGATCTGGTCGCAACCCATAAAGGGAACATCACGCAGGGATCATGATAGTAAGGTAAAAGATGAAGCAGCTAAAAATTATCTTTTGCAGAGCAGCAAGGAAAAAAGTGAAAATGTAATGGTGGTCGATCTGGTTAGGAATGACCTGAGCCGTATTTGTGTACCCGGCTCGGTGAAGGTGGAAGAACTATTCGGGGTATACAGCTTTCCACACGTACACCAGATGATAAGTACCATAAGTGGTGAGATAACGGGTGGCTTAAACTGGATCGATTGTATCAAAGCAACTTTCCCGATGGGTTCTATGACGGGAGCTCCTAAGAAAAGGGTAATGGAGCTGATCGAACAATATGAACAAACCAAAAGGGGGCTTTTTTCGGGTGCGATAGGCTATATCAATCCTGAAGGGGATTTTGATTTTAATGTAGTGATCCGGAGCATGTTCTATAACGCGGCTGAAAAATATATTTCTTTTCAAACAGGAAGTGCCATCACTTATTACAGTGACCCGGAAAAAGAATATGATGAATGTATATTAAAAGCCGGGGCAATGATGAGAGTGCTGGAATAAGATCAGCTATTTTTTTTCTTTTGGCTTTTTTGCCTGGGATAAGTAGTATGGTTCACCGGTGCCGGGTTATCTCCCAATAAAAGCTGTACACACTCATTCAGGATAACATATTTATTGGCTAAAAAAAGTTGCATTTTATCTGCAGGAAGCCGAAGGTCATAATTGCCATTGATGGCCATCATGTTGTCAAAATCAGGATTATAGCGATTGAATAATATGATATCCATTGACAGGTTCTTTGTTATTACCGCTGAATTATATTTCCCTGAAATGCTTTGCGTTGCTGCTGTCTCCAGTTCAACTTCTGTAAGTTCAGGTTTTTTATCATAGGAATTTGGCGAAGCGCTGATCCCTATATCCCCTCTCATGTTGGGAGTGGTGGTCACCCCGCCAAAGCCTTCCATTATATAATGTGTGGCAATGAATTTTTTTACGTGGTTCCTGCTTTCTGTGGGAAGGTAATATTGAAGCGACCAGAAATTCCGGCTCCCGCTTTTTTTAATAGCGCTAAACACCCTTCCAGGTCCGCCATTGTAAGCTGCAATTACCAGCAGCCAGTCATGCATTTGTCCATAAAGCGTTAAGAGATACCTTGCCGCAGCATGTGTGCTTTTATAATAATCACGGCGTTCATCAAAACCGCTGTTTACAATAAGCCCGTAATCCCGTGCTGTATAAGGCATGAACTGCCACGGGCCTCCTGCACCTACCCAACTGGTAGCGCCTGAATTGAGGTTACTTTCAATTACTGCCAGGTATTTAAGTTCTCTTGGTAACCCATATTGTGAGAGGATATTATCCATTAAATTAAAGTAGGGTTGTCCCCATCCTTTCATCTTTATCAAACTGTTGCTGTGGACTTTTAGATAATCCTGCATATAGCCTTCTGCATTTGGGTTTACCTGTGATGAATAAGGTAGTGATGGATTATAGCTGTATTGTGCGAATAAATTCTTAAAACCATATTTTGTTACCTGGCTAAAGTACTGCACCTTTTCTTTTTGCGGTGGAGCCTTTGTTTTTATTACCTCTTCTATTATTTCATTTTCCTTTGGATCAACAACTATACCGGTATCGGGTTGCTGTTGCAATGGCAGCAATATATCACCTGCTTTTACCTGGAGTAAAAACATACCGGTTAAGCATATGAAAAATAGTCGTTTCATTATTAATTTGAATTCGGATTCATTTTGTATTTATCCACCAGGTGCCCTGCCATTTGAAGCAAAGTTAATTCATCTGTTTTCCTGGTCATAATCTGTAACCCAAACGGCATCCCGTTGCTGTGTTTAAATAAAGGAACTGAAATACCGGGTATGCCGGTTAAATTAGCGAATACGGTAAATATATCGGCTAAATACATGGCAATAGGGTCATTGTTCTTATCACCAATTCCAAATGCAGTACCCGGGCTCGTTGGCATTATAACTGCGTCAAACTCAGCAAAAATTGCACCTGTTTTATTAACCAGTAGCCTTCTCACCTGTTGCGCCTTGTTAAAATAAGCATCATAATAGCCACTGCTTAAAACAAAGGTACCCAACATAATTCTGCGTTGCACTTCTTTACCAAAACCTTCACTCCGGGTCTGCTTATAAAAATCTGTTAATTCTTTAATATTAGCCTTGGTTTGATAGCCAAACCGAACACCATCATACCTGCCGAGGTTACTACTTGCTTCGGCGGTGGTAAGCACGTAATATGCAGGTACAACATAATCCAGGAGATCAAATTCAACCGCTGCTACCTCATGTCCATCCTGCTTTAATTTATCCAAAACATCCAGGATAGAATCCCTTATCTCAGTATCCAGTGAAGGATGGTAAATTGCTTCTTTAAAATAAGCTATGCGGTATTTTTTTCCAGGTGAAGGTAAAGTTGGAAAACTACTTACAGTCCCGGGTAATGTTGTGCTGTCATACTCATCACTGCCGTTCATTATTTCCAATAGTAAGGCAATATCATCTACGGTGGTGCCAAAGATGCCGACCTGGTCAAATGAGGACGCATAGGCAATGAGGCCATACCGGGATATTCTTCCATAAGTTGGCTTAAAACCCAGGATCCCACAAAAATCTGCCGGCTGCCTTACAGAACCACCCGTATCGCTTCCTAAGCTTACCATACATAGCCCGGCTTGCACAGCTACTGCGCTGCCGCCCGAGGAGCCACCGGGTACTTTTGTTCTGTCTAATGCATTAAGGACATTTCCATACACCGAATTTTCATTCGAGCTGCCCATCGCAAATTCATCGCAATTGCAACTGCCAATTATTATGGCATCCTCATCAAGCAGGCGCTGAACCGCAGTTGCAGAATAAATACTTTTAAATCCTTCCAGTATTTTTGAAGCAGCCGTAACCTTATGATCTTTATAACAGATCACATCTTTGATCGCAATAACTACACCATGGAGTTTTTTGAGGGGCTCGCCGTTTTTTCTCTTTTCATCCAGCAAAGCCGCCTGGCGAAGGGCTTCACCGGCATAGGTTTCTGTAAAGGCATTGAGTGCTTTGTTCTTTTCTATTTGCTGCAGGTAATGGTTAACTACAGCAACACAATTAGTATGGTTGTTGCTAAGGTCGTTTTGATATTGCTTTATATCCTTGAATAAAAACATACTAAATGCGATCAGCAAAAGTCCATATGAGATCGGCTGAAGTGCGCCCATATTAACGGGGTTCACTTCAGCCGAAGTACAGGTGTAACTATTTCCTGGTTTAAATATTTATGATTTGCTGGTATCCTTTTCTTTCATTCCTTCTTCAATTTCACTCTTCACATTATTCTTTGCGTCATTGAATTCACGCATGCCACGGCCAATACCCCTCATCAGTTCAGGGATCTTTTTACCGCCAAACATTAATAATACTACAATGATGATAAGTATCCACTCGCTGCCACCAGGCATTGATAATAAAAGAATGGCATTCAAAAATGATATTGTCATAATAAAAGTTTAGACAGCAAAGATAAATCAAATAATCAGTTGCCTTGTTAATTAATAAAACAAAGTTAACTGTTGATTAACCTGGAAATAAACACATGTGAAAACTTTATTAGCGTACATAATACCTGCCACATTTGGCCTTACCATTGGCAGCTTGCTCAGGAGAAATGCCCCTGGCACATGAACCTAAAAAAATAACAGTAATTACAACGATCAGTGAAATAACAATCCTTCTCATGGTGAACGGTTTAAAAGTTAAAAGTTAAGTGTTACGTTAACTTCAGGGGTAAAGGTTCTTTTCGAGAGGATTGTGATTTTTTACAAGCGTAAACATAGCAATTATAGTACCATTCTCATAATTTTTGGAAATAAAAAAAGCGAAAAATATCATTTTTCGCTTTTAAAATATTGTAAATCAGCAGCTTATTTTTTAGCCACTGCCATTCTTTTTTCCCTGATCCTTGCGCTTTTTCCGCTTCTTTCACGTAAATAATACAGTTTCGCACGGCTAACCTTACCTACTTTATTCAATACAATACTGTCAATATTTGGAGAAAAGATAGGAAACAGACGCTCTACACCAACCCCATCACTCATTTTACGCACTGTAAATGAGGCTGTTGCGCCCACTCCCTGGCGCTTGATCACATCGCCTTTAAAGCTTTGGATACGTTCCTTGTTACCTTCAACGATCTTATAATTCACTGTGATATTATCACCTGCTTTAAATTTCGGGAGCGTTGTTTTGGTTGCCAACTGCTCATGAACAAAGTCTATTGCGTTCATAATTTTTATTTTTTACGGACGGCAAAGGTAGGGGTAAAAACTCAAAATCCGGTATTGATTATTGAATATTTTTACCTGGCTACATTCACGCTTCGCTTTTCCCTGATCACGGTTACTTTTATCTGGCCCGGAAAGGTCATTTCGGTCTGTATCTTTTGGGCTATATCAAAACTAAGCTTATCACTATCGCCATCTGTTACTTTATCTGCTTCTACTATCACCCTTAACTCCCTGCCTGCCTGGATCGCATAAGCCTTTTCCACCCCGGTATATGCCATTGCTAAATTCTCAAGGTCCTTAATGCGCTGGATGTACTGCTGCATGATCTCCCTTCTGGCACCCGGTCTTGCACCGCTAATGGCATCGCAGGCCTGTATAATAGGGGAGATGACGTATTGCATTTCCATTTCATCGTGGTGGGCACCAATAGCATTTACTACAGCAGGGTTTTCACCATATTTTTCCGCCAGTTTTGCACCCAATAGCGCATGGCTTAATTCAGTCTCCTCATCGGGTACTTTTCCAATATCATGTAATAAGCCGGCTCTTTTTGCCAGTTTCGGGTTCATGCCCAGCTCTGCCGCCATGATCGAACAAAGATTAGCTGTTTCCCGGCTATGCATCAGCAGGTTTTGGCCATAAGAAGAGCGGAAACGCATACGGCCAACCATCCTGATCAGTTCTTTATGCAGGCCATGTACGCCCAGTTCCATTGCCGTACGCTCACCTATTTCCATTACCTGGTCATCAAGCTGCTTTTTTGTTTTTTCAACTACTTCTTCAATACGTGCCGGGTGAATGCGGCCATCTGCCACAAGGCGCTGCAGCGATAAACGTGCGATCTCCCTGCGCAAAGGATCGAAAGATGAAAGCACTATGGCTTCGGGGGTATCATCAACTATCAGGTCTACACCTGTTGCGGCTTCAATAGCCCGGATATTCCGGCCTTCGCGGCCAATGATAGAACCCTTTATCTCATCACTTTCCAGGTTAAATACAGTAATAGCATTTTCAATAGCTGCTTCCGCCGCTGTACGCTGTATGGTTTGAATGACTATTTTACGGGCTTCTTTATTGGCTTTTAACTTGGCTTCTTCAATTATCTCCTGCTGAATAACCAACGCCTTGGTATGGGCTTCCTGTTTAAGACTTTCAATTAACTGGGTTTTTGCATCTTCTGCAGAAAGGCCGGCTACTTTTTCCAGCCTTCGGATGTGCTCTTCCTGGTGTTTTTCAAGCTCTGTGCGCTTGATATTAACTACCTCGATCTGGCGATTGAGGGTTTCCTTTATAGCTTCGTTATCCTTTATCTGCTTTTCAAGGTTTTGATCTTTTTGATTAAGGGACTGCTCTTTTTGTTTGATACGGCCTTCTCCCTCCACGATCTTTTGGTTGCGTTGCATCACATCCCTGTCATGATCCGACTTGAGCTGTACAAACTTTTCCTTAGCCTCTAAAAGTTTCTCTTTTTTGAGGTTTTCTGCTTGTAATTGTCCGTCGGCAATGATCTTTTGAGCCTGCTGCTCTGCTTCTGTTATTTGTTTTTTGGTGTTTTTTGCAAAGACCAGTTTACCCAGTATTATGCCTATAACCAGTGCGGCTGCACCGATGATAATGTATAGTATTATCGGTTCCATTGAATGTTTCTGTTTTAGTTCGGTTCAAAATCATATATATCTTCTCATTATAAGTAAGCGGAAGATGTTGAATTAACGAAGATAAGTAATTTGTTTGGAGATTATTCGGGGCTGTGAGCTTGAAAAGGAGTAGGGTCTAAAGAATACAGGATCTTACAGGGCTTTATCCAACTGCTGCTCAATTTTCTTCAATGCTTCAGCCATTTCATTTTCTAAGGCGGGGTTGCTGTCAGAACCACCCTGCGTGGTATGCCAGATCAATACCATCGCTATATAGTCCTGCATATCCTTGCCGGCAAACTGGGTTTTGAATTCAATGATCTTGTCATTGACGGTCTTTAAAGTACGGCGTATCACTTCCTCATCTTGCGGACTGGTCTTAATACGGTAAGACCTGTCACCGATCACGATATTTATGGGTATTAACTCAGACATGTTTATTCACTTAATATACCAATGCATTTGTCAATTTCCCTGATGTATTGGTTGATGTTCTTTTCAAATTCTTTTTTATCGACTTCATTCATTTGCCCGGCAACTGCCTTTAAAACCGAAACCTGTTCCTGCAGTGTTACTATTTGCTGGTTGGCCTTTTCTTTTGCCTGTTTCAGCTCTTCAATTAAAATAGTTTGCCGCTCATTGTCTTTTTGCAACGACTGGTGCTTCTTCAGCAATAGCTGGAGCTTATCATTGATACGTTTGATATTTTTTTCCAGTTCACTCATGCTCCTAAATCAATTTAATGATTTTTATAAATGCGGCAACACGCTTACTTCCTGATATCTGCATTTAATTCTTTTTCATAAGATGAGATGATCTTACTCATCATCCCGTCAATTTCTTTATCGGTCAATGTTTTTTCTTCATCTAAAAAAGTGAAACTGATCGCCAGGGATTTTTTACCCGGACCTATTTTATCACTTTCAAATATATCGAACAAATTAACGGACCTTAATTTATTCAGTTTGGTTGCATAGGTAGCCTTTTCCACCTCTTCAAATCTTAATCCTTTCTCCACTACAATTGCCAGGTCTCTTTGTACAGCCGGGTATTTAGAAACCCCTGTATACTGTATCTGTTCTTTACTGTTCAATTTCAAAAGCCTGTCCCAATCCAGGTCAGCAAAAAAAACAGGCTGCTTAATATCAAACCTGTTAAGCATTTTACTACTTACCATGCCAATTGAAGCAACAGTTTCATTATTTACCCTGGCCTGTAAAGAGGCAGATAAGCCCGGAATTTCTTCCTGAATATAAGCATTAATTTTTAGTCCAAGTATGTTGATGATCTTCTCAAATACAGCTTTTAAAAAATAGAAATCTGTCTTTCCACCTTTGCTTTTCCAGCCTGCAGCCGTTTCATTCCCCGTTATATAAACAGCCAAATGATTATTTTCCGCATAGCCGCCTGTTTCATTAACTGCATAGGTTTTACCAAATTCAAAGAACTTCAGGTCATGGTTCTTCCTGTTCAAATTATAAGCGATGGCCTCCAGGCCGGTTTCCATCATACCCGGGCGCATTATATTTAATTCCTCGCTCAAATTGTTTATCATTTTCACCGTGGTTTGTAAAACGGCTTCATTAAAATATGCACTGTTTGTAATGGAGTTGGTAAAAATTTCATTGAACCCTGACCCGGCAAGGTATTCCGAAATTTTTTCAGTGTAAGCAACTTCATGGGCAAGTGTTTCAACGGAAGGAGCAATGGTGATCATTACCGGTATCTCAACATTATCCAGGCCGTCTATCCGCATTATTTCTTCCACGATATCTGCGGCAATAGTGATATCAGGCTTGCTGTAAGGAACGGCAACCCTCATTTCATCTGCGCCTTCTTTCAAAAGCTCAAATCCCAAACTGCTTAAAATATTTTTGATGGTATCGCCATGATAATTCTTTCCACTTAATTTTTTCAGGTAATGATATTTTAATGCAACCTCTGTCTTTTCTTTTGGAGCCGGGTATACATCCACGATATCACTGGCAATTTCTCCGCCGGCAATTTCTTTGATCATAATCGCAGCCCTTTTCAAAACATTTACGGTATTACTTATGTCAACACCTTTTTCAAAACGCGTAGCAGCATCAGTGCGTAAGCCGTGCCGCAAAGAGGTCTTGCGGGTATCTATTGGATTGAACCAGGCACTTTCTAAAAAAATATTTTTTGTGGATGCAGACACACCGCTGTACAGCCCGCCATATACACCAGCAATACACATGGGCGCTTCGGTATTGCAGATCATCAGGTCTTCAGCAGAAAGCTTTCTTTCTTTTTCATCCAGTGTTACAAAGGCAGTTCCTTCCGGTAAATTTTTAACGATCACTTTCCTGCCTTTTATGGCAGCAGCATCAAAAGCATGTAAAGGCTGCCCGGTTTCGTGCAGGATAAAATTCGTGATGTCAACAATATTATTGATCGGCCGCAACCCAATGCTTTTTAATTTTTGCTGCAGCCAGGCCGGGCTTTCTGCAATGGCCACCCCTTCAATACTCACACCCGAATACCTTTGACAGGCTTCTGCATTTTCAATCACTACTTCCATTTGCAGACCCTGGTTATCTGGTTTGAAGTTATTTTTAAAAGGATATTTTACCAGTGCATCCGTTTTATTGTGGTGAGATAAATAAGCGCACACATCCCTCGCAACACCCAGGTGGCTCATGGCATCAATACGATTTGGCGTAAGGCCTATCTCGAAGATATGATCTTCATAAGGGTGAAAATATTCAGCAGCAGTAAGGCCGATCTTTGTACCCGCAGGCAGAACCATAATGCCGGCGTGGCTTTCACCCAAACCAATCTCGTCTTCGGCACATATCATGCCCTGGCTTTCTACACCACGGATCTTTGCTTTTTTTATTGTGATGGGATCTCCTGTAACAGGATAGATAGTAGAACCGATTGTTGCTACTATAACCTTTTGCCCGGCAGCTACATTAGATGCGCCACAAACAATTTGCAGGTTCTCATCAGCACCAATATTAACCTCGGTGAGTTTTAATTTATCTGCATCCGGGTGTTTTTCACAACTGATCACTTCCCCGGTCACCAAACCCTGAAGCCCTCCTTTTACAGATTCATATTTTTCAAGGCTCTCTACTTCCAGCCCGATCGAAGTAAGTATTTTACTCAACCTTTCCGGTTCTATTTTCTCAGGAAGATATTCACCAAGCCAGTTATAACTAATCGTCATTTCTTTATTTTCTCTTTTGCTATGCAGCAAAGATAGTTTTTTGGCAACTAAACAGTTTAAGTGCTGAACAATAAGCTAAGTATACATTTTCTATAATGCAAGTATGTTGAATAATCACTTCGGTGTAAAAAAGAAAAATTAGGTATTACCGAATTGTTAATAAACCCAAAGAGATGTCCAATTTTATTGATTTTGTTTTGTGAATTGCCTGTGAACAATTATTTAATAATCTGAATAAACTATCTTTGTTGTGGACAAACAAGTGGATAATAGCTGTAAAAAACATTTTAAAGGTAATGTGGATAAAAATGGTGCAACCCCGGTTATTCTTTTGCTGTTACCTTAGCCGCCCTGCACAGAATAACCCTAACAAACAACAGGAATTGAAAGATGGAACTTACTAACTTTAATAAAGATAAAAAGCTGCGCCGTAAAACGCCGCTGGACCTCGGAACAATGATGTATGGCAAGGTTCCGCCCCAGGCAAAGGAACTTGAAGAAGCCGTTCTTGGCGCCATCATGCTTGAAAAAAGTGCCTTTGATACGGTTGTGGAAATATTAAAACCTGAGTGCTTTTATGTTGATGCCAATCAACGCATATTTAAAGCCATGCAGGGTCTTGCAATAAAAAGTTTACCAATAGACCTGTTAACGGTTGTTGAAGAATTAAAATTCAGGGAAGAGCTGGACGCTGTTGGTGGCCCGTATTATGTTACCAAGCTGACCAACGCGGTTGTTTCTTCTGCCAATATTGACGCTCACTCCAGGATCGTTCTGCAAAAATTCATTCAAAGAGAACTGATACGTATCAGCGGTGAAATAATCGGCGAAGCTTACGAAGACAGCACCGATGTTTTCGATATGCTTGATGAAGCAGAATCAAAATTGTTCGAGATCACCAATAACCACTTGCGCAAAAATTTTGACAGCATTGATACAGTCCTGGTAAAAACCATACAGCGCATCGAAGACATGCGTAACCGGCAGGAAGATATCACCGGTGTGCCTACAGGTTTTGTATCACTTGATAGAATTACCTATGGCTGGCAGCCTACCGACCTGATCGTCCTGGCTGCACGCCCTTCTGTTGGTAAGACCGCATTTGCACTGAACCTGGCAAGAAGCGCAGCGCTTCATCCTACCAAGCCTACAGCCGTTGGATTTTTTAGTTTGGAGATGAGCAGCGGGCAACTGGTACAAAGAATATTGAGTGCGGAAAGTGAGATATGGCTGGAAAAGATCGCAAGAGGAAAACTGGAAGAGCACGAGATGAAGCAATTGTATAAAAGAGGGATCGAGCGTTTATCCAAAGCCCCGATCTTTATTGATGATACTGCGGCTCTAAACATTTTTGAATTAAGGGCCAAGTGCCGCCGTTTAAAAAATAAACACAATATTGGTCTCATCATAATTGACTATTTGCAGTTGATGAGCGGGGCAGGCGAGAACCGGAACGGGAACAGGGAGCAGGAGATAAGCCGTATATCAAGAGACCTGAAGGGCCTGGCAAAAGAATTACAGGTGCCCATCATTGCCTTATCACAATTAAGCCGTGAAGTAGAGAAGCGTAAAGAAGGAGCGAAGATCCCGCAATTGAGTGACCTGCGTGAATCGGGTGCCATTGAGCAGGATGCCGATATGGTGATGTTCCTTTACCGTCCCGAATATTATGACATCACCGCCAATGAATTTGGTGAAAGCAATAAGGGAGAAACTTTTGTAAAGATCGCCAAGCACCGTAATGGTAGTTTGGATACCATAAAACTGAAGGCGCTTCTCCATATACAAAAATTCATAGAAGAAGAGGGCGGTGGAGATTTTGCCACTAACCTGCCGGGAGGAAACTGGAAGCCGGTAAAAACAGATGATGGCGATGGCGCTAAATTATATATTCAGAAAGGAAGCAAAATGAATGACGGGGAGTTTGATGAAGAAGCGCCTTTTTAGAATATGCCACAGAAGCACAGAAACACGGAAATGAAAAATGCCCCTTCCCTTTTTTTATAAAGAAGACATTGATGCATCCATGGTCCATATTGTACTGGATGAAGATACCAGCAAACACATTGTGCAGGTACTTCGAATGCAAAATGGAGAACAGCTGCAACTGACCAATGGCAAAGGGGATCTGTTTACTGCAGAAATTACAGACAACAACCGGAAAAAGTGTACGATTAAAGTTATAACAACAAACAACGACCGGCCTCCAACGAACAACATCACAATCGCTATCTCGCTCATAAAAAATTCCAGCCGCTTTGAATGGTTTTTAGAAAAAGCAACAGAGATCGGCGTTTCGGAGATCATTCCGCTCATTTGCGAAAGAACAGAAAAAACATCTTTCAAATTTGAGCGGATGAAGGGCATTCTTGTGAGTGCGATGCTGCAAAGCCAGCAGTGCCGCCTGCCGTTATTGAAAGAACCGGTTAAATTTAAGGACCTTGTCAACAATTCAGCTTACCAACAAAAATTCATTGCACATTGTACTGATGATGCAAAAAGAAACCTTGGCGATCTGAATAATTCATCTTTGTCTTCAAAAATCATTTTAATTGGCCCTGAAGGAGATTTCACTGCAGGGGAGATCGGGCTGGCCCAGGAAAATCATTACAGTGCGGTAGGTCTTGGCGAAACCAGGCTACGGACAGAAACTGCCGGCATCGTTGCTGCAACTTTATTGTGCCTGATATGATCTATTGCGTTTTGCTTAAAACAATGTCTTCGCCGGATTTTTTTGTAAACACTCAATGTGTAAACAAAAAAAAGTTTACAACTATTTTGTTTACAAAATGGTCAAGCCGGGAAAATCATCACGAAGGTTAGCTTATAATTCCCAATTCCCTTACTATATTCATCAGTGATTGGGTATTGTGTACATTGAATTTCTGGAGCATATTTTTCCGGTGGGTATCTACAGTGTAATTGCTCAGGAAAAGCCGGGTGGCAATTTCATTACTTGTTAATCCCTCAGACAATAATTGTAATATTTCTTTTTCACGCCTTGTCAATGCAGGGATCTTATTTTGGGGAAGTTCAAAACCCTGCAGTTGCTGCAGTATTTTTTCATTGGCCGCCTTGCTGAGGTATATCGTGCCATCCATAACCTGGTTGATCGCCTGAACCAGCTCTTCTCTTTCCATATTCTTTAAAAGGTAACCATTGGCTCCTTTCCGGATCAGCTGTGTAATAATGCCGGCCTCGTTCACATAGGTAAGCCCTATTATTTTTACTGTCTTGTTGTTTTCCCTGATCATTTCACATAGCCGCAGGCCATCAATGTCGGGCAGGTTGATGTCAAGGAGTATCACATCAACCGGTATATTGCCGGCTAAAAAATCAAGTGCCTCTTTGGCATTTTTTGCAGCCGCTTCAATATGCAGGTAAGTTTCATCCCTGAGCATTGTTTTAATGCCATCAATAACAAGAGGATGGTCATCAATAATAAGGATCTTTATCATAGCTGGTAGTCAGCTATAAATTTAATCAATACAGGCAATAATCCTGCATTCCGGCTGATTTAGTTATCATTCGCTAATAAGCAGGTCGATCATTACCGTAGTACCTATATCTTTCCGGGAGTCAATGGTAAGCCTTCCGTTCAGGTAATCTACCCTGCTTTTAATAGTGTTCATACCCATGCTGCGTTTTTCCCCGGCTTCTTTAGTGTCGAAGCCTTTGCCATTGTCTTCAATAACAACAACCAGGCGGTTGTCTTCCCTGTTCATCTGTATGATTGCTTCTGATGCATAAGCATGTTTAATGATATTGTTTACCAGTTCCTGGATGATACGGTAGAGCATGATCTCGGTAGAAGGGTTCAGTCTTTTTTCCATACCGAAGGTTTGCAGGTTTATTTTCAGCAATTTTCCTGAGCTGATATTGTTGCAAAAATCCTGGAGTGCTTCTACCAGGCCTACTTTCATCAGCACTTCCGGCATCATATTATGGGCTACTTTGCGTAATTCATCAGAAGCATTATTGATAAGGTCAAGTGTTTTTTTATATAATGTATTGTTTTTTATTTCCGGCGTATCCTGCTGGAGGGTACTGTAATGCATTTTTACGGCGGAGAAAATACCACCTATTCCGTCATGCAGGTCTTTTGCTATTCTCGTTCTTTCTGTTTCCTGGCCGTTGATCATGGATTGTAATGAAGTGATCTGGTGTTCCTTTTCTATTGTTTTGATCTTTACTTCCAGTAAAGCAGATTGTTGTTCAGACAGTTTTTGTTTATTCCCGTAATTCCTTTTTAAAAGATAAAGAATGACGACCAGGGCTGCAATCAAACCAATGCCAATTCCCAGGTATGTAGTACGCCGTTTTAGTTTGAATTCTTTTTCCTGATCTGCTTTTTGCAGGCGCAGGATCTCATTTTCCTTTTTATTGGTTTCGTATTTTGCTTCTATGTAGGAAGAATAGTTCCTGGTTTCTGCATCCAGGATGCTGTCTTTGAGCTCCAGGTGCGTTTTCATATATGCATAACTTCTTTTATAATCACCTGTTCCTGCAAAATATTCACTCAGGTTGAGCGCCGAATTATAGATGGCCTTTTTATTATTTTGCGCATGGGCCAGGGTATCAGCTTTCAGCAGGTATTTTTTTGCAGTGGCAAGGTCACCCTGTTTTAAAAATGACTGGCCCAATGAATTGTAGTGATTGGCAAGCTGGTATTTATCGTCAAGCCCGCCGGCCTTTTCCACCGATCTTTCAAAATAAGAAATGGCTTTTCCATAATCTTCTTTCCGGAAATAATAAGTGCCGGCTGTACTGTAGGCTTCGGCAGCAAGATTATCATCAAGGGTTTTATTGGTAATAATAAGGAGAGGCTGCAGGTACTGTAAGGCCTCGTCATATTTACCGAGGTAGATAAGGTTGGTACAAAGCGACTGCAGGGTATACCCGATCTGCAGCGTATCTTTCCTTGCTTCTGCCAGTATTAATATTTTCTTTCCACTTGATATTGCTTTTTCATAATTTTTTATTTCGCCCAGCACCGAAACAAGATTTTGGTAAGCTATAAGAGAGTTGGTGGTATCTTTTATTTCATCAAATCCTTCAGATGCTTTTGAGAAATTGTCTGCGGCTCCCCAGTAATCGCCTTGCTTGTAGCTTTGCCCGCCCCTTGCATTGGCTAATTTTGCCAGCTGACTTTTGTTGCCGGTCTGTAAAAATTTTCTTTCAGCAATAAGCAGAAAAGAGTCTGCTTTCGTAAAATTACCCAGGTCGGTATATGTAAATCCTGCATTATACGCCATCATGCCAATGCCATAATCGTACCGGAGCTTTTTACTCAGTTCAAATCCCTGTAGTGCATATTCCAGTGCTGTGTTTAAATCATTATAACCTGTATTATTAAACAATTCTTTCAGCAATAATACTTTGCTGGTATCCTCTTTTGCCTTTTTTAATTCTTTGACAAGGCTGTCTATTTGCATGGCCGTCAGCTGGCATTTGGCGCATAATGTTAACAAAACAAGAATACATGCAGAAATGAGCCGTATAAATAAAAATTTTATTTTTTTGATCATAACCAGGATTAACCGGGTTGAAGGTAGCAAACTAATTTTTTCTTCGTCTACCTGATTTTAGGTATTTCTCACCCTGTACTTTCACTAATTACAGGTATTGTTTTGCCCTTGTTGCCGTAATAGTTTTGTATCCATCATTCACTACATCAAAACCATGCAGCATGAAAGCTTTCTTTACAAATATTACCTGTACTGCTTTGCTGGTAAGCATGTCGCTAATTTCTTATTCACAGACTGAGCAAACAGCTAACAGGTTTACCCCAAAAGAACTCACCATCCCTGCTGCACCTGTTTTTGACCTGATGGGTGTCACTTCATCGCAAATAAACCGCACTTCTGATATAAAAGATTTTAAAGTTGACTGGTCATTCAAATCATGGCGGCTGAATCCAAATCTCGCTATTCAATCTCAACCGGTTTGGGAAATATTCTATAACAGGAAAGACCTGGGTAAGTACCAGCAGTCATCCCGTTTGATGAGAAGGCTTGCTTCACTGGATCTTTCTGTGGGATCAGTACAGGATGAAAATAATGACCGGCGTATCGGCTTTGCATTTAAAATGAATGTTTTTAAGCAAAGGGATCCGTTGATGGCGAAGGAACTCTATGAAGACATACGTGAGAAATATAAACAGGAAAAGGAGTTACTGGGGGCGCAATTAAATGCGCTGCAAATAAAACTGGACACGACTAAAAATATTCTTGAGAAGCCCGACATCCGGAGCCAGATCAAGGGAGTAGAAGAACAGCTTTTATCACAAAATTCAAGAAGAAGGGAAGAGATAAACAGCCGTGCAAAGATATTTGTAGAAGAGAACTGGAACGCTTCGGCAATTGATTTTGCTGTGGGAAAAATATTCAGTTATAAAACAGACAGCTCAGGCTCATTGAAAGGCCTTCGCCTGAACCGCAGTACGGGCCTGGGTGGCTGGGTAAATGCAAGTATAGGTATTGGGAAAAAATTGCTGCTGTCAGGATTGGTACGTTCAAGCTGGTATAAAGAACAACTGGATTTTATTTTAAGAGATACGCTTACACTACAGGAATTTTCACAAAGCGCAACAGCAAGGAATACGCTCTTCACCATGGGGCTGAACCTGCGCTATGGCAGCCCGCAGTTTACCTTCTTTTTCGAATTCCTGTACGAAGCAAAAAATCTTACAACACCGCTGAAAGCACTTACCAAAGAATTTAAAGTGCCCCCGGGTAATATGGAGATCGTAGCGGCTTCGGTAAAATGGGATGTGGTGAATCCAAACACCCTGGCCATTGGTGGCGACTGGCGTATAAGCAGGAACCTGATGATCAATTACGGAATGCGCTGTGTATTTGATAAGAAATGGAAGTTCACAACTTTCACGCCCGTAGTAACCATTGCCTGTATGATGCGATAATAAGTAAACAAATAAATCATCAAAAACAATAAGATCATGAAAAAAGTAATAACAGCAGTTGTGATTCTTCTTATAACGGTCAATAGCGCCGGGGCCGGGTCTCACAGCAGCTTCTCACAAAAGCCATTAGTAGTAGCTGTAGGTGAAGCAAAGCTTACATTAATGCTTACCCAGCTCCAGATGGATGCTACTGCAGCCGGCAACAGCAATGTCTATTCCTTCAATATAAAACTGAATCTTTCCAATGTAAACAGCGCTGCTTTGAATTTTTTATATGCACAATACCTGAGATGCGGCAATTTTTTATTTACGGTGTATGATATCAGTATTAATAATACCCTTAATGAAACAAGGTCCTATCGTAATGCAGTTATTACTGAATTTTCGCTTCCCTCGCTTGATATTGGTTCACACGAAGCCGGGGAGATCGTACTTAAACTGAAAGCTTCAACCGTAAGTACAAAAGCCGGCAATGGCGAAAAGCAGGCATTTAAATTAATGGGGAAATCAGTATCTGTATCCAATTTTAAAATGCAACTGGATAATTTACCCAACCGCATATCTACAATCAGTAAGCTATCATTTAAAAATCTGAGTCCCGGCCATAGATGTGATTCAATTTCCGATATAACGATTAAAGTAATACAGGCAGATGCCCAGCCATGGAGAGACTGGTTTGACTCCCGTGTGAACGGAATTACAAGGAAAAGCGGAACCATACAGTTCCTGGCCCCAAACATGACCGACGTCATTGCAACGGTAAGGATAATAGATGCGGTGATAATTTCCTATGCGTCCTCTTCATCCGGGGCGAACCAGGTGCAAAGGGCCACAGTTGTATTGAAAGTTAAAAACGCAGAGTTGCAGTTTGAATAAAAGGGTTGTTGTAAACCGGCGTCAATAATATTATTCATAAAAAAATTTTGATCATGAAAAAAACATTTTTATTTTCCCTGTCTTTCTTTTTGGCAGGAGTTATTTATTCCCAGAAACAAATAGTGACAGTCAAGAAACCCGTTACAGGTACTATTTATTCTGCTGTCAACTTTAATACGCTGAAACTGTCAGACCTCGCTTCTGTTACTTATAAGAACGAATCTTTTCAAAACAGGTTTGCCATGCTTGGCAGGTTAAAGACCCGGTATCCAAATTTATCGCCTGTTGCAACAACTGTTAAAACAGGCACTGCGCCCAATGGTTTAAAATATTTTATTTCCAAAGCCAACCTTCAACTCCCTGCCAATACTACAGGAAACACCACAACCTATGGCGAGGGCCAATCCAGTAATGCTTTAATATGTAAATCAACGCCAATTCAATTAGCGAGACAATTTGCCGGTCCGCTTTTTATGGGTGTACTGGTAAGCAGCAACGATACCAAAGTTTACCCGGGAGCATTATTTAAAGATGACGATATAGTGAAAGGCATTTTCACCCCTGTAAACCTTCCGCGTACACAAGGCAGTATCATTATTAATGTTTTAAATACTACCGGGAATGTATCTGAACCGGTGAGTAATTTCAATGATAAAACGATCGTATTTAATTCGATCAATACGCTCCGCACCCGGAATGCAAATGCCGCTGCATTGGCCATTCATGAAGCGGAAACCTTTGAAATAAAATCTGCTGAAGAATTTGCATTAAACCTCGAAACAAGTGCCAATGCAAACCTTACTGAAATGATAGGGGTTCCGGTTTCTATCGGCCAAACTATTGGTGGCGGGATAAGCTTAAGCACAGAGTTTAACATGGCAGTAGCTACAATTAAAAATGTTCATTATTATATTTCCGTGGGTGGGGAAGGGCCGGGATCAACTATTTCCGGTGCCATTCCTGCAAATACAGTTTGTGTTACAGACGTGGCGTATGGAAGCGTAGCTTACCTGATGGTATTTAATGCCAGGACAAGAGCAGAAGCAACATTAGTAGCTAACAGGTTGGTGGAAGTTGCCGGCGTGGCAGGTGCGGAAGCGAATTTATCAGCTGAAACAAAAAGATTATTAGAAGGAGGATTTGTAAAATTAAAAATAGTAGGAGGTGTAAATGCCACCAGTACCGCGAACATTACAAGTATTGCAAAGCTTCGGGAAGAAATGGCAAAGATGCAATCAACTGTTGCGGGTGTAAATGCAATGCCTTTGTTCTATAATCTTTGCTATGCATCCGATAATGCAAGTGTACAGATCGGCGCCTTTGCAGATTTTACCGATAGCCGCTGCTTTAAAGCCGACAAACTTGATGTTACCGTTATGTTCGCCAAACCAACTGCTGTTGTTGATTTCGGCGATGAAGAATTGTATGGAAATATCAGGGTCGATTGTAATGGCCAGACTACCGGTTCATCCAACAGGGATTTCTGGGAGCGAAAATTCGGTTCACCGGTTGCAGGTAAAGTAAATCAAAATATCAGCATGGATAAGGAAACAATAACCTACAATCTCAACCCGGCGATTATTGATTTTGACGGAGAAATAATTAAAATGGGGATCAATATCAAAGATAAAATCATGGGTATTCCCGACCCCGAATTTGCAGGGGCAAACGAAAGCGACAGGACGAGGGGATTTGCACAATACAGCCCTGTTAGCTTTGATGTTCCTCTGGGAGATATAAAAAATGCACCCAATCAAACACTGGAAAAAGTATATACCGTTTCGGAGAACGGTGCAAATGTGCAGGTAAAAGTGAGGTATAAATTATATTTCTAATGGCAATAATCATAAATAAAAGATCCGTTCGCTGTTTATTATGGAGCGGATCTTTTATTTTGACTCATCGGATAAATTTTCAATCTTCTCTTCCAGTACGGGCTCATTCAATTCAACCACCCTGTTCTTAGACATTCTTTTCCGCATTACCATATTCAGCATTTCAACAACAAAAGAAAAAGCCATACCGAAATAAATATAATTCTTCAGGTTAAGCTGGTGTGCTGCCTCGGCATTCCAGCCTTCCATTACAAGACTGAGACCGATCATTACAAGGAATGAAAGTGCCAGCATCTTCAGGGTTGGATGTTTGTGAATGAACGCAGAGATCGCAGGACTGAAAAGGAACATGATCGTCATGGCAATTACCACGGCGGCTATCATGATCTCTACATATTTTGCCGTACCACCTGCAGTGATGATACTGTCAAAAGAAAAAACAGCATCTATCAGCATGATCTGGCCGATCGCATTTGCAAGGGTTATCTTTTTACTTTTTTGTGCGGAAGCATTCGGGTCCTCGCCTTCCAGCTTATGGTGTATCTCCATTACCGATTTATAAATGAGGAATACACCACCCAGCAGCATGACAATGCTTGCCAGGTCGAAGCCTTTTCCTGCCATGGTAAAAATGGCTTTCCCTTTTTGAGACAGGAGCCAGCCAAGTCCCATCAATAATAAACTGCGGGAAAGGATACCGGTGATCATCCACATGCGCCGGGCTTTTTTCTGGTCTTTTTGCTTATCCAGCCGGTTAAGGATGATACTTACAAAAATTACATTGTCAATTCCCAACACTACTTCCAATACAACAAGTATAAAAAAGCTGATAATGCTTTCCGAAGTAAATAAATGTGCTAATTCTCCCATGATATCTTTAAATTTTCTGTTGTAATGATTTACAAATATTTTTTACAATGCCCGGGCCTTCATAAATAAAACCTGTCCATACCTGCACCAATGATGCGCCTGCATCCAGCTTTTCCTTTGCATCTGCTCCTGTAAATATACCCCCACTTGCAATAATAGGAATTTTACCGCTTGTTTTTTGATGAATGTATTTTACCAATGACGTACTCCTGTGCTTTAGTGGCAAGCCACTTAAACCACCGGCACCGATCTTTGTGAGCCGTGAGTGGTGGGTCGCAAGCTGGTCCCTGTTGATGGTAGTATTTGATGCAACTAAACCATCTAATTTTATTTCAAGCGCCAGGTCAATAACATCATCAATTTGTTCAGCAGTCAGATCCGGGGCTATTTTTAAAAGGATCGGTTTTTGTGTTTTGAATTTTGCGTTTTGAATTTGAAGGTTGGTCAGTATCTTATGCAAGGCGTCTTTCTCCTGTAATTCCCTCAGGCCGGGTGTATTGGGACTACTTACATTCACTACAAAATAATCAACATGGTCATGTAATGCATTAAAGCAAATCCCGTAGTCTTTCCAGGCGTCTTCGTTTGGGGTGATCTTATTTTTGCCGATGTTGCCACCGATGATGAGACCGAGGGTCTGAGGTCTGAGGTCTGAAATCTGACTTCTGACCTCAGACTTCCATTTTCTAAGTCTCTCTGCAACAACCTCAACACCATCATTATTAAATCCCATACGGTTGATCAGGGCTTTGTCTTTTGGCAGGCGGAATAATCTTGGTTTATCATTGCCTGATTGCGGGAGGGGAGTTACTGTTCCAATTTCTACAAAACCAAAACCGAGGGCTTCCAGTTCATTTAAATATTTTGCGTTCTTATCAAAGCCGGCTCCAAGGCCAACCCTATTTGGAAATTGAAGATTGAAGATTGAAGATTGAAAATTCCCTCTTGCATTGAACTTCGAAGCGACCAGTTTTTTTAAAGCGCCTGCCTTACATATCAACTTTAGTCCATTCATCGAAAAATAATGAACCCATTCGGGATCAAATAAGAACAATAAAGATCGAAGAAGTTTATACATGATCTGGGTTACCTATTTATATTCTTTGAGTTTTTCTATTACCCCGGCGCTGAAAAGAAAGCTTACCATACTATCTTCTTCATCATAATTTACAAAATTCCAGTCTTTTGAAATCTCATCCTTAATGGCTACCAGGTAGGAAAGCATATAAATATTGAAGGTATTATCCTGTTGATTAAAACTGATATTGCCTATGCCAAACTTTGGTTCCATCAGTTCTTTGAATGTTACACTGCCTGTAGAGTCGATAGCGGTTTTAAACTTCATACGCATGATCATGCTGTAGCTGATCTTTGCATATTGGGTATCTTTAATAGTAAAAACCGGGAAGACGGTTTTTAGTTTTACAGAATCAAAATCCATTATAAATACATCCGTTTCAAATGATTCCTTTAAAGCTTCTGCCATTTGTTCACGGGTGGCTATTGTAAACAATTTTGGATAAGTGTAATCGAGTATCTTATCCAGGTCTTTGGCCTGGGTTACTTTAAGAATCCCTTCAACCCTTTCCATTAGCCTGGCATCCTGCTGAGCAGATAGATTCAGCGTAATAAGAACTAAGGAAGACAGGATCAGAAGCAATTTTTTAATATACATTCGGCAAAAATAAGTTACTGACTTCAGTTTTTTGTTTTCATGCAGAAATTATAACTTTGGTATAGAAAGTTGCATAAACAACCTTTTTGGTTAATGGCCATGAACCATCAACTATTAACTAATAACCATTAACTTTTCAAAATGCAGGAAGCATATATAGTAGCAGGATACAGGACCGCAATTACAAAGAGTAAAAAAGGCGGATTCCGTTTTACCAGGCCCGATGACCTGGCAGTTGATGTAATTAAAGGACTTTTGGCAACCATGCCGCAACTGGATGTAAAAAGAGTGGATGATGTGATCGTAGGAAATGCAGTACCCGAGGCCGAACAGGGCTTGCAGGTGGGAAGGATCATATCCGCAAAAGCAGTTGGCTTTCATGCTGCAGGTATTACCATCAACCGTTATTGCGCAAGCGGACTGGAAAGCATTGCCATGGCAACGGCAAAAATAAGAACCGGAATGGCAGAATGCATCATTGCAGGGGGTACCGAAAGTATGAGCATGGTGCCAACGGCGGGCTGGAAGACCGTTCCTTCATATTCCATAGCGAAGGATGAACCTGATTATTATTTAAGCATGGGCTTAACGGCTGAAGCGGTTGCCAAAGAATATAATGTTAGCCGGGAAGATCAGGATGCATTCAGTTACAACAGTCATGTAAAAGCAGGCAATGCCATAAAGGAAGGATATTTTAAATCCGGGATATTACCAATCACGGTTGATGAGGTTTACCTGGATGCCAAAGGAAAAAAACAAAAGCGGAATTTCGTAATTGATACTGATGAAGGGGTTCGTGCAGATACTTCTCCCGAAGGCCTGGCAAAACTAAAGCCTGCATTTGCAGCAGGCGGCTCTGTTACAGCAGGCAATTCATCTCAAACCAGCGATGGTGCAGCTTTTGTTATTGTGATGAGTGAAAGGATGGTAAATGAACTTGGTTTAAAACCAATTGCAAGGCTTGTTAATTGCGCCAGCGCCGGTGTGCATCCACGCATTATGGGTATTGGCCCCGTTGAAGCAGTACCCAAGGTTTTGAAACAGGCAGGAATGAACCTTTCTCAAATTGACCTGTTTGAACTGAATGAAGCCTTTGCTTCACAATCCCTTGCAGTAATAAGAAAGCTGGAATTAAACCCTGAAATAGTAAATATCAACGGCGGCGCTATCGCATTAGGACATCCCCTGGGTTGTACCGGTTGTAAGCTTACCATACAGATCAGCAATGACATGAAGCGGCTCAATAAAAAATATGGTATCGTTACAGCCTGTGTGGGCGGGGGACAAGGCATTGCAGGAATAATAGAGAACATACAATAGCAATAAAAAATAAATGCTCCCATATTAAACTTTGTCAAACCAGGTCAGTCGTAACACTTTATTTATAACCTCGTCATCCAAAATATACTGCTATGGACAGAAGAGATTTTCTTACAGCCGGTAAGGCAAAAAAATCCGTTCTTTTCGATCCCCTGGTTACCGAACCAGTTTTAACAGCCCGGACCTTTAGCGGCATTAATCCATATGCAGGGCCATGGACGATCAATGAAGTGATCCACTTGTTGAAAAGGACCATGTTTGGCGCAACCAAGGCCGATATTGATTTTTTTAAGACTATGACGGTGGACCAGGCAGTTGATCATATCCTTAATGTCTCTGTTGCACAATCACAACCTTCCCCGCCTGTAAAGACCTATGGCAATTCTGCTAACCCGGCTGATCCTGACAATGCGATCCTGACAGGGCAAACATGGGTAAATGTAAATACCAATGACGGGGCGGTAAATTCAGCAAGAGTAACCTCATTCAAAAACTGGTGGATGGGACAACTGGTGAGCCAGGAAAAAAATATATTGGAAAAAATGACCCTGTTCTGGCACAACCATTTTTCAACAGAAGCGGATAACATCAGCAGGGCGATATGGAGCTACAACAATAATGCAACACTTCGTAAGAATGCATTGGGGAATTTTAAACAGATGACAAAAGAGATCACAAAGGATCCGGCAATGCTTGCCTATCAAAATGGGTATCTCAATACCAATGTTGCCCCTGATGAAAATTATGGCCGTGAGTTGCAGGAATTATTCACCGTTGGTAAAGGAGTTGATAATGCTACGCAGGCGTTTTCGGAAGCTGATGTAAAGGCTGCTGCAAGAGTATTAACAGGCTGGCAGATCAGCGGCACTTTCAATACAGGCATCTTCAACTCAGCAAGACACGATTCAAACAATAAGCAATTCTCTTCTTTTTATAATAATACTTTGATCACGGGGCGCACCGGCACTACTGCCGGCGACCTTGAGCTGGATGACCTGCTCACTATGATATTTTCCGTGAATGATGTGTCTATGCACATTTGCCGCAAGCTTTACCGCTGGTTCGTTTATTATGAAATTGATGCGGCAACAGAAACAAATGTTATTACACCGCTGGCGCAGATATTCAGGGCAAACAATTACAATATCAAACCGGTGCTTACTGCATTGTTTAAAAGCGAACACTTTTTTGATGAATTGAACCAAAGCTGTCTTATCAAAAGCCCTGCTGATATCATCGTAGGATTATGCAGGGAATTTGCAGTAGTTTTTCCATCCGCTGCAACAGATCCTTTCGGGACTTACAATACCTGGCAATCGCTCAATGCACTCTCCATAACTTTCCAGCAAAATATTGGCGACCCTCCCAATGTTGCGGGATGGCCGGCGTATTACCAGGCGCCACAGTATCATGAGCTATGGATCAACTCCGATACATTTCCGAAGCGAAACCAGTTTACCGACCAGATGCTTTTGAATGGTTATACACGCCAGGGAAAAAATATCCGGATCGATCCTACCATTTTTGCAAAGTCTTTACCCAATCCTTCCGATCCGAATGCCTTGATCAGCGATTCTATAACTTATTTATTTCGCCTTCCTTTAACCCAGGCTTCAAAGGACCAGTTAAAGAAAGACATCATACTGGGCGGACAAACAAACGATACTTACTGGAGCAATGCATGGAATGCCTGGATGGCAAACCCCAATGATACGGTAAATGCAAATATTGTAAAAACAAAGCTGAAGGACCTGTACCAATATTTAATGAAGCTGGCAGAATACCAATTAGCATAGAGTTTATAAAAAATGGAAAAGTATAATTTATAAATCGCTTCGGTAGTTCTCCCCTTTCGGGGGAGCTAGAGGGGGCTAAATCTTAATTCATGAAACGCAGAGACTTTTTACGCAGTTCGGTTCCGGCAGCAGTTTTGCCTGCGGTCATCAACGGGTTTTCTGTAAAAGCTTTTGGTGCCGAATCACCGCTTGCGCAATTATTGAATGGAAGTACACCCAATGACCATGTTTTGGTGATCGTTCAGTTAAACGGCGGTAACGACGGCCTGAATACAATTATACCTGTTGATAATTATACCAATTATTTTAATGCAAGAAGCAATATTGCCATTCCTGAAAATAAAATATTAACGCTCACCCCGAAAACGGGATTGAACCCTGCCATGACCGGTATGAAAGCGATGTATGATGAAGGTAAGTTAAGTGTAGTGCAGGCAGCAGGTTATCCTTCTCCCAATTTCTCGCATTTCCGTGCAACAGATATCTGGATGAGTGCATCCGACAGTAACCAGGTGATCGTTAACGGATGGGGCGGAAGATTTTTGAATTATGAATACCCCAATTTCCCGGTTGGTTATCCAAACAGCACAATGCCCGATCCTTTAGGTATCCAGATCGGCTCTACAACTTCACTGGCTTTTCAGGGACCCTCTGTAAGTATGGGAATGAGTATCAGTAACCCAACCAGCTTTTATAATTTGTTAAGCGGTATTGAAGATCCTGCTCCCAATACAAATGCAGGAAAAGAATTAAAATATGTGCGACTCGTTGCCAAACAAACATCTGCTTATACAACTGTTGTAAAAGCAGCGGCAGATAAGGTTACACAACAGGCCCCTTATCCAACACCTAACCCGCTGGCCGACCAGCTTAAGATCGTGGCAAGACTGGTAAAAGGGGGGTTGAAGACAAAGATCTATATGGTAAGCTATGGAAGTTTTGATACGCACTCATTACAAACTTCAACAACCGATCCTCTGGTTGGCAGCCATGCAACATTATTAAAGAATGTTAGTGATGCCATCAAAGCATTCCAGGATGACCTTAAATTTTTAGGCATTGAGGACAGGGTGATGGGCATGACATTCTCAGAATTCGGCCGTCGTATAAAAAGTAACAGCAGCACAGGTACCGATCACGGCGCAGCAGCACCTATGTTCTTATTTGGCAAGAATGTGATACCAAAATTATGGGGCGATAATCCTGCGATACCTGCCAATGTAAGTGTAAATGATAATATCCCGATGCAATACGATTTCAGGGCTGTATATGCATCAATGCTGGAGAACTGGCTATGCGTCAAAAATGCTGACCTGCAGCAGATCATGCTGAAAGATTTTCAAAACCTTGCCCTCGTAAATAATGCAGGTTGCCAGGTAGTACCACCGGTTGCAGCAGGAAGCAGTTACCTGGAAATATGGGGAACACCATTCACACAATCAACAAAGATCGTTTACAAAACAGACGGCGGCCATACACTCTTACAAATATTCGATACCATGGGACGACTGATCAAAACACCCGTTGATGCAGATCTCGTTGCAGGTACTTATAATTATACTTTTGACAGCGGCCCATTACCTGCAGCCGTGTATTATGCACGTTTACAAAATGGCCCAATACAACAGGTGAAGGCAATGATAAAAGTGAGGTAGAATATTTATATGTTCACTTCCCGGTTCCTGAAAACAGGGTCCCAATTATAAAAAAAACTTAATGCAAGACGCCTGCCTTTGCAAATAGCCGGGCTTTCCTATATTTGCTGCTTTAATTTTAATAATGCAAATTCTTCCTGTTAACGATCGCTCAACTGCCAAACAATTTATCCAAGTGGCAGTTGTCATCAATAAAAATGAACCTAACTGGATCCGGCCGCTGGATAAGGATATTGATGAAGTGTTTGACAAAGGGAAAAACAAAGCCTTCCGTTTCGGAGAGATAATACGCTGGATACTGAAAGATGATAATGGCAACCTGATCGGGCGCATTGCAGCATTTGTAAATAAAAAATATAAAAGTAAAGGAGATGATGTACCTGTTGGCGGCATAGGTTTTTTTGAATGCATCGATGACCAGGATGCTGCTGACCTTTTATTCGACAATGCAAAGCACTGGCTGATACAGCATGGCATGGAAGCGATGGACGGGCCGATCAATTTTGGTGAGCGGGAACGCTGGTGGGGGCTGATAACAGAAGGTTTTTCGCCGCCATTGTATTGCATGAACTATAACCTGCCTTATTATATCAACCTTTTTGAGAACTATGGATTTAAAGTATTTTATAACCAGGTTTGTTTTGCCCTGGACGCAGTGAAGCCAATAGCACAAAAAACCATGGACCGCCATAAACTTCACGAAGCCAATCCCGACATTGGTTTTGATACCATCAAAAAAAATAACCTGGAAAAATATGCCGTTGACTTTATTGAAGTATATAACAAAGCATGGGCGGGTCATGGCGGGTTAAAACAAATGAATAAGGACCAGGTATTACTGATGTTTAATAAGATGAAACCGGTAATGGATGAGCGGATCGCCTATTTTGCCTATTATAAAGGAACGGCCATTGCCATGTTCATTAACCTGCCGGATATTAACCAGTATTTTAAGCACATGAATGGGAAATTCGGACTGCTGCAGAAACTTGAATTTGTGTGGAGACAAAAATTCAGGCCTGCTAAAAAATTTGTAGGCCTTGTGTTTGGGGTTGTACCCGAATGGCAGGGAAAGGGCATTGATTCCTACATCATTGGTGAATGCAGTAAAATTGTGCAGGTAACGCCACCCATTTATACGGAATATGAGATACAGTGGATCGGTGATTTTAACCCGAAAATGATAAATGTGGCAGAGAGTTTTGGCGATACCTTCCGCAGCAGGAACCTGGCCACCTACCGGTATTTATTCGACCGGACCAAAGAATTTAAGCGTCACCCCATACTGGAATAGGAGTTAATAACAAAATTCCGGATTCCAGAATAGAAATACGAAATTAGCAGTGTATGGATAAGTTTATAGTATCAGCGAGAAAATACCGGCCACAGAATTTTTCAACCGTGGTAGGGCAGGCACATATCACCACTACTTTAAAAAATGCAATAAAGAATAACCAGCTTGCGCATGCTTTTTTGTTTTGCGGTCCCAGGGGCGTTGGCAAAACCACCTGTGCAAGGATATTGGCCAAGACCATCAACTGCCAGAACCAAACCGCCGATGGGGAAGCCTGTAATACCTGCAACAGTTGTGTTTCATTTGACGCGGGAACTTCTTTGAATATTCATGAGCTTGATGCGGCAAGCAATAATTCGGTGGATGATATCCGCAGCCTGGTAGAGCAGGTTCGCTTTGCGCCACAGGCGGGTAAATACAAAGTATATATCGTGGATGAGGTACACATGCTGAGCTCATCGGCTTTCAATGCATTTTTAAAAACCCTGGAAGAGCCACCACCTTATGCCATTTTTATTTTAGCCACAACAGAAAAGCATAAGATACTTCCTACCATACTCAGCCGCTGCCAGATCTTTGATTTTAAAAGGATTACCAATAACGATACCATTGAGCACTTACAGGAGATATGCAAAAAAGAAAAAATAAAGGCAGAGAAGGCGGCGCTGCATGTCATTGCACAAAAGAGTGAAGGTTGCTTAAGGGATGCATTAAGCATACTGGATAAGATCGTAAGCTTTACCAATGGCGAACTGAATTATTCAAATACACTGGAACACCTTAATATTTTAGATGAGGATTATTATTTCAAACTGATGGATTGCATGCAGCAACAAAAATTGAGCGATGCCATGCTGCTGTATGATGAAATAAACCGTAAGGGTTTTGAAGGAGATACTTTACTGGAAGGCTATGCTGAATTTATCAGGAACCTTTTGGTAAGCAAGGATACGAAGGCAGCTATCCTCCTGGAAGTAGCCGATGACTTCAAACAAAAATATTTACAGGCTGCGCAACAAATATCAACTGCCTGGTTGATTGCTGCGCTTAATCTTTTAAATGAAGCCGAAATAAATTACAAGCAGGCCCGCAACAAGCGCCTGCACATTGAATTGGCAATAATCAAACTCTGTTACCTGCAGCAGGCTGTTGAATTAGTGAACAATGAGGGCACGATAACTAAAAAAAAACTGGTTGACACAGCAAAGCCCGTTGCTTTTAAAAGTATCCAGCCCATTAAAGTAAAAGAAGAACCGCGGGCGATACCACAGCAACCCGCTAAGCAGCCGGTCAAGCCACAGGTTCTGCAAACCATGGAAGCAAAACTGGTCATTGAAGAGCCCGAGCCTGTAATAAGTAATACGGGCAATGATCAGTCCCCGGGAAAAGCCGGCTCCAAAAGAACCATTTCATCCCTGGAGAAAATACGCAATGACGTCAGCAAAAAAAATAAGACCAACGGGAATGATGTGAAGGAACTTACCATGGAAGAATTGCTTTCATGCTGGGAAAAATTCATAGAACGGTTAAGCGTCAAAAAAAATCATTCGGCGGTAACTAATTTTAAGATGGCCGTCTTAAAGATCATAGATAATAATTCCATCGGGATCATCACGGAAAATAATATTCAGCAAAAATTCATTGAGCAGGAAAGGGCGGCACTGATCGATTGTTTGCAGGGGCATTTTTGTAACAGGCAGTTGACGTATAGCGTGATCATCATTGAAAAAGAGGATAGCGGCCAGCCGGCTGAAAAACAATTAAGCAGCAGGGAGCAATACCTTAAGATCATTGAGGAATATCCCCTGGTAAAAGAATTAAAAGACAGGCTCAGGTTAGAACTGGATTATTAATGAAACTGGGTTCTTTTCCTCATTTTGCCTTAATTTCGAACCTCAAACTCCGCCCGAACGAACCGGGCGGACATAAATCAGAAACTATTATATGGCAGAAGTGATACGCATGCCCCGGATGAGTGATACGATGACCGAAGGGGTGATTGTGGAATGGCACAAAAAAGTAGGCGATAAGGTTAAGCCGGGCGATTTATTAGCTGAGGTGGAAACAGATAAAGCCACAATGGAGCTGGAAAGTTATAATGAAGGAACGATCTTATACTTAGGTGTGGAAAAAGGAAAGCCCGTACAGGTAGAAGCTGTATTGGCAGTAATTGGTGCAGCTGGAGAAGATTATAAAGCGGCCCTGGATGCGGCTGGTGGCGCAAAAAAAGAAGAGAAAGCAGCGCCTAAGGAGGAGAAAAAAGAAAATGAAGCTGGTAAGGCCCAGTCAGAAAATACAAAAACAAAAGCTGCTTCAGTTCCTGAAGAGCCCCAGCCGCAAACAGCAAACAGCTCACAGAGTCCTGCGGGCAAACCACAAACAGTGTCTCTTCCTGCCGGTGCAAAAGAAATTCGTATGCCTTTATTGAGCGATACAATGACCGAAGGCAAAATAATTTCCTGGAATAAAAAAATAGGCGATGCGGTAAAGGCTGATGATGTGCTGGCAGAAGTGGAAACAGATAAGGCCACCATGGAAGTAGTAGGTTATGAAGAAGGTACTTTATTATACATTGGTGTTGAAGCAGGTAGTGCGGCAAAAATAAATCAGATCATCGCGATAGTTGGCAAAGCCGGTACCGATGTGAGCGCTTATGTGGCTGCAGAGAAAGCGGGAACAAATAAGCAATCTGCAGATAAGCCTGTCCAACAGGAAGCAGGTACTCAACCCCAGCAAACTACAAACGAGAAACAGGAAACATCCAACGAGAAACAAGAAACGAATAATACGAATGGCCGCATAAAAGCTTCCCCCCTTGCAAAAAAATTAGCCGCAGATAAGGGCATTGATATCAGCAAAGTGAGTGGCAGCGGTGATGCCGGAAGGGTAACAAGAAAAGATATCGACAGCTACTCTCCTGCAACTGAAAAGCAGCCTGCCGCACAACCGGGCACAAAACAAACAGCAGAGAACAAAGTTCCTGTTCCTGCATTTACAGCTACCGGGCAGGAAGGCCATACAGATGTGCCTTTGACGCAAATGCGCAAGACCATTGCACGCAGGCTGGGTGAAAGTAAATTTGGTGCGCCGCATTTTTACCTGACCATGGAAATAAACATGGACAATGCCATGAATGTGCGTACGCAATTGAATGAACTGAGCCCGGTTAAAATATCTTTTAATGATCTTGTTATTAAGGCCGTGGCTTTATCGCTTCGCCAGCACCCGAATGTCAACAGCAGTTGGATGGGTGATTTCATCAGGCAGAACCATCATATACATATAGGTAGTGCAGTAGCAACGCCTGAAGGTTTGATCGTTCCGGTGATCCGTTTTGCAGACCAGAAATCACTGGCGCAAATTGCAACGGAAGCAAAGGAATTATACGGTAAGGCCAAGGATAAAAAACTGCAGCCGCAGGAATTTAGTGGTAATACCTTTACCATTTCCAACCTGGGCATGATGGACATTGAAGCGTTTACGGCTATCATCAACCCACCCGACAGCGCCATATTAGCCGTGGGCAGGATCAAAGAAGTTGTTGTTAAAAAAGGAGAAGGGTTTGGCGTAGCCAATATCATGAAGCTTACCATGAGCTGTGACCATCGTACCGTGGATGGCGCTGTGGGTGCAGCTTTCCTGCAAACATTAAAAAAATACCTGGAGAATCCCGTTACCATGCTGGTATAACATTTCCTCCAATGATCTTATATGCCGGTTAATTTGACCGGCTTTTTTTATTACAGCTCTAAAGTGTAAAATATATTTTCAATAAGTTTTGAAAATTCAATAAATGAGTTTATATTTGTGGTATAAATAATTCATCATGAAACTTTCAGAAGCAAAAGCACAGTTCATCAGCAGTTGGGGCGCCTTTGGTACGCATTGGGGTATCAACCGCACCATGGCGCAGATCCATGCTTTGCTGCTCATCAGTCCTGACCCGCTTACGCAGGATGATATTATGGAGCAACTGAACATCAGCCGCGGAAATGTGAATATGAATACACGTGACCTGGTTTCCTGGGGACTGGTGGACAGGGTGTTGATACAGGGGGAGCGTAAGGAATTCTTCAGCGCTGAGAAAGATATCTGGAAGGTGGCCACACAGATCATTAAGGAAAGAAAGAAAAGGGAGCTTGATCCCATGCTGAAATTACTGGGCCAGTTGGAGAAGGTGGACGGCGATAAAAAAGATAAGCATGTAAAGCAATTCGTGGATACGGTTGGCGGCATCAGGAAATTTGGCAGCCAGGCTGATAAGATGCTGGATGTAATGATAAAGGCAGATGAGAGCTGGTTCCTGGGGAGCCTGCTGAAGTTCTTTAAGTAACGGGTTAGGCTAACAAAAAACAAGCTGGAAAACTCCGGCTTTTATTTGGATGATTAATTTCAAAATTTTCTGAAATTATAAAATACACAGTCATGAAAAAGTTTAAAGTAATTGATTTCTGGATCAGCGCCGGGTTGATCATTGCTTCTGCGATCATCGGTATCCTGGAAGGTTTTGAGGATTTTCTCTCCAACTATTTCCTCATGGGTTATTTTGTTGTTGGCGCATGGCAGGTGATAAGTATGCTGGTGCACGCTTTTTATAAATGCTTTACAAAACGCGGCGGTGCCAGGTATATCTATCACTGGATAACTTTTATATCCGTGGTTACCATGCCAGGTTCTTTTTGGGTTCTCTTATATATTGCGCCATTTATGGCGGTTTATTATGCAGGGCTATGTTATGCAGAAGTAAGGAAGATGAATCAACGGCCTTTAGATCTATTAAAATAAAAACTATTAAAAATGAAATTTGAAATACCAAACTGGCTGATCATACTTGGCGGCATCGGGCAAATGTTCACAGCAGTTATTTATCCTTATATCCGCCACGTTGTGTTCGACTGGTATAACGACATTAAAAAGTTAAAGCCACTTAACCAGGAAATTGCAAAGACGTACGGGAGGTATATACAGGGATTGAATTTTGCATTTGGATTGATCTCTATCCTGTTTACAGAAGATCTGAAAAGTGAAACAGGTTTAGCCGTGGCATTAACGGGGTTGATCGCTGCCTATTGGACAGGAAAGCTCATCACCCAGTTTGCTTATTATCCTATGTATGAAATACCTAAAAAGAGAATATTTAAGATCGGTGAAGTGCTGATGAATACCATGTTTGTTGCATTTTCATTGATCTTTATATTGATGTTTGTATTCAATTTAATGGGATATTTATCTAACACATAGATTATGAAAAAGAAAATTGTTATTGCAGGCGGAACAGGTTTTGTAGGAAAATACCTTGTTAAAAGATTTAATGACCTGGGCTACGAAGTAAATATCATATCAAGACAAGCGGGCCATACCAACTGGGATAAGCCATCAGCAATTGTAGCAGCACTTGAAAATTCCGAAATGCTGATCAACCTGGCCGGGAGATCTGTTGATTGCCGGTACAATGAAAAAAATAAAAAGGAGATCTATGACTCAAGAATAAAAACCACTAAAATTCTTGGAGAAGCTGTTTTACAATGTAAAAACCCACCGGAACTTTGGGTGAACTCAAGTACTGCAACTATTTACCGTCATGCAGAAGACAGACCAATGACAGAAAGCACTGGGGATATCGGAACCGGATTCTCAGTTAATATTGCGACAAGCTGGGAAAACGCCTTCTTCGGTTTTAAATTGCAGGATACCCGCCAGGTTGCCCTGCGGATGGCTATTGTATTGGGAAAAGAAGGTGGCGTGATAAAACCATTGAAGAACCTTGTTCGTTTTGGCTTAGGGGGCAGACAGGGAAAAGGTAGCCAGATGTTTAGCTGGATACACATCGAAGACCTATTCAATATTACTACTTATCTGCAGCAACATAAAGAATTAGCCGGAACCTTTAATACTTCAGCTCCCAATCCGGTTAACAACAAAACATTAATGCAATTACTCAGGAAGAATATGAAAGTACGGGTTGGATTGCCATCAGCAACATGGCTCCTTAAAATGGGCGCAGTAATTATAAATACGGAGACAGAATTAATATTAAAAAGCCGTTGGGTTATTCCTGAGCGCTTGCTTCAATCAGGATTTAAATTTAAATACCAAACAATGGATGATGCATTAAAAAGCATTTTATAGTCGAAAATTTTAATCAAAAAATCAGGTTTAACTTTGTGTAATAAATGAAACAACAACCAATCATATTATTTGACGGCGTTTGCAATTTTTGTAACAGCAGTGTGAATTTTGTTATTAAGCGTAATAAAAGAACGGTCATACAATTTGCCCCCCTGCAAACAGAAACCGGCAAAAGAGTATTACAACAATATAGCCTCCCTGCAGAGGATATGCAGTCCTTTGTTTTTATTGAGAATGGTAAGGCATATACCAGGTCAACAGCTGCTTTAAGGGTTTGCAGGTACCTGGGGGGGCTATGGCCTTTAAGTTATGGCTTAATTATTGTTCCCAGGTTCATACGTGACAGTATATATAACTGGGTTGCCAGGAACCGCTATAAATGGTTTGGTGTAAGGCAGGAGTGTATGATACCAACGCCTGATGTAAAAGAAAGATTTTTAAAATAGTATGAAAAAGAAAAAAACACTGGTAATGGGTGCGTCGGAAAACCCGGCACGCTACAGTAACCTCGCCATAAAAAAATTAGTGAACTACCAGCAGCCCGTTGTAGCAATTGGCAAAAGAAAAGGTATGGTGGCAGATGTACAGATTGAAACAGAGCAAAAGCCGTTCAGCGACGTTGATACCATCACCCTCTATTTAAATCCCGCCCACCAAAAACCATATTACGACTACATTATTTCCCTCCATCCCAAAAGAATAATTTTTAATCCCGGGGCAGAAAATAACGAGTTAGCCGGGCTCGCCCTGCAAAACGGGATCGAGCCGCAGGAGGCTTGTACACTGGTTTTACTAAGTACGGGCCAGTACTGATCAACGTGTTTATACGAATTATTATAAACTATCGGTATATAAGCTGTTTTTTTATTGACAGTATATACTAATAAGAGGCCTGTTTACGTTTGAGGTATAGAATTTTATCCAGAATATCCAGGAAACCAATTCCAATACCATGAAACAACTTGCCGCTTACGCATTATTGTTCTGCTTTTCATTTATTTCCGTAAAAGGGTTCTCACAGAATTCCAACGGTTCCAAGCCAAAGCAGTTTAGTAATTTCCCCGATGTCATCAATTGTTCAGAAGCTACTTTGAGCAATATCTTTAATGCCGCTGCAGGCCAGAATGTCAGCCTTGCTTTTTCTGATAATTTTTCATTTTCCGGAAGTGTGACCAGCAATATAGTTAAGTACAGCAACCTTCAAACCGCAGTTGTACGGTCGCCTTTTTTCAATAACAGCATTTTCAGCGTATCAAAGATCATCAACAAGGATAACAGTGTTAGCTACCTGGGACGCATAATAAACAAAAGTTATTTTGATGGCTATGAGCTGAAGCGAAATGCTGCAGGCAACTACCAGCTTATTAAAATAGAAACAGACCGTGTGATTCCTGATTGCAGACATCTTTAAATTTAAAGGACCCCTAATCCGATAAACTATGAAAAAATTCTCTACCTGTTTAATTTTTACGATCATCTCACTGATCTCCCTTGAAGCTTTTAGTGTACCTAAACTAAACAGCTACCCGGGTGCAGTTGCAACGATCTTTCTTGATTTTGACGGGCATACAGTACAAAGCTCTGTATGGAATGGAGGCGCAACATTATATTGTCAGCCTTCCGGGTTAACAGATCCGCAGATTACCGAAGCGTTTGGCCGTGTTGCAGAAGATTACAGGCCTTTTGATATAAACATAACAACAGACCAGGATGTATTTTTAGCTGCGCCATTGAACAGGCGTATGAGAGTGATCATCACTACTACAAGCGGCTGGTGTCCCGGTATGGGCGGAGTAGCTTATATCGGTTCATTTATATGGGGTGATGATACCCCGGCTTTTGTTTTTAGTGACATGTTGGGTTTCAGCCCTAAAATGGTAGGTGAGTGTTGCTCACATGAAAGCGGCCATACGGTTGGTTTATCTCACCAGTCAAAATATGACGGGGATTGCAATATACCTGTAGAAGAATATAATAGTGGCACCGGCGGAGGCGAAACAGGCTGGGCCCCAATAATGGGAAACAGCTATTACAGGAACATGAGTAACTGGAATAACGGCCCTACACCTGACGGGTGCAACAACATACAGGATAACCTTTCCATCATTGCTACGTACAATGGATTTACCTATCGTACGGATGATTATACGGAGACATTGAATGCATCAACCTATACTTTGCCTTCATCAAACTTTAATTTGACCGGGATAATAACTACCAATTCTGATAAGGATGCTTTCAGGTTTACCACAACACAGAATTCGAATTTCCATTTGACTGCTACACCGTTCAACGTGGCCAATAACTGGATCGGGGCAAACCTTGATATAAAGATCGAATTGTATAATTCGTCAGCTACTTTAATCCGGACCTATGATCCTGCTGCTACGCTGGGCGTTACGATAGATACCATTTTAAATGCAGGAACATATTACCTGAAAATAGACGGTACCGGTAACATTAACATCGGCGAATATGGAAGCCTCGGTGGCTATTCCTTCACCAGCACAGGTGCTTTGCCTATTCATGATGTAAAGCTGGGTGGTACGGTTGATAAGAACAGGCATAACCTTAACTGGAATATCATTGCTGATGAGCCCATTAAAACCATCGTGGTGGAAACTTCAAGTGATGGAAGCAACTTCAGCACATTAACAACTGTAGCCCCATCATCTGATAAATTTGCTTACCAGCCCTACAAAAGCAGTACAGTTTTTTATCGCTTAAAGGTTACTTCGGTACTGGATCAAACCGTTTACTCCAATACTATTGCCTTAAAAGGAGCAGCAAATACAGAGCGGTCATTTAATGTGTCTACACTGGTGAAGGATGAGATCAGTGTTAATGCAGCACAGAATTACCAATATCGCTTAACTGATATCAATGGCCGCACCATATCTGCAGGTACCGGCTTAAAAGGCATCAATAAAATAAATATTTCAAACCACCCTGGTGGTATATATATTATTGAAATGTTCGGCACTGATCAAAAACAGGCAGAACGGATCATAAAACAGTAAGGTAGATTCATGTGTAAGTTAGGGGGTAGCGTTAGGGGCTATCCCCTTTTTTTATTTTCTTTTGTATCCCTTCATACTCTCCCTCACACTCTTCTTGACGATCCACAGGCTGGTATCATCATTATTCCTACATGCATATAGAAGCTCTTCTACGCAGGCAGTAGACATCTTATTAGTAATTCCCGCCATTGTAATAACAGTAATTTGACCACGTTTGCTGTAAAGAATCTGATTACCCTACGAAACCAAATCCAAAACCATGAAACGTCATGTGCGCTGTGCATTATCATTGCTGCTTTCTTTTATAAGTTTAGCGGGGCTCGCACAAAACCCCAGCGGTTCCAAACCAAAGCAATTCAATAATTTCCCAGATGTCATCAATTGTTCAGAAACCACATTAAGCAATATTTTTAATGCTGCTGCCGGGCAGAACATCAGTCTTTCCTTTTCTGATAATTTTTCATTTACCGGCAGTGTAACCAGCAATATTGTTAAATACAGCAACCTGCAAACAGCAGTGGTTCGTTCCCCGCTTTTCAATAACAGCATCTTCAGTGTGTCAAAGATCATCAACAAGGATAATAGTGTTTCCTACCTGGGTCGCATTATAAACAAAAACTATTTTGATGGGTATGAGCTTAAACAAAATACTGCAGGGAATTACCAGCTTGTTAAAATGGAAACGGACCGTGTGATACCCGATTGCAGACAACTTTAAAACAACATACTTTACCCGCTTTACAAATAGTCGTGAATACCCTAAACCTTAACCTATGAAAAAGACCTTTACTTTTTTACTTTTCGCCATGGGCCTGCTTTTTTCTTTTAATGCTTTTAGTGTGCCTAAGCTAAGCAGTTACCCCGGAGCGGTTGCAACAATTTTCCTTGATTTTGACGGACATTATGTACAAAGCTCTGTGTGGAATGGCGGGGCATCATTTTCCTGTGCGGCGTCAGGAATGTCGGATCTGCAAATAACCGAAGCATTTAACCGTGTTGCTGAAGACTTCCGGCCATTTGACATAAATATAACAACAGACTCTTCATTATTTTTAGCGGCGCCACTGAACAGGCGGATGAGGGTCATTATCACTACAACAAGCGGCTGGTGTCCGGGTGCAGGTGGAGTAGCTTATATCGGTTCATTTATATGGGGTGATGATACACCCGCTTTTGTTTTTAGCGACCGGCTGGGACCCTTCAGTCCCAAAATGATCGGCGAAGCCTGCTCACATGAAAGCGGCCATACTGTTGGGTTAGCCCACCAGTCAAAATACGGGGAGACCAATTGTGTTACACCCGTTGAAGCTTATCACAGCGGTGCCGGCTCAGGCGAAACCGGCTGGGCACCCATAATGGGCAATAGTTACTACAGGAACATGAGTAACTGGAATAACGGTCCAACACCTTACGGATGTACCAATATGCAGGATAATCTTTCCATCATTGCTACGCAAAACGGTTTCACTTACCGTGCTGATGATTATACGGAAACATTGAATGCAGGCACTTATTCTATACCGGCTTCAAGCTTTACTGTGAACGGAATAATAGGCGCCAACGCAGATCAGGATGCATTTAAATTTACAATGCCACAAAATTCAAATTTCCATTTATCCGCCGTGCCCTATAATGTTGGCGGCAATTATATTGGCGCAAACCTGGATATAAAAATTGAACTATATAATTCTTCAGCTGCTTTAATAAGAACCTATGACCCTTCAGGTTCCATGTATGTAACCATCGATACGGTCCTGAACGCAGGCACATATTACCTGAAGATCGATGGTACGGGTAATTTGAATACGGGTGAATATGGAAGCCTTGGTGCTTATTCATTTACCGGCGCATCAAGTTTGCCTATTCATGATGTAAGACTGAGTGGTACAGTCGATAAGAACAAGCATAATCTTAACTGGCATATCATAGCCGACGAACCCATTAAAACCATCGTGCTGGAAACTTCAACTGATGGCAGCAACTTCAGTGCATTGACAACTGTAGTTCCATCCGCTGATAAATTCGCTTACCAGCCATATAGAAGCAACACGGTTTTCTATCGTTTAAAAGTTACTTCGGTACTTGACCAGGCAGTTTATTCAAATACCATTGCTTTAAAAGGCGGGGAAAACAACGATAAACTATTCAGCGTATCTACCCTGGTGCAGGATGAGATCACGGTTAACGCTTCGGCCAAATATAAATACCAGCTAAGTGATATTAACGGCAGAACAATATTGAACGGTACAGGTTTAAAAGGTATCAATAAAATAGATATTTCCAACCAGTCCAACGGGATGTATATCATCCGGCTTTTCAGCAATGATCAAAGCCAAACAGAACGGATCGTAAAACAGTAAGGTAGATTCATGTGTAAAGTTAGGGGGTAGCGTTAGGGGCTATCCCCTTTTTTATTGCCCCTCCGCCCCCCTTCAGGGGAACTAATACTGGTATAATAACTAACTGTTAAGGTTTAAAAGATTTTCCATTAATTTTTACGCTGAAAGTCTCCTTTAGGGGATTTAGGGGTTATTGCATTAATTTTTTGCTTAACTTTAAAAAACCCCGTTTTATGTTATGGAGAAAATTTAATGGAGACCCCATCCAATTACCCATCAAAGATGCAGTAGCACAGGCCATCACCAGGGAGACCAGGGCCGGTTATCATTTAAAAGTATGTATAGGTACCGATAGCCAGGTAAAAGGAAAAGAAACCGAATTTGCCACCGTAATTGTTTTTTTAAGAGAAGGCCATGGCGGCTTTATGTTCATTCATAATGAAAAAACGATACAGAAATACAGCATAAAGGAAAGGATGCTGGTGGAAGTGGCAAAGAGCATCGAGATCGCTTATGAGCTATGCGACCTGTTTACTTTGTATGATGTGGATATGGAAGTTCACGCCGATATTAATACCAACCCGCATTTTAAAAGCAACGAAGCTTTACGCGAAGCAATGGGTTATATACTGGGAATGGGATTTGCCTTTAAAGCCAAGCCCGAAGCTTTTGCCAGCAGTAGTTGTGCTAATAAAGTGGTAAACTAAATAATTATTTTTTCACTTTTCTTTTCCTTGTTACGCCAATGATGCCGATCGCCAGGAACACAATTCCAAGGCCGATCCTCATCCACATTTTCTGCTTTTCTTTTTTTTCTCTTTCCCTAAGGTTGTTTACAAAGCTGCTGAGGTTGCGGTTATTTTGCTCCATGTCCCTTGCCAGGCTAACAGAGTCGAAGTATTTGCTTTGACTACGCAACATGCTATCCGATCTTTTCATGCTGCTGTCAAGACTGGCCCTTTGTTTTTGTACCTGCCTGCGCATGGCATCAACATCCATACTATTTTGAGCACTCAGTGCTATGCTGCTTATAATAAAAAGAAAGAATAATAGCTTTTTCATGAAAAACTTTTCAGCAAAATAACCAGGAAGCCATTTTGTAACAATACCCTGCAGCGGGTATTTACAGGGAGTTGTTGGTTTCTTCTATAAATGCAAGTATTTTTTCTTTACCCATCTTCTTTACTGCACTCGTAACAAAACTTTGGGGTAAGAACTGCCAGGTCTTTTTCATGGCAGTTAAAAAGTCTTTTACATTTTTACTCACTATCCTTTGCGTCTCTTTATCAGCTTTTGTAAATATCAGGCTGAAAGGGATCTGCCAGGTCTTTAAATTCTCTAAAAATTCCAGGTCGATCTTTTGCGGGCTATGCCTGGCATCTATCAATACAAAAACCATAGTAAGGTTCTCTCTTTTGCGTAAATAATTTTCGATCATTTGTTCCCACCTTCTCCTGCTGCTTATACTTACTTTGGCAAAACCATATCCCGGCAGGTCAACCAGGTACCATTTATAGGTATTGATCTTTTTCTTTCCATCTGATTCATCAATGCTGCTTATGATCTCAAAATGATTGATGAGCTGTGTTTTTCCGGGTGAGCCCGAAGTTTTGGCAAGCTTTTCGTTATTGCAGAGCATGTTTATCACCGATGACTTGCCAACATTGCTGCGGCCAATGAAGGCATATTCCGGCCTGTCGGGTAAAGGGCACTTGTCAAAGGAAGGGCTGCTGATAATGTATTTTGCATGTTTAATTTGCATGACGCAAAGATAAAGGATAGCTGATACAGGATACCGGATCCGGGAGATAGTTAAATAATTGAAAAGATTATCCGGAATATGCACTATCCTGTATCCGGGATCTTGTATCCGTTATCTTCTCTCTAAAAACAGCTTATATTTGCCGCCAATGTCAGAATATGCCCACGATACTATAGTGCCCTATAAGGATTCCGGGCTTAGTAAAAAGAAACAGGTTGCAGGCATGTTCAATGATATCGCTTTTCGATATGATTTTTTAAACCGTTTTCTAAGTGCAGGTATTGATACAAGGTGGAGGAAAAAAGCGATCGGCCAGCTGGTGAATATAAAGCCCAAAAGAATACTGGATGTGGCTACCGGTACAGCGGATGTGGCCATTATGGCGTCTGGTATACTAAAGCCGGATAAAATAGTTGGAATTGATATAAGCGACGGTATGCTGGAGATTGGAAGGAAAAAGATACAAAAACTTGGCCTGCAAGGCACTATTGAACTGTTAAATGGCGATTGTGAAACAATAAATTTTGATGATGATTCGTTTGAGGCGGTAACTGTTGCTTTTGGGGTACGAAATTTCGAGAACCTGGAAAAGGGCCTGACTGAGATAAGAAGGGTACTAAAACCCGGTGGAAAATTAGTAATTCTCGAATTCAGTAAACCAAAAATGCCGGTTGTAAAAAGCATGTATAATTTGTACATGAAGTATATCTGCCCTACAGTGGGTAAATTATTCTCAAAAAACCGCAACGCATACCGATATCTCGACGAATCAATTAGCAAGTTCCCGGAAGGGAAAAATTTTACTGGTATCCTGGATAACCTGGGATACAGAAACACGTATAGTAAACCACTGAGCTTAGGTATATGCAGCATCTATTGCGGAGAAAAATAAATTATATAAGCGTAGCTTTTTTATTTTGTCCTTTAATTGGGTTATCTCAATTCAGGGGCGAGATCAACCAGTCCGACCATGATGATAAAAGGGTACGTTTCGGTATTAACCTCGGAATGAACCGCTCGCATTTTAGTTTTACCCATCACCCGCTTTTTTTAGGCCAGGATAGCGTTATGGCTGTAGAAAGTGTCAACAGCACAGGGATCAACCTTGCATGGCTGGTGAACCTTCGCCTGAACGAGCACTTTGATCTTCGCACTTTTCCCATCAACCTTACGTTCACGGAAAAGACATTTGAGTACAATTTAAAATATCCCGACAGGCCGGGAGGAGAAGATACGCTTACAGAAAAAAGGGTGCAGTCAATTTCACTTACTCTTCCCATCCAGATAAAATTCAGCAGCGACCGTATCAATAATTTTAAAGTGTACATGATCGGAGGCTTTAAAGCAGAGTATGATCTTGCTTCCAATGCAGGTGCAAGAAAGGCGGAGAACCTTATTAAATTAAAAAGACTCGATTATGGCGTAGAAGCAGGGCTGGGATTTCATTTTTATTTCCCCATGTTTGTATTTACACCTGAAGTAAAGATCGGCTGGGGACTTGGCAACTTACACAGCAGGGATAAAGACCTTAAATTCTCCAACACGATCGATCAGATCAATTCACGGATAATTTCTTTCTCAGTAACGGTGGAATAAACTGATGCTGGATGCTGGATCTTTGATCCTTGATACTGGAAAGGGTATAAATATCTAAAAGCTTTTAAAGACTTGAACTGTATCCAGCATCTAGTAATCATATCTCCGCTTGGCCATATTCAAACGAATGCCCGCAGTAAAAATAGCAGCCTTGCTCTCGCTTATAATATTCTCCGTTTTATAATGCCGGTATTGCCCTGATACCTCAACGAACAGGTTTTCTTTTAACTCGTATGACACCTGCAGGTATCCGTTTAAGCAGGTTGCCTTATTACCACTGCCTATCTTGAATCCTTCATTCATTGTTCTTGTTGCATAATTTTTGAATGGGTTGCCGCCAAAATTCCTGTTAGCGGTATCCAGGCCCTGGTAATAATACATTGCATGTAAATTGACATACCATTTTGGTGCAGGCTGGTAATGTATGATCGCCATGAACTCCTGGAAATTTGATCCAAGCGGATGTGCCAGTGGCTGGTTGTAATGCGTATAATTAGCAATGGTATCATTGTGCGAATAAGTGAATGGCCGCACCCTGTTCGCTTCCAGTTGTACATCAAGATTGTTGATACCAAAAGCGTCCAGGTATTTTAAGCCGAGCTGGATACCCCATTTATTCACCCAGCTTGTAGGCCTGTTCTTTATTTCAGACAGGATGAATTCATCCAGTAACAGTTGTCCGTATAATTGAGCACGGTGTGCAATATTTGCTTTGAAGTCAAACCCGGCAATGGCATTGTCCGGGCTTCCAACAGTACCTTCTATATGCCTGTAAAAAATGATGGGGTTAAGATATTGAAAATCGAAGCGGTTCTTCCTGCCAAATACAACACCTTCAAATAATCCTATGTTCAGCCATTTGGTAACATTCATGCTCAGGTGGTGTATGGCGGCGTATTTCCTGTCGAGCAATGTATCACCCGCTTTTTTAAATTGCGGCATCAGCTCCATAAATAAGTTCTGGTAATTTATTTTCCATATCCTGGTATTTAATTTCAGGAACAAATAGCTGTTGCCCCAATCGCTTAAAAATAAACTGCGGTACCCATTGCCAATAAAATTCTTATCGTAGCCAAATTGTATATCAATGAACTTTGCTGCATTAAAAGTCAGATAACCTCTTGCGTCAAAATAGTCAACACCCGTTTTCTTAAACGGCTTATAAAAACCAACGCCCGGCACAGCCCTGGAATTATTTACCTGTTGCTGAAAGAACTGCGGGCCTCTTTCCTGGTTCTCTATGATAGAGGATGAGAAACCTATTTTCCTTGCGATCATTCCACGCAGGGTCACACCGCGGCTGTTCAAATAAACCGCCTGGTTATTGTCTCCTGTTTCAGCACCTGCACTGAACTGCAATACAGGATTCAATGCTAAAAAGAAATCCCTGGTCTTTACTTCTAAAAAATTAGGCTTTGTTTTATAAAAGGTTTTCAGCACCGGCCGCTTGCTCATGAAATCTACTTTTGGCACGGTTACCCATTCGGTATTATTCATTAAGAACCTGTTCAGGTTATATTCATCTACCGGCGTAAGGGCCTGGTCCATCCATTCGGGGTATTTATCACGGCTGGTGAGCGGGTCAGCATATCCCAGCCGGGCGCTGTCAATGAATTCGGCCTGCTCTACAATAAATTTCCGGTTAAAAGGCTGAAGCGTGGAAAAATTAAGATGGGTATTCCTTTGCTGCTTGATCTCAAGCCTGTCAACAAAATGAATATCTTTTGATCCCTGTGTTAAATAGGTGGATTGGGCGCTTGCAAAAACAGGACAAATAAAAATCAGCAGTTTGGTTAAGCTTTTAATAATTTGCATTGGATAATTTTAGTTTTGACAGGTATCTAATTTCAAGATATGCAAAAATACCTTTTTAAGAACATACTGGTGGTTAATGAAGGAAAAATTCAGCCACTTGATGTATTGACCAACGGTGAAAGGATAGAAAAAATTGCGGCGTCCATTGAGACAAAGCATAAGGTTACCGAGATCAATGGAGATGGAAAACATCTTTTTCCCGGTGTTATAGATGACCAGGTACATTTCAGGGAGCCCGGCCTTACGCATAAAGCGTCTATCTATACAGAGAGCAAAGCTGCTGTGGCAGGTGGTGTTACCAGCTTTATGGAAATGCCCAATACCATACCCAATGCCTTAACACAGGAACTGCTTAAGGATAAATATACCATTGCAGCAAATACTTCACTGGCCAATTACTCATTTTTTATGGGCACCAGCAATAACAATGCTGAAGAAGTCCTTAAAATGAATGCGCATAAAAAAGACATTTGCGGTGTAAAAATATTTATGGGGGCCAGCACAGGCAATATGCTGGTAGATAGCCATAGTGCACTGGACAGGGTATTCAGGGAAAGCGAGCTGCTGATCGCCACGCATTGTGAAGATGAGCGGATCATTAAAGCGAGTTACGAACGCCTGAAAAATGCAAAAGGCGAATTGGCCCCGGCTGATCATCCATTGGTGAGAAATGAGGAAGCCTGCTTTGAATCTTCTTTGATCGCCATAAAATTTGCACAGAAATACAACAGCCGCTTACACATTTTACACATCAGCACCGAAAAGGAATTACAGCTCTTTGGTAACATGATGCCTTTAAAAGAAAAAAGGATCACGGCGGAAGTTTGTGTACATCATCTTCACTTTACAGCAGATGATTATGAAAGACTCGGCTATAAGATAAAATGTAACCCGGCCATAAAGGCACCGCCCAACAAAGAAGCTTTATGGAAGGCATTGCTTGATGACAGGCTGGACATTATTGCAACAGACCATGCGCCGCACCTCTTATCAGAAAAAGAAGGTTCGTATGAGTATGCCCATGCGGGTTTGCCGCTTGTTCAGCATCCTTTATTACTGATGCTGCATTATCACCGGCAGGGAAAGATAAGCCTGGAAAAAATTGCAGAGAAGATGAGCCATGCGGTGGCTGATTGTTTTCAAATAGCAAATCGTGGTTATATACGTGAAGGGTATTTTGCTGACCTTGTTGTGGTTGACAATAATTTATCATCAACCGTTACCAAAGAAAATATATTTTATAAATGCGGGTGGAGCCCTTTAGAGAATTTCACGTTCCCTGCATCTATTGTAAATACTTTTGTCAGCGGCCACATGGTTTATGCAAATGGAGGGTTTGATGAATCAGCGAAAGGCCAACGATTAACATTTAACAGATAACTTCTTTTACCAGGGTATGGAAACAGACAAAACAACGCTTGCCGATCTTACCATGTTCAACAACGGGGAAGACCTTTCGGTCTTTAATAAGCTCGACCTCTGCAGTACCGCCCATGGCAGCGAACAGTTGCGGATCAATTTCAGCACGGCTTTAAAAACACAGGAAGAAATCATCGCCGTACAGCAAACCCTGCAGCTCATTATTAAACAGCAGCAATGGCCAACGCAGATAACCAATGGTACGGTGATGGTGGTGGAGAAATTCTTTGAATCGCATATCAGCGCTATCCCTGCACATCCCTCTTCGATAGAAGCTTTCAGTTATAAGTTACTGCATGGCCCCGATTTTTCACTGGTCAGCTATTCGGCAAAACATTGCTTCGATTTTATCAAAGGATTTCAGAATCTGGTAAAGTTATTTTTAAAAGAAGAACAGCCGGCGCCATTAAAAAGGATCTTAAAAGAAGTTGAAAGAATAGTCAATAAGCAGCAATTCGAGGTTGTTGAGAAGCATGCGAATGCTGAAGCGCTGAACATAACTGAACTATTGCAATTCGCTCATTTCATCCGTTACGGGTATAAGCACAATATGCTGGAGCTGGTTATCATGTATGCCCAGCTTGATGCATGGCACGGCATGGCCAGGGCTGTGCAGCAATACGGACTTGTATTTCCCGAATTTGTAAAAAGCGAAGCGCCGGTTATTGAAACAACGGGCTTGTACCATCTCCTGGTAAATGATCCTGTAGCTTATGATGTAAAGCTTGACCAGCGAACTAATTTTCTTTTTTTGACCGGCGCTAATATGGCCGGTAAAAGCACTTTTATTAAATCGGTGGGTACATCGGTTTTTTTAGCCCATGTGGGCATGGGTGTGCCTGCCCAGCACATGCGCCTTACGGTATTTGACGGCATGCTGAGCAATATCAACGTGGTAGATAATATTTCAAAGGGGGAGAGTTATTTTTATAATGAAGTGCAGCGCATCAAGGCCACCATCATGAAAATTAATAATGGAAAAAAATGGCTGATACTGATCGATGAATTATTCAAAGGCACCAATGTGCAGGATGCCATGAAGTGCAGCAGCACGGTTGTGGAAGGGTTATTAAAGATCAGGGATTCGCTGTTCATACTTTCAACACATTTGTACGAGATAGGAGAGGATCTAAAAAAGCATTCTAATATCAGCTTCAAATATTTTGAAACAACGGTCACCGGCGACCAACTCCAGTTCAGCTACCAGCTAAAAGATGGTATTAGTAATGACCGGCTGGGTTATTTGATATTAAAGAGAGAAGGGGTAGTGGATATGCTGGAGAAGTTGTAACCGTTGTAGCCGTTGTTGGTCGCCTGGCCAACAACATTTTTTGTATATTGTACATATGAAACGCACACTACTGCTTGTTACCGGCTTATTAATATTATTAGCCACCGAGATCCTCCGTGTTTATTTCATCATGCCCTTCCCGGGGAGCCAGAGATCTGAAACGATTCAGGTCGCTTATTTCATCAGCAAATACGTGTGGTGGTTCAGGGTTATCGGCCTCATATTATTTATACCGCCAATGATCTATGTTCTTCGTAACAGCAGGTGGTGGAAAAAGATATTTCTCCTGTTCTTTGTAGCATTGTATATCCTCATCTTTTATGCTTTCAATTTTAAATTTTTGGCAGATAAGATGTTCTACCAACCAAAGAATAAAACCCTGGCAAGCGTTGCTGCCAATAAAGTTGACAGCACAAAACTTATCATCGGCGTAAATATTAATGGACAGGCAAAAGCATATCCCATCGAGATCATCGGCTATCATCACCTGGTGCAGGATACGGTTGGCGGGCAGCCGGTGATGGTAACTTACTGTACAGTTTGCAGAACGGGCCGCGTGTTCAGCCCATTTGTGAACGGTAAGTTTGAAAAGTTCAGGCTGGTGGGTATGGATCATTTCAATGCCATGTTTGAAGATGCAACTACAAAAAGCTGGTGGCGGCAGGTGAGCGGTGTTGCCATTGCCGGACCATTAAAAGGAACAGCTTTGAAAGAGATACCATCAGAGCAAATGCGGCTTGGTTCATGGATAAGAAAATACCCGAACACGACCATCCTTCAACCCGATCCTTTATTTGCAAAAGAATATAAAGGCCTGGAAGGTTTTGATGAAGGCACCATTGAAAGCGGGCTTGAAAAAAGAGACAGTGGTTCCTGGCAATTCAAGTCATGGGTAGTAGGATTGCAAAAAGACGACTATGCAAAGGCCTACGATTGGAATGAATTAGAAAAGCAGCGGGTGATCAACGATACCTTTCAGAATATGGCTGTTGTATTGGTATTGGAAAAAGACAACAGTTCCTTTCATGTATGGAACAGGCAGGTGGGAGATAAACTGTTGCAATTTAACTGGGATGCATCTGCACAAACTTTAAAAGATACTACTACCAACTCAATATGGAATATGGATGGAGAATGTGTTGAAGGAACATTGAAAGGCAGTCGTCTATCTGCAATACAGGCCTACCAGGAGTTCTGGCATAGCTGGGAGAGTTTTCATCCTCAGACTATAAAATATTAGGAGAAGTTGAAAAATTGCAAAGATTTAATATTGTGGTTAGTATTGTTTTTAGTGAGCTGCAATCACATTGAAGTAAATACAAGCGATCCTCAATTAAGTAACGATATAAGTACCTCTAAAAGGAATGGGATGTTTATAAAAAATTATTATGTAAGAGAAGACACTTCAAATTTTATAGATGCTAAAGAAATCTGGCTTGAGGATAGTTGGAAATATGAAATTGTATCCTCAAAAAAAGTTCCTGTTAAAACTGGAGGCAAACAAATAAATATTCTTGTCTCAAAATTCAATTCCAAAGAATTTAACGAAAAGAATTTCTTTATCACGTGGCAAATGGAAGCTGAGAATTTAGAAACTTTTGGAAGGGTTAATAATGTTTATATGTTTTATTTCAAGAATGATGTTGTTCCTGACTCACTAAAAGTTTCACTAAAAAAGAAAATGGAAGATAATTCTTACCAAACTGTTAGTTCGTTTGTAATTACCAGTCGTTAGTGTCCGCCGTTGTTGGCCGGCTGGCCAACAAACTCACATTTAAATTCTCAAAGAGAAAAACAACAGTAGAAATCCATTAAACCTCAATATAGGTTCGTCTTCTTTTATTAGTTTCCCCCAACAACCTTGTACTGATGTTAGTCAAAACATTCGGCAGCGCCGTCTATGGAGTTGAAGCGATCACCATTACTATTGAAGTAAGCGTAAACAACCAGGGGCAACATTATTTTATCGTTGGCCTTCCCGATAGTGCCGTTAAAGAAAGCCTGCAAAGAGTGGAGAGCGCTGTTAAGAGCAATCACTATTACATGCCACGTACCAAGCTGATTGTAAATCTTGCGCCGGCCAATATAAAAAAATCGGGTACAGCATTCGATCTCCCCATCGCTATCGGAACCCTGGGTGCTACTGATCAAATTTCAAACCCGGAAAAATTGGAGGAATATGTCATCATGGGTGAGCTCAGCCTTGATGGAGAGATACGCCCTATCAACGGCGCACTGCCCATTGCCATACAGGCAAGAAAAGAAGGATTCAAAGGGCTTATCGTTCCCAAACAAAATGCAAGAGAAGCTGCAATGGTGAATAACTTAAATGTATTTGCCGTAGGACATATCAATGAAGTAATTGAATTTTTTAAAGATGAAAATTCCATCCAGCCAACAATAGTAAATACAAAAGAAGAATTTGCCAAGGCCCAAAGCGATTTTGAAATTGACTTTAGCGATGTAAAAGGACAGGAGAATATCAAGCGTGCTTTGGAAATCGCAGCAGCAGGCGGACATAATGCCATTTTAATTGGTCCGCCCGGCGCAGGAAAAACAATGCTTGCAAAAAGATTACCTACTATTCTTCCGCCATTAAGTTTGCAGGAAGCTTTGGAAACAACAAAGATCCATTCGGTTGCGGGAAAGCTGCCGGAAAATTCAACATTGATATCGCAAAGGCCTTATAGAAGTCCGCACCATACCATTTCTGATGTGGCCCTTGTTGGCGGCGGCGGCAATCCCCAACCTGGCGAGATTTCATTAGCCCATAACGGTGTTTTATTTTTGGATGAATTACCTGAGTTTAAAAGACAGGTGCTGGAAGTAATGCGCCAGCCGATGGAAGAAAGAAAGGTTACCATTTCGAGGGCGAAGATTGCTTTGGATTTTCCTGCATCATTCATGCTTATAGCAAGTATGAACCCATGCTAAAGCGTTGCTTTTTTCCGCCATTTGAAAGAAGGTGGGGTTCGGGGAGGTAGGCGAGGGAAATATCTATCCTATTTGCATGAATTACAACCTTGTTGGTTATTTCTTCGATGATGGATCGCTTCTCTTCAAAGGGCAGTGTTGCCCATTTGTTATATAATTCTTTCCCGTCCTCGACAATGACATCAAGAGACAGCGACTGTATTTTTTGAAAGTCAATTTCCGCTTCTATTTCTGGCATTTGTTTTTCAATTTGCCGGAGTCGTTGTTCGGAAGGTTGATAGAATTTGGCAAAGTCTTCTTTTGATAACTCCCCATTAACCCGTAAGTTGGTTTGTATCTCCACTTGTTTATAGAGTTTATCGTATTCTACCTGCATTAGCTTCAATAAAGCTTCCTTTTCTTGTATGTTCTTTTGCGCATCATTATTGAGTGAATTATAGTCGCAATTGGTTAAAAAGAATGATTTAAGTTGTTCATGGTAAATCGTGTCTAAATCGGCAACATCAATTTTACGTTTACACAGTTTGCATTTGTACGAAGGCGTTTCTGTAAAGACATACATTTTGTTACCACAATCACAATGAACGAAGCCTGAGAGCAAATGAGAGGCTTTGGGGCCTTTTACCGCTCGTTTAGAATATTGAGCAGAAAGAATCCCGTTACATTCATTCCACAGCTCCTCACTGACGATTTGGGGAGAGATAACCTCAACCCATTCTTCTTTAGGTTTTAATTTCCAGTGTTTCTTTTCACCAAGGCTTTTGGTGTAGTTGGCAATTCGAGTGCCTTTGGCTGTAGGATCCTTTAATAAGCGATCTATAGTAGTATCGGTAAACTTAGAGCCACTTCTAGTACGATGTCCTTGTTCGTTCAGTACTTGGGCTGTTGTTTTCTTACGCCTTGTTTGTATGAACGTCTCATAGATAAGTTTGCGGACGGGAGCTTCTTTTTCATCTAATATTAAAACCCCTTCTTGCCATTTATATCCAAATGAAGCAGAACCCCCTGTTGATTTGCCAAGCTTAGCCCGAATGGGAACAGATGCCTCTACTCTGGCAGAAATCTCCTCTCTTTCCCATTGGGCCATAGCTGCAATCATGGTATAAAACAATCGGCCAGCAGGAGAAGAAGTATCGATGCTTTCACCTAAGGAAATTAAGTCCGCATTCTGCTGCCTAAATATTTCTGCGAACTCTAATAGCTCTTTGGTGTTACGAGCTAACCGAGCTAGTTTAGAAAATATTAATCCGGTTATGGTGCCATCAGAAATATCCTTAAGCATCCTTTTTGTTTCAGCATATCCCATTACAGACTTACCCGAAAGCGCATCTAATCTATAAATAGTTACGACATTCCAGTCCTTAGCTTTAGCATACAATCGTGCTCTTTCCTCATGATGCTCGGGGCTGTCTCCCTGAACCTGAAAATCGGTTGAAACACGAATCCAAATGCCAATATTTTTTTTAGATTCCATATGGAAGTTTGTGTAGTCTAAAGATACAAAATAACTAAATTATTTAGTTATAAAATTCATTTTTTATCAGGCATTGATTATTTAAATGCAATGGTTTTAAAACTCATAAGCTGGGTTATTTTAGCATCTTAGAGGCTTTATCAATTGTTTCCTTTTGAAGGATCATAATCTTTTGCATTTTCATCTGTGTTTTGCCTGCGTGGATTGCAAAGGGGTAAATTTTGGCTGTCAAACAAAAGTATTTGTATGTCACCGGGTGGAAATTTTAGACGAAGTCGGATAAAGCAATTGCCATCTATATCAATCATGAGTGATTTAGCTAACCCAAATCTTTGAATAAATTTTGAATTCATATGCTTTAGTTCAAGAGTAAGATCCTGACTTTTGAACCTTTTAATTTTTAAGTTTAATAACAAAGAATCTTTTTTAAAAGCTATTGCGGTATCTATTAAAACGGTTGATTTCTGAGCAATAGACATCGGAATACCCAATATTGAAAATATCAGAGTAGTAAATAAAAAAGTCAATAATCTATTTTGGATGGTACAATAAGTAAACTGTCGCATAAAGAATGTTGGTCTTTAATTGGACTTTGAAATGGGGTTAATACGAAAAGTTGATCTATCTGTTTTATATCGGCTTTTGGAATAAATTTAATTTGAAAAAAATTCATTTTATCATAAACAATGTATTTATCATTTTCTTCTTTCAGAATGTATACACGATTTTGGATACTATCCATTGGAGATTTAAAACTTATCTTGGAATAAGATACTCGATAGCTTGTCCCCAGAATTCCATATGAGATGGGAAGAAAAATAAAGTTTATAACTATTGCTAGAACAGAGGCCATTTGCAAAAATGATCGACTTTTAAACTCAGGCTTAATTGCGACAGACCAGGTAATAAGGCCAAGTATAAAAAGAAAGCATAGCGTAGAATATGATACGAGTCTATTTTCTGAAAGATTGTCGGTCGACATCATATTAAACCATTTATTAACCCTTTTAAAAGAACCGGACTCTAAAAAAAGTAGATGTTGCTTATATGTTTGCTCTAGTAGTTCACATGAGGTAAGGTCTTCTTTGTTTTTAAATGCCAAATACATTCTTTGGGGATGTACGGTTAGTACATCATCAATTCGAAGATTGGTGCTTTGCCATTCAATTAATATAATATTAAAAATAAAAATAAAACCTATTGTAAGCAAAGTAATTGTTCGCTCAACTCGTGCTTTGGGCCACTTTACCTTAATGGTTTGAAATAGTAAGATTAATATGATTATCCATGTAGCAAACTTAAATTCACCTCTAAATAAATTTAATAGGAAAGATTTAGGGTTGTCAAAAGGAACTTTAATAGTTTGAATAATCGTTGAAATAAAAAAGTCTCCCCCAGATGTTAAATATTCTATGGGACCGGCAGACACATTACTTAGTCCTAATAATCTGTAGTGATATGAATGTGAAAAATACCCCGCAAAATAGCATACAGCAATAATTAGAGAAATAACTTCATACTTCTTTAATCTACTAATAATATTTTTAAGTATTTGCATTATAGATTTTTAATCGCTCACCAAAATAAAAGCTCCGTATAAAGCATAATTATTGTTCTGTATCAAATCTTTCTTGGTTTCTTTTAAAGCCTTAGATATATCTTGAAATTCAATTAGTTTTTCATAAAAAATTTCAAAAAATTCAGTTGATGCTTTGGCTTTTATGTTCCATTGGGTCATAATTAAATTTCTTGCTCCTGCAATAAAGAAAGCACTAGTTAAATTTGAAAAAGTTTCGCCATAAGAACACAAGCATCCTCCAAATACAAAATATCTTTTATTGTTTAAATCAAAGAATTCTTTGACATCAAAATATTCGTTTATGTCCAATGATGGGGCTGTTTGACATGCAGATAGCACAACTAAACTGTTATTAAACCTTAGCTTATTTATTATTTCAGCACTGGTTAAAATTCCATCATTTTGAGTATCCGGGTAATACTGGAGGAATTGTGTGATAGTTCCGTTATGATTTTCTTTGATTTTCCCATGTGTACTAAAATGAACTATATTACTAATACTTATATCTTTTTTATAACTGTAGACATCTGTTTCTGATGATTTTTGTATAATTGTGTTTTTGGCACCCTTGAAAGCCGTTATTTCAGCATTGGATAATTTTCCATTATCATCATATGCAAACCCGCAATAAGAGTTATATTGAGGATCTATATTTGGTGAACTACGTTTTCTGAGAAAATATAATACTTTTGCTGATGGAATATAAGATATGTCAAAGAAATCAAACATCATCTTATTTTTAAAAGGTATTATTTCAAATGGTAACGCTGAGATATTTTGATCACAAGCTATTACTAGTTTTGATCCTTCAGATAGATGTAAAGGCTCAATAATACTCTCGGAAAATCCTTTCAAAATCTCTTTGCTGGTATATCCATGATTAGTGAAGGGTGGGGCGGGGTTTCTACCATCGCGCAGATCATTTTTTTCAAGAGGAATATAAAAATTAATAAGCGAGTCTTTAAATGAATTGTTATTTTCAAAATCGGCTTTTAAGCATTCTATTCTAAAAAATAGGTCCGCTGTGTTAATTTTAAGAGCTACAATCTCAATAGCTTTATTTTTTTCAATTTTCCAAACAAACACATGTCGTCTATTATCGGTCATCAAAAACGAAAGAAGAATCTCTCCAGGATTCAGCACAGACTTTATTTCTTCAAGGGACACCGCTTGTTGGGATAATATTTTGTAATCGGGAATAATTTCATTAATATTTTCTTCAATGCTTGATGCACTAAAAACGTTAGTTGCCTGTTCAAGGCGATTAAATAGAGTTTTTAACTGATCTTTATTTTCGTCTGTTTGTTTTGAAATAAGGGATTTCAAAATCTCATTTCTGAAATTAATAGATTTGATCTTTTCAGACATATTCCAAGCTAAATTCAAAGGATTAAATTTTTTCTCTAAATCTGGCCTGACCTTATGCATATTAAGCATGAATCTCACATATCTTCTATTGCCATCTTTTAATTCAGTAGCATTACTTTTTTCTTCATCATATGAAATGAAAGGATTTACTATTAGCCGCCTATCGGAAAATTGTTCAGTTTGAATGAATTTTGAAAAAGCTTTTTCATAGTCAGCCTTAGGTTTCATTTGCCAAGCATACACACCTTCATTAAAAATCCGATAATATGCAGCTGGCAATTGTGAAAAAGAGGCGTTAACAAATAAAAGCATTGTTAATAAAAGGAGCAGTTTGAATTTTAAAAAAAACATAACTATATATTTTCTTTTATAAGTAAATTTGAAGAATAAAGTAGGGTTTTTCTAGGAATTTAGCAACAGTGTAATTACGGTATTTGCTATAAATTGAGCATTTGGGCTGTCATTATGTGACAAGAGATAGGTCTTTGGGCGTTTTTTGATCTTAAAAGAAGGCATTACGTATTTACGTATTAATCCAGTAGACCAAGTATAATTCTCTTCAATTAGTTGTGAAGATAAAATAACTTGTTAATTTGTCTGCTTAATTTATATAACAAAAAAATGGACACTTAAGTGCCCATTCGTTAGTGATCCAATATTCTCTTGCAACTATTTGTTTCTAATAACATCGAATTTTATACACAGTTCCTGACCGAGTATTTTTTTTCCTAAATGCCTTGATTTTCATTGCAAAAATTATTTTTTGCTTTAAAACAAGGAGTTCAGTATACGGAATATCAATATTATTTCTCTGGAAAAGAACACCCTTATTCCAATGAGGATTACAATCAAAGGCAAAAGACACGCTGTAGAAGTCATTACATACATAAATGTAGAAAACATCGTAAAATCTTTCTACAGTTTCTAATTTTGCGCTATCTAAAAATAAACTAAATTCTTTCCACAACAGGCTGTCTTTTGATGTAAATGTTCCATCTTGTGCTTTAAGGGGATAAATAGCAAAAAGATAAGAGATAAGGTAAATCATCACTTTTTTCATTTTTGTATGTTTTGGTTATCACAAATCATTTTCCTGCGTAATGAACTGTGATAACCAAAACAAATTCCATAGAATTCTATCGTAGTATATTAATCTTTAAATAAATGTCAAATATTTACTATGTGGTTACTTTAAAAAAAGCCTGTCGGTTTTCCCAAACAGGCTTTTGCATACTAACTACTCACAGATTCTTCTACTGTTTCATCTACTTCATCTTTTGGTTCATTATCCTGTCTGTTTAGTATAAGATCAACAGCTTTTTGAGCGTGGCCGCTTGCCTGAATAATAAATCTTTTATCATTCTTTAGTTTACACAACCAGCCAGTAATATAGGCTGCGGAGTTTTTAACTTCTTTGTCCAAAATACCGGTGAAAGAGTTAAGATAGGAAGCACCCAGTTCGGCAATCAATTCCTCGATGGAGTATGGTTCAGAGCCAAACTCAGCCATTTCAGTAATTGTCTTTCTACCCAAACGTTTTTCCGCACCGGTACTATGCACCAGTTCGTGAAAAAGTGTTGAATAGTAGCTTTCACTAGTTTTGAAGCTTTTTAGCTGTGGTAATACAACATGATCTTTTGCTACATCATAGTATGCCTTTTTTCCAGTGAAAATAAGCAAAGGACTATCGGGCATCATATTAATAACAGCCTCGCATTCGCGAATCGGATCAACATCTTCTTTAATCAATTCGGGTATCATACCCTGGGGTACATCTCGGCATTGATCGATATTGAATACTTTGTAATAGCGAAGCATTGGAGCGGTTTTAGGCGTGCCTTCTTTGTCCAATTCTTCGGGTTGTTTCTTTACATTTTTCCAGAAGACGACGATGTGGCCATGTTGTCCTTGGTTAACGGACCCTCCAATTTTTTTCAATTGATCCCAGGTGAGAAAGAAGTTTCGCTCATAATTAAGGGATAGGAGCAGCCAAAGATTAATGCCTCGGTAAGGCCGTTTGCTTATAAGGTTCATCGGAACTCCTGCATCTGTCCATGGCTGTTGCCAGGGAACAGTGCCGGCTTCAAGAAGTTCAATGATGCGGTCAGTGACCAGTTGATACACATCCAGCTTAGCGGATGGAATGTTGTTTTGTGAATCCATGATTCTGAGTTTTTAATTGTGAAAGAATAATTTCTTCCAGTGTATAAAACTTAGGCAGTAGAAATAAGGCAGGGAAATTTGTGAATTGGACAAATCCTGTGGAAAATAAAAACAGGACTTGCGTCCCGTTTTCATTGTTCTCAATTCTCTTGTTCGTGTAATGTAGCCGCCGCTACCGCATCAAAGACTTTGTAATAATACTTGCTTTTATTACGAAGTTCTTTGAGTTGGCAAAGCGAGAGTTGCGGATACATGAGCGAGAGTACGCGCATAAGCGCTTTCTTGCCCTTCTTTTGTCCTGATGGGCACAGTTTGTAGATCTCGTCAGGTGTTTTCTCAATAACTGGAATACCCTTGGTTTTAAAGTACTGCCTAATACGGCCAAGAAGGTATTTAAACTCCTTCGTTTGATGATACAGGTACGGGATTGACAAAACTGCCGTTCTAATAGAGTATTGCCGTGCACACGGCTCCAGGCTGGTGATTATCTTGTTTGCTTTCGAGGCTGACCAGGGAGACTTATGTAGGTGAATTGAGTAATCTACTAAAGCCCCCTGTTCGATAATTGCTATCCCAAGGAGCCGTGTGTTCGTACTAATCCCTAGAGTCACCATATTTAGTACTCTGATTGATTAGGAATGTGTATAGGGCAGCTCGGTTCTTCCTGATTTTGTCATCAGGCAAGGCCATCACTTTGTTGAGTATCCTTCGAAGAAACTCCTCTTTATATTTCCTGACATACTGTAGGTGCAGAGCAATGGAATCTCTATCCTTTAAAGTATCGGCTATTTCATTAGCTAGTTTTATTTCATACTGATCATAATTTTGTAACATAAATGTATTGGTATAATTAACTTTTAATTGAATCTAATAATTGAACGATACGTTCTTTTTATCTTTCGTTATCGTTCGTTTTATATATAGAATTTTCAAGGAACAATTTTCAATCCTTCCTCTCAGAGAAAAGAAAAGGACAAAACAATGTCCTTTTCAATTGATGTCGCATAGCAGCATCACGCTATTTTTAGGTGTTCATAAATAAAAGGATTGACTAGAAGTAAAAGGCTCTTCATTCTGAGCCAATAAGGCAAACTCTTCATCTGTTTGATGCCAGAGTTCAGAAAAAAGTTCATGCGGAAGTACGCGATAGATCCGGGCAAGGCGAAAGGCATGCTTCATTCTTGGCAACGCAGCGCCATGTTCCCACAAGGAAAGACTGCTGGTATCTGAGAAGCCAAGAAGGCGTGCCACCTTTTTTTGCGAATATCCGCTACAACGTCTGAACATTTTTAGCCTATTTGGAATACGACTATTTTCCATGCATTAGAGTGTACGAAAGAAATAAAACAGTGATAAGGGAGGGTAATTTTGGAAATTAAACAAAACTGGGGATAACTCGAAACTCAAAAGTTAAATAGTTAGCCAAGTTCTATAATATAAAATCGGGTGATTTCACGGTAAGTATTAAAATTACACCCCACCACGGACGCGAATCTGCATATCATACCGATTTTGTCACCTACGCAAACCCAAGGATAAGTATCATTTCAGATGGCTCAATTTGTGATACGAGTGCAAATCCCAAGTATTCTTCAAATAGCAGAGGTTGGAAAGTTTGGAAGAAAGGAACCAATGATTCGACAGAAAGGCATTTACTTACAACAAATTCAGATGGTGAGGTATATATTTCGTTCGGACCAACAACTGGCGAATCTAAAAGATTTTTAAAAATAGAAATCATGTAAATGACGGATTCGATTCTTAATTTTCAAATAAAATTAGGAGTTACTTTTCTTTCGGATGTTCTTAGCTAAAAATAAATAGAAAGCAATTAGGAAAATATTCCACCAAATAACTTTGGGATCAACCATAGCTTTAAAAATATTTATATTCCATAAACTTTTCGAGGCATCACGTATATCTCTAAATTCATAATTAATTACTGCCATATTAAATGCATTCGTGTTTTTAATATCAAATATTGATTCAAAACTTCGTAACTCTTGTAACATATTTAGCATTATATGTCTTTCGGTAACCTCAAGTATATAGAATGCGACAATAATGAAAAGACCTGCTTGGTATATAAATTTTGATTTTATTGGTGGTAACGTAGTAAAAGCAGTCAAGCACAACACTAACAACGTTATCACCCATCCTCTAAAATTATTTATAATTACTGTTTCTCTATCGAATGCTCCAAATAGGCTATCATACTCTTTCAGCATTAACTCTTTTTTTCGAATCACTAATTCTTGTTTGCTACTATCATAAGATGTAGTTTGCTTTACTTTTACGCTGTGATGCTTACCGTCAAAATAGACATATGTCCATGCTATTAGCAGAAGTATTATTATTATTGAAATTGTTACTATCCAAATCCCTTTTTTCATACTTATTATGCGTATAGGGTAAATATCAAATAATAAGCCATTTTAAATTCTTAGGCTTGAATTTTGCATTCAAATCTGTATAGATTTTGAGTGCTCATGAATAGAAGAATTAACTATATAGGGATCATACTATTATCACTTTTATCGTTGTGTTTGAAGTGCAAAAAAAATGTCAATTTACAAGCGGATGGAATTCTCCAAATTGATCAAGGTGACTCGATTCGGTTTTCTGGGTTTACATGGCTCCGCAAAGGCTCATTAGGTAGAATAGGACCAGGCCCTAATTATTGGAATCATAAAAATGCATGGGTGGATAGTCTTGGCAAATTTCATTTAAAACTAACTAAGGAACCAATTACGGGGCGATGGGAATGTGCGGAAATCATTTCACAGGATTCTTTTGGTTTTGGGACGTATCAATTTTGGATTGAAGGGCAAATTGACAAGTTGGATAAAAATGTTGTTCTGGGACTTTTCAATTATTCAGGTAAGGATGGATATGATGAAATGGATATTGAATTTGCTCGCTGGGGATCAAGAGATGCTCCAAATTTATATTATAGCGTTTGGCCTGCTTTTAATACCAATAGCATTAAGTGGACTGCCAAACATTACTTTTACCTTACTTCAAATCATACTACCCACCGATTTATTAGAACACCACTTTCAGTGAAATTTCAAAGCCTTACTGGTTTTATTAATGATAATAGCAACGAATTCCTTACTCGAACATATAACAATGCTTTAGCAATAAGTAAAGTTCCAATGCCTGTCCATATTAATTTATGGCTTTTTAAAGGAAAGACTCCTTCCAATGAAAAGGAGATTGAAATTATTATTCATGCCTTTAAATATTCCCCCTCATGAATAGTGGAGATAAGGAATAAAAAAGTCGGAGAATGAGGTCCGACTTTATACTTCTACCACTGAATAATGGCCGTTAATTGAGTAAATGGAATCGCCTTAGTCTGAAAGAGCATTTCGGAGGCGCTTCCACTACTTTGGCACCATTCTATTTTGGCATCTTTTTTATCTCTTAAAAACTCTACTATTTCGTTTTGCATCGCGGAGATATCATCCAAGGCTTGTTTTCCTAACAAGATTTTATCTGAGTCTGTATTTTCAAGAGATAAGAGTTTAGTGAAAATTTTAAGATTCATACTTTTAGTTAAGTATGTTCCTCTTATTTGTATTGTCAATACGTCCAGCCAGCTTAGTTTTGGATTAGTGGTTATAGGCCATTTGACAAAATAATATACATGTTATGTAAGGCGGCTTGATTACTTATGTCTGCGAAAAGGCAGGCAATTTGCGGTTTATGCAAATTTTCCCACCTTATATCATTTGTTTTTAAATGTAACACTAACTGAATGGGATCTATAAATCCATTAGGTGTGTATGTTTAATGAAAAGCTAAAAAAAATAAATACTTCCATAAGGAATCAAAGCCCCTTCTATAACAGACGGGGCTTACAAAACATTTCGATAAAATACAAATTCACCGATTCACCAAATACTCTAAATAAAGCATTTGACATTCTTTTTGAAGAAGCAATGAAGGTAAGCCATATCGATTTCAACTTGACATCTAGGGACAACTAGGAGTATTCTATAGTGATGGAATACTATACCAGAAATGAAGTAGCGAAACAGCTTAGAGTTCATCCTAGGACAATAGAAAGATGGCTTAAAGGAAAAAGTCTAAAAGGATATAAACTAGGCGGGGGAAAGACATCCTTGTGGAGGATAAGTAAAAATGAAATAAAAAGATTTTTAGAAAACTATCAGTAGTAGTAGTAAAGTGATGGACACAATTCAACAAACGAATAAACAAATAGCAGTTTATGCCAGAGTATCTTCATCGAATCAGGAAAATGAAGGAACAATTGAAACGCAACTGTCAGCAATATATGCGTATGCCAAAGATAAAGGGTATAACATTCTTCAGGAGTATAAGGATAATGGATGGAGTGGGGATAGTATCGTACGGCCTGATCTTGATCGCCTTCGCGTAGATGCTAAGAAAAAGATTTGGAATGCCATCCTTATGTATGATCCAGACAGACTTGCAAGAAGATATTCTTATCAGGAACTAATAATTGATGAGTTACGAGAAGCTGGCATTGAAGTCCTTTTTGTAACTACACCGGCGCCATCAAATGGCATAGAAAAAATCTTATATGGAGTACAAGGATTATTTGCTGAATATGAAAGGGCAAAAATTACGGAGCGTTTCAGATTAGGCAAGGTTCGTAAAGCCAATGAAGGACACATAATTGCAAGTGAAGCTCCATATGGATATACCTTTATTCCCAAGCAAGGGAAAAAAGGAGATGCTGATTTCCGGCAAGGATACTATCAGATAAATGAATATGAAGCCGAAATTGTGAAGACTTTATTTTTATGGGTAGCTGAAAATGGATTAACAATTCGTGCCTTGATCAAAAAACTTCAAGAGCAAGGTATACCCCCTCGGAAAAGTAAAAGAGGCGTTTGGAATACAAGTACTTTAAGTACCCTTTTGCGGAATAAAACTTACATCGGTGAGGGTCACTTTGGGGCATCTTATGCAACAGTACCGGTAAATCCAATCAAAAAGGAAGGATACAGAAAAATTAAAAAGACAAGTAGGCGAAATAAGCCCGAAGAGGAATGGATTAAAATACCAACCCCTAAGATTATTGAAGAGCAGTTATTTTACAAAGTCCAGGAAAGATTAAAATTGAATTTTCGATCAGCTTTAAGAAATACTAAAAATGAATACCTGCTGACTAGTAAAATATGGTGTTCATGTGGGAAAAGACGCACAGGAGAAGGAGCTTTACATGGTAAGCATCTTTATTATCGATGTGTCGACAGAATTTATAATTTCCCATTGCCACCAACTTGTGCTGAAAAAGGATTAAATGCAAGAATTGTAGACGAAATGGTTTGGCAGAAAATTGTAACTCTAATGAGTTCCCCTAAACTATTGAGGGAACAAGCTGTACGTTGGTTAAATACGCAACAGAATAGCAAAGGACAAATAGCAATAAATGTGGAAACTTCAACAAAAGAACTTAGTAAATTGAAAGAGCAGGAAGAACGCTTTACCAAGGCTTATGGGGCTGGCTTAATTTCAATAAACCAGTTGGAAGATTATCTTAAGCCTATAAGAAATAAAACAGAAGTATTAGTAAAGCAGATAGAAAAAGCAAACCTTGAAAACAATGAAAAAAAGACACTTGTATTACCAGGAGAAGACGAGATTGAAATATTTGTCAGAAAGACGGGAAACCTATTTAAGAACTTGAGTTTTGAATCAAAAAGGGCAATAATTAGAAATGTTGTAGAGAAAATCATTGGAACCCAAAAGGAATTACTAATTTATGGTTATATACCGATTAACAATTTAAATCATGCCTCATTATGTTCTTGCTATCGGAATGGTCAGAACACAATGGCACAAGAGTCATTAGTTTCTGATCCTAATGGAGTAAGAATTCCTTTTGAGTTTATTCTACCTATGCCCAACAAAATTTATTCAAAAGCCAAAAGTCTTAGCTGAGGTAGAAATGCTGCTTAATAGAAAAATACATGATATAATTTAGGGGTGAAACCCTCAAAAGAAAACAATTATGCTTTTATAGATGGCGCAAATCTTCATCGTGGATTGCAAACTTTAGGTTGGAAGTTAGATTATAAAAAATTCCGAATCTGGCTTACTGATAAATATTCTGTAAACCGTGCATATATTTTTCTTGGCAATATACCTAAGTATAGTGGTCTCTACGCTCACCTACAGGAATGTGGTTATACTCTTATTTTCAAAGAAGTGGTTTACGATGGTGAAGGTAAGCCAAAAGGCAACTGTGATGCTGATCTTGTATTAAAAGCTGTTCAGGAGCTTTACGAGGGTGGTTATGATAACTCACTTATTGTTTCTAGTGATGGAGATTATGCCTCACTGATTACTTTCTTGATTAATAAAAATAAATTGAAAGCAATACTCTCTCCTGCTAACGAGAAAAAGTGTTCTGTATTATTGAAACGGACAGGAGCCAAGATTTCTTATATTGGCAATCAACGGTCTCATTTAGAGTTTATATAAAAGAAAAAGCCCCCGATGGAGACAGAACTCCATAAGGGTCTTTTTCGTGGTTATGAGTATATTATACACAGGTTCATAAATTGAGCAACTGTGGATAATCCCGGGGAGTTTTACCCTCCCAAAAAAGCTAATTGTTGGGCTCTTTGTTAGCTATATCATTAATCCTGTAGATAGAATCTCAAAATATTTGCATTTTTCACAAATTCTTCTCCCTTACAGAAATTCTTTCCAATACTTACAATCACTGAATGACAGAAATAACTTCCATTGGCCTCACTAATTTTCGCAACGATAAAAAGCAGTTTGGTATAAAAGATGCAGACAGGTTAAACCACATTTATGTTATTGGAAAAACAGGCACGGGAAAAAGCACCTTATTATTAAACATGGCCATTTCGGATGTCCAGCGAGGAAATGGAATTTGCTTAATAGATCCTCATGGAGATATCGCTGAAAAGCTTTTGGATTATGTTCCAAAGGAGAGAATTAATGATGTTATATACTTCAACCCTTCTGATGAAAGCCATGTTATTGCCTTCAATCCATTACAGGATATACCTCAAGACCAACAGCATTTAGTAGTTGCTGGGTTAATTGCCACCTTTAAAAAGATATGGATAGATGCCTGGGGGCCGCGTCTTGAATACATTTTGCGCTATGCACTTTTGACCTTATTGCCTTATCCAGATGCCAGCTTACTGGACGTTCAACCTCTTCTTACAAACTATAATTTCAGAAAGAAAGTTTTGGCATACTGCACTGATCAATATTTGCTTTCATTTTGGTACAATGAATTTGATAAGTACCCGCCACAATTAAAATCAGAAGCTATCAGTCCGATTTTAAATAAGACGGGGCTGTTTGTGGCAATCACTCAATTGCGAAATGTTATCGGACAAACGACAAAGAGCTTTCAGATACAAGACGTGATGGATCAAAGGAAAATTTTGATTTGCAAGCTAGCCAAAGGAAAGTTGGGAGAAGACGCATCCACAATTCTCGGGAGTATGCTGGTAAATGCTATTCAGTTGGCGGCACTAAAGCGGGCCTCACAAGATGCGCAAAGCCGAACACCCTTTTATCTGTATGTAGATGAAATGCATTCCTTCGTTTCCTTATCCTTTGCCGATATCTTAGCTGAAGCCCGGAAGTATAAACTTTCTCTTTTCCTGGCGCACCAATACATTGAGCAAATACATGAAAAGATACGCTATGCTATTTTTGGCAATGTCGGCACCATGATTATATTTCGGGTGGGGGCAGAAGACGCTAAGCATTTGGAACAAGAAGTTCGCCCCGTATTTACCCAAGAAGACTTAATCAACCTTCCCCGATATTCTATGTACTTAAAGCTTATGATTGATGGAGCAACTTCAAAACCATTTAGCGCAAATACATTGCCTCCCCAAAAGCCATTTAAATCTTATAAAGAACAAGTCATTAGCTTGTCTCAAGATAAATATAGCAGGAGAAAAGAGATAGCTGAGCAGCAAATATTTGATAGGTATCAAAAGGCGTTAGTTGAAACTAAAAAATTAGGCTTATTTGATTGATCGAGTATTTTTTTACTATACCCACTTTCGGGTATTGTAACCATCAACTCCCGTCCCTATTTTACCTCACCCTTTTTTTAACCCCAAACCTAACAGCTATGTTATACGTTCTTTTATTCGTTGTGATCGGTTATATCATCTATAGACTAGTTCAGACATCGTCGGGCACATCAGGAAGCCTGCTTGGTGGGAATATAGCCATCAGTAATGTCATATCACACTGGTCTCACTTTTTTAATTCCTTTTCTCTTTCCTCAGACAGTTTTTATGGAGAGTTGGAAAAATCTCTTAAAAGTCATGAAATGCCTCACTCAAATATCGGAAGGACTACACACAAAGAAGCAGGGATGTTATCCGCTTCGCGGGAATATCTCCGTATAAAACATGGGGATATAGTCTTTGATGTCTGTGCAGCACCTTTTGGCAAAGATTTCTTTATATCCTGGTGGCTGTATGAATCCGAAGGGTCTATGCGATCTCTCTTTAAACATACAAAAGTGGGAGATTTTTTAAAACAACGAGCAGCTAAAAGAACATTCTATCAAGTTGATGAGGAAGAAATGTTCCGATCTTGCGTCCATGAATGTATTTTAGAAACGGTAGCTAAAGTGACTGAAGGCAAGGGCACCTTACAACTGACGGAAGCTGATAAAGCCTTTAAAATGGGTGGTTCATAAATAACACCCAATGACTCCTGCTGAATTTTACACCACTCAATTCTATTCCTGGGAATGCCGGGGGAGGGGTTGGTATGTCTCTGAATACCCGGTGCATCTTGAACCACCCTTTATTCCATATTTCAGACATGGATTCCCAAAAGAGCACATCGATGATGGTAAACGACATACACTTGTTAGTAGATTCATTGAAAATCTAAACGGAAAGAAAAAGCCAATTATGCAGGATCAAAATCTGTTAGATTATGAAACTGTTGACCCATATGAATATGCTGAAGCAATAAATATCCAGGCATTACAGGTAAAGTTATCAAAAGACCGAAAGATAACGCCTGATAAAATGAAAGCACTTCTTCTTATGCTTTCATACTGTAATACTCCTATCTCCTTTGAAATTATTGGTACGGAATCAGAAATCATTATTCAATTTGTCTGTGATGATAGAAATAGTGATACACTTGAAACATACATTACTGCTTATTTCCCCCAATGTGCAATTATACGAACTAATACTTTTCTTGAAAATATATTGCAACGGGATCTAACTACAGCCGTAGTGGATTTTGGGTTAAAACATGAATTTGTCAGACCGATCAATACAGCCAAAGGTTATTCGCTTGATCCCTTGATTGGAGCCTTAGGTGTGCTTGAGCGGCTTTCAGCTAAAGAGCAGGCAGGAATACAAATTTTGTTTCAGCCGGCCTTAAACAAGTGGAATGAGAGTATTATCCGGTCAGTAACAATGTTTGATGGGACATCGTTTTTTAGTGATGAGCCAGACGCACCAAAATGGGCAATAGAGAAAGTCCAAAGTCCGTTATATGGAGTAACGATCAGAACATTTGCACAAGCCGAAGAATTGACCAATGCCTTTCATATACTTGAGAGAATAAGTTTTGCATTAATAAGCGGCAGCAAAGGAATATCAAACGAGTTAATCCCACTTTCAACACAGAGCTATGATTTTCAAACAAGAGTAGATGACATTCTTTGCCGGGAATCTCACCGGTTGGGGATGCTTTTTAATTTGGATGAATTAACGACACTTCTCCATTTCCCCTCAGAAACCATTGTATCTAAAAAACTATTCACTGCATCCCGAAAGACAACCGAAACTCCAGCCATTGCCAAAGGCAAAGCGTTTGTATTAGGAGAGAATACGCATAATGGTGTATGTGAAAAGGTGACATTTGGTATAGAAGAACGCCTTAAACATACTCATATTATTGGAGCAACTGGCACTGGAAAATCAACATTGATTACTAACTTGATAGTACAGGATATAGCAAAAGGTATAAGTGTTGTTTTATTTGACCCGCACGGCGACCTAGTAGATGATATTTTATCCTTTATTCCAGAAGATCGGTTAGAAGATGTGGTATTGGTGGATCCAGGGGATACAGAATACCCAGTGGGTTTAAATATTCTTCAGGCAAAAACAGATATAGAGAAAGAAGTACTCTCTTCTGATTTAGTAAACTCATTTAGAAGATATGCCACTTCATGGGGAGATCAGATGAGTACTGTACTGGGCAATACTATACTTGCTATATTAGAAAGCACCAAAGGGGGAACTTTGCATGATGTGCGAAGATTCTTATTAGAGAAAGAATACCGAAACAGTTTCTTGAAAAACGTCACCGACCCGTCCGTACAGTACTATTGGCAAAAAGAATTTCCTTTATTAAAAACCAGCTCCATTGGGCCCATCCTTACAAGGCTTGATACCTTTCTTCGGCCAAAGAGTATTCGCAATATGCTTGCTCAAAAGAACGGTCTTGATTTCGAAGAACTGCTTAATAGCAATAAAATAATACTACTGAAACTCTCTCAGGGAGTAATCGGTATCGAGAATAGCTTTCTATTGGGTTCACTCATTCTTTCTAAATTACATCAAGCCATATTAGCGAGACAGCAAGCAGCACAGCGTACCCCTGTCTTTTTATACTTAGATGAATTCCAGCACTTCATTACGCCTTCGATTAGGGATATGATTAGTGGCATCAGGAAATACAATGTGGGGCTAACACTATCACATCAAGACCTGCAGCAATTACAAAGACAAGATACAGACCTTTTAAATAGTGTGTTAGGAAACATACACAACCGGATTGTATTTCGGGTTGGGGAACCCGATGCCCGAAAGCTTCAGGAGGGATTTATAGATTTTGATTCTAGTGATTTGCAAAATTTAGGAAAAGGAGAAGCACTTGTACGCATTGAACAACCAAAATATAATTGCTCTTTAAATACTCGATTACCTGCTGGAAGAATAGCGGGGCAATGGCAGAAAAATATTAAGATAATCATTGACCATTCAAGAGAGCAGTATGCAACACCAAGAGGAGAGATCGAAAAGTTCTTATTTCAATCTCTTAATCTTGACATACCTACTATTGAAGAAAAACAGGAAATAGGAGTAAAAAATCCAATAATTAAGAAAGAACACATACAAGTACATATTCCAAAAATAAAGCCAGTTGAAATTCTAAAAGAAGAGTTGCCGGTAAAAGAACAAAAGAATCCCTCAACACACACCTATTTACAATTACTGGTTAAAAAAATGGCAGAAGCCCGAGGTTATATAGCCGTACTTGAAGTTCAGTTGCCTGATGGTTCTGGTCAGGTAGACGTATTATTAACGAAAGAGAACAAAACAATTGCTATTGAAATCTGTGTTACCACGGATCCTGGTTGGGAAATGCATAATATCACTAAATGTATCGCTGCAAATTATGATACCGTCATATCTCTTTGTGGAGATCTAAAACAATTGCAAAAAATTAAAAAGAAGTGCAGTGAAGGAATGGCAGAGTCCGATATGAAGCGAGTCCAATTTTTAACCCCCGATACACTTTTTGCTTTATTAGATGATACAACTAAAGACAACGTACCTCAAGAACAAATTATAAAAGGATATCGGGTGAATGTTTCTTATGATGAGGTAAGCAAGGAGGAAATGGATCGAAAGCGGGCCTCAGTTGCAAAGGTAGTGATGGATTCCTTACGGAGAAACAAGAAAAAAGAATAAACATATATTCGGGCAAAATCTATCTTTTTTGTGTTGTTTTTCTCTTTATTATAAACCCTATCGAAGCTATTTTAGGGTATTGAAATATTCATAGACTGCTGCAGTTGAAGCCGGAGATAACCCTCCGGTTTTTCTTAAAATATCTAGTTAGTCAAAATCTATATCTAGAAACATTTTTGGGTGTATCTCTAAACCTTCTGCTAATTCGATAAGTGTAGTAAGAGTAAGATTGGCCTTGTTATTCTCAAGTTTACTGATCTTCCCGAAATCTACATCACAACGGGACGCAAGTTCCCGCTGGCTCAATCCCTTCTTTTCTCGCAATTTTTTTAACTCAAGTCCAAACTTTTTTAGCCGTTTCTTATCTCGATCCTTCATAATGTGGGTACAAGATGAAAGAGATTTTTAAAAAAAGTGTTGGTAGAAATACCAACACTTTGTATATTGTTGATATTCTTTTCTAATCTTAAAAGCAAGTTTATGAGAACTACTATCTTTTTACTGATTGCCATTGTCTTCTTTGGATGCAGTAAAGGCGACAACTCCGGTAGCGGAACACCATCGGCAAAGGTACCGACCGTGACAACCACCGCAGCAACCAACATCACTTCTACCTCGGCCCAAAGTGGCGGAACAGTCGCCTCAGATGGAGGAAGTCCCGTTACCGCACGTGGAGTTTGTTGGAGCGTATCCACACCAACTATTGCGGACCCCAAGACCATAGACGGATCAGGAACTGGTTCCTTTACTAGCAATATAACCAATCTATTTCCTAATACCCATTACGCTGTCCGGGCATATGCCACTAACAGCGCCGGCACCGGATATGGCAATACCATTACTTTTCTTGCCCCACAGCAATTATCACTTCCCACTGTTTCCACCATGGCGCCTTCGGATATCAAAAGTTCTTCAGTCAATACGGGAGGAGAAGTTACAGCAACTGGGAGTAGCACCGTAACCGCAAAAGGTATCTGTTGGAGTACAACTCCCAATCCTACAATTGCAAGCAATACCATTCCGTACGGCATTGGAGGATTGGGTGCGTTTTCAAGCTTTATTAGCACTTTGACCGTCCATACCACGTACTACATTCGCGCCTACGCAACCAACAGTGCTGGAACTGGGTACGGCCAGGAATATTCATTCTACACAGTCTATACCATTGGAGAAAGCCTCCAAGGAGGCAGAATATTCTACCTTGACGCTTCAAATACTCATGGATTGATTGTTGCCACAACTGATCAAAGTGGAGGAGCAAAATGGAATCATACGGCTAATCCTTATAGCACTATCAATGCATATAGTGCGAGTAATGGAGTAACAAACACGAATACCATCATTACGGCTATTGGGACAAGTGGCCATGCAGCGGCGATATGCCGGGCATATAGCGGAGGCGGATATACCGACTGGTATTTGCCCTCTATTAACGAGTTGAACCAACTGTATCTGCAAAAGAGTATTATAGGGAATTTTCAAAGTTATCTCTATTGGAGTTCAACAGCCAACAGTGCCAACACTACAAGTGCGTCGGCTCAGGATTTCGGAGGGGGTAACACATTTAACAATAGGGACAAGACTGAGCTGCTATTTGTTCGGGCTATACGTGCTTTTTAATATCGAATATTTATTTACATTGAGGAGTGAGTTATTGGTTAAAAATCAAGAATACTTAATGTACCGTTTAGCGTAAATTTGGGAATGACAATAATATCTGCAGAACCTGAATATGCTGCATTTCTTTTAGGGAGAGCTATCAAATTTAATGATACTGTAGGCCTAAAGTTAATTGAGCCAACACCTCTGAATAAATTGCTTGTATCTATGAAATGGAAACAAGGCGATTTGATGGGTGTTTTACGATTTTCCGTTCATTATTACAATTCAGGCGGTCAATCTGTTATTACTTGTTATACGGCTTATGACTATAAGTTAAGTGAGATAAGTCTTATTAATCTTGTTAATAAAAAAGAGTACAATGAATTCACTTGCTCTCACCTTTCGTTTGAATACTCAGGCTCTTCCAAAGACCCAGCTGTCCCCTTTTTAATTTCTGTTTCAAAATTCGATACTGAAAAAGAAAAAATAGATTATCACTATCAAGCTAAGAATCATCAGGAATTGGGTTTTGCAACACACGCTGATGTCATTTGAAACATTTTTTTCTTAGTTCTCTAGAAATATGATGAGGCAGTGAATGAATTAATTTAAAGCCCGTTCATATTTGCATTATTAAATTGTTAAGCGGCATATATCATATGTGGTTGACAGTATTAAATTCTTCTTATTACCACTTTAGGGTATTGCAATAAGAAAAAAAACATTCTACATTAGACTTACCTAATAAAAAATACATAAAACTCTAAACTATCGTTATGAGTGCTACTACATCTTATTTTGTAGACTGGCAATCTTTTGCTTCATCCTTTCTGATGCTTGATACAAGTACATCTTCAAAATTTCTTTTAATAATTAAACACTGCTAGCCATGAGAAGAATAGTGAGAAAATTTTATTGGAATTTCGCCCAATATGTTAATTGGGTCAGGTATGCAGTTATTTTCAAAAAATTCCAAGGTTTTACAATGATCCCGCAGAATCTATATATTTCAAACCTTGAGCTTTCCAAAAAACACTCGTCAATTCCTGGTGACATCGTTGAGTGTGGTACCTGGAAAGGAGGTATGATTGCTGGAATAGCCAAGCTTCTAGGGAAAAACAGGAATTACTTTTTGTTTGACAGTTTTGAGGGATTACCAGCCGCTAAGGAGATTGATGGAGCGTCAGCCATTGAGTGGCAACAAAACAAAAATTCAAAATACTACTACAATAATTGCACAGCGTCAGAGCAGGATGCGCAGAATGCAATGGGAATCGCAGGAATTAAAAATCCATCAATTGTTAAGGGTTGGTTTAATGATTCACTTCCCAAAGCCAGTCTTAATAAAGGAATAGCAATTTTGAGAATGGACGCAGATTGGTATGATTCAACACTAGATATACTAAAGAATATGTTTGGTAGAGTTAATAAGGGAGGCGTCATAATAATTGATGATTACTATGTATGGGATGGCTGTTCTAAAGCGGTGCATGATTTTCTATCAGCTAATAGACGTACGGAAAGGATTAGATTACACCATGGAGTTTGTTATATAATTAAAGAATAGTTCAATCTTATAAAAAAGTAGAACTCTTTATTACCACTTTAGGGTATTGCAATAAGAAATAAAAGGCTATACATTACATATACCTAATCGAACTTTAAACCAAATGCCTTATGGGCAATACTCGGCTAATATTACTTAGTCTTATGATCTTTATTTCCTACGGAAGTAAAGCCCAGATAGATAGCACCTTGGAAGCTCTCCAAAAGATTCCCGTTAAATACATTAAAGAAATAGATAACAAGATAGATAAATATACGGTCCGTATAACTGGCAAAACTGAAAAAACTCTAAGGAAATTAAGTCGTTGGGAAAACAAAATAAAAATTTTGTTGGAACAGGTAAGTCCTGAAACCGCCGCAAAATTATTTGCAAATAATCAAATAACTTTCAGCAGTCTTTTGAATAAAATACAGGAAGGTAAAACTGTTGCTGCTAATTGCCGCGCTAAATATGATGAATCCAGAGATAAAATAGTCACCAGCATAAAATACCTTGATCAGCATAAGGATAAACTAAACAAAAATTTAATTAAACCCATAGCTGATGCTAAGAAAAAGCTAAGTGAACTTGAAGAAGATGTTTCAAATACAGAAGCTGTTGAAAAATTCATTAAGGAACGAAAAAAGCAATTAGTAAATGAAGCCGCTAAATATATAGGCAAAAGTAAATACCTCGCAAAAATTGATAAGGAAGCATTTTATTATTTCGAAACACTTCGTAACTACAAAGAAATCTTCTCAGACAAAAAGAAAGCGGAAGAAGTTGCAGTGAGGATACTCAATAGGATCCCTGCTTTTAAAAAATTCATGGAACAGAATAGTATGCTTGCTTCAATATTCAGAACGCCAACGGGTGCTGCTGCGGTCCGAAATCAGGCGGGTTTGCAAACCAGGGCCAGTATCGATGCCATGATACAACAAAGAATAGGTTCCCGAGGGCCAAATATTCAACAAAACTTGCAACAAGGAGAAGCAGAGCTAAATAAGCTGAAATACAATGTGATAAAGGCAGGTGGCAGCAGCAGCGATGCCAATATCCCCGACTTCAAACCAAACATGCAAAAGACTAAAACTTTTTTACAAAGACTGGAATATGGGAGCACGTTACAATTTGGCAGAGCTAAAGGATACATACCGTCTACGGCTGATATAGGATTAAGTGTTGGTTATAAAATAAATGATAAATCTGTTATTGGAATTGGTGCAAGCTACAAGATGGGAGTGGGTAGTATACAACGCCTCAGCATTACCCATCAGGGAATAGGAATTAGAAGCTTCATGGATTGGAAATTGAAAAAACAGTTTTTCTTATTCGGAGGCTTCGAGATGAATTATAATTCACAGTTTAAGAACATTTCACAACTACAGGCATACAATGATTGGCAGGAATCAGGCCTGATAGGGATAACCAAAAAATTACAAATTAAGACCAAATGGTTTAAAGGAAGCAGTATCCAACTACTATACGACATACTTTACCGGCAGCATGTACCCGTAAGCCAACCGGTATTATTTAGAATAGGATATAGTTTTAAATAAAAATGAGTTAATAATTTATACTGATGAAAAAAATATTTATTATTCCCGCATTGTTACTGGTAAATTCTGTTGCTATTGGCCAGGGAATGCCGGATGCCATGAAACTTCCTGACTTCGTACAGCCAACTCCCGAAGTAAGCTCATTATTAAAAGCCGATAACCTTTCAGTAAGTTATGCAACCGGCTCACCAAATATCAATATTCCAATTGGAGCTGTCGCCGTTAATGGAATTAAAGTACCTATTAATTTGTCTTATAACTCAACCGGTATAAAAGTAGATGAATATGCTTCAATGGTTGGCACGGGGTGGAATTGTAGTTTTGGAGGAATGATTTCCCGTACGATCTTTGACAGACCAGATGAATACCGGTTATCGAGTTCTGATCCTACAAATTTAGATAATCCAAATTTTGGCTCTTCCGATAATGCATTACTCAATTTCTTACAAAATACACCGGATGCAGAATCAGATATTTTTAGTTTTTCCTTTCTTAATTATTCCGGTAAATTCATATTGGATTCTGATCTGACTACTATTATCCCGCTTTCGAATTACAATATGAAGATCACCGTCCTTAGTGGTGATTTCCTTAATGGCTTCCAGGTCGTTACTGATGATGGTGCAACATACCGTTTTGAGGATAGCGAAATAAGCAAGAACAGGAGCCCGCAAGGATCAGATTGCCCTAAAAACTACGATGTTACTAATAAAAAAACGGCTTGGTATCTTACCAAAATAACCGCTCCAAATAAGCGCTCCTATATTAATTTCACCTACTTCACCCATGATATAACTTATGAGCAATCAATTTCCGAGTATATTTCAAAATGTATAGGCACTAATTATTATGAGGCCTGTGGGGGCAGTGGTCCAGCTTGTGCTGTAAACACAATAACGCATTACACCTGTATCCCACGTCAATTAGTCACCAGTAAATTCATTTCGAAGATCATCACGTCAGCGAATGACACGGTTGCTTTTTCTTATGACGGCAGCCTCCGGCAGGACCTGGATTCAGGGAGACGGTTATCTCAAATTAAAATAACTAACCGAAACGGGATTGTTATTAAGCAGGCGAATTTTTATGGTTCCTATTCAAGCGGGAATGGTAATTCCAGTTTTACCACGTATGATTACAGGTTATACCTGGACAGTATGAGACTGGATGATATAACTAATTCAGCGAATTCTTTAGCTTATAAATTTGATTATATTGACCGGAGCAGTGTTTCAGCGAGGCTTACTTATATGCAGGATATATATGGGTACAGCAATGGGAAAAGTGGAAATTCATCCCTTATCGCTAAACTCGATTCGGCAGATGTAAATTTTAGTCATTTTAATTATGCCGGTGGAGGCACAGGAACAGCGTCAATTACTTTCGGAGACCGCTCTATAGACACAAACTATGCAATGAAAGGATTGCTGAAAAAGATCATTTATCCAACCGGCGGGTATGATTCCATTATTTACAGCCCCAATAAATACTGGACGGGTCCTACCAATATATTAGCCGGGGGATCATCGGTGACCTCTATCAGTTCCTATACATTCGGCCAGAAGGTATTGGAGAGATCTTTTAGTTATACGGATACAAGTAATCATTACTCTACTTTTATGGTAGTTACAAATACAGATTGCAGTAGCCAGGCTACTTTAAAAAAAGACGGTTATGGTTGTGGTAATCTTTTTTATTGTACAGGTCCCGATTATACGATTGCACAGGTTAGTTCCAACGCTATTAATTCATTGACTGCACTGGGGGGGCAGCACGCCTATCACCGTGTTGTTAAGGAAAAGGTCATAGGCCTTACTGATAATGGATATACTGAACACTATTATGAATATTTTAATGGAGGAAATATGGTTCCGGTTCATTATATAATGGATGGAATAGTGTATGCTCCTGTACATAACAAGATCTTAGGCGTCCCATTAAGGGTAGTAAGTGAATTTGTTATAGGAGAAGACCTGACAAACGTATACCGGTATGATACTGCAACTAGCACTTACAAGATACAAAAAAGTGTAAAGAACTATTTGAATTTTGCCAATGATGTAACTTATTATAATTATGTAATAAAAAGAAATTTTACACCTTCCTGGGGCGGCGGCACTCCACCCTATAATTGTGAATTTGAACCATTTGATGTTACGACGTACCCGATCAACAAGTATGATATCTATACTGACAGCACAAAGGAGATCACTTATGACAATGATAATAATTCCTTTACCGTAAAGACAACGACCCAGCATGCAAATTCCCTGTACAGCTATCCAACGAAGCAGTTTGTATATACACCTGATGGGGATACGCTGGAAACGAGAATGGCTTATCCACTGGACGGCAGTGCTTCTGTAATGACCTATCGGAATATAGTTTCACCTGTATTAGAAGAAAAAAAATACAAGAACGGCACCTTATTGTCTACCGTTACTAATACTTACGATGACTGGTTCAATGACAGTACTGTTGTTGTGATACAAACAACCGAATATAAAGAACAAACTAACAGTATGCCGATGCATATCAACTATATCAATTACGATACCATGGCGAATGTCCTTGAAATTGCCAAAGACAGTGGTATCCATAAAAGTTATCTATGGGGATATAATAAACAGTTACCGATTGCAGCCGCTACTAATGCTGCGGTCAATGAAATATTCCACACAAGTTTTGAAGAAGCAGATGGTACAACAGATGCCAACGCCAAAACGGGGGTCAAAAGTCGGAGCAGCAATTACACTGTTAGCTTTAGTTTACCCAATGGTAAAAGCTATATTCTTAGCTACTGGAGCTGGGACGGAAGTAAATGGGTATATAACGAGACAGCTTATACCGGTTCTACAACCATTACTGTTACCAACAAAATTGATGAAGTGAGGGTGTACCCTACTGATGCACAGGTGGTGACCTTTACCTATGAACCGATGCAGGGAATGGTGAGTCAGTGCGATGTGCGTAACCAGGTAAGCTATTATGAGTATGATGCCATGGGCAGACTGAAAGTGATATACGATGAGGACAGGAAAGTATTAAAGGTATTTGATTACAAATACCAGCAATCATATTAATTAAACCAGTTCATTAACTAATAACTACAGTACTATGTTAACTGTAAAACAAAATGTATTGATCGCTTTTACCAGTTTGGTATTGGTGACAGCATATGGGCAGCCCACCCCGGATCTACCTGCGCCTGCTTATCCCGGTGGTGGAAAAATAAATTATGTACGTAGCTGGGATGCTTTTGCCCCTTTGACCAATAAGGATACTGTGATGGCCGGAGATGTTGAGCGTGCCAGGCAGGTAACTCAATACTTTGATGGTTTGGGCAGGCCGATCCAGACTGTTATAAAAAAGGGAAGCCCGTTGCTGGGGGATATTGTTTTACCCAACAGGTTTGATGAGTTTGGAAGAGAAACCAACAAATATCTTCCATATACTATAGATAGTGCTTCTGATGGTAGTTTTAAGACTGACCCATTCCTGGCACAAACGGGATACTATAGTGCAAATTTTGGTGATTCTTATTCTTATGCCAAGACCTTTTTCGAGTTGTCGCCATTGAACAGGCCTACTAATGTAAATCCCCCCGGTGAAAACTGGACAGGAGCCTACAGGGGTACAACTATGGAATACCTTTTTAATACAGTAGCTGACAGTGTTCGTAAATGGACGATCAGCAGTAACCAACCTGCTACTTCTATAAGATACGGATCAGGACAGTTGGAAAAGACTGTCACAATGGATGAACATGGCAAACAGTTAATTGAATATAGGGACGCACAGGGAAAAGTGATTTTAAAAAAGGTACAATTGGACAGTTCCCCCGCAGGAGCACATATCGGCTGGCTTAGTACTTATTATGTTTATACTGACCTTAACGAACTTGCGTTTGTTATACAACCTAAGGCAGTTGAGCAACTAATTAACAATAGCTGGGCATTCGGTACCAATACACTTAATGAACTTTGTTTTCAGTATAGCTATGATGAACGTCACCGGATGATCAGTAAGAAAATCCCCGGGGCGGGGATTGTATACATGATCTATGACGCAAGGGATAGGCTGGTAATGACACAGGACTCAATGCTTCGGGCAGCACATAAATGGATGTACATGCTTTATGATGTACTGGATCGACCTACAATAACAGGACTGATAACTGATAACACTTATTATAATGATGCTGCCCACCACAGATCCCTTGCACAAACAAGCATTAGTTACCCTAACCCGGCCAGCTTCACGGATTACCAGCTGACGAAAACATTTTACGAGGATTATAGCTGGAGAAGTGGAGAAGGCAGCCCCTTATCGGCTACCAGGAGCAGTAGCTATGACAGTTATTTTATAGGCACATCTAATATCGTTTGGCCTTACCCACAGGATGCAGCTGTGCAAACCAGCCGCCTGAGGGGATTGCAAACAGGAACAAAAACCAGGATATTGAACAGCAGTACTTTTTTGTATACTGTACCCTTCTATGATGAGAACGGGTTGGTGGTACAGGCGCAGAGCACCAATATCACCGGGGGAACGGATATTATGTTAACGCAATACAGCTGGGCCGGGCAGCCACTTATAAATATTGCAAAACAGGAGAAGGCAGGGATTAATGCCCAGACAAGCATTGTACTGACAAAACCAAGTTACGATGTTCAGTGGCGGTTACTGAAAACAGAAAAGAAGATAAGCAATACCCGGGTGAACAGCGGCAGTATGCCAGGAAGCTGGACGACCATCAGCGAAAATGCTTATGATGAGCAAGGGTTACTTAAAATGAAAGAGCTGGGAAACGAGCCCCTGGACTCATTAAAATATGAGTATAATATGCGTGGCTGGATGCTTGGCATGAACAGGGATTATGTAAAAGATACTCTTAGCACATCTCATTGGTTTGGATTTGACCTGGGTTATGATAAAACTTCTTTTACAGTGAACGGCACATCGCTAAGCTATACTGCAGCGCAGTACAATGGAAATATAAACGGCATGCTTTGGAGAAGCACGGGTGACGATATGCTGCGAAAGTATGATTTTACTTATGATGCCGTTAACCGCCTTACAGGTGCTGATTTTAACCAGCTGAATGCCAATAGTTTTACCAAAGCTGCCGGAATAGATTTTAGTGTAAGTGGTTTATCCTTTGATGTGAACGGGAATATTTTAAGCATGAAACAAAAGGGATGGAAACTGGGAGGGAGCGTGACGATCGACAGCCTGCAGTACGGTTATACTTCCAATAGCAATAAGCTTTATTATGTAACTGATGGAACCAACGATGTGGCAACTTACCTGGGTGACTTTAAAGAGATCACGAACAATACCAGCCAGGATTATAGTTATGATGGCAATGGGAATCTGATCGCGGATGAAAATAAAGATATTGGCTATATACGGTATAATTATCTCAACCTGCCTGACAGTATTGACATGAGTGGCAGGGGGAATGTGACCTTTACATATGACGCATTGGGCAATAAGTTAAGAAAAACTTTCTTTGCCATAGGGCAAATAACCACAGCACCCGATGTAACAACCACACTTACTTATGTGAATGGGTTTTCTTACGAAAGTAAGTATGCCGTGATATACATTACAGGCAGTCCTATAATTGTTACGGACTATAAGGATACGTTGTTATATATCCCGACAGAAGAAGGCCGTGCAAGAGTGATTGCAGACAGCAGTGCGATCGTGTATGATTATTTTATAAAAGATCATTTGGGAAATGTCCGCATGATGCTTACCGAGCAAAAGGATACTACGTTCTATCCTGCGGCCACGATGGAGACAGCCAGCGCTACTGTTGAGGAATCAATTTACAGCAATCTCCTGATAACCCGAAAGGACCCACCTGTGGACTATCCTGCTAATACCCCTTCAGGAAATGCTAAGGTAGCTAAAGTAACTCCTAATCCATGCTTTGGCAATAACTGTAGTATGATTGGCCCTGCTATGACCTTAAAGGTAATGGCTGGAGATAAGTTTGATGTAACAGTGGATTATTGGTATAAAACATACGGCGCCACTCCCGGAACGCCCTCAACGGACATAATTACCGTGCTTCAGTCTTTTTTAAATACTGCCATTGGTACCCTACCTGGCAGTAAATCGGGCCCGATCGAATTAGGTAGTGCCTCTGCCTTTTTGCCAGGGGCGAGTTCATTTTTAACCAACCAGGCAGGTGGAGGTAATAGCCTCAAGCCCTGGGCGTTTTTAAACTGGGTGCTCTTTGATGAACAGTTCAATTACGTAGCCGGTAGTAGCGGTTTTCAACAGGTTGAAGACAACGATTTATTCTCAACTATAACGGAAACAGACAAGCTTATCACAAAAAATGGATTTTTGTATATTTATGTAAGCAACACAACAGCAAATATCGATGTGTACTTTGATAACTTGAAAGTCAATCATATTAAAGGTCCATTATTGGAGGAGACCCATTATTATCCATTCGGGTTAAGAATGGATGGGATATCATCTAAGGCTGCAATGGCTTTAGGTAATAAGTTTCAGTATAACGGAAAGGAGAAACAGGAGAAGGAATTCGGAAATGCTGGGTTGGATTGGTATGATTATGGAGCAAGAATGTATGACAATCAAATAGGCAGATTTAATATGATAGACCCTAAGGCTGGGAAATATTGGAGTGAAAGTCCTTATGATTATGTTGGTAATAATCCAATTAGAAGAACTGATCCCAATGGAATGGAATGGGATGAAAAGGCAAAAAAAGAAATAGATGGAATAAATAAAAAAATTGACAAAAAGATTAGTCAGATAGATAAGGAGATTAGTAAAGTTTCCGAATCAAATAAAGACGCTAATGGGAATGCAACTTATAATGAAACAGAACAGGAAGCAGTTGACGAACTTAATTCCAGAAAAAATAACTTAATTGAGGCTAAAAGTGAAATAAAACAAATGGGCGATGATAAAGACCATGTATACTCATTAAACGCAAAGAAAGGAATAAGCGCTGGCAATATTAGTGCAGATCCCAAAAACTTGAAAAATGTTGCTATTACTTATAAAAAAGGTGATTTTGCTAATCAACTTCATGAAATGAAGCATGGTTTTCAGGTAACAGAAAAGCTTATGACACTTGCTGCTGATGGAACAGCTACTGTTACGGCTGGTACTAAAATGGCTGCTCAGGCAATAGAAGTACAAGCATATCAAAGGCAACTTTCTTATGCAGGATCTTTGGGGTTTTCATTGTTACCTCAAGCTGGAGCAGACCCAAAAGCTGCATTAAATAATAAATTGGGTTTACTAGGAACAGCCAATCAAATTAATACGCCATTTACAGCTACGAGGTTATCGAACATTACACTTGATTTAATACCAAGAATAATGACAAGTGCAATAGGCAATACAAAACTTTACCCAGAATATTAAAATGCTAATATGAAATTTTTTTTATTAATTATAACTGTTAAGATATTTTGCTCCTGCAATGTAAGTAAGGAAGGAATTCAAAACTATTATTATGTGGAACCATTTAAGGAACAAGAAATAAAGTTACTTTTAAAAGATGATTCTACTTTTACATTTCAAGATTTAACAGGATGTAACCAGTTTGAATTTATAGGGCGATATGAAAAGAAGAGTAACGATAATACAGTGAGTTATTTGATTTTTGATTCGATTAAGCTTCTGAATGTATTATCAAACTTTAATTCTGATTTGATTTTTTTTATTAAAAATGGAGATACTGCATGGGTAATAAATAATGAAAGAATTTTTATTCATAAACAACCATTTATAATAACATTAAACAGTAGTATAAATCTGCAAGAAATCAGATATAAGAAATTAGAGGATTATTACACAAATTTGTTAGGTCGAAAAGGTTTTATAGAAGTATTTGGAAACGGTAAGGGAAAAAGAGAAGCGAAGAAACGACTACTTGACTGTAAGCTTCCTGATATTAACATTAGATAAAAAAGTAAAGAACTAGTAGCTCATAGCCAAATAAATAAAATTCTGGGAGATAATTAGACTGTTTTTTTATTATCACCTTTGTAGCAAACGTTTATCAGTAAAAAAAGTTCGTAAAAGGCTTAAAATTAGTCAATCATTGAAATCTCAACAAGAATATGTTATAAAACTGATGAAGAAAAAGAAGGTACGGAAAAATATTTTATATAATAAAATAATCCGGTAAAAAGGACTCCCAAAGAAACATTCCGACAAAGACATTCGCCAAACCAAAAGAACAATTGCGATATCCTTTTCGTAATACTTTGATGGAATCGCAATACTTCTTTTGCCCTTCGGGTTGTTGCACAAGTTTGTCATAGTCTTTGTAACTCCATATTTCTTTGCTCGGGGAACTCCCCCTGTCTGAAAAGAAACTGCGCCTACACTTTCTTACCCATACTTCGCCTCGCTTCATATGGCAGTGTAGTCACAGTCACTTTTCATCCACCCGTTCCCAATAATTTTGCGAGCCGGCGCTACCCACTGCGACTGCGGGATAGTATGTAGCTCTAATGTGCTCATACTTCGCACAGAGCTTCTATACGATCCCTTGCATAGTTCAGACACCTAAACCCCTTAAAAGCTGATCCTGTGCCTTCCTATGGTGCTATCCCACCATTTCATTCCCTGGTATAGCCTCTGGTGGGTGCTCGCTGACTTGCTTCCGTCATGCTTCCTCCAGCAGTCTATTGCGGCTCGCTAACACAGCTTTGCTTTTTTTGGCTGAAGGCTCCTTTACCGTGCTATATTTACAAAAAAGGAGGTTTCGGAATATCAATTTATTTTAAAAATGATAATTCGGTATATTCGCATATTACGTTTGTAGGCTAAATTATTTAGTCCAAGATTAACTCCTTATTAATGACTAAAACTAAAATTGATACTGATCTTTTAGAGAAACTCTATATATCATATGGCTTTGAAGTAAATAAAGGCGGTGAGGATTTATACTATTTTATTTATACAAAGAGTAGGTATTTCGGCGTAGACATCATTACGCTTTCAGATGATGAAAGGACCAAGAAAGCTGCAAATACAGTAAAAGAAAGGTATTCTAAATTAGGATTCGCAATTAATCTTAAAAAAATTACTTCCAATGACGATGCTGAAATTGAGTTGTTTAAAAGCTTTTTTTCCTTTGAGTCCTCGATTCAGCGACTTAAAAGAAAATATGATCAATTTCAAAAAAAGCAGACTAGGAATTTGTTAGGAAGTCCTTATGAATATATAGAAAGTCCATTTGAATTGCATAATCACATTGTTGATGAATCAAAAATTTTTGAAATAATTGATAAAAGATTTAGTAGCTCTAAAGCAGAGTTAATTATCATTGAAGCGGCAGCAGGGTATGGGAAAACATGCACTGCCTATGAGTTAGTCAACATAATAGCTACAAATTCAACTTGCCAAACCCCCATATTTACAGAACTTTCGAGAAATCGAGGAATTAAAAAATTTCGGTATATTTTATTAGACGAGATTGATAATGAATTTCCATCACTGGGTTCACCACTCGTAATAAAAGAAATTCAAAATGGCCGAATTCCAATTATTATCGACGGGTTTGACGAATTACTCGAGAAGGTGAACTTAGACTCTGCAATTGATAATTCTTTTGAGGAAGTAGAAACAATGTTAGATACTATTGGAAACCTGTTAGCACATAAAGCTAAGATTGTACTTACTACTAGAAAAACCGCCATATTTGCTGGAGAAGATTTTGAAACATGGATTCAGAAGTGGGATAACAAATTCGCTGTTACAAGAATTGCTCTAAAAGAGCCCAAGTTAAAAGATTGGCTAGGAAATGATAAATATTCCCTAATTAAGGATAAGGATGTCCCAATACAATACCTGGCTAATCCCGTTATTCTTTCATTCTTGAAAAATATGGAGTTTCAACTTTTTACCGAGTTAATAGAAAGGCCGGACAAACTTGTTGAACAATATTTTGATCGAATGTTAGAGAGAGAAAAAGAAAGGCAAAACTTGCGGATGCCAGTAGAGAAACAAATGGAAGTATTTCGAAACGTTGTAGAAATGTTATTAGAATTGGATTGTACTTCTGAGGAAAAAGGATTTTTTAGAGACATTATTTTAGAGACTAATAAAAAATTATTAGACTATACTAAAACGTTATATCCGAGTGACGACAGACACACGATTGATTCGCTAGTTGATTCCTTAGCTACACATGCCTTACTTGATAGGAAGGGAAGCAATCAAAATCAAATTGGATTTATCAATGACTTTGTTTTGGGTACATTTATTGGTCAAATAATCGAAACGGCTACGGAGGAAAAAATAGAACAAGAGTACTCCCCTTATATGATTGAACTGGCTGTCACATCTTACCGGGTACAAGGTCGAACAAAAAAAGCAATCTTATGGGACAAAATCCAAATCAACTTGCCCAAATTTGGTAACGAATCAGTTTTTGCTTTTGATATATATTTAAAAGAGACACTAGTTAGGAATTATTCAGAATTAACAATCTATGAAATGTCTTTTTTCAACATTTATTTTAAGGACAATTCTATTAACTCTTCTGTCTTTTTAAATTGTTTTTTTAAGAACTGTACATTTGAAGTATTACTACTCCATGGGATTAGTTTTATCAATTGTAGGTTTGATAATTGTAGCGTTAGTGATGATATCTACATTGATGGCAGAAACGAGAATACAACCATTAAATGTAGTCAAGAAAATTGTTCAATTCTGATTGAAAAGGGAGTAAGGATTGAGGCTGGGTCCTCAATAGTAAATGATTTCGAAAAAGAAATTCTTAGAAAACTTTGGAGCATATCAAATTCAAAAGGGCATCATGTGGTTAAATTATCACATTGCTTTGAAAAAAGTAAACGCAGATTTATATATAAAAGCTTGCAAGATTTGCAAGAAAAGGGATTTCTTGATATCAGAGGCATTCATGTATATTTTGTAACAAATAAAATTTCAGATATTAAAGAAATATTGGAAATACCAAATGAATTATAATCCTAGGGATATTGAAAGGATCGCAAGATCTGTAGCATCTGAAATTGAAGATGAAATAGCCAAAGCTGGAATATTTTATCGAATATTTTTTCGTTGCAAAGATCGAAAATCTTTAAATACTAAATTAAACTCAATAACTAAAGAGGGAGAGGCAAAATATGATGGAACTTCAAAATTTTTAAGGGATATAATTGGCATAAGGGTGAATCTATACTTTGTCGATGACTTAAATATCGTAACAAATTACATTAAAGAAAAGTATCATTCGCGTTTTCTGGAAGAAACAATTGATCAAAATAAAACAACCGAGTTCAAGCCCACAAGAATCAATATTATTTATTCATTGCCAAATGACTGCAAGGCTGAATTTAGGGAAGTTGTTCCAGATGTTCGTATTGATTCTGTATTTGAATTACAGTTGCGAACTGTATTCTCTGAAGGTTGGCATGAAGTAGAACATGATTTTCGCTACAAATGTTCAGATGACTGGATTTCATACCCCGATTTATCAAGAACTTTCAATGGGATATTAGCATCTTTAGAAACGCATGAATGGAGCACAATTCAAATGTTTGAACGGCTTTCTTACTCGCACTATAAATCTGGTGATATTAGCGCAATGATACGGACTAAACTTAGAATCAGATTTGCTGATTTTAAACTTAGTGATAACCTTTTAAAATTAATTGAGACAGAAGATGGTCTCCAAAAAGATTTTTTTAAATTAGATCGAAATAGTATTGTTACTTTTCTTTTAGTTAATCGAATTGGAATCCCACCCAATTTAGAAAATATCATTTTCTTGATAAATTTTTTCTTCATTAAAAATCCTGCAATTATTAATATCACGCCTGGTGAACTTCTTGCAGACTTTAAAAAGTATCCTAACTAGAACTTTATAAATTATCCGTAATACGCATTGAGCAAATTGAAGCAAGCCAGGATTACTCAATAAATAAAAATTATCAGAAAGCTATTGTAAAAGTGATGAAATTACTGAAACCCAAATCGAAATCGAGTTCCGGTTACTGCGAAATATCAAATATTTTTTTACAATTATTAAGCGGCTTTTTATAATCTTAAGTCAAGTGGATTGCTTATAATTCAATAAGTGTTTGGATACATTTCAGCCAGCATACGGCAAAGGTATGTGCTCTCCACAATCGTCGGTAAAGGTCTTCGCTTCATTTCATTTCGCTTGCCTCCGGTTTTGCCAAAATAATCTCCAGCCTTATATTATTACATTTTTGTTGGCTTGTATTTTTTATGCCAAAAACCTTGACTTCCTTCCAGCGCTTCCATTATGGGTTGCCTAAGCTGGCCAAATTTTCATTTTGTGCCAAAAGTCATTTTTTAACTAAAACTCATTTTATGCAACATCAAAAGAAATTGGGACAACTCATGCGATTATCATGGGGAATCCAAAGAAAGAAAAAATGTATTCGTTCTAAAGCCCTGCAATCAGCATGGGCAATAACACAGAACGAGGACATAACAGTGTATTACCTCATAAAAAAGCATAGTCATACCAATTATGAAAACAAAAGGCAAACAGGACAAATCGGATTATTTCAATAAATCATTTTTTAATAATAAAATCAAACAAAATGTACACATTAAAAAACAAAGTTCAATTGATTGGAATCCTCGGTAACGCCCCCGAAGTAAAAAACACCGAAAGCGGGAAAAAGCTCGCCCGTTTCAGTATTGCCACCAACGAGATGTATCGTAATGCCAAAGGCGAAAAGGTTAAGGAAACAACCTGGCACAACCTGATAGCATGGGGAAAGATTGCTGAGATTGTAGAAAAGTATCTGAACAAAGGAAGCGAGATAGCCATTGAAGGCAAACTCATCAACCGTTCTTATACTGATGCAAATGGAGTAAAACGGTATATAACAGAAGTAGAAGTGAATGAGTTACTGATGTTAGGAAGCAAAGCCTCCTAAGTTCAGATTATTTTTTAAACTAAAAAATCAAAGACCATGGTACTTATCGGAAGATTAACCAAAGATGCAGTTGTGGCACAACTGAAAGATGAGCGCAAAGTAGTAAACTTCATCCTTGCAGTAAATGATTATTACAAGCCAAAGAACAGCGATAAAGGGGTAACAATTACGACCTTTGTAAACTGTGCGTATTGGATAAGTCCTGCTATTGCAGAATGGCTTAAAAAAGGAAACCTTATTGAAATTATGGGTAGGCTGTCTGTCAACGCCTACAAAGACATGCAGGGCGAAGCTAGGGGCTCTCTTAACTATCATGTGGATTCAATTAAGATCCACCAACAGGTCAAGGCCGATGCAACTAAAGCGGAGGCTAAAAAAGAAGAATTGGTAGATGACTTACCTTTCTAATTGTTAATGCCTGGAAAGCTGCCGACCTCGGTCGGCAGCTTGGGTTAAGGCACTATTATTGATAATTGTTTTAATTTTTCAAGTGTTCCTTTCTTTGGCTTATGTTTACCTTTCTCAAAATGAAAAACAGTACTCTCATTTATATTTAAAAGGTTGGCTAAATGTTCCTGACTTAAGCCATTTAAATATCTATATTTTTTGATTTGACCGGCTATGGTGCCTATGTCAATTTCGAAAGGGAAGTACCCGAGAAATTCAATAATCTTTGGGATATACTTAATCTCAGGTTCGTTTCTATTTGTTTCCCATCTATAGATAGACTCTTCAACCGTTCCAAGTAGGGGAGCCACATCTTTCTGTAACAGAGATAATTCAAGTCTTCGATTTCTGATTTTCTCACCAAGAGTTGTAGGATTACAAATGTGCTTGTCTCCCAATGGTTTAGGTACTGAAACAACTAATTTGGAAAAAAGCAACGCTGGTATGCCCCTGCGGATTCTTTAATCACCCGGATAAAGAATGTACTTGTCCGCCGGGCGCTGTTCAAAAATACCTCAACAAAATATCAGGTCCGTTGTTAGACAGGATCGATCTTCATGTTGAAGTAACGCCTGTTGCTTTTAATGAATTGTCATCTGCGCAGCAATTTGAAAAAAGTGCAAGCATTAGAGAGCGTGTGATCAAAGCAAGGGAGATACAGGAGAAGCGATATAAAAACAATGAGGGAGTTTATGCCAATGCACAAATGAGCAGTAAGCAACTAAAAGAAATTTGTGCAATAAGTGCCGCGGGACAAAACCTTTTAAAGGTTGCCATGGAAAAACTAAATCTCTCGGCACGGGCCTATGACAGGATATTAAAAGTAAGCCGCAGCATTGCCGACCTGGCTGCAAGTGATGGCATACAACCCGAACATTTAGCCGAAGCCATACAATACAGGAGTTTGGACAGAGAGGCATGGGGAGCTTGAATATGTTCCCGTTCACCCGGTTAAAGCAAGATGGTCGCAAATTTGGCGACCATCTCAATAAACAAATGGGGATATTTTGATTTTTAAGCTACTAAAATGACAAAGGAAATAAAAAGACCGATCCTGATTGCAGATGAAGTGATCATGAATAAGATCTATATGGTGCGGGGGCAAAAAATAATGATAGACAGGGATCTTGCAGAACTGTATGCTGTGGAAACAAAAGTTTTAAAACAAGCTGTTAGAAGAAATGCGAAGCGTGTATCCCAAAGACTTCATGTTTGAAATGAACAGCAAAGAGTTTGGAAATTGGAGGTCACAATTTGTGACCTCCAATGATGGGGATAAAATGGGTTTGCGCCATGCGCCATTCTGTTTTACAGAACAGGGCGTAACTATGCTTTCCTGTATATTAAACAGTGCCAGGGCTATTACGATCAATATACAGCTAATAAGAATATTTGCAAAACTCCGGGAAATGATCGTAACACATAAAGAGATCTTATTAAAACTTGAACAATTGGAAAGGAAAGTGACGGGCCATGATGAAAATATCCAGATGATCTTTGGAGTATTGAAGCAATTGCTAAATCCTCCGCAAGCGCCCCGACGGCGAATAGGGTTCAGACGAAAAGAAGAAGAAGACTAACTGTCGGGTAGTAGGGAGGGATGGGGAGGGTAACACATCATATCAATTCTTTGCAAACAAAAAGCCATCCCTTGTTGGAATGGCTTTTGTTTTTGTGAATTTAATTTTATTCCTTAACCAGCCTGCCCGTATAAGTACCCTGCGAAGAAACTACCTTGATGATGTAAGAGCCCGCAGCGAGCTGTCGTATGGCCAGGTCGTAATAACCATTCACGATCGACTGGTTCATTCTCCTGATAACGGTCTTACCACTCATGTCTGTAACGGTTATCATAACCTTTGACTGGAATTCCGGTATATGCAGCCGGCAATTATCATTGGCCGGGTTTGGCGCTATTTCCAATCCTGTTGAATTGGCCTGTATAATGGCTTTCTTCACACCTGATAAAGAGAAGCTGCTGTTGATATCAACTTCTTTCAGGTGGTAATAATACATTACCCCTTTTTGTACGGCTGCATCAATATAAGTATAGTAAGAAACAGTGCTGCTGTTACCACGACCGGTCACAAAACCGATGTTCTCAAAATTACTGCCATCCGTACTGCGTTCAATATAAAAGCCTCTGTTATTAGTTTCTGTTTGTGTGCTCCAGTACAGTTTGATCTCTTTACTAAGCGCAGTCACATTAAAATTGAGACCACTGATCGCAAGAGGTGCTGCTGTAGCATCTGTGAGCATGAACTTCGAGAAGCCGGTAAAAATACCGGTGTAGGCAATATAGCCATGCGTTGCGGAAAGATCTGTTACGGTAGCGTCAAATATAGAGCCACTGATGGTTGCACCCAATGGATCGCTGTCTGCTACTTTTAAAATATTGAGCGTATTTGCCGATCCGCCCCATGCCGCCAGTTCAGCATTCGTGAAATAGATCGTGAGCGTATAATTACCCGTGTAAGCAGATGAAGGCGTGAGCTGAATTACTTTATTACTCCTGAAACCCGAATTGCCATTGATGGTACTAAGGGTTCTGCCAGTTCCTGCATTCGGTACACTTGCCACAAGGCAACCGATATTGTCAGCGTTTGAAACGGAAGCGATGATCTCGCCATCAGCACTCCTGAAGAATACCGGCTGGGTTGATGTGACGTATTCGGTGGCGGTGCTGCCGGCTACTGATTCAACTTTTACGCCTGATGCGCTTACCGACATGGTATCTAATACAAATGGAGGGTCAGTTCCCGCTGTGTTATCATTGGTCCAGAAGAAACTGATATAAAAAGATGTACCATTCAAAGAAGAAGGAAGATTAATAGTGACATCCGTTGAAGCAGTTACGCCCTGCAGGATACCAGTGCCGGGTATAACGCTGAAATTAGTGCCGTTGGTGGAGTACATAAAATAGCCATAGTCATAATAGGTACCACTGAACAGCTCTCCGTTACAACGATAGCGTGCAAACAATTTGAGCGTATCAGAAGGGGAGTTATATGCTGTAGCATTTATCAACGGCGTTGTCAAACGTGATGTAGCCGGTGTTGTTTTAGTATAGGTTACAGGTTTGGTGGTGATATTGTTGGTTACGTGTGCCGCGCCATTGTCACCTGCATCAAGATTTCCGCTGTAGGTCCATAAATTGGTCGAGCCGGTGCTGGCGATCGTCCAGGTTCCTGAAGTAGGTCCGGGGGTTGCATCTGTACCAAAGCCTTCTGTAAAAAGAATGCTGGTATTCTGGTTGGGAGAAACGGTCTTATCGTTGTCAAACATTTTGATCGTACACACCTGGTTATAATTATCCACTACCGCATTTCCACCGGGTGCATTATTGATCGAATAGGACAATAGAATGGTTTCGGAAGCCTCTACGTTGGCATCAGCAAAAACACGGATGGTAACAGGAACTGTTTGTGTAGCTGCATTCAAAATAACAGAAGCAGGTGTCACAGTAAAATCTGATCCATTGGTTGCCGTACTCCCTGCTGTACTGAATGTTATTGTTGCCGGCTGTAAAGGAGCGGCATCAATAACAACATTTACAACATAGTCTCTATACCTGGCACAACCAACGCCTACGGTTTTCAAACTGTCTTCGTATGCAAGTATCTCGTTTGTTTGAAAACGAACTTTTGGGATACCGGCGCAATTGTTCAGGGAGAATTGTGCGATACGGGTACTCCATGTAGTACCTGCATTGTATTGCGCTGTCATCCAGAAATCACGGTCGGTGGCAGGATCGATCGCCAGCATATTGTAATCACCATAGCGGGTGCTGGAATTTGCTGCCGTTCCATTGATGATCACCGTTTCAGGAAGCGTCATTGTGCCCAAAGGATCGCAGGGATTCCTCGCTGTGAAACGGATGGAAGGATTGGCGGTGAGGCCGGATACATTATATATGAGCCCGATATTTCCTACAGCATCATATGTCATGGAGCCGAGCCACCTTTCATTGGCATCAGGAGAAAAAGTCCCTTCCTGGTAAATGCTCCATGCTGCACCGGTATTCCTCATCTCGAGCCATCGGATACCTCCTTTGCCTGCGCCATCGGCGTCAACAGTGAAGTTGGTAACAATACCCTGGTGAGTACCAAAATTCCGGTAAACGATCCGGTTGCTGAAACGGCCTGCCAGGTCTTCAAGGTCAACACCGGCATTTGATTGCTGATCGATACAACGTCCGCGTGTTGCAGCACAAAGATCATCATCAAAGGGGGTGGCAACAAAACGCGTTGCTGCAGATATTACTGTATTTGCCGGTGTAACAAAATCAGGTGTCATCGTTATCATATAGATCGAATCCACATCGACAGGGTCTGATGTAAATACTTCATTGGTATAATACATGAACATTCCTTTAGCGCCGGCAGGTGGGGCAGTTATACCTTCAAATGTTACCGGTGCCATGGAAAAATATCTTCCGTCGGCATGGTTAAGTCTCGTGCGGATGCCTGTTGCAGTTGCAGCGCCATTGAGCATGGCGGTCCTGTTGAATGCATAAACAGAAGAACCCAGGTAACTGGTTCCTGCTGTATTGAAATCATTGGATGTTGCATAATATCCATCAGGCCAGATGGCAAACTTTGGAAAATCCACAAAGAAAGTATTGTCTGCATACACATAAACATACCAGCTCCCTAATGGGTTCTCAGTTGCTGATACGGCAAGTATAAGTGTATTTACATATGCTGAGATACCTCCTGTATAACCAAACTCAGTCAATAACCAGCGGTTGGCCAGCTTATCATACAGTAGTACCGGGTCGCCGGCGCCGGTGACGCCTGTTATCAAACTAAAATTGAACTGGGCCATTGCCTGGGTACCGTCTTTATTAAAGATCTTGGTAACGGAACCGGCGCCCCCATTTATCATCTGGATCACATGATTGGGTCCTGTAACAATAACGGGATCGGAGGGATTGACAGACGTATAACCCAAACCATTGAAGTTAGCGCCAATGGTGGCCGAGGCTGCAGCAATGCCCTGGGGAGTTGATGGCTGCTGCTGGAGAGCAGGATCAACAACAGGGGGTGCTTCTGTCCTGAAAGGCTTTATCACCGCGGTTTTTTTAACGGTGCCCACAAGCCCGTTCTCATCGCGGGTTATCCTTTCAATGAAAGAAGGATCGGGTTTGATCTCGGTCAGTAATTTGGTTTTTTTTACTAACCTGCCGGTAATGGCAACTGGTTCCTGGGCTTTTGCTGTAGACAATATGAGCAAAAGAAGCACAGGAGAAAATAATTTTCTCATCATAAAAGTTTATAACTGTTCGTTTAAAAAATAAAACCAGTTTCTATAGGGAGATGCCAGGTGAAAGCAATTGGATCAGTTGATTAATTTTTTCAAAGGAATTTGAGGAGATAATTAGATATCCAGGTGATATTGGCAGACAAAAGTAATGAATTTAGGGTTGCCGGTATTGCATATTATGCACATGATACATGCCGGCACAGCCCGGCGGCCAATGTACCCTGCATGTAATCTTGTCATTTTTTGCGAACTTGTACGATATTTGATGCATCGAAAGCTTTCAATGTATCAAGACTTAAATTATCTGAATGAAAATATTATTACGCTACCTCAGGCCCTATAAATGGCTGGTAGTACTCACCTTAACTTTAGCAGCTATCAATATTGGGTTTTCTTTGGTTGATCCTATCTTATTGGGTAAGCTCATCAACCTGGCAAGCGAACACCAGGCAAAAGATGGAAATTTTGATTGGAACCGTTTCTTTAATGCATTCTCGTGGGATCAGCCCGGGGTTTGGTTCATCCTGGCCGCTTCTATCACTGTGGCCATGATCAGCCGGATAGCCAAGGCTTTCCAGGACTACTTCTTAAATGTGGTCATTCAGAAATTTGGGGCAAAGGTTTTTACAGATGGATTGCAACATGCTATGAAACTTCCTTACCAGGAGTTTGAGGATCAGCGCAGCGGCGAAACACTTTCTATTCTTACAAAAGTGCGCTCAGATGTGGAACGGTTCATGACAAATTTCATTAACATCCTGTTCGGAGTGATTATCGGCGTAGTGTTCGTATTTGTTTATGCAGCCGCTTATATTCACTGGAGTATCCCGGTTGCATATGTGGTAGGAATACTTATGCTCACCATTATTACCAATTTCCTGAGTAAAAAAATAAAGGTCATTCAAAAAAAGATCGTGGGTGAAACGACAGCCCTGGCCGGTTCTACAACTGAATCACTTCGCAATATTGAACTCGTGAAAAGTCTCGGTCTTACAGAACAGGAGGTAGAGCGATTAAACAAGAACACCTATAAGATACTGGGGCTTGAACTGAAGAAAGTAAAAAAGATCCGCAGTATTAGTTTTATACAAGGAACTTTTGTGAATACGCTTCGCCAGGTGATCCTGTTCATTTTGATGTACCTTATTTTTCATAATCAAATGAATGCGGGCCAGCTGGTGACCATGCAAATATTCTCCTTCTTTGTATTTGGCCCGCTGCAGGAGATCGGGAATATACTACTCTCTTACCGGGAAGCAGAAGCCTCGCTCAACAACTTCCACAACCTGATGATGAAGAAGCCGGAGACTGACCCTTTAATACCCAAACCGCTCAATAATATAGAAACACTTTCTTTTAACCAGGTTGCATTCAAACATCAAACGGCAGTGCATAAAGCGATCAACAATATCAGTTTTGATGTAAAGGTGGGTGAGACCGTTGCATTTGTGGGGCCTTCGGGTTCAGGGAAATCTACGCTGATGAAATTACTGGTTGGTTTGTATCGCCCCCAGGAGGGAAAGATCCTTTATAATAATCTTGATGAGACAGAACTTCGCTTTGATGACCTGCGCAGGCAGATCGGTTTTGTAACCCAGGATACAAACCTGTTCAGCGGTACCATAAGAGAGAACCTGATGTTTGTAAACCCGGCAGCAACCGAGGCCGACCTGAACGATGTACTGGTAAAAGCAAGTTGCACAGGCCTGCTGGCAAGAGCAGAGAAAGGTTTGGATACGATGATCGGTGAAGGTGGTTTAAAATTATCGGGTGGTGAAAAACAACGTATCTCCATTGCCCGTGCTTTACTGCGTAAACCGCATTTATTGATCTTTGATGAAGCAACTTCGGCGCTTGATTCATTAACAGAAGAAGAGATCACCAATACCATCAGGGATATATCCTCACAAAAAGGGCAGATCACCATTTTGATCGCACACCGGTTGAGCACCATCATGCACGCCGACAGGATCTATGTTTTGGAAAAAGGCGATGTAGTGGAAACCGGCACACATGAAAATCTGTTAGAGGAAAAAGGTTTATACTATGCCATGTGGCGCCAGCAGATCGGGGAAAGAAAAAAATTATCGGCAACACCACCTGCAGCATCTTTAAACTAATTAATTGCAAACAGTAGAAATTATAGGATTGGCAGCCGGTACCATTACTTCTGTTACTTTCCTGCCGCAGGTTACCAGGATCTGGAAAACGAGGTCTGTAAAAGATGTTTCATTAACCATGGTCCTGTTATTGCTGCTGGGCACTTCAATGTGGCTTGCCTATGGCCTGCTGAGAAACGATGCTGCCATCATCTATACCAACAGCATGGTGCTTGCAATGGGGCTGGTTATGTTGTTCTTTAAACTGAAATTAAAATAAGAAAATACTTTTTAAGCCATCCTTTTTTGTTTACCTAACTTTGCGGCATGACAGATAAACCCCGTCCGAATTTTTGGTGGAGTATACTAACCATGAAATGTCCCAGGTGCAGGCGTGGCCCCATGTTCAAAGATCCAAATGCTTACCGCAAGCTAAAGCTTTCCCATATTTTTGATATGTATGATAATTGCCCTGTATGTCGTCAAAAATATGATATGGAAACGGGTTTTTGGTATGGCACCGGTTATGTGAGTTATGGGCTGGCGGTAATGGTCTCTGCTATAACTTTTATTGCATGGCTTTTATTGATTGGAGTGTCTACAGAAGACAGCCGTATTTTTTGGTGGCTGGGGGTAAATACAGTTATACTGGTTGTAGTTCAGCCCTGGCTTATGCGGATAAGCCGCGTTATCTATATTTACTTTTTTGTTACGTACGATAAGAACTATGAAGTAACAGAACCCACAAGATTTGACTAAAGAAATTTTAATCTTCTGCTTTTTTAAAGATATCGGTAAAAATATTTTCCTTATCCAGTTCTTCAATGTCACTTAGTACCAACTCTATCGCCTTGGTGCTTTTATTGATCTCCCGTAATGATATAAGTATAGATAGCAGTAAAAAAATAAGGCTTGCCGCAAATATGCCATTCGCCATTACAACCCAGCCCCGGTAAATTGCATACATGCACAAAACGCAGCACAAAAAACTCATTACGCCCAGGCCCTGCATATAGCGGATGAGGTTAATCCGTGTACGGATATTTTTGATCTGGCTCAGGATATTCTTTTCTTTTCCACCCCTGATATATTCTTCGTGCAGTTTTCTTACCAGTGACGCCAGTGATAAAAAACGGTTGGTATAGGCCAGCATCAATAAGGTGATGGCAGGGAAGAGTAAGGCAGGAGTATTGATATCTATGTCGATCATTTTACAAAGTAAGTTTCTTTTTCTGAGATAGTTTATGCCTTATTGAACTATTATTGCACATGATTTAATTTTCCATTTAATGAAGAAGAATTTTATTTTTTACATCCATTCTGTTGCCGGCCTTGTATCCGGGCTGTTCATTTTGCTGATGTCCTTATCCGGTGCAGCGCTGGTTTTTCATGAAGAGATCGATGCTGTACAAATACCGTCGGTTAGTGCAAGTGAAAATAAATCCGATAGCCATCGGATGCTGACTGTTGACAGTTGTTACAGCAGTATTCAAAAGCAATACCCGGCTGCACAAGTCAGTCATTGCATGCTGCCGGATAACAGCAGCAAACCTTTTTCATTCTTCATTTATGACAGTTCCTATAAAAAAGGCGCAAGGGCCATGCAGGTGTTCCTGCATCCGCAAACGGGAGCAGTTTTAAAAACAAGGGGAGGCAGTGATGATGCGAAAAATAATTTCATGAGCTGGCTGTCAGCTTTTCATAATTCCTTTCATTTGGGTAAAACAGGGGAGTGGCTGCTTGGATTTTTTGCCATTGTGTTCTCATTGAGCATAACTACCGGGTTGATCCTGTTCAGGAAAAAAATACTTGCTGTTTTATTATTTAGGAAAGGAGTTTATAATAAAAATAACCTCCACCAGTTAATAGGGGTGTATGCACTATTGTTTAATCTCATGATCGGCATCACGGGTTTTTGGATGCAGCGGTACGTGTTTAAAAAAGAATTCTACTCCTCATCAACATATACTCCCGTTTTAAAAACCTCACCCGGCCTGTTCTTTAAATTTGATTCAGCCTATGCAGCATTAAAAGCACAGCAGCCCGAATTTACAGGTAGTGTGATCTATTTTGCGCAAAGCAAAAAGAGTAAGACAGCCATTTATGGCAGCCGCAGCTCGAATCCTTTTATTCACTCTAAAAAGTATGCTGACGTGATCTTATTGGACAGCACCGGCAATGTAGCCAGTACAAGGTTTGTAAATGAGATCGATCCCCATGACAGGTATGATATCATCAATTCTCAATTGCACATGGGTAAGTTTGGCGGAACCGGTATTAAAATTATTTATTTCCTGTTCGGATTGGCAGGAGGTTTGTTGAGCATTACGGGATTTTTAATGTGGATCAAAAGAAAATAAACTACATTTTTATACGTTTATGTATACATCAAACGACTATTAAATTTAATAGTATGGGATTAAATGTGGCAGGAAAGCGAACATAGGCTTATAAGACAACTTTCAGTTCTTAAGAGCAGTCTTTCCTGATAAACCGTCGTACGAAAATTTTTTTTATGCTGACAATGATTATCTTTGGCGCTAAGTAGCCCTTTTTAAAACGAAATTTTACAAATTATCCCAATTAGTATCAATTACCAGTTCTACTTTAGAATTTGAACTGCCGGGAGATTTCCTAAGACTTTATTAAATTAATTTTTTATAGCAAATATTTACTAAATCTAAAATCAACACGTATGAAAATTAAAATCTTAAGCGTACTATTATTAAGCGTTGTCTGTTTAACGAGCAATGCACAGATTCAATTCGGTATTAATGCCGGTGTCAACATGGGCAAAGTCACATCAAAATATGATGGCAAAAAAGAGGAAGGTATTAAATCTGCAATTGGTTTTATCGTTTCGGGCGATGTAAATATCCCTCTTGGGGAAAGCCTGATGTTTCAAACAGGGGTACAATTTGAAAGCGTTAAAAGTAAAGGTGATGATGAAAGCACATCTAATCCTTTTCCAGGATTTACAATTAAAGAAACCAGCTCTAATAAACTGAGTTTAAATTTTATCAATATACCTGCTAAGATCTATTTTAAAATGCCTGCCGGTGGCGGGAGTTTTATGATTGGTGCAGGTCCGTTTTTGGGTATTGGTATAAGCGGTAAACAAAAGGGCAATAGTAGGATAGAAACTACCTTTGGAGGTAATACCACAGTAACTGAAGATAGTTACGATGAAAAAGTAGAATACGGCAGCGCTGATACAACAATGAAAAGGATGAATTTTGGTGTTGGCGTAAACCTGGCCTATGTATTGGCTAATAATATGAAAATTTCATTGTTTTCAAACATTGGTTTATCTAACCTGCAGAATGCCGATAAGTATTCAACAAAAATAATGACCTTTGGATTAACCCTGGGCTATGTTTTTGGAGGTAACGGAGGAGACGAATAAAAAATTAATTTCAATATTTAGTTTAGAAGTAAAAAACAGGAGAGATATTTTCTCTCCTGTTTTTTTATATTCAATCCTGAATACAAAGGCATTTACCAATTCTTGTACTTCACTATTTTGCCAAATTAAAACTTATCGGAATATTCAGCTTAATACTAAAATTCCTTCCCATATTAAAAACACCCGTTCTTCCTGTTGCCATATTTTCTGCTGCGTATTTTAAGCGGCTCAAATGATTTTGATAAGCGATATCGGTTATATTGATGGCACTGATGCCGAGGCTGAATAAAATTTTATTCTTTTTGTTTACAAGATCGGCGCCTATTCCTGCATTCAATAATGTATAGCCTTTTGTCTTAGTTTCTGTATTATAGGCTGTGAAGACATTGTTTTTGGCAAAACTATTATCTGCTTCAATGCTGATATAAAAATTTCGGACATTGTTTGCCAGCTTTTTAAAATTCCCTTTGAATTCGGTTACCAGTTTTGATGCAGGGATAAAGGGAAGGAAGTTGCTGCCTTCGATCGGTTCTTTTATTTTTCCGCTAACCACGGAAAATGTATTTAAGATATGCAGCCAGTCCAAAGGATGCGGATGAATATCAATGGTTGCTTCCATACCCGCCAGTGACGCTTTACGCTGGTCGAATTTAAAAGCAGTTAAAAGATCCCCGTTAACATTCACCAGGCTGTCACCACCGGCAATGGCTTCAAGTTTCCTGTAAAAAATAAAATTATTAAAGCTGTTATAAAAGGCAGACAGGCCAAAGGAGATATGTTCTGCATGGTAATCCATGCCTCCATCAAGTTGTATACTGGTTTCGCTTTTTAAATTATTGCTGCCATATTCATATCGCGTAGTTCCTTCATGTGCGCCGTTTGAAGCCAGTTCCGGGATGCTTGGCGCTCTGAAGCCACGGGCAATATTGAATTTCAGATTCAAACTTTCAGTTGCCTGGGCTGCTATACCAATGCTGCCTGAAATATTGGAAAAGGATCTTTTAAATGCATTTCCTTTTATTGTCGTTCCATCCATTAAGTTGCCGGCATCAACATTCCGGCTGTCAAAGCGCAGGCCGCCACTTAACGTGATCTTTTTAATTGTTTTCTGGGAATAACCATAAATGCCAAAGTCAAAAAGGTCATAATCGGGTATCAGTTGTTCTGCACCTTTATTTTTATTATCCTGCTGCATACCATTTATGCCTATGGATATTTTCCAGCCTTTTATTTCAGCAAGATGAAATTGTGCCGTGTAGGTAATGGTCTTTAAATTAAAGAACAATGAGCTTTCATCCGGAGCATCGGGGTTACCAAATTCTTCACGCTGGTTTTGCTGAAAGCCAATGTTAAGGCTAAGCTTGTTTCTGCCCATCTTAATATTATTGTCTGACGCAATTTTAAAATGCCGTATGTGCTGGTAAGGAATTAACGGCGTTGTTGTTTTAAAGTCAGCAGTAGTTGCTCTTTCAATTATACCGCCGGCAAGTTCTTTGGTAAAAAAACCATCGCTATCCCTTTCACCTTCTATAAGACCGGCTTTTAAATTAAAACTGCTTACCAGTAAATGGCTGTAGCCCCAGTTGCCGTTATAGCCGGCGTAGCCCCCAATATTATGCTCGGCAAATTTTGAGTTAAGCACCCTGCCGTCATATTTGTTTTTGTAATCAGCAGCTGCTTTATTGGAAGAATAAATATTCCAGTTGAAGCCATTGCTGTTGCCGCCGATATTCGCATTGAATGTTCTTAGTTGATTATTACTTTGGTAATTGCCGGAAAGATTTGCTTTAATAGTATTTACAGGTACGGGCACATTAGTAATGATATTGACCACGCCGGCCATGGCATCACTGCCATAAATAATGGAAGCGGGACCTTTAAGCAATTCAATTTTATTTACACTGGCTTCATCTACTTCAATGCCATGCTCATCTCCCCATTGCTGTCCTTCCTGTCGCACCCCGTCATTGATTGTCAGGACACGGTTATAGCTTAAGCCGCGTATTACAGGTTTTGAAATGGCCGGCCCGGTAGATATGGTGGAAACGCCCCCGATCTTTGTAAGCGATTCAATGATATTGGTAGAAGTATTTTGAAAAAAATCCTGCTTGCGCATTACACCAACCGAGAACGGAACTTTTTTTAATTGGGTAGCGCCGGTCACGCCGGTAACAATTACCGCATTATTCTCTACGATGGATTCACTCATTGCAAAATCCTTTTTTGTCGCGGTGCTGATAAGGATGTTCTCAATCATACTGTTGTAGCCAATATGAGAGATCTCAACAAGATGCATGCCCTGCGGAATATTTTTTATCATGAAATTCCCGGCAGCATCAGAAGAGCTTCCGGCTTTGAGATTTGTTATATAAACCGAGGCGCCGGGTATTGCGGTCCCGGTTTTAGCATCTGTTATTTTGCCGGAGAAAGAACCGGCGGATATACCTCTCCTGGATGCAGGCCCCGCATTCTCCTGTGCAGATGTGGTCATGCTAAAAGCCAAAAGAATAAATAAATAAACTGATCGTATGGTAATGGTTCGCATAAATAAAATTGTTTAATAAATATTTGGTAATGCAGGTTGCAAATTCATTTGTGAAATGAACTGGTGCAATTCCCGATTGGGAATAAATATTAAACGACAGGAGGCCCGCGAAGCGAAAAGAAGAAATGTGGGGAAGAAAAGAAATGAACAGGGTTAGTTTCCTGCTTTATGGAGAAAAATTCTAGAGATGATAATTGGAAGCCAACAACGACTTCAGTAAATGGTGATCCTGCAACAAAATTATCACAGGTGCAGCTAATTGATGATCTGTCAACCTGCGGGTGATCAGAGGCGGGGAATTTTTGAGCAGAATTTTTATGATTAGCGGCACAACTGTGCAAAAAGGTCTTTGGCGTAATGCTGAAAGCAAAGATCAGCAGCATTAAACCAGCTATAAAACACCGTATGGATCCGTTCCTGGACAATAGCTATTTTTTGTTACGTTGTTGCAAATATAGATATTATTTAGAAAGATCTTCAATATTTATTCTTAGCGATTGCTAAGACCCGTTCAATAATCCTTCAGTAAACTTTTACGCTTAGCGTCCCTTTCCTTTGGCGTGAGTTTGCGGTTATAATCGTAGAGGGCATTTTCCCATTCGCCATAATTAGCGTTGGGCAAAACAATGAACATGTCACCCCACTGTTGCTGCACATTATCAACCTCTGCTTTTCTTGTTGCAATGTCTTTCTTTTCAAAAAGGGTGGTGAAGTCGTTGAGGTTATCACCGAATAACATAACGATCTTGTAGTTGCTCATCACTGCCTGTCTCCTTGCTTCTTTGGAAGAAGTATTGGCAAGGAAAAGCATATGTGCAGTATCGGCATCAGGTAAATTTAATTTTTGCAGGTTAAGGATCGTTGCCGCTACCTGTGAAGTATCCCTGTTGCTGATATAAAAAACCGAAATGCCCTGCTGGTGCACCCATTGTAAAAATTTAGTTGCACCCGGCACTTCCGTCGCTGCGGCTTTGTTTATCCAATCATTCCAGTCTGCACTATTAAAGTCCTTACCCGTTTTAATGCGTTTGGCTTCTTCGTAACTATTATCCAGGATGGTCTCATCAATGTCGGTAACGATGGCCCATTGCTCTTTGCGCTTTTTCTTTTTTAATAATTTTTCCAGCCGCCACGCCGCCGTATTAAAAGCCTGGTAACACAAGGCCCTGTATTCCGCTGATGTTTGCATGAACAGGACCGGTAACTGCTTTAAAGCCTGTTCACTGTTTTGTTGCTTTAGGGTAATACTGTCCTGTGCATATAGCTGCGATGCAAATAAGATCGTTATAGAGAAAAGCAGTTTTCTTTTCATAATTTTTTTAATTCGTGTTTTAACCCATGCTGGTGAATGAAGGTAATAACTTTTTCTACAAGAGAGCTATTTTAAGAGAGGAAAGCCCCAAGGGGAAAAGCTACAAGGGGCACTCTTAGTTAGCATGCTTCTCCCTTGCAGCTACCCTCCTTGCAGCTTCTCAAAAATTGCTAATTCTCTTTTTGTAACTTTCAGGTAACTTCAGCATAAAACATATCCATGCAACAATACATTTTAGCGCTCGACCAGGGAACGACCAGTTCAAGGGCGATCATTTTTGACAATAAAGGCGCTATCATCAGCATTGCACAAAAAGAGTTTACACAGATCTTTCCGCAGCCGGGATGGGTTGAACATGATGCTGCTGAAATATGGAGTACCCAGTTGGGTGTTGCGGCAGAAGCGATCAGCAAAGCTGGTTTATTACCCGAAAATATTGCAGCGATAGGCATTACCAATCAAAGAGAAACTACTGTTGTTTGGGAAAGAGCATCGGGTAAGCCAATTTATAATGCCATTGTATGGCAGGATAGAAGGACCGCAGATCTTTGTGATGAACTAAAGGCAAAGGGCCTTGATAAGGTGATTCGTGAAAAGACCGGTTTGATAGTGGATGCATATTTTTCAGCCACTAAAATAAAATGGATACTGGATAATGTAAAAGGTGCCCGTGAAAAAGCGGAGAAGGGAGAATTGTGTTTTGGAACCATTGACAGCTGGCTGGTTTGGAATTTAACCAAAGGACAGATACATGTTACAGATGTTTCCAATGCATCGAGAACAATGTTGTGCAACATACATACGCTGCAATGGGACGGCGAACTCGAAAAAATATTTGATATACCCGGTAATATGTTACCACAAATAAGAAGCAGCAGTGAAGTATACGGCTATACACAAAATATCCTTACATCACACAATATACCCATCGCAGGTATTGCCGGTGATCAGCAGGCAGCATTGTTCGGGCAAATGTGTACACAGCCGGGCATGGTTAAGAATACTTATGGCACCGGTTGTTTTATGTTGATGAATACAGGGGAGAAGCCCGTTGTTTCTAATAATAATTTATTAACAACGGTGGCATGGAAGGTGAACGGCATTACCAATTATGCACTTGAAGGAAGTGTTTTTATTGCCGGCGCTGTTGTGCAATGGCTGAGAGATGGCTTAGAGATCATTAAAAACTCAAAAGACATTGAATCACTGGCCGCTTCGGTAAGTTCTGCCGATGGTGTCTATCTTGTTCCTGCATTTGCAGGGCTCGGTGCGCCGCACTGGAACCAATATGCACGTGGCACCATGGTAGGCATTACAAGAGGAACTTCTGCGGCAAATATTGCACGTGCATCACTGGAAAGTATTGCCTACCAAACCATGGATGTGTTAAAAGCGATGGAAGCGGATTCCGGAATTTCAATAAAAGAACTAAGGGTAGATGGTGGAGCAACCGCTAATAATTTACTGATGCAGTTCCAGGCAGATATTTTAAATACAAAAGTTGTTCGGCCAAAGATAACAGAGACAACGGCGCTTGGCGCTGCATACCTTGCCGGTCTTGCCGTTGGCTTTTGGCAAAGCATTGAACAGATACAGGACCAGTGGCAGGTGGATATTGATTTTGATGCTGCCATGAATGATGAAGAAAGAGCGACTCTTACCAAAGGATGGCAGCGGGCTATAAGGTCAGCCATCGCCTGGGCAGATGATAAATAGATCTTAATATTTACTTTTCAATAATAATTAACTGCTATGAATAATTTTCTTTTTGAAATGATCGGCACTGCTTTTTTAATTTTATTGGGCGATGGCGTTGTTGCCAACGTGGTATTAAATAAAACAAAGGGCAATAACGGCGGGTGGATCGTCATAACATTTGGTTGGGCCATTGCTGTATTTACAGGTGTTTATATTTCTGCAGCACAAAGCGGCGCACATTTAAATCCTGCGGTGAGTATAGCGCTTGCGGTTGCGGATAAATTTGAATGGGCAAATGTTCCGCTTTATATAGCCGGGCAATTTGCGGGTGCTATGATTGGGGCATTACTGGTGTGGATAACTTATAAAAAACATTTTGATGAAACGGCTGATGCAGATGCAAAGCTGGCTGTATTTTGTAATGCTCCCGCTATAAGGAATACTCCCTTTAACCTGGCAACAGAGATGATCGGCACATTTGCACTGGTATTTGGGGTGCTGTTTATTACCGGGGCTGATGTGAAACTCGGTTCTTTAGATGCCCTGCCCGTTGCCTTACTGGTATTGGGAATTGGCCTGGGCCTTGGCGGCCCAACAGGTTATGCCATCAATCCTGCCCGGGATCTTGGCCCAAGGATAATGCATTTTCTATTGCCGATCAAAGGAAAGCGGGATAGTGACTGGAGTTATAGCTGGATACCGGTTATAGGCCCTGTGATCGGGGGTATAATTGCAGCACTCGTATTTAATATCATGCAATAAATCACCATATAATTATTCTTCAAAAAGGCGGAGTTCAAATTTCAAATTTCAAACTCCATCCCTTACCTTTGCCGCTCAAATTCAGACCTCATTATAATTAAATATCATTTATGGCTAATACGGGTAAGGTAAAATCAATTATCGGCGCTGTGGTTGACGTTCAGTTTGACGCCGACAGCAAACTTCCGGAAATCTTGAATTCATTAGAGTTAAAACGTGAAAACGGCGATACACTGGTACTTGAAGTACAGCAGCATCTTGGTGAAGACAGTGTTCGTACCATTGCGATGGACGGTACAGAAGGCCTGGTTCGTGGCACCGTGGTAATTGATACCGGGAAACCCATTGCCATGCCCGTGGGTGATGCGATTAAAGGACGCTTGTTCAATGTAACTGGTGATGCGATTGATGGATTGCCACAGGTTAGCAAGGAAGGTGGCCGCCCCATTCATGCCAAGCCGCCATTATTTGAAGACCTGAGTACAGCTAATGAAATATTATATACCGGTATCAAAGTTATTGACCTTATCGAACCTTATGCAAAAGGTGGTAAGATTGGTTTGTTTGGTGGTGCCGGTGTGGGTAAAACGGTATTGATCCAGGAGCTGATCAACAATATTGCAAAAGCATATAGTGGTGTATCGGTATTTGCGGGTGTGGGAGAAAGAACAAGGGAAGGAAATGACCTGATGAGGGAAATGATCGAAGCAGGTATCATGAACTATGGAGATAAATTCAAGCACAGTATGGAAGAAGGCGGATGGGACCTGAGTGCTGTAAATATGGATGAACTGAAAGAATCAAAAGCAACATTCGTATTCGGACAAATGAATGAACCACCGGGAGCAAGGGCTCGTGTGGCATTAAGTGGTTTGACCATCGCGGAATATTTCCGTGACGGAGATGGTACCGGCCAGGGTAAGGACATTTTATTTTTCGTAGATAATATCTTCCGTTTTACACAGGCGGGTTCTGAAGTATCGGCCTTATTGGGCCGTATGCCAAGCGCCGTGGGTTACCAGCCAACATTGGCAACTGAAATGGGATTGATGCAGGAAAGGATCACGTCTACAAAAAATGGTTCTATCACTTCTGTACAGGCGGTGTATGTACCTGCGGATGATCTTACCGATCCGGCCCCGGCAACAACATTTGCCCACCTTGATGCTACAACGGTATTGAGTCGTAAGATCGCCGATCTTGGTATCTATCCTGCGGTTGATCCATTGGATAGTACTTCACGTATCTTAACGCCATTGATCGTTGGTGATGAGCATTACAACACAGCTAACCGTGTAAAATTAATTTTACAGCGCTATAAAGAATTACAGGATATCATTGCCATCCTTGGTTTGGATGAATTGAGTGATGAAGATAAACTGGTAGTATCAAGGGCACGTAAAGTGCAGCGTTTCCTTAGCCAGCCTTTCTTCGTGGCTGAACAATTTACCGGGTTAAAAGGTGTGTTGGTTCCGATAGAAGATACGATCCGCGGTTTCAATGCCATCATGGATGGTGAAGTGGATGAGTATCCTGAAGCAGCATTCAACCTGGTTGGTACTTTGGAAGATGCTATTGAGAAAGGAAAGAAATTAATGGAAGCAGCAAAAGTCTAATTTGAAGGTTCGAAGATTTGAAAATGAGCTGATTGAAATCAGGGATCATGAATCACCAAATCACCAAATCATTTTTATGACATTAGAAATTTTAACTCCCGAGCAAAAAATCTTCAGTGGTGATGTATATGGTGTACAGTTGCCGGGTATCGCAGGTTTGTTTGAAGTACTCGACAGGCATGCGCCAATGGTAAGTGCATTGAAAGAGGGTAAGCTGAAGATATTGAAAGATAAAACGGCTACTTCTTCATACAGCATTAAAAGTGGTTTTGTGGAAGTATTGAATAATAAGACAACCGTTTTGGTGGAAGGAGCTGTAGAGAATTAAAAATTAGTAATTAATAATTAATAATTAAATCCAGGCTAATGCCTGGATTTTTTAATTCGTGTAATTCGTAAAAATTCGTGTAATGATTTATATTATCAAAATTGTTGCTTCACCTGCACATAGCTCCATGCGCAAAAAGGCAGCACGATAAAAACCAATAGCCAATACCAGCTGCCAATAAATAAATAAACCAGTAACCCGGTCAACAGTAAATAAAAAGGATAAAGAATAAAAAGAAGGCCAACCATTACAGAATCAAAATGATCATTGTATGCCGCTCTTTTTTCTGTGAATTTGTTTATTGGGTAGTATAAGGGCAAATTAAAAAGAAAGCCCAGTATGGCCGGGATAAATAAGATCATCCTTTTCAGCCTGGGTTGCTGAACTTCAAATTTTTCTTCGATGACGGCTGCATCTTTTTTATCAATTTCGATCACGAGCTGCTGAAGCTGTTTTTGAAGGATGCCATTAAATTCATTAACATTATTGCCAAAAGAATTTTCGAGGCCAAAATCTTTTGCGGTGATCATCTCGCCGAAATTAAGCTGTACATTTTTTCCGAAGCTAACAAAAGAACTGTAATTAATACCACAGGGTAATACTTTCAGTGCTGTACCATCTTCCCAGGCGCTGATGGCCAATCTAGCCGTTCCCTTTTTTAATGAGCGCAGGTGCCATTCATTGATACACCTGCCTTCACTGAAGATGAGAACGATGCCATTTTTTTTGAAGATGGCTTTACAGGCATCAAATGTTTTATAATTATGCTCCAGGTTTTCCACACCTTCACTTATCCGGTAAACAGGCAACATATTCATTGAGCTTAGCAACCTGCTGTAAAAATTATTTGCAAATGCATCTCCTCTTGCCAGTGAATAAACCGGCTTTTTAAAAATTGTTGCTAAAATGACCGCATCCAAAAAGGAGTTGGGATGATTGGCTGCTATAAGTAAAGGGCCATTGCTTTGCAGCATTTCTTTTTTGTTCACCAGTAATGCCCTGCAATATATCCACAATGCAAATTTTGCCGGTATTTTTAAAAGAGAATAAAGCAAGTTAAATTTTTTAGGAAGATAACTATTTATAACTAAGGTACAAGGGAAAAGCTACAAGGGAGAAGCATGTTTATGCTGACTCTTTTTTTTGAGATATTATTTGTATTCGAAATCTTACACCCTTGGGTCTTGTAGCTTGCAGCTTCTTCTTAATTCAGTTGCGGGTCAATCGGAAAGTTGATCATCATTTCATAATCACCACCCAGGTGCTGCAGGCTTCCTTTCCATACATCGTCATGTTGTGTATCAAAAACCAAATTCCGGGTGGCTGATACAGTAAGCCAGCTTTTTTCTTTCAGCTCATTATCCAGTTGGCCGTCTCCCCACCCACTGTATCCAACAAAGAATTTGATCTTTTTAAGATCAATGCTTTTGCTTTTTATAAGCGCTGTTACGGTTTCAAAATTTCCGCCCCAGTAAATTTCATTGCTTATTTTTTGCGCATCAGGAATGAGATCAGGACATTGATGTAAAAAATGAATGGTATTCATTTGAACAGGGCCTCCGTAATATACGGGCAATTGATAACCCTCAAGGTCTGTTATTAATTCACCCAGGGTTTGTTCAATTTGTTTATTTAAAACAAAGCCAAAGCTGCCTTCTGCCTGGTGTTCGCAAAGGATCACAACGGTGCGTAAGAAATTCGGGTCCTTTAAAAAAGGATCTGCTATCAGTAATATACCCGGGCCAGGTTGAATCATATTCTAAAGTAGGATTTAATTGTAAAAAACAAGTAAGCCCGGTTAGTTTTTTATCGGGATTAAGTAAAACCTTAGTTAAATTTATGGTTTAGGGCTTTTACATTATTTTAGCGGTCATTACTGATTTACCTTTACAGGGATGAAGAAAATTTTTCCTATTATAACTATACTGATCCTGTTTTCCTTGCTGGGGCTTATTTTTTTCCAGGTCTTATGGATACAGAGTGCAAGAGATACAAAGGATAAACAGGTGGAAGAGAATATTGTGCGTGCTGTTTATCACGCAGCTTCTATACTTACACAGGAAAAAAGCTCTATTTTGCCTTTGCCTAAAAAGAATGACCTGCTGTTCCCCAGTGATAAATTACAGATGCAGTATTTTAAGCCGACAGTTATAAAGCGCTTTTCGAGGGAGGAAATTTCAGACATCATTCGCTCGGCGTTTAACAAGAATAATCTTGAGAAATATCCTTTTGAATTTAACATAAGCGTTGTTGCCCTTAACGGAGAACAGGTTTATAGCGATAATTTTTTTAAATACTATTTGGATTCGGCATTAAATCATGTGGTATCACTGGAGCCCCAGAGTGGCAGTAATTTTGAAAATCTTGCCAGCGAAGAATTGCTTTCTGTTATTGTTCCGAACCAGAAAAGCCTTGTATGGAAAGAAATGATCTGGTTTATTTTAGGCTCTATACTTTTTACCCTCATCATAACCACTGCATTTTTCATCACCATAAGAACTTTGTTAAAACAGAAAAAACTTAGTGAGATCAAATCTGATTTTATTAACAACATGACCCATGAGTTTAAAACGCCGCTGGCAACAATTTCTTTGGCCGTTGATGCTTTAAAAAATGAAAAGGTGTCTTCGGATAAAGAAAAAACAAATTATTTCACCGGCATCATCAAAGAGGAAAATAAGCGAATGAACAAGCAGGTTGAAACGATACTGCAGGCAGCTCTGCTGGATAAGCAGGAAGTTCAGTTAAACCTTAAAAGGCTATCAGCACACGATCTCATTACAAGCGCATTGAATAATATCCATTTGCAGGTTGAGGAAAAACAAGGGCAGCTGGAAGTGCAGCTGGATGCGGAAAAGCCCGTGATACTTGCTGATGAGGTACATTTCACTAACCTGATCAACAACCTCCTGGATAATGCCGTAAAGTATTCTAAAGATAACCTTCACATAAAGCTCAGTACACTGAATGCAGGCAACCAGCTTAAGATAAAAATTGAGGACAATGGTATTGGCATGAATAAAGAAACGCTTAGTAAGATCTTCGAAAAATTTTACAGGGCTCATACCGGCAATGTTCACAATGTAAAAGGATTTGGACTGGGGCTGAGTTATGTGAAAACGATGGTAGATGCACATCATGGAACAATAAAAGCCGAAAGTGTTTTAGGGAAGGGAAGTACTTTTTGTATAACCATACCTTTGGCAAAATAAAATTTATCTTTTAGAAACGGGAACCACCAGCTTCAATCCACTCCACTCATTGCTTACGGCACAAACTTTTATATCCACCAGCCCATGCTGCAAAGCAAAGTTGCGGATGGTATCTTCAGTTATGTCAGTTGCAATTCCCGAACTTTTTTTATACCAGGATACCCAAATGATCACCGAGGTATTTTTTTTGCAGCGCTGTAATATCTTTTTCATTTCAGATAGAAATACACTATTGGTTTTTGCGAAAAGATGAATAAGGTCTGCTGTTTCTTTAGCTGAACAATATTGCCCGGAAATATCTGATTCCAGCAGTTGAAAATAATTTTCCGGTGCGTGGATCGCAAGCACTTTCATCTCAGGCCTGATGCCTAATTTCTTTATTAATGCTGTTCCTGAATAACCTGCAGATGCCATGGCCATCCTGTTTTATTTGAGTAATCCACACCAATCCACAACTTTCCACATTCAATTCACAGCCCGAACTTCAAAAATACCCCGTAAGCCTTTGCCGGGTTGCCATAGGCTTTGGGGATAAAAAAGATTGTCTTAAAATTGTTTATAAAGTGGGAAAAAGTGTTATTTTGTGGAAATATTTGTTCAAATCGAGCTAAATAATTGAAAATGATAGGTTTCCTCGGTGAATATGAGGCCACTTTAGATGCAAAGGGGCGCTTTCTTTTACCTGCAGGCTTTAAAAAGCAACTGCCGGAAGAGGGGGCAAGCCACTTCATTATCAACCGGGGTTTTGAAAAATGCCTGACACTATATCCGCTCCAGAGCTGGGAACCTATTTTTTCTGAGATCAGCAAGCTTAATGATTTTGACCCTAAGGTAAGAGAATTCAGGCGTTACTTTTTAAACGGGGCCACGCAACTGGAACTGGATTCAGCCGGGCGCCTGCTCCTGCCAAAGAACCTCACCGAACACGCTGGTTTGGAAAAAGACATAGTGTTGGTTTCGGCGGTTAACAAAATTGAGATCTGGGATAAAAATAAGTATAAACAGTTCTTTGAAACTTTTACACCACAATCTTTCAGTGACCTGGCGAATGAAGTGATGAATAAAACAAGTAATTAGGAATTTGTAATTAGTAAAATGGAATGAGTAAAAAAGCTAACGACATACTAATTCCCAATTCCCAATTCCCAAATTATCATACAGCGGTATTACTGAAGGAAAGTATTGAAGGGTTAAACATCAGGTCCGGGGGGATTTACGTGGATTGCACATTTGGCGGGGGCGGACATAGTCTTGCCATTTTGCAGCAATTGGATGCGCATGGCAGGTTGCTGGTCTTTGACCAGGATGAAGCTGCTGCAAAAAACCTTCCGGCAGATAACAGGGTGATCTTTATTCCTCAAAACTTCCGCCACCTGCAACGTTTTTTGCGACTGCATAAGATCACGCAGGTAGATGGCGTCCTTGCTGACCTGGGTGTTTCCAGTCACCAATTTGATGAGGCTGACCGTGGCTTCTCCACCCGCTTTGATGCGGCACTGGATATGCGAATGGATCAACGCCAAAAGCTAACAGCGGCTGATGTGCTCAGGGATCTTACAGAATTGCAATTGCATAAGATGTTTGAGCAGTACGGTGAGGTAACCAATTCAAAAACACTGGCCAAAACAATTGTCTTGCAAAGAACACTGGCTCCGCTCAGAACCATCAATGAATTCAAAACGGCTGTTCAGTCTGTGGTAAAAGGCAATCCTCAAAAATATTTCGCGCAGGTATTCCAGGCATTGCGCATTGAAGTGAATGATGAATTTGTGGCATTAAAGGAAATGCTTAAGCAAACTGCTGCGGTATTGGCCCCCGGGGGACGTGTAGTCATAATTACTTTTCATTCACTTGAGGACAGGATCGTAAAAAATTTTTTTCGTGACGGCACATTTGAAGAAACAATGATAGATGATGTATATGGCCGTCGTTTTGAAAATCCTTTTAAAGTGATAACTAAAAAACCGGTTACGCCTGCAGAAAAGGAATTAAAAGAAAACCCCAGGTCAAGAAGTGCAAAGTTGCGGGTAGCTGAAAAGAAGTAAAAGTTTCCGGAAGGAATATTTAAATGATCATCGGAAAGAAAAATAAATGACAGAAGATAATAAAATAAAAGAAACACCTATCGCCAGTCAAAAAACAGACCCGATGGCTATCGGGTGGAAGAGGTTTTTAAGCCATAAATGGGTGGTCAGGAATATTCCTTTCTTTTTGTTTTTGGCTACGCTTGCAGTACTGTATATCTATAACGGGCATTATGCCGATAAGCTGGTGAGGAAAATAAGCACAACGGAAAAACACATTAAAGAACTGGAATACGAATACAAAACCGTAAAGAGCGAAGTGATCTTCAGAAGTAAAGCAAGCGAATTAATAAAAGCAGTAGAGCCGCTGGGATTAAAAGAATTAACTGCTCCGCCCATTTTACTGGGCGAAGTAAAAAAATAAAAACTTATCAAAACCGGGTAATTAAAAATTTGGAAATAAAGAATGACATACTGTGGAGGGTTTATCTCTGTTTCCTGGGGATGATCATATTGAGTGTTATTGTCATCGGCAAGGCTTTTTATATCCAGCAGGTTCAGGGAAAATTCTGGACCAGCATGGGCGACAGCCTCCACTTAAGGTACCTGCCAATAGATGCTGAACGCGGGACCATCTATAGTGAAGATGGAAATATGCTCAGCACATCTGTTCCCGTATTTGATGTATTTGTTGATTTTGCCGCTGAGGGACTAAGAGAAAAGAACGGGCGGCGATTTAAAGACAACATTGATACTTTAAGCTATTGTCTTGCAAATCTCTTTAGTGACAAGACCGCGGCAGCCTACAAAAAGGAATTGCAGCTCGCTTACAAAAATAAAGACCGTTACTACGCATTGAAGAAGAGAATATCTTTTTCGGAATACAAAGAGCTGAGGGATTTCCCGCTTGTAAAACTGGGTAAGAATAAAAGCGGCTTTATCATTGACTCAAAAGACAAGCGCATTAATCCTTATGTTTTGCTGGCCAATAGAACCATCGGCTTATCACGCGACAATGCCAGTAAGGTTGGCCTGGAACAGCGATACGATAGCTTACTAAAAGGCAAAACAGGACAGCAACTCGTAAGATATATTGCCGGGGCCTATATGCCGGTGGATGGTGGTGACGTGGAACCGGAAAATGGTAACGATATTATTTCAACGCTCGACACCTATATGCAGGATGTTACAGAATCAGCGTTGATGCGAATGATGATCGACAACAATTCACTGCACGGTACTGCAATTGTTATGGAAACAAGTACGGGGAAGATAAAAGCCATTGCCAATCTGGGACAACAAAAAAATGCAGATGGAAGCGTTAAAAAAGATAAGGATGGTATTAGCATTTATACCGAAGATCTGAATTATGGTATTGGTAAAGCAACAGAGCCCGGATCTATTTTCAAACTGGCAACACTGATCAGTTTACTGGAAGATAAATATGTAGATATAAATTCAATAGTGGACTGTGAAGGCGGTGTGAAAAATTTTTACGGGCTAAAGATCAGGGATTCTCATTTGGGTTACGGCGCCATTACGGTAAAGGATGCATTTGAAAGAAGCAGTAACGTGGCATTTGCAAAACTTGCCGATCAATTTTATCATGAGCAGCCTTCAAAATTTATTGATCATTTACATGATCTCAGGTTAGACCAGGTGACGGGTGTAGATATAACAGCATCCTCCGGCAAGCCATACATAAAAAAATCAACCAGCAAACTCTGGACTAAAACCACGATACCTTTTATGGCTCATGGTTATGAAGAATTGGTTACCCCCCTGCATATGCTGATGTTATATAATGCTGTGGCAAATAATGGTAAAATGATGAGGCCTTACCTGGTAAGCTCAATAAGGAATTATGGTGTGGAAATAAGATCTATCCAGCCACAGGTGCTGGTAGAAAAGATCTGCAGCGACAACACACTTGCACAGGTAAAGGAATGCCTGCTTGCAGTTGTAGAAGGAGAACACGGCACAGCAAGAAAGATAAAAGACAGTACTTATGCCATTGCGGGCAAAACAGGAACAGCCGTAACAGCATTAAATAACAAAGGATACAATAAAGGCAATAAGATCTACCAGGCTTCCTTTATTGGGTATTTCCCCGCCAGTCAGCCAAAATATACCATAGCCGTGGTGATACAAAACAGCAGGGAATCAAAAATGGTTTATGGCGCAGATGTTTCGGGTACCGTCTTCAAAGAGATCAGCGACAGGATATACAGCAGCTACCTGAGCACGAAAAAATATACAATCGCTAACCGGGCAGATACTTCACAGTATAATTATTTCGGGATGAAAAATGAATTGAATTCCATTTTTACTAACCTCGGCATCTCCTTCATTGATTCAGCATCTTCAGGTTACTGGAGATCAATGCAGCTTAAAAATAATGCAGGCATTTTAAACAAGCCACTTTATACAACGTCAGCATCTGGTTCTTTAACGCCCAATGTTGTGGGGATGGGACTAAAGGATGCAGTGTATTTACTGGAGAACATGGGCCTCAAGGTATCGTTCACCGGCAGAGGCAGGGTGATCAATCAATCATTAACAGCAGGAACAAATTTTAATAAAACACAAACGATTTCTTTAATACTGAATTGATACTACAGGATATACTATATAAAGTTTCTATTCGCTCAATAAAGGGTAATACCAATATTGAAGTAAAAGACCTGGTGATCGATTCACGTAAAGTAAAACCCGGCTCCTGTTTTATTGCATTAAAAGGAACTGTAGCAGATGGCCGGGCATTTATAGACAGTGCTGTTCAAAAAGGAGCTGTAGCTATAGTGTGTGAGACATTGCCGGAAAATATAAATGACGACATAACTTATATACAGGTGGAAAATGCTGCAGCTGCTGCAGGCTACCTGAGCCATAATTTTTATGGTGAACCTTCTTTGAAAATAAAATTGGTTGGCGTAACCGGCACAAATGGTAAAACCACCATTGCCACCTTATTGTGGAAATTATTTAATGCACTGGGATATAAATGTGGTTTGATCAGTACCGTGCAGAACCAGATCGCTGACCAGGTAATTGCTGCAACGCATACAACACCCGATGCAGTAAGCGTCAATGCCTTGCTGAAAAAAATGGCAGATGCTGGCTGCACACACGTATTCATGGAATGCAGCAGCCACGCCATTCACCAGGACAGGATCACCGGACTGCAATTCAGCGGGGCACTGTTCAGCAACATCACACATGATCACCTTGATTATCACAAAACATTCGATGAATATATCCGGGTAAAAAAATCATGGTTTGATAAACTGCCTTCATCAGCCTTTGCCATCAGCAATGCAGATGATAAAAGGGGCGCTGTGATGTTACAGAATACTGCCGCAAAAAAATATTTCTACAGCCTGAAAACAATGGTTGATTTTAAAGGAAAGGTCCTGGACAACAGCCTGGATGGATTGCACATGATCATCAATGACAAAGAAGTTTATTTCCGCCTCATCGGCGAGTTCAATGCATACAATTTATTAGCGGTGTATGGTGCCGCAGTTTGCATGGGAGAAGATAAGGATACGGCACTGCAGGTATTGAGCAGCCTTGATGGCGCAGAAGGCCGCTTTGATTACATGGTAAGTAAAAAAGAAAAGATAACCGGTATTGTTGACTATGCCCATACACCCGATGCCTTATTGAATGTATTGGCAACCATAAAAAAACTAAGGCAGGGTAATGAACAGATCATCACCGTGGTTGGCTGCGGGGGCGACCGGGATAAAACCAAGCGCCCGGTAATGGCAGAAGTGGCCTGTGAATACAGTGACAAAATAATTCTCACTTCTGATAATCCAAGAAGCGAGGACCCGATGGAAATTTTAAAAGATATGGAGGCGGGTGTAAATGCAGCGGCAAAAAAAAAAGTTATCTCGATAGCCGACAGGAAAGAAGCAATTAAAACGGCGGTGAGCCTGGCTAACAAAGAAGACATTGTTTTGGTTGCCGGTAAAGGACATGAGAAGTACCAGGATATAAAAGGGGTGAAGACCGAATTTGATGATAAGAAAGTACTAAAGGAAATGTTTGAATTGTTGGAAAAGTAACGAAGTGGAATTGACGATGAACTATTAACTATTAACTATGAACTATTAACAGATGTTTTATCACTTTTTTAAATGGTTAACAGAAGAGGGATTCACTTTTCCCGGCAGTAACCTCTGGCGCTTTACAAGCTTCAGGGTAATGCTTGCATTGCTGTTGTCATTGGTGATAACAACGGTATATGGAAAAAGGCTGATCAGGTTTTTACAAAGAAAACAGTTAGGAGAAAGTGTGCGTGACCTTGGTCTTGCGGGACAAAATGAAAAGAAGGGTACACCCACCATGGGTGGCATCATCCTCATCCTTGCCATCATCATTCCGACATTGCTGTTGGCCAATCTTGAAAAAGTATACATACGGCTGATGCTATTGTGCACCGTCTGGCTGGGTATGATCGGGTTTATTGATGATTACCTCAAGATCCGTGCAAAAAGGATAGCACTTGCAAAAGGCATCGCCTATAAAAAAAGCGATAGTGATGGGCTGGCGGGAAGGTTCAAAATATTTGGCCAGGTAATGCTGGGTATAATTGTAGGTGCGACATTATATTTCAATGACAGTGTGGTTGTAAAGCGGGAAGTATATTCTGCACAGGCAGACACTACGATCAATCGTGGTCAAAGACAAACAACGGCGGAGTTTGATACGATCATGGTTGGCGGCAAGAGAAAGGTATTTGCTTCAGTGAAGGACGTCATTACAACGATACCTTTTGTAAAGAACCATGAATTTAATTATGCCAAACTGTTGCCTAAAAGCTGGGAAGCATATACATATATCCTTTACATCATCATTGTGATATTCATTGTAACAGCCGTTTCAAATGGCGCCAATATCACGGATGGGCTGGATGGGCTTGCTACCGGCGTAAGCGCCATCATTGGTATCTGCCTTGGTGTGTTCGCTTATGTAAGTGGTTATGTAAACCTTGCCGAGTACCTCAATATCATGTACATACCTAATCTTAGCGAATTGTCCATTTTTATTGCAGCATTTGTTGGCGCATGCATTGGGTTCCTTTGGTATAATTCTTACCCGGCGCAGGTTTTCATGGGAGATACGGGCAGCCTGGCATTAGGTGGCATTATAGCAGCGCTGGCCATTATTGTGCGCAAGGAATTACTGATACCCATCTTCTGTTTTGTTTTCCTGGTAGAGAATTTAAGTGTGATCATACAGGTTACTTATTTTAAATACACCAGGAAAAGGTTTGGAGAGGGACGAAGGGTATTCCTGATGAGCCCGTTGCATCATCATTACCAGAAGCTGGGTTATCATGAAAGTAAAATAGCAGTGAGATTTTGGATCATAACAATATTAAGTGTAGTAATGGCAATAGTGACGCTGAAGCTGAGGTAAGGATTTATTGGAGAACCAAACTGGAATTTTACGAGGGTATAATTTCAAGTTTTTCAATGTTGAACAAATCCTGTCCTTGAAGAACCACGGTACCCTACCGGCAACACTGCCTGTTAAATTCTATGCTAGTGAAAAACCATTTTTTACTTTTTTAAAAAAAGTAATGATTATGTAAAACTGTATGAAAAAACGATTGGTCATATTGGGTGCAGGCGAAAGCGGGATTGGCACAGCATTGCTGGCAAAGCAGCAGGGCTATGACGTGTTTGTGAGTGATGGCGGCGCTATTAAAGAGAATTATAAAATGGAGCTGCAGGTCAATAATATCCCTTTTGAAGAGAACCAGCATACGGTTGAAAAAATATTAAATGCAAATGAAGTAATGAAGAGCCCCGGCATACCGGAGAAGAATGAACTGGTTAAGCAAATAAGGGCAAAGGGTATCGGCATCATCAGTGAAATTGAATTTGCCTATCGCTATAAAGGGAATAGTAAGATCATTGCAATAACAGGAAGCAACGGAAAAACAACAACTACGGCATTAACCTATCATATCTGTAAAGCCGGCGGTGCCGATTGTGCCATGGTAGGTAATATAGGTTACTCTTTTGCAAAACAGGTTGCCGAAGATCCAAGACAATTATATGTAGCAGAAATAAGCTCGTTCCAGCTGGATGATATTAAAACCTTTCGCCCGGATGTAGCCGTCCTCACCAATATTACCGAAGACCACCTTGACCGGTACAATTACAAGATTGAAAATTATATAAGCAGCAAGTTCCGTGTTGCGATGAACCAGCAACCCGAAGATGTTTTTATCTATAATCTCGATGACGCAGTAACTACCAAAACGTTCAGGAATTATCCCATTAAATCAACACTAGCCCCCTTTACCATGAGTAAACAACTGCCACAAGGTGCCTACCTGCTCAACGCAAAAATGCACCTTAAATGGAAAAACGAAGAGATGCAGATGAGTATTGAAGACTTTGCCTTAAAAGGAAAGCACAATCAATACAATAGTATGGCTGCAAGCTTAGCTGCCACCGCAGTTGATATCCGTAAGGAAAAAATAAGGGAGGCCTTACAAACTTTTGAAAGTCTTGAGCACCGGATGGAAACGGTGGCTACTATTAAAAATGTAGAATTCATTAACGACAGCAAGGCTACGAATGTGAACAGTACCTGGTTTGCCCTGGAAAGTATGGAGAAGCCGGTGATATTAATATTGGGCGGTGTGGATAAAGGAAATGATTATTCATTGCTTGCCGAGCTGGTAAAAGAAAAAGTAAAAGCAATTGTTTGTATGGGCACCGAGAACAGGAAAATTCATGAGGCATTTGGTGATATCGTACCACTGATGGTGAATACAGATAATGCAAAGGATGCGGTACAGTCGGCTTTTCATTTTGCCAATAAGGGTGATGTGGTATTGCTGAGTCCTGCCTGTGCAAGCTTCGACCTGTTCAAGAATTACGAGGACAGGGGTAACCAGTTCAGGCAGGCGGTAAAAGATCTGTAGAAGCCCCCTCTATCTCCCCCAGTGGGAGAGGAGATGTAGAAGATAGGAGCGAAGATGAATAGAAAAATAATGTTGAAATGTTGAATTACAAATGTTGATTAAAAATTAAATGCCCGGCCTCCCTCTCTACTGGAGAGGGAACGAGGGAGAGGCTATATGTCAGAACAGGTAAACATAAAAAATTTTTTTACACCCAACATCAGTAATATGGGTGGCAACCTGGTAAGCAAAACCAGGGGCGATCGTGTTATCTGGGGTATCGTGGTCATTCTTACTTTGGTGAGCCTGCTGGTTGTTTACAGCAGTACCGGTTCATTGGCTTATAAATACAGCAAGAGCACGGAAAGCTATCTCTTCAAACAATTCGGGTTGATCATACTTGGTGTGATGATAATCTACTTTGCACACAGGGTTAATTATACTATTTATGCCCGGATGGCAAAGATCCTGTTCTTAATTTCCATCCCTTTATTAATATATACCCAATTATTTGGCGAAGAAATAAACCAGGGGAGCCGTTGGATAAGACTGCCTGTCATCAACATGACCTTTCAAACATCCGACCTGGCAAAGCTTGCACTGTTCATGTATCTCAGCCGGCAGCTCAGCCGTAAGCAAAATGTGATCAAGGATTTTAAAAAAGGTTTTTTGCCAATTATAATTCCTGTTGCGATCATTTGTTTGTTAATAGCGCCGTCAAACCTTTCAACTGCTGTACTGATCGGTGGTACCAGTATCATGCTGATGTTCATTGGAAGGGTAAGGACCAAACACATTTTTATAACCATCGGCATCGCAATGATACCCGTGATCATTTTGTTCGCTGTTGCTGTAAGCACCTATGATAAAAAAGAGCAAAGGGCAAAGGACCTGCCGGCAATTTTTTCTGTAGGACGCGTGCCTACCTGGATCGGCCGTGTTCAGACTTTCATGTACAGTAAAAAAGAAGATGCGAATGAAAAGCAGTTTCAAATAAACCAGGCGAAAATTGCCATAGCAAGCGGAGGCTGGCTTGGCATGGGTCCCGGTAACAGCAGGGCAAGAAATTTTTTACCGCATTCGTATAGCGATTTCATTTTTGCGATCATTTTGGAAGAGTATGGTTTGGTGGGAGGAGCTTTCATGGTATTTATATACATGCTGTTCCTGTACAGGTGTATAAGATTGTACAGGAAGTGCCCTTATGCATTTGGCGCTTTCCTGGCACTGGCGCTGAGTTTCATGCTGGTGATACAGGCAATAGCCAATATGGGCGTTAATGTAAATATTTTTCCAAATACGGGAGTTACACTGCCGCTGGTAAGCATGGGCGGAAGCAGTTTTTTATTCACGTGTTTATCGATCGGTATCATTTTAAGTGTGGCAAGGAATGTTGAGCAACTGGAAGGGCAAGGGCCCCCTCTATCTCCCCCCGTGGGGGAGGAAAAGTAGAAGAAAGGAGAAGAATAAAATAAAATGAGTTACAAGAATAAATGAATGATGATAAAAATTTAAAAGCTTCAAAGACCCCCCCACGGGGGGGCAGGGGGGCTGGGTTTCGTTTGATCATAGCAGGCGGGGGAACAGGCGGACATATTTTCCCGGCAATTGCAATTGCAAATGCCATAATAAAACTGGAGCCGCAAACTGAAATTCTTTTTGTTGGCGCAAAGGGAAAAATGGAAATGGAAAAAATACCTGAAGCAGGATATAAAATTGAAGGGTTGGATATAGCAGGTTTTAACAGGAGTTCTTTGATAAAAAATATTGGTTTGCCATTTAAGCTGGTAAAAAGTTTTTTGCAGGTGAGGAAGATATTTAAGTCGTTTCGGCCAACAGCCGTAATTGGCGTTGGTGGTTACTCAAGCTTCCCGGTATTGCGTTTTGCGCAGGCGAAGAGAATTCCTTCTTTCATTCATGAGAGTAATTCGTTTGCCGGTAAAAGCAATATGATGCTGGGAAAAAAAGCGGAAAAGATCTTTGTAGCCAGTGACGGTATGGAAAGATTCTTTCCTGCAAACAAGATCAGTGTAAGCGGTAACCCGGTAAGAAAAACCATTTCAAAAAGTATGGTAAGCAGGGAAGAAGGAATAAAATTCTTCGGCCTGGATCCTGCCAAACGAACGGTTCTTTCTATAGGCGGCAGCCTGGGCGCCAAAACTATCAATGAAGCTTTGGATAAAGGATTGGATGAGTTTGAAAAAAACGGGCTGCAGTTGATCTGGCAAACGGGTAAGCCTTATGCAGCCAGGGGAAAAGAAAGAGCAGCAGGCAAAACCAATATCTGGGCTGGTGATTTTATCAGCAAAATGGAATTCGCTTATGCAGCCGCAGACCTGGTGATAAGCAGGAGCGGTGCAATGGCCATTGCCGAGTTGTGTGTAATGAAGAAGGCGGTAATATTTGTACCCTTTCCTTATGCAGCCGAGGATCATCAAACGGTAAATGCGCAAAACCTGGTCAATAAAAATGCAGGCATAATGATAAAGGATGCTGCCGCGATCGAAATGCTGGTGCCATCGGTCATTGCCTTGTCAAAAGATGAAAACAAGCAACAGGAGTTGACCGCTAACATCAGCAAGCTCGCTATAACAAATGCAGATGATGTAATAGCTAAAGAAATTTTGAAAAGCTTAAAAATCCCGAAGGGATGATATTATAGTAGCATAAATAAAACCAGAATAAAAAAACCCCGAAGGGGTGATATTAGAAAGTGATTGAAACAAGCAAAATAAAGCGAATCTTCTTTTTAGGTATTGGAGGTATAGGGATGAGCGCCCTGGCAAGGTACTTTAACACGAGGGGAGTTGTTGTAAACGGGTATGATAAAACGGAAACCCCCTTAACAAAGCAATTGGCAGGCGAAGGAATAAAAGTGCATTATGAAGATAATGTTGAGTTCATTGACAAAGAAGCAGACCTGGTAGTATATACACCGGCTGTTCCGAAGGATCATAAGGAATTGAATTATTACCGGCAGAATAATTACAGCGTTGTAAAGCGGAGTGATGTGCTGGGTGCTATAACAAACAGTTCTTTTAATATCTGCATTGCAGGCACACACGGTAAGACAACAACCAGTACAATGGTTGCACATATACTCAGGCACAGCGAATACGGATGCAATGCTTTTTTGGGTGGGATCGCTGTTAATTACGACAGCAACTTTTGGCCGCAGGCCCCTGGGGGGAGCAGCGAAAAAAATGTTTGCGTGGTAGAAGCAGATGAATACGACAGGAGTTTTTTGAAATTAAGCCCCGACGTTGCGATCATCAGTTCGATGGATCCTGACCACCTGGATATTTATGGCACAGCCGAAAATATGGAACAGGCATTCATAGATTTTGCAGGAAAAATAAAACCGGGTGGGTTATTGGTAAGCAAATTTGGTTTGAAGCGACATGCAGATCTAAAAGCAGATGACCATCTTACTTATCATTTGCAGGATAAAAAAGCAGGCGTACATGCCGTAGATATAAAAATGGCTAATGGGAGTTACCGCTTTGATGTGATAATGAAAAACCCGCAGGCTGTTATATGGAAACTAAGCGATGTGGTATTGAATATGGGCGGCTTGCATAATATTGAAAATGTGATCGCAGCCATAACCGTTGCTCATCATTTGGGTATTGAAGACGATAAAATAAAAAAAGCCGTTGCGGATTTCCGGGGCGTAAAAAGAAGGTTTGAATATATAGTGAAGAAAGAAGGTCAGGTGTTCATTGATGATTATGCACACCACCCCGAAGAACTGAAGGCATTGATAAGCGGGGCGAAGGCATTGTTTGCAGGTAAAAAATGTACAGTTGTTTTTCAGCCACACCTGTACAGCAGAACAAATGACCTGGCGGATGGCTTTGCAGCAAGTCTTGACCTGGCGGATGAAGTGATACTGTTGCCCATTTACCCGGCAAGGGAATTGCCAATGGCGGGAGTAAGCAGTGAGATGATATTAAATAAAATGAAGAACACGAATAAACAAGTATTGGAAAAAAATGAGTTGCTGGAATGGGTAAAGAAAAACAGGACGGAATTATTGATCACGGCAGGGGCAGGAGATATAGATACCCTGGTTGAGCCTATTAAAAAAGAATTAACTAATAGAAATTAATAAAACATAATCTTCTCCATTTCATCCGCCGCGGCGGAGATAGGGCAAAATGAAAAAGAAATACACCATAAAAAACATCCTTCTGATCGCCCTGTGGGTTGTTATTGGTTCGGGCACGGCTGTATTACTGGTTGCAGCCATGCGTAAGAAAGAGGAAAAGCGCTGCACGGGAATAGAAATAAATATCAGCGGTGTAAGCAATAATTTTTTTGTAGATAAAAAAGATATCCTGAACGCTATTACTATAAGTGAAAAAGAAAACCCGGTTGGTAAGGCCATCGGCTCTTTTAATTTAAAAAAGATGGAGACCTGGCTGGAAAGGAATATCTGGATAAAGACAGCAGAATTGTTCTTTGATAATAATGAAATATTGCAGGTGAATGTACATGAGCGGGAGCCTGTAGCCAGGGTATTCACAACAACGGGCGCTACATTTTATATAGACGATGAACTGGCCATGCTGCCCCTGAGTGAAAAATTTTCGGCGAGGCTGCCAGTATTCACCAATTTCCCTTCCGATAAAAAGATACTTTCAAAAGCGGACAGCAGTTTATTGATGGATATAAAAACGATCAGCCTTGCAATACAAAAAGATTCATTCCGCATGGCTATGATAGAACAGGTGGACATAACGGCGGAAAGAATATTTGAGATGATACCGAAAATAGGGAACCAGCTCATTGTTTTTGGAGATGCAACAAATGTTGAAGAGAAATTCAATAAGCTGCAATTATTTTATAAGGAGGTAATGGTTAAAGCAGGCTGGGCCAATTATAGCGTGATCAATGTGCAGTATAAGAATCAGGTGGTAGCCAAAAGAAAAGGCGCAGAGGATAAAACGGCCGACTCACTAAGAACCTTACAGATCATGAAGCTTATTGTAGAAACAGCCCAAAGGCAGGCAGGTGATTCAATACAAAACATGCAACAGGATAATGAACGGAATTCTGTTGACAGCAATATGATACAGCAGTCCATCGAGCGGGAAGAGTCTGCACAACCATCCAATACTTTTGAAAAACCGAGACCACAAGATGACCCGGGAAATCAAACTGTTTTAAAACCGACAGTGCCGGCGGCTAAGTTGCCTGCAATCCCGAATTTAAAAACACCGGTAAAGCCGGCCATTAAACAAAAACCAAAAGCAGTAATGCAAAAGAAACAATGACAATGAATAGTTCATAGCATATGGTTCATAGTTCATAGCAGGCGCATCCTGGTAATGAACTGTGCTATGAACCATCGACCATGAACTATTAACTAAACAAAAAAACACAAACACAAACCATACAATTATGAATCAGGAACAACCCATCATCGTAGGCCTTGATATCGGCACCACAAAAATTGCTGCGATCGCCGGCCGTAAAAATGAATACGGAAAGCTGGAGATACTTGGCTTTGGCCGTGCCAACAGTAATGGTGTACAGCACGGAATGGTGTTGAACATCGATCAAACCATAAAAGCTATTGAACTGGCTTTAAAGAACTGTTACGACTCCAACCCCAACCTGGAGATCGGTGAAGTTTATGTGGGCATTGCAGGGCATCATATAAAAAGTTTGCAAACACGTGGTGATATCGTGAGGCAATCTATCGAGGAAGAGATAAGGCAGGAAGAGATAGACAGGTTGGTTGCCGACCAGTACAGGACCTATATCCCTGCAGGTGACCAGATCATCGATGTGATCCCGCAGGAATTTACCGTAGATAATTTTCAAAATATACCAAACCCGATCGGGTACAGCGGTGTAAAAGTGGGCGCCAACTTCCACATCATTACCGGTGATAAAAATGCGATACGCAATATTAACCGCAGCGTTGAAAAGGCCGGCCTGATCACAAAGGACCTGGTATTGCAACCGCTTGCTTCTGCCGCTGCCGTAATGTGCGACCAGGACCTTGAAGCAGGTGTTGCCATTGTAGATATTGGTGGTGGTACAACCGACCTTGCCGTTTTTTATGAAGGTATTTTAAAACATACGGCTGTAATTCCATTCGGTGGTGAAAATATTACCAATGATATTAAAACGGGATTGGGTGTTTTAAAAACACAGGCTGAGCAAATGAAGATACAGTTTGGAAGTGCACTAAGCGATGAAGCCAAATCAAATGCTTTTATTACCATACCGGGATTACGCGGCATGGCGCCAAAAGAGATATCCGTTAAAAATCTTGCCAGCATCATCCAGGCACGCATGAGTGAGATCATGGATTTTGTTACCTATCATTTAAAGCAGGTTGGATTAGATACCCGCATGCTGAATGGTGGTGTGATACTGACCGGTGGAGGATCACAATTGAAACATCTAATTCAATTAACAGAATATGTTACCGGTCTCAATGCAAGGATCGGTTATCCTAACGAACATTTAGCTGCCGGTCATATTGATGAACTGGCCAAGCCAATGTACAGCACCTGTATCGGTTTAATATTGAAAGGATATAATGATTACGAGAACAACAACAAGCAGTTTGAAGAGCAATTTAAAAGGATAGAGATACCTGGCGGGTTACAGCAACAGCCGGTTGATGAGACACTGGATGTAGTTAATGAGGCGACGCCCGTAAAACCAAGGCAACGCAAATCGTTAAAAACTTTTATGGACGGATTTAAGAATGGCCTGATAGACCTGTTTAAAGAGGAAGAAGACGCCAAACTGTAATTATTTAAAATTCAACATTGAAATACTAACCACTATCTAAAAAAACAATTATGATACATTTTGATCTGCCTAAAGAGCAATCCTCCATCATCAAGGTAATTGGTGTTGGCGGCGGCGGCAGCAATGCTGTCAACCACATGTTTTCGCAAAACATCGAAGGCGTAAATTTTATCATCTGTAATACAGATGCGCAGGCCATTGCACTAAGCAAAGTGCCGAATAAAATTCAGCTTGGTCCACATTTAACCCAGGGTCTTGGCGCCGGTGCAAATCCTGCTATCGGCCGGCAGGCAACGGAAGAAAGCCTTGAAGAAATAAAACGGATACTGGAAGTGAATACCAAGATGGCATTCATTACAGCGGGCATGGGTGGCGGTACGGGAACAGGTGGTGCGCCGATCCTTGCAAAGATCTGCAAGGACCTTGGCATACTTACCGTGGGCATTGTTACCACACCCTTCGCTTATGAAGGTAAAAAAAGAATTGCCCAGGCAGAAGAAGGCGTGATGCTTTTAAAGAACCATGTGGATACTTTGCTGGTGATAAGCAATGATAAGCTTCGTCACCAGTTTGGCAACTTAAAAATGAAAGAGGCATTTGCAAAGGCTGATAATGTTTTGGCAACAGCAGCAAAATGTATCACTGATGTTATAAACAGTACCGGTCAGATCAACGTGGATTTTGCGGATGTATGCACCGTAATGAGTAATGGAGGCGTGGCAATTTTGGGAAGCGCTGCTGCTGAAGGAGAGAACAGGGCGCAGGATGCGATAGAGAATGCGATAAACTCACCATTGCTGAATGACAATGATATCCGTGGCGCCAAATGGATATTGATAAATATCAATTCATCTGAAGGTGAGTATGAATTCACTATGGACGAAGTGGAAGTGATACAGAATTATTTATTGAGCCAGGCAGGAGATGATACGGATGTGATACTGGGACTGGGATATGATAATAATTTAGGTGCACAGCTTGGTATAACGCTGATCGCAACCGGTTTTGAGCATAAAGACCCTTTTGAAAAAAAGGCACCGGTGGTTGAAGAGAAAAAAGATGAAAAAATTGTAATGGTTTTGGAGATGCCGGCTAAGGAAGAAAAGAAAAAAGTGAAGCAGCCAACCTTGCTCTTTGATGAAAAAGAAGAAGAACAAGCCATTGCTGAGATCACAGAATTGCCTGCTGCAAAGGTCATTGTGGAAGATATGATGCCGAAGATGGTTGAGCATACGGAAGAAGAGACAAGCGTGAAATTACCAAGTAAAACTACTGTGGAAAAATTGGACGCAACTCCCGTTTATTTTGAAATATCTTCGACACCTGATCAGGTTCAGGTAATAGAATTTGATATACAAGATCCCATCTCCACTGAAGAGCTAACAGCTGAACCAAAAATTCAAAAGAACATTGCCGTAATAAATAAAGACGCTAGCAATTCTCCTTCGTCAGGAGGATACCTGGCCAAGCCTTCACAGATCTATGTGGAGGAAAAGCCAAAACCAGAATCCAATTCGACTGATGAGCTACTGCCGGTGCAGACGAAAGAACAGGCCGACGAACCTGTGATTGAAATGCAGCTGGTGGTAAAATCCCATCAAGCGGCGGAGGAAGAGCAACATGTACAACAAACTCAGTCCATCATGATGTCGAATGTTGAGGAGCCTGCAGTGCAGGACGAAACAGAAGACCTAAGGCGCCGGGCCATGGATCGAATCGCAAAACTGCGTAATTTGTCATTCAATATTAACGCAGCCGATCCTAATAACGAGTTTGAAACGGTGCCTGCTTACCTTCGCCGCAATATGGAACTCCACAATTCCATTGCCGATGTAGAAAGTTTTTACAGCAACTATACCGTAAAAACAGACGAGAACAACCAGGCAGAAATAAGTACCATCAACAGTTTTTTAGAAGGGAAAAAACCTGATTAAGTAAAATAATAACTCCACTTAAGGATAATCCTGGGCGGAGCCGAAGGATGTTTGTGTTTTAACTTTGAGTAAAGCCCCGCTTTTTTTTAGCGGGACTTTTTTTATAAAAAATTGAATAGCGCATTATTAAAAACAGCAGGTGATTGAATATGAGGAATATGTCCCACACCCCTTAGTTCAACCAGTTTGGAGTTTACGATGGCTGCATTTATTTTTCTGCCTAGTTGCGGGTACTGTCCGTATTTCTTTTGCTCTTCTTCCGGTAAAAGATTTTTGCCAACAACCGTTCTGTCTTCCTGCCCGATGATCAGCAGGGTAGGAACGAGGATATTTTTGAATTCATAGACCACCGGTTGTTCATATATCATTTGGTAAGTGAGGGCATTTGCCCAGGCTGTTTTTTCAAAATCGGGCTGCAATAAAGATTCTGCCTGCGCTTTTACATACTGTTCATATTCCGGTTTCCAGACGGGGTAATAACTTTCCTGGTATTTTTTATAGGATTCATAGGTTGCCTTGCGTTCACTATTAAATATTTTTTCCAATGACTGGTAAGGAACAAATGTTTTATAATCTTCCAGGCCGATGGGATTTTCCAAAACAAGTTTTTCTACCATCCCGGGATACAGCAATGCAAATCTTACAGCAAGCATACCACCCATCGAATGGCCGATCACTACAACCTTTTTTATATTTAATGAATCCAGCAATGCACGGCTGTTTGCGGCTAAGCCGTGAAAACTGTAGTGGATGTCCGGCTTGTCGGACCGGCCCCAGCCAACCTGGTCGGGAACAATTACGCGGTAGCCTTTTTGGGAAAGCACTGCGATAAGGTCCTTCCAGTAATAACCATTAAAATTCTTTCCATGAAAAAGCATGACAGTATTTCCATTAGGAGATGGGGCAGGTACATCCATATAAGCCATTCGCAGATCCTTGCTTTCAATGTTGAGTGGAAAATAATTTACAGGATAAGGGTAGGTGACCTGGGCACGGGTTATAATATTGAATATAAAAAAAAGAAACAGGAGAATGTATTTTTTCATGATCAGCCATTTATGGTGATCATACCAAATTGATGCCACGAATGCTGTGATCATTATTTTCCTTCCAGCCCTTTCAGCCTGTTCCTGGCTTCTTCATATTTAGGAAAAAGCGCTAATGCCTTTTTATACCATATAATGGCCTCCTCTTTTCTTCCCAACGCTTCATATATTTTCCCCATGCTGAACACGGCAAGATCTTTGGTGGGGAAATCGGCTACGTTATTTTCATATATTATCCTTGCATCCTCGTATCGCTTGAGATCGTATAATTTATTACCCAGGAAATTCATGGATATCCAGTCAATATAATACCTGGCCGTATCTTTTTTCATCACCATATATTCTTCCATTGCTTTTGTAATACCTTTTGAGCCAATCAGGACTTCCATTGCCTTATGCACGGGTTGTTTTACAACAACGGGTTTACCATCCAATACCTTTGCAAGGCTGCCGCAAATACCAAAAAAGTCTGTTGGTGAACTGTTGCAAAGAATAACGATCAAACTGTTGGTGGAAGGAATGCGGAGCATGAAAGAAAGAAAACCTTCTGTCATACCCAGGTGAAAGTTAGAAGCAATACTGTCAGTGCCGTATTTAAAATACTTATTGAACCACCCAAAGCCATATTGCGCCGGTGGCATACCCGGTTTGAACATTTCATCTGTAAGCTTTTTATTCAACAGGGTATTATTTGAAAGGGCGATATGGAGTTTAAAAAGATCTTCAACAGTAGAATAAAGATCGCCTGTTCCCATGGTATTTGACTGGTCACGAAAATCGGAACTTGTGTAGCCATCGAAATCATAATCATAACCGGTTGCTCTTTTGGGAACCACCTGTGTATGAAAATAAGAGCCTGAGCCATTCATCCCGGTCTTATCGAAAATATCTTCTTTCATTAACTGCGAATAAGACTTGCCCGATACCTTTTCCATAATATAGCCAAGTGTGAAATATCCCCAGCTGCTGTAAAAAAAACTTTTGCCGGGTTCAAACAGCAGGGCAGAATCCATGTAGAGCTTGATATAATCGGCTCTTGAAAAATTCTGCCGGCTTATCCTTGGAAAAAAATCAGGGGTAATATCATAATTGGGCATACCGGAGGTGTGGCTCAGTAACTGCCTGATGGTAATGCGGCTGCCATTTTTCTTTGAGAATTCAGGAATATAATCTGAAATGGTTTTATCAAGATCAACCAAACCCTTCTGCACCTGTAAAAGCATAAGTAAAGCAGTAATGGGCTTTGATACCGAGCCGATCATGAATTTGGTGTCCGTGGCATTGGGAATATTCCACTCCCTGTTGGCCATCCCAAAAGCGCCTTTATAAATTAATTGCCCCTGCTCAGCCACCAGTACTGACCCGTCAAACATATTGTACCGGTGATAGGCTTTCATTATCTCTTCGATCTTTTCTTTTTTACTTTGCCCGGTAGTAGTTTGTATAAGCAAAAGAAAGATCCCAACCAGGAAAAAAGAATATCTCATGTTAATACTTTTTCAATGAAAATATATTATTGTGATTGTGCTTCCAGCAATTTTTTTATTTCCACCAAAATGGGATTCCAGCCTTCACCGCCATTCCAGGCTTCAGTGTATCTTTTTTCACCATCGGCAACCATTGCATAATCACCCTGGGTAACTGTTAAAACAGTATGACCATTTTCTTCAGAAAGGCTGTAGGTTACCGTCAGGTAATTTTCAGGAACATCCTCCATGGCGGCATTGGGATCAATGGTGGTGTAAGCTAAAAACTGCTCGGGCGCTATATCTACAATATTGCCTTTAACAAAGACCATCTCTTTACCTTCCCAGCTGCCCTTCCAAAGTAAAGGGCTGCCCGGTTTCCAGTCAGAAACGGTTTCGCAGCCGAACATATATTTTTTTGTTTGTTGGGGATTTGTCAAAGCGTCCCAGACCTTTGAGGCTGTTGCATTAATACCAATACTGTTCTTTACAATTAATTGTTTGTTCACTTTGGTAATTTTACTTACTAAAGGAACGAAATTTTGTTTACAAAACACTTCCTGGTAAAGACCAAGGCTATTATTTTATTGCTAAGAGATTCTCCGGGTCAGTTAAGTACTTCTGCACCCTGTCCTGCCAGCCAGCGGGTAACGCTCTCAGCAATTTGTATGGGAGCCTTTTCTGTTTTTACAGGAGTTTTTTCTGTAAATTTTGGTATACTGTTATGCTCTTCCAGCTCAGCTAACAGTTTTTTGCGGCAACCGGCATCATCAATACCGGCGATGCTGCAGGCTTTTTCAAAATCAGTATGCATGCCATAGCCAACAACTACGTCCGCCAGTCCCTTGAATTCAGGGATCACCATGAGCTTTTTTACAAAATAATAGGTCTTATCCTGTAAGATCTTTGTGTACGCTGTGTAAACATGTTCCATATGCCTGGTTTTTGAGGTGAATTATAGTTAAATGTTTAGATTCATTTTCCTGTATTTTATGCTGCTTGTTAAACACACTTTAACAATGGCTTTGCATAAAAGAAATGGTTTATAGGAAGAGGATGGACATAATTGAAGCTCAACCCAATGAAGGTTGCTCAGCAAAATGGATGTAATTCAAAGGATAATATTGGATGGATCAATAGTTAGGGAAATTTGCCATGATAAAATTGGCTGATCAGAGGATACGTAAAGGTGGTAGAGGTTGTGTAATTAGCTACAGTAAAAATATATTTTATTGCCGGGAAAAACAAGAAAACAAGTGTTAGTTTATTCACAATGGGGGGAATAAATGCACAACTTATTAGCTGGCATATACTTACAATTAAGCTTGTTCTGTGATAAAAGGCTATTGAATTTGTACTTTTTTAAGATAATACCCCTTTGCATCAACTGATGGAGGTACAGTACTTTTTATTGTCAGCCCTGCTTTATCAATGATCATTCTTTTTGTGCCCATATCCGTATTGATATCTATGGGAAGCGGCATAAAAAAATTCTTTATTTTAATGGAGTAGGTATCATATGCTGTTTGGGTGATAGTAATATCCAATAGTTCTGTCGTGCGTAAATAAAAATTGAACAGGGGTTTCAGGTCAGTTTGGGAACGGCTGCTGAATAATTGTTCAACATCAGCCGAGGTCACAAAATTACTGTAAGTGTATTTTGGATCGGTAGCCAGTGTTTTTAAGGTTGGAAAAAAAATGCTGTCACCAAGGATATAACGAAGGGTATGCATGAAGAACGAGCCTTTAGAATAGATATCACCGGTATAAGTTTCCAGCGTGTTTACTTCATCACCCTGTACCAGCGGTTTTGCATTTCTAATGCTTCTCCTGTTTGAAAAGATATGCTGGTGATATCCTTCCTCCCCGGCCAGCTCCCTGAATGCGAGGGCCTCGGCGTAAGTGGTAATGCCTTCCTGTATCCACATATGCGCCCAGTCTTTATTGGTCACTTTATTTGCCCACCATTCATGCGCATATTCATGAAAGAGGTTATCTGAATAATCCTGGCCGCCAATCTTTTGAAATTTGTAATTTTCTCCACCATAAGAGATCATGGTCTGGTGTTCCATTCCGTAGTTCGAAACGTCAGCGATCCCGATCTTTTCTTTTACCCATGGATATTCACCAAAATATTTTTCCAGTATCCTCGTGTCCCTTTCTTTCATATCCAGCACACGCTGTGCGTGAACGGCATGCTCTTCCAGCACATAAAAATGTATGGGCACTGTATTTCCATTGATGGTTTTGTAATCCCGGGTAAATAGTTTGTATTTGGCGATATTGAAGAGCACGCAATAATTGCTGATCGTATAATTTGTTTTCCAATGCCAGGTTTGCTTATTGTTCTTTGCATTTGTGACCCCTTGTAATAACCCGGGCCCCGCAACCACTAATCCTTTGGGAACCGTGATCATAAGGTCAACGCCTTCATTGGGTTCATCGCTGGGATGATCCTTACAGGGAAAATAAATTTTACCACCTTCAAACTGGCAGTTGATCACCACCCATGGATTCCCTAATGAATCTTTTTTCCAGGTAAATCCTCCCTGCCAGGGTGGGTTCACTGCAACAGGTGGAATACCACCGTAAGTAATTTTTACTTTTTGTTTACCTGCTTTGAATCCACTACCTGATACAATAAATATCTTATGATCTCTTTGAGAAAAACCGGCTTTGCTGTTATTCACAGTTATCGCGGTAACCGTATAAACATTTATAAGGTCGATCAACAGTGTATCTGCAGGCTGTGCAAGCACCAGGTCAATTTCTGTATAGCCATTTATCGCTTTAGCGGCTATGTCAACATCCAAAGCAATGGTATAATGCCGTATATCCATAACGGCCTGCAGGGGATGCAGCTTGCCGCCTGAACTTATACGGGTTGCGGTATTGCCCTGCGCCCTGCAACCGGCAGCGATAAGGCAGCAGCCTGCCAGGCAAAGCAGTGGTAAGGACATTTTTTTTAAAAAAGCTTTTTTCAGGTATTGCATAACAGGCTCATGTTTGAGCTGAGAAGATAAACAAGTTTTTTTAGGTTTAACAATTTCTGGTAAAATTATTGCCGTGTGAATAAAAACTAAAAATAATGACGATGTTCAAACTGCTGATCGTTGCCTTTTTAATGGCTTTTACACTATATAGTTGCAGCAAAAAAAGCCATCCCGCCAAACCAACGGAAGGCACAGTTATAAAGGACAGCAGCACAGTGGCAAAAAAAGCACCGGTAAAACTAAAAACCGCCGTACCCAAAGTGATCGTGGTGAATGATGCCGCTGCAAAAAAAAGTGTGGACGGGAGATTATATTACGACCTGCAGGGCCGCAGGTACTGGCGTAATTATAAAGACGGCAAATATTACCTGTTCAATAAATCAATGTATAGCGATGATGCCTTTAAGCCGGTTAAGAATTAGCTTTTTTTATTATCTTCTCTACACCTTATCCAATATCTCCCATGGTCTTTTCATTTTTTCGTGTGCTTGATTATTTGCTAACCCGCTTTACGGTTTTAATAAAAATACGTTTCTTTATGTGCATCGTCTGCGGCAATGCTCAAAAAGGCCTTCAAAATGAAGAAATCAAATAGACTGTTATTCTGCAAGCCCGTGAAAGAAGATTTTGAAAGATTTTATGAAATCCACTCAGATCCGGAAACAAATTTATTCAATCCTAACGGAGCGATGAATTTTGAAATGGCTGAAAAAGCTTTTACCAAAATGGCAGATCATTGGAAAGAAAATGGATTTGGTACCTGGAGCATCAGAGAAAAAGAAGACCCTGAATTTATTATCGGGTTTGGAGGTCTGGATCATCGACTATATGGAAATGAAACTAAATTGAATTTGGGTTATCGGTTTGACAAAGAATATTGGGGGAAAGGATATGCGACTGAGCTCGCACAAAATGCAATAGAATTTGGGCTTAACGAACTAAATAAAAACGAAATATTTGCAATAGTAAGACCTAAACATCTTGCTTCAATCAAAGTCCTTGAAAAAAGTAAAATGAAACTGGTTGATGAACTAAATGATGTTCCAAACGACGAGAATAGTTTAATTTATAAAATTGAAAAGTAAAAGGTACTTCCGTTAAAAGACCTGGTTTACACATTCATTGTATATTTGCCCTGGGATCAAAAAACAAAAAATTTACCATGAGCTTTGGCGATAAAGTATTATTCTTTTTTAGTGCTTTGGGAGCATTTAACGGGCTCATTCTGAGTATTTATTTTTTCTTCTTTACAGCTAAAAAACATTTGTCTAATTATTTTTTGGGTGCTTTATTATTTGTACTAAGCATCAGGATAGGAAAATCGGTTGCGTATTTTTTTGATTATGGGTTACCTAAAATATACCTCCAAATTGGATTGACTGCCTGTTTTTTTATCGGCCCGTTTTTGTATTTCTACATAAAATCCGAAATTAACCAGACCAGGAAACTACCAGGATCCTGGACCTGGCAGATGGTATGCTGGCTTTTCATAATTCTATTAGTGGGTATTATTTATCCTTACCAGCGCTTCCCCCCGGTATGGGGCAAATACATTATTCCCCTTATTTACCTGCAGTGGGGCCTTTATATCGCTTTTTCCATCATTTCATTAATACCGCTTTTGAAAAAAATGGTCCGGAGAGAAAAATTAAAGCCTTTCGAAAAATGGATCTTAACCATTTGCGGAGGGGTATTAATACTTTTTACATCATACGTTTGGGCTATTTTAAACATTACCAAAGGCAGTTATATCAATGGAGCGGTATATTTTTCATTGATCATTTATATTGTAGTATTTATATTGCTTTACCGGAAGAAAACAAATGACCTGTCTTCCTTTTCTGCTCAAAAATATGCCGACAAAAAGCTGAATGATGATGAGGCGCAGCTAATAATCGGCAAACTAAAAAGGGTCATGACGGAGAAAGAACTTTTTAAAAATCCAAACCTCAAAGTAAATGATCTTGCCAAAGAGATCAATGTTTCCGGGCACCAGTTATCCCAGGTCCTGAATGACAATATGGAAAAGAGCTTTACACTTTTTGTCAATGAATACCGGATCAGCGAAGCCTGTAAAGTATTATTAACAAACACAAACCTATCGATAGATGCCATCGGTGATGAGGTTGGATTTAACTCCAGGTCTACCTTTTTCGCAACTTTCAAAAAAATAAAGGGTACTACTCCCAGTGGCTTCCTGCAGTCAATTACTCCGGATTTATAAAACCGTACTACTGAATTCCCTTTATTGCAGCTTCATCATAAAAGTATAGCAGACATTTGTCAAACGAAATGAAATGGTTTCATTTTGATGATCAAATCAAAAAATACTTTAAATGAAAAAACTAATCCTGTTTCTAAGCTTATTTACCGGTTTTTTCCCGGCATTTTCCCAAAGCGCTTCTACTGAAAGACAATTGATAGAAAATACGATACAACTATATTTTGATGGTTGGGCAACAGGCGATACCACTAAAGTGGGTAAAGCAATGCATGCTTCCTGTCATTTAAAAAATTACAGCAATGGGAAATTTACCGGGTTTACGAGAAACCATTACCTCAGCTTATTCAAACCCCACGAAAGGCCTAAAAACCTGGTCACCCGTATAGTTACCATTGATATTACCAACAATATGGGCAGTGCAAAAGTAGAGATCAGCACCGCCAGGGACCTGTTTACAGACTATTTTAACCTCATGAAAACCGATGAAGGCTGGTTTATTGCCGATAAAGTATCTACCCGTACACCCCATAAGACCTTTGATATAAATGCCATACAAATTCAAAAAGAGACTATTGTAGAAGGGCTGAAGCGCCCCTGGAGCATGGCTTTTATATCAGAAGATGAAGTTTTGATCTCGGAGAAAGAAGGTGACCTGGTAAAATTCAATTTATTGAAAAAAGAAAAGACCAGGATACAGGGCTTTCCGGCCGACCTGGAAGATAGCCTGGGTGGTTTTGGAGATAATACAGGCAAATTCGAAATTTTGCTCGACCCTGATTTTAAAAAAAATAAATTCATTTATCTTTCTTATGCTGCAAAATCTTCCAAGGGGAGAACTACCAAAATTATAAGGGCAGTGCTGGAAGATGAGTCTTTACAGCAGGTCAAAGTTCTTTTTGTAGCAGAACCTTATACTTTCGAACGGGTTCATTATGGCGGGGGAATGATCTTTGGAAAGGATGGCAAATTGTACTTTACCATTGGTGAACGGTTGTTTACAGAAAGAGATGAACCCGCTCTTCCAATAGCTCAGAATATTGAAGATAAAAGAGGGAAAATTTACCGGATAAACCCCGATGGAACGATACCAAATGATAACCCCGATTTTGGAACCAGGGCAACCCCGGGTTTATATGCCATGGGCATCAGGGCAGCACAGGGCTTAGCACTTGAAATCAATACCAACAAAATATGGTTTAGCGAGCATGGTACACACCAGGGAGATGAGATCAATGTGCTGAAGGCAGGTGCAAATTACGGCTGGCCTATGAAGACAACAGGCAAGTATCGTTTTGCGGAATTTGCGCCAAAACCCATTGATGGGAATAGCTATACAGAGCCCGTTTGGTCCTGGTTACAAACCGTTGCACCAACAGGTTTGCATTTTTATTCAGGTAACGAATTTGCTACCTGGAACCGGAATTTGTTTGTTGGCGGATTATCAAAGGGTAGTTTATGGCGCATGGTGATAGAAGGCGAAACCATAAAAAGTGCTGAGGAGCTATTTGCAGACGACCGGTTAAGAATACGGAAAGTGGTACAAAGTCCCGGGGGTAAATTGTATTTGCTTTCTGATGAAGTGAATGGTAAATTGATAAGAGTAAAGAACGGCGCTTTTTAAAAATATTAAAACTAACGTGTTGTGCGATTGAAAATTATATTTATTGATAAGATAGTGGCCGGTGGGGACACCGGCCACGGCGATGGCCGCGGTTGGTGTCCCCACCAACCGCGATTAGAAAGAAGAAGGATTATGCATTCATTCTCCTTCTTCTAAAATCTAAAAAGCCAATTATAAGAAACAAGGCAGCATATGCAACAGAATTCCATCCGGGTGAATGGTTCCCGGATCTGTATTCGGGGAAGTAGTGATAAATATGGAAGCTGTATGGAAAATATCCCGGTAAAACGGATTGATATTTAAATACCAAGAGCGCACCCGTGATCCATAATGCAAGCCCGGTGGCAACAGGAATAATAAAGTTTTTAAATCTTAATCCAAGCCAGAATTGTATGGCACAAACAGCAAGTATGGTAACAAAAGTATTTACAGCGTTTACCAACACTGTGTACACATTAAATGGCTGCTGTAAAAGATTCAGCCCCCGATCAACAAAATGAGTTACAGCAAAGACAAAGAACATCAATACAAAATTTACTGCCAGGAACAGCAGTATAAATAATTGAATATTGAGGAACTTTGCGACGAATACATTTGCTTTGGTTTGTGGTGATGCCAATACCTGTTTCCATGTATTATTCCGGTACTCTATTTGTGGCAACAGCGTGCATACCAATATTACAAACAGGGGGAAGATAACCAGGCCATTCATTTCAGCCGCGGCTTTTAACATGCCGTTCAATGGGTCTTTCCTGAATTCCTGGGGCACGCCATCCATGCATATATTTAACAGGAAGATGAATGGTACAACAGCTGCGCCTATAAGGGTAAAATAGAACGATGAGGTCCGTTTTGTTTTTAATATTTCTGAGCGAAGTGACGTGAGCAGGTTCATGATCGGGCAGATATGAGGTCAATAAATAATTGTTCAAGATCATTCTCCTTTGGATGCAGGAGGTAAACGTCAAGGTTTTGTTCGATAAGTTTCCTGTTGATAGCCGCTACCTGGCTGATATCATGGAAAGGAAGGGAGAGCGAGTCTCCCAGTCTTTCAGGATGATGCTCCTCCAGGAGTTTAAAGGCCATCTCATTGTCTGATGTTTTTATGATCAGTCTTGATCCTTTTTGTTGAAGTATATGAAGATCCTCCAGGGAACCCTGGAATAACATTTTTCCTTTTAGAATAATTCCAACATGACTTACCATTTTCTCTACTTCACCCAGCAAATGGCTTGATATAAGTATCGTCATACCGTTTACCTTATTCAGTTTTTTGATCAATTCACGAAGCTCAATAATACCTGACGGGTCTAACCCATTTGAAGGTTCATCAAGTACCAGCAATTCAGGATCCGGCAAAAGGGCCAGCGCAATGGATAACCTTTGCTTCATGCCAAGAGAATATTTCCTGACAACTTTTTTACCGGTATCGCCAAGACCAACAATGTCTAAAACTTCAACAACTTTCGTTTTCGATGCCCCATAAACTGACCTGTAGACCTCAAGGTTTTCCTTTGCAGTTAAATGACCGTATAAAGAGGGCGTTTCGATCAACGACCCGATCTTTTTTAAAATGCCGGTCCTGTTTGAATGCAGGTGCTGACCGAATATTTCAATATCTCCCTGCTGGTTATTCAATAATCCAAGCACCAGGCTTAGCGTGGTTGTTTTACCAGAACCATTCGGGCCAAGAAACCCATAGATGCTTCCACGTTCCACCTGTAAGTTGATATTGGAAAGGGTTTTTACATCTTTCGAATAATGATAAGAAAGCCCGGTAGTCTTAATAATTAGTGGGTTATCCATTTGGGTTTTGTTATTGAGCGACCAATAGGGTTATCGGTGAAATGACAGGCTGCCGTGAAGCCTGCTGAACAAAGTAAAAGTAAGGAAAACAATCTACCTTATCTTTTCATCCGGCGCAGCTTTCTTCGTTCCGGGGCTGGGCCCTTTGCAACCCGCTTTTAGGTTTAAATAATAATTCGTTTCTTTAATAATAATTGTCATGACTGTAATGGCGGCATGATTTTTATAGAAATAAATATGGAGCAGCGACCAGTTAAAACGGGCGAAACCGAAAAGCCAAACGAGTAGGAAACTAAAAAATATCAATATGTCAGGCAATACTGTTTCGTTACACAGGATACTTAAAGCAGGTCCTGAAAAGGTATTCCGTGCATTCACCGATGCCAATGCTATGGCATCCTGGATACCTCCTTATGGATTTTTATGTGTTGTACACAGCATGGAAGTAAAGACAGGAGGAAGCTATAAAATGTCTTTTATCAATTTTTCAACCGGTAATGCGCATTCTTTTGGTGGCAAATACCTGGAAATTGACCCAAACGTTTTTTTAAAATATACAGATAAATTTGACGATCCCAATTTGCCGGGAGAGATGATCACTTCAGTTTGGCTCAAAAAGGTTTTGGGTGGAACTGACCTTAAAATTCTACAGGAAGGTATCCCTTCAGCTATACCGGCTGAAATGTGTTATTTAGGTTGGCAGGACTCGTTAGAAAAATTAGCAAAATTGGTAGAACCGGAAATTCCGGATGCGTAATTGTATATACTAATTTATTTTTTTGATTTAAACACTGCTGCCAACAAAACAATTGGCTTTTCATTTCAGGCAAAATTTCGTTCCTTTAATTTAGCCTTGCGTCAGGCAGGCTTTAAGATCATTTTTATGAGATCATTTTATTTGGTATTAGTTACGATATTTATTTCTTCCACTTCTGAGGGACAGCTTAATTTAAGACTGAAAAAAGAGTTGGATAGCATTTACGCCGAAGATCAAAGATACCGGGAACTCCTTTTTTCTGATCAGCTTAAGGGAAAAGCAGACTCTATCGCAGCGTTTTATAAAGTTGACAAAAAGGACCTGGTAAATTATCTTATGACAGCCATGCAAAAAGCAGATTCTTCCAACATTATAAGAGTCGGGGAAATAATTAAGCAACACGGGTATCCTGGCAAAACCCTGGTTGGCCAACCCACTAACCAGGCTGCTTTTTTCGTTCTTCAACACTCACAAAGCATTGATCAATACCTTTCAATTGTAAAAAAAGCTGCCGAACAGGAAGAACTTCTTTTTAGTCTGTACGCAATGATGCTTGATCGTTCATTAATGTATAATGGGAAAGAACAGATCTATGGTACGCAGGCGAAGGGTATTCAAGTCACGGATCCGCAAACAGGGAAAAAGGTATTTAAGATGATCATTTGGCCTGTTCAGGATCCAAAATCGGTGAATGCATTGCGAAAAGAAGCAGGATTTAAAGAAACCATTGAAGAGAATGCAAAAAGACTTGACGTTTACTACGAACCCCTTACCTTAAAGCAGGTTAAAGAGATGCAGGAAAAATAAACTGCACCAAACATGGATCTTTAATTCAGAACTTTAAAATATGAAACGTAAATTTATTTTTTTGGTTCCAACATTACTTTTTCTGAATTCTATATACGGACAAGTAATTATTTTTCCCCTCCCTGCACTGATTATTGGTTCCGCTGGTATGCCTGAACATGGCTTTCTTCCCGGTAAACCATTTTCTTATTATCCTACTATTGACAAATATGATTTTAACGGGCTTAAACTCAGGGTGGAAGTATTTGATGACAGGGATAGCTTAAAACTTAAAAAGATCCAGTGCTCTGAACTTGATTTTACAAATACTTCTGAGTTTGTTAATCCAAAGACCATCTTTATAGTAAGCAAATACATTGACACATTGTTCAGGCAATCGGGAGCTGTCCCGGATTCGACATCTAATGACACTTTACAGGTCAGGTTTGAAGGTATTGATGCACGGCTTATTGGCCTTGGCAGTATCAGGGCTCATGGGCTTTGTCAAATTAAAATAAAATACCGGAACCTTATAAAAACCTATTGTATTGATATTACAGATGCAGACAAACATTCCCCAATAGGTAAAAATGCTTTTGTAACAAGAAAAACAGCAACCCGGATCATTGCTTCTGCCTCGATAAGAGAAGTGATCGAGCAATTTTTTGCAGACCTTAAAACATATGCAAACTAACCCGCATTGCGCTTATTCGTCATCAGCCATTTTCTTCCATCTTCCAGGCTGTCAAAGAAATTAATGATGAGGTGCTCTTTATCAACTTTGTAGGAAATGGTTTCTACTGCCACTTTATTAAAATAGGATGTGGGTTTTATGATAGCGATCTCCTTGAAGCCAAACTTTATTGCCCTTGGCAGAAAATTTGACTCCATCCATTTCTGGTCATCCATTCCTATTAATACCATGTCGCGGATATCGGCAAGCACTTTTGAGCCATTGTTTTGAATGAGCACATTCAGCATAAGTTCTGTACCCTCACGGAATTGATCGCTGGTAGCATAGCCGTTCCATTTCATTATTACGGCGTCAAGGTCCTTGTCAAAGTAGATATTATAAATGTCTGTGGTAGTTTCCATTTTATTAATATTATCAGCTAAATTAATAAATTAAGAGTTCAGGAAACGAAATTTTGTTTAAGCAGAAAACGTCAAATCTTTATAAAACCTGTTAGCCGCTGTTGATCGCCTGGCCATCAGCACACACCGCTGGAAGAGGAATTTGCCAGGAGGTTTTGCACCTATAATGAATCATCTGAATTGATTTGGAGACACACCAAAATTTCGCTTAAAAGAATTACTAAAATGCTGCAAAGAAGAATAGCCCGGCATAAAGAAAGTTAATGTTCATTGTATTTGTGCGTAGAGCCGGTCAGCATCTTCTTTCTTGCATAGTTCAGTTCCCGGATTCATTGTAGCTGCAGTACCGCATGCCACACCATAGCGGGCAGATGCAAGCATGCCTTTGCCGGATGAGAGATAATGCACAATTCCTGCAAGCATACTATCGCCTGCTCCCACCGTACTTTTTTTTATCACCTGCGGGGGAGTTATTGTCTCAATAATATCTTTTGTTACAACGATAGCGCCAGCCGCCCCCATTGATATTACCATGGCTTCGCATTTACCCTTTGCGATCATTCCCCGGGCAATATCCTTTGCTTCGGCGACTGTCAGCTCCGCCTTCCCCGCCAGCGAACTCAATTCTCCAAGATTAGGTTTTAACATATATACACCTTCGTCGGTTGCATGTTTCAATGCTTCACCGGAGGTATCAACTATGAATTTTGCATTCTTCCTCCCTGCGATCCTGGCAAGCCGTGCATAGATATCTGCAGGTATACCGGGAGGCAAACTTCCGCTCGCAATAATATATCCTGCATTATTTATTCCCTCTGTTGCTTTCAAACATCTTTCCCATTCCTCTTCACGCAGTTCCGTCCCGGGCATTCCAAACCGGTATTGTTTATTACCTGATTCGTCAAGCACGATGATATTCTCCCTGGTTTCATTGGCAGTTTCAATGATCAGCATTGGTATATTTTCTTTTTCCAGCAAATGGTTAAAGAATTTGCCCGTATACCCGCCCGAGGGAAATATGGCCGTTGCCTCTCCTCCCAGTTTTTTCAAGGCTCTTGCCACATTAATGCCACCGCCGCCCGGCTCCAGTTTGGGCAATGCACATTTCATTTTTTTTTCAGGAACAAGGGAAGGCACAGATGTGCTTTTATCAATGCATGGGCTGAAGGTGATGGTGATGATGGATGGCATATTTTAAATATGTTATAGCTTATTTTGTTCAGGTAAACCTTGTCAGCCTGTTTTAAAATCCTTTACAAAAAGATTTAGTTTTTTATTGTGCCCCGGAATTTAGGGTTGAGGGTGCCGCCGGGTTGTTCTGCCTGATTCTCAAATGTAAACATTCTGTCCGTAACGGTCGCCTACGTCTGGTAATTCTCATCTTTTTTGTTCGCTATCAGCAGCGGCGGCAATGCCCGGCGTTAGCGGTAATTTTATTGACACTTTACGATTTCTTGATGTAAATTGACTTTCAATTATCAAAAGAGAATGAATACTTTACCCTCAGGAGATTCGGTTTTCTCAGACTCCAAAAGTCACTATGAAATACTTGACGGGCTACGCGGAGTAGCAGCCATCATGGTTGTATTATTTCATATTCTTGAAATATTCTCTGGTGGTATTCATGCCAAACAAATTATTAATCATGGGTATCTTGCTGTCGATTTCTTTTTTGTATTGTCAGGTTTCGTTGTTGGTCATGCCTATGATGATCGTTGGAACAAAATGACAATAGGTGGATTTTTTAAGCGCCGTCTGATAAGACTTCATCCAATGATAGTAATCGGAATGATAGTTGGTGCAATCTGTTTTTATTTTAGCGCATCACCCTTATTATTTCCAACCATCAGTCAAATTCCAATTTGGAAATTACTTTTAGTTATGGTAATAGGTTTTACATTGATCCCGGTACCTGCATCACTCGAGATAAGAGGCTGGGGGGAAATGCATCCATTGAATGGCCCGGCATGGACTCTTTTTTTTGAATATGTCGGCAACCTGCTTTATGCACTTGTACTAAGAAAACTATCCACTAAAATACTGGCCATTCTGGTTTTCATAGCGGGATGTGCATTAATTCATCTGGCTGTAACCAGTCCCAATGGAGATATTATCGGTGGCTGGTCAATTGAATTAGCGCAATTGAGAATTGGTTTCACACGGTTCTTGTATCCATTCCTTGTGGGGCTTTTACTCTCAAGAATATTTAAGCCAGGACTTATCAAAAATTCATTCATTTGGTGCAGTCTATTCATCATTTTAATTCTCTCATTTCCAAGAATCGGGGGAAATAATAATCTATGGCTAAATGGCCTTTATGATTCGCTGTCAATTATTATTTTATTCCCGTTAATCGTCTGTATCGCCGCCAGTGGCCAGGTGAAAGGAAAGAATAGCCAGGCTTTCTGTAAATTTCTGGGAAATATATCCTATCCTATATATATTGTCCATTATCCATTGATTTATATATTCTCAGCTTGGGTCGTTGACAACAAAATAAGCTTAAGCAGTGCATGGCCCATTGGCCTGGTTGTATTATTAGGGGCAATTACGCTGGCTTATGCAAGTTTTAAGTTGTATGATTTACCTGTAAGAAAATGGCTATCACAAAATTTCATGAGATAGATTCTCAGTCGTAAACTAAGCGCTGTTAATGAACAGTTCTTAAATTAAAGTCGAACTAAAAAATGGTTTTAGAAAATGAGAAAGATTTAAACAAGGCAAAAAAAACATTAGCCTGGTATAATATGATACCAAACCTGATTTGGTCTATTTTAAACTTAACACCTGTCTCAATCTACTGTTTTACTTTACTTAATTATAAAACATTCTATATTTTCCTGGCAGTAAGTTTAATCCCGATATTTTTAAAAAATTCTTTTCTTGACAAACTTCAAATAGGAAAAACTATTAAAATTTATAAGCAACTTGGGGTCCATCTAATAAACAAAGTTGCTCAAAACGGCGTAATAATAAATAACCTGATAAAAAGAAAGTTTCCAGACCACAAAGTTGTTACAAACAAAAAATCTTCGATTGACGGGCTTATTAATCAAACCTATATATTCGAAAAATTCCATTTAATTCTTTTCCTGTTTTTTAGTTTGACAATTACTTATGCTTTTATAAAAGGACATTTGACCTGGGCTTGTATTATATTGTTAACTAATATAGCATATAACATTTATCCTAACCTTTTACAACAGTATATCAGACTTAAGCTAATACTATTTAGCAAGAAAATTAATCGAAATTCTACTATAGGAGCTGCCAGCCGCTAACATGGTATAAACCTCGTGTTTTCAGCAGTTGGAAGATTTATCGTAAAAAAACAAGGATATTTGACAAACGATATAAGATAAACATGGCCGGGAAAATATTGATAATCGACGATGAAGAAAAACTCCGCAGCTTACTAAGCCGCATCATTAAACTGGAGGGTTTTACAGTAACAGAAGCCGGCACCATAAAAGCAGGAACTAAATTATTAGAGAAAGAATCCTTCGATATCATATTATGCGATGTTAAACTCCCTGATGGTAATGGCGTTGATTTTGTAAAAGAGGTAAAGCCTAAATACCCGGCTGTTGAAATTATTTTGCTTACGGCTTATGGAAATATTCCTGACGGCATACAGGCCATGAAGAATGGAGCCTTTGATTATATTACCAAGGGAGATGATAACGAAAAGATCATTCCGCTACTGAGCCGGGCAATGGAAAGGGCGCAACTGCAGAAACGTGTTGAGCAACTTGAACAGCGGGTTGGAAAGCAATACACTTTTAAAAACATCCTTGGTGAATCGGCAACAATAAAGGATGCGGTCGTCATGGCTAAAAAGGTTGCGCTTACCGATACTTCGGTTTTACTTTTAGGCGAAACAGGCACAGGGAAAGAAGTGTTTGCACAGGCTATTCACCAGGCCAGCGGCAGGAAGGATAAAAGTTTTGTTGCACTTAACTGCAGCACTTTCAGTAAAGATATCCTCGAGAGCGAGTTGTTTGGCCACATCGCCGGTGCATTTACCGGCGCTGTTAAGGACCAGAAGGGTTTGATAGAAGAGGCAAATAACGGCACCTTGTTTTTAGACGAGATAGGCGAACTGCCGGCAGAACTTCAGGCAAAATTATTACGCGTGCTGGAAACCAGTGAATACATAAAATTAGGAGAGACAAGGCCCACCCGTTCAAATTTCAGGCTCATCGCGGCCAGCAATAAAGACCTGGAAAAAGAAAGTGAAGAAAATCGTTTTCGCTCCGATCTATATTACCGGTTGAATGTATTCCAGATCAGATTACCTGCGTTAAGAGAAAGGATCAAGGATATTGATGTCCTTGCGAAACATTTTGTTCAGCAATATTCCGGTAAAATAAATAAGCCCACATTAAAGACAGATCCTGGTTTCATCAAAAGACTTGAGCAGTACAAATGGCCTGGAAATATAAGAGAGTTGAAAAATATTATTGAAAGAAGTGTCATACTATCAGACGGTGAAACACTGACGGTTTCCCTGTTGCCTTATGATATGCAGCAGGAAAATAATTTACGGGGCGATAACCTGTCTGCATTTTCCATGGCCAGCGTGGAAAAACTGCAGATCTTAAAGGTATTGAAGCATACCGGGGGCAATAAGGCTGAAGCGGCACGTTTACTGGAGATCGGCGTAACTACCCTTTACCGGAAGCTGGAAGAGTATAATATATCCTGATCTGCTTATCAAAATGACAATTGACCCTTTCAAAACGAAAGGGTTTTTTATTGCCGGGAAATGAGCTGCATATATTTAAAACCAATACCATTAAGGGGTTTATATCTTTTTGTCGCGGGCTGGCTTATTTATTGAATAATATCCCGCACATAAAAACGAACGATGTTACTCTTTATTTTATTTGGCGTTGGGATTGGCAGTTTAATGTTTTTTTTCAGGCCATTCAGCTCTTCGCAAAAAAATAAGAAATAAATATTTATTACGGGTATCGTTACGAAAAACCTTTAAAAACAAGCAGGATGATAGATCAATATGAAGTGCCCGCCTACCTGGTAGGAGAACTGCCTGAAATATCGCAGGACCTTAAAAAGTTTTCACCTACCATCAATATTTTTAAATGCGTACAGTGCCTGGCCAATTATACAAAGCGTAAACTGGTTGAGCATGACCTGGTGGCTCTAAAGAAATGCTTTGCCATTGCAGACGAAGTGTATGTACAGGGGAATGCATTGGTGAAAGATGCCATAGAAAATGTATTCGTGTATTCTTTTTCTTCATTAATGAACCTGTGCAGTGCTGATGACAAAAAAAAGTTACAGGCTATTATGCCCATCTGCCTGCACACTGCTTATGTACAACAAATACTGAGATCGAAAATATAAGCCTTTTACCTGCCCTGCCATTTTGAAAATCACCCTTTCAAAATGGGAAGCTTCATTTTGCTAAAGCAGACCCCTAAAAACTTAAAATAAAACGCAACCTGTGCTGAGCCAGCTTTTCCGGGAATTCCTGTCTGTAAGCCTTACTACAGGCATGTCTTTTGGCACCTGGATTGGCAATTGCAGTTATGCAAGTGAAAAAAAGCAAAACATGTTAAACACGATCCTCCTTATCCTGGCAATGCTTGTTAAACATGTCCTGTTTTTTAAATCCATTGATTTCTTTGAAAAAATATAAACGTTATGATCATAGCTCTTTTTATAATCTCGATACTGGTTTTTATATACCTGGTTTATGTATTGATTAAACCTGAGAAATTTTAAACTTTAAAGCCCACACTAATGAATACAGAATTAACCGGCGTAATAGTGACCTTCCTGCTGACAGTACTGTTGGCATACCCGTTGGGCAGGTACATTGCAAAAGTTTTTTCGGGAGAAAGAACGCTTACAGATTTCATGAACCCGCTGGAACGGCTTATTTACCGTTTTGCCGGTATCGATCCTAACAAAGGAATGAACTGGAAAGCATTTTTAAAATCCATGTTGGCTATAAATATGCTGTGGCTTTTTTATGCTTTTTTCCTGTTGCTGAACCAGGCGCACCTGCCATTAAATCCTGATGGCAATCCCAATATGACACCGGACCTGGGCTTTAATACAGCCATCAGCTTTTTGGTAAACTGTAACCTGCAACATTATTCCGGGGAAAGCGGTCTTACTTACTTCACACAATTATTTGTAATTACATTTTTACAATTTGTTAGTGCGGCTACGGGTATGGCAGGCGCAGTGGCGCTGTTCAATGGATTAAAACATAAAACAACTGATAACCTGGGTAACTTCTGGAGCATTTTTACAAGATCTATTACCAGGATATTATTGCCGCTTTGTATCGTTGTAGCAATATTACTTGCATTTAATGGCTCACCTGCAAGTTTTGATGGAAAAGATACCATCACCACTTTACAGGGAGATACCGTGCAGGTATCCCGTGGCCCTGCCGCAGGCATGATCGCCATAAAACATTTGGGAACAAATGGCGGCGGTTGGTTTGGCGCCAATTCAGCACACCCGCTGGAGAATCCGAATTATTTTACCGGCATGCTGGAATTAATTGCACAAATGATCATTCCAATGGCAATGCTTTTTGCGCTGGGGTTTTATATCAAAAGAAAAAAACTGGCTTATACCATTTTTGGGATCATGACGATCGGAATGCTTTTCCTGGTCGTACCGACAATAATTTGGGAAATGAACGGCAGCCCGGAAATTGCTAAAATGGGCATCATGCAGGCCACAGGTGCAATGGAAGGTAAGGAAGTAAGGTTTGGCCCTGCAACTTCCGGTTTCTGGAGCATTATTACAACCATCATTTCTACAGGATCTGTCAATTCAATGCATGACAGTTCTATGCCCTTATCAGGAATGATGCAAATGCTGGCCATGCTTATCAATGCATTTTATGGCGGATGCGGGGTAGGTATCCTGAATTACTTTATCTATATCATCATTGCGGTATTTATCGGCGGCCTCATGGTTGGGCGAACCCCGGAATTTATGGGTCATAAGGTGGAAGCAAGAGAAGTTAAGATCGCTGCATTGGTAACACTGTTGTCTGCATTTTTGATTAAGGGCGGAACTGCATTGGCTGCCTGGTATTTTGTGCAGCATGGTGATGCGGATTGGGCAGTAAAGCCTGCAGCATGGTTAAACAATCCCGGCAGTCATGGTTTTTCGGAAATGTTTTATGAGTTCACTTCTTCCAATGCCAATAACGGGAGTGGTTTTGAAGGCCTGGGGGATAACAATATTTTCTGGAATGTAACCACAGGGTTTGTATTGTTATTGGGCAGGTTCCTGCCCATCATTGGCCCGATAGCCATCATCGGCTTACTGGCAAAGAAAAAATACATTCCGGAATCTGCCGGAACGTTAAAAACAGATTCAATCACTTTTGGAATTTTGACTTTTGCCGTTATCATAATTATTACAGCATTGTCTTACTTCCCTCCGTTGGTGTTGGGGCCAATCGCAGAATATTTTGGAATGAAATAAAAAAAGCAGCGCATAAAGATCAGGAGAAAAAAATAATACTATGTCAAAGCAAAATAAAAATACCAAATTGTTTGAAGGCGCCCTGGTAACAGGAGCTTTGAAACAATCTTTTATAAAACTTAAGCCGGGTATCATGTTAAGGAACCCGGTGATGTTTACCGTATATATTGGAACACTCATCATGTTGGGCGTCTGTATCTGGATCGCCACAGGTGAAGCTTCACAGGGTTCGCTTGCATACAATATTATCATTTTTGGCGTTTTATTTCTTACCCTTTTATTTGCCAACTTTGCCGAAGCCATAGCAGAAGCAAGGGGCAAAGCCCAGGCAGACAGTTTACGCAAAACAAGGGAAGATACACCCGCAAAAAAAATTTTTATCATAGGGGAAATGTATGTTAACGAGGTAAAAATTGTGCCTTCGTCACAGCTTCAAAAGGGTGACATGTTTTTATGTGAAGCTGGTGATACCATACCCATGGATGGGGAGATCATTGAGGGTATTGCAACCATTGATGAATCTGCCATTACTGGTGAATCAGCGCCGGTAATAAGAGAAAGCGGGGGCGATAAATCTTCTGTAACAGGAGGCACAAAAGTATTATCAGATAAGATAAAGGTTCGGGTAACTACCGGCCCGGGAGAAAGCTTTTTAGATAAAATGATCGCTTTGGTGGAAGGTGCATCCAGGCAAAAAACACCCAATGAAATTGCATTGACCATTTTGCTGGCAAGTTTTACCATCATATTCCTCATTGTTTGTGTAACACTAAAACCATTTGCCGATTATGCAAACACACCCATTACCATCGCTGCATTTGTTTCTTTATTTGTTTGCCTGATCCCTACAACGATCGGTGGATTATTGAGTGCCATTGGTATTGCCGGGATGGACAGGGCATTGCGTGCAAACGTGATAACCAAAAGCGGTAAGGCAGTAGAAACAGCAGGTGACCTGGATACTTTGTTGCTTGATAAAACAGGCACCATCACCATCGGTAACCGAAAAGCAACAAATTTTTATGCAGCAAAAGATATAGATGAAAATGGTTTTATTGAAGCCTGTGCATTGTCGTCCCTCGCAGATCAGACACCGGAGGGAAAATCGATCATAGAGCTGTCAAAAATCGATCTCAATAAGATCAATACCAACGGTGCAAAATTTGTTGAATTCACGGCTGAGACCAGGAGCAGTGGAATTGATATGCCCGGTGGCCTAAAGATCCGTAAGGGCGCTTTTGATTCAATAAAAAATATGGTGACCAAAGCCGGTAACAGCTTTCCTGAAGAAATCGCCGAAAGGGTAAGGCTTATTTCTTCTAATGGTGG